>Ga0310344_10000597_pt1 | contig 28263 bp, 17 predicted proteins | sample HC15DNA20200_MG_FD_203801 | JGI IMG/M metagenome (GOLD analysis project Ga0310344, IMG submission 203801) | Marine microbial communities from station ALOHA, North Pacific Subtropical Gyre - HC15-DNA-20-200_MG | ecosystem: Environmental > Aquatic > Marine > Oceanic | place: Pacific Ocean: North...
TGTACCGTGGCCGCGACGGACACCTGCACGAACTGCGGTTTGATGGCTCGTGGACCCACCGCGACCTCACCGCAGCGGCGACGGGTTCATTCAGCAAACCGTCCAGGTAGTCGTTCCAACAGGATGGCCGTCAACGAGAGACCAGCGCGCGTCGATCTCGTGGCTACCGGTCCTTGTCATTGCGTCCGGTGAAGGAGGCGAGCACCGCGTCCCAGGCGAGCCGCGTCGCCAGGTCAACAACCGTACGTGTTTGTTTTCGATCCTTGGACGATCCGACCTCGCCGGTCGTCACCGCATAGAGCACATCGCCGTCGATCAGAGCATGAAAGGGCTGAATGGCCCGGGCCATCGACGTGTGAACCTGGCGAGAGACCTGGCTGAGTTCCCAGTCGCCGAGTTTCTGGTTGGTCACGACCACTGTCAGCGTGGTGTTCCCCCTCGGTGTCGACTCGCCGACCTCGCCGTCCGATTCGTTGTACATCCGCCGCCGGCCGGTCTTCGGATCGAGATGGCCACGGACCACCCGCCCGTTTCGATCCACAATCGCACCAACCGAGTTGACCACGGTGAAGACACCGACGCGGATCGCGCCCTTCTGTCCGAACGCGGCCCCCTGTCCTGCCAGCTCTCGTTTCACTGCCGGTTCGAGCCACTTGCCACAAGAGGCCGAAGCACCCGCACCCCTGGCACCGAGCGAAAAGCGGCCCGGTCGAGCCGCCTCGAGAGCAGCCTGTCCGAGTTCCCGATCGGGATAGGTCGAGGTCGTCCGAGCACCGAAATCGTAGATGACCGCTCCGGAAACCAGCGCGATCCGTTCCCAGTGTGTCGAGAAGTCCTTCCGCTTCAACAATCCCGTCGCCACACCCGCAACGGCCTCAAGGCCATACAGCGAGCCGCCGGTCAGGCAAATGGCGTCGACCGGAGATGCCCCCCGTCGCATCGCGTCGGTCCAGAACGTCGCGGGCGAGCCGCCGCGAATGTCGACCACTCCGGTAGCCCGCTTCGGGAAATGAAACACCGTACAGCCGGTCGGCCCATCGGGGTAAACCGCCGAACCGATCCGCACGCCGGGCAGATCGAAATTCAATACGTGGTCACCTGCCGAGGTATCAATCTTCCGCGACCCGCGAGCGGCAATGGCTGCAGGGCTGGTCGCGACAGCAGCCAACCCCGCTCCACCGGCACCGGCAACCGTCAACAGATCGCGACGCGACAACTGGGCGCGCGTATCGGATGGGCTTGTCATCAGAAATCCTCTCTTCCTGCAGTGCCAGGCCGCGGCGAAGCAGCCGGGACACATTTCTTCCGGCTAGGCGAGCAGGTCGTGAACCACCCGGGCTTCGAAGACCGAGGTCAACTTCTCGTCCAGCCCGTTGTGTTCGAAGAACAACTCCTCGTGATGCATCCCCAGCAGGTGCAACAGCGTGGCGTGGAAGTCGGTGACACTGACCCGGTTCTCAACCGCTTCATACCCCAGCTCATCAGTGGCCCCGTAGACGCTTCCCGCCTTGACGCCCCCGCCGGCCAACCAGACCGTGAATCCTCGGGGGTTGTGATCGCGACCGGCCGTCGACAGGTTCTTCTTGTCGGGCAGCTGGGCGATCGGCATCCGTCCGAACTCACCACCCCAGACGACCAGCGTGTCTTCGAGCAGCCCACGCTGCCTGAGGTCCTTCAACAGCGCGGCGATCGGCTGATCGGTTCGGCCGCAGCACTTCTTCAATCCGCCGACAATTCCGCTGTGATTGTCCCAGATCTGCCGCTGGGTGCAGATCTGCACGAACCGCACACCACGCTCGACCAGTCGCCTGGCCATCACGCAGCGGCGGGCGTAATTGTCGGTCGTCTTGTTACCGACGCCATAAGCCTCGAGCGTCTGTCGAGATTCCTGCGAGAGATCCAGTGCTTCGGTCGCCTCGAGCTGCATGCGAGCGGCCAGGTTGTAGCTGGCGATGCGGGCATCCAGTTGCAGGTGGCCGGGTCGACGCCGCCGATGGATGCGATCGAGCCGTTTCAGCAGGTCCCGCTCGACGGTCAGTGCTCCGGCCGGCTGGGCCACTTCGCGCGACAGGTTCAGCAACGGCGCTCCCTGTGTCCTCAGCGGCGTCCCCTGGTAAACCGGCGGCAACAGGCCGTTGTGCCAGTTCTGCGAACCGTTGACCGGGGGACTGCCCTCGGCGGCCAGCGCCACAAACGCGGGCAGGTTCTGGTTCTCGGTTCCCAGTCCGTACACGACCCACGATCCGAACGAGGGCAGCCCCTGGATCAGGCGGCCTGACTGGTACTTGAAGATCGCCGGTTCGTGATTCGGATGCGTCGTGTGCATCGACCTCACCACGGCCAGCTCGTCAGCCACAGTTGCCAGGTGAGGCATCAGTTCCGAAACCTGCAGGCCCGACTCACCCTGCTGGCGAAACTTCCAGGGGCTGCGAAACAATTTCCCCGCCTGCTCGGGTCCGGTCAGGTCGGCAGCGACCTTGTCGAAATACCCCTCGCCGTGCAGCTCGGCAAGTTTCGGCTTCGGGTCCAGCAAATCCATCTGGCTGGGACCACCCTGCATGAACAACTGAATGACGGCCTTGGCCCGGGGACGACGGGTCGGTTTCTTGGGCGTCACGTCGTAGACGCCCAGTCTCTGCGGAGACGCCTCCCCGGCCAATAGCCCCGAACCTCCAAACAGGTCCCGGGACAGCAACCAGGCCAGGGCCGCACCACCCAGCCCGTCACCCACCCGGTCGAAGAACCGGCGTCGATGGACCTGGCCGGGAAGATCGACCGTCGGCGTGTCGGTGCTTGGAGGATTTGCGATCAATGGCATGAGGAGTAGGTCCGGGGACAGAAGTGTCAATCGATGTAGAGAAATGCGGCCGAGTTGAGCAGCGCGTGACAGTACGAGGCGAGTGCCCGGCGGTTGGCGGGAGCGCCCTTGTTGGGCCGACCCGCTTTGGACTCGCTGGCAAGATGTTCAACCCAGTGACGTCGCAGCAATTGCAGTGCCTCGCGGCCAGCCTCGAGTTCCTCGTCAGCCGGTCCGCGACTGAACGCCACGAGGTGGGCCCGACGGACCTGGAGCTCGATCTCCGTTCCCGCTTCCTTTTCCACCCGCTCGGCAAACGAACCCGCCAACTGATCGATCGTCGCGTTGTTCATCAGGAACAGTGCCTGAAGAGCGACGGTCGATTCGGGCCGCTGGATGCAGTTGGGAGTCATGCTGGGCAGATCGAACGTCGAGAGAAACGTGGGAAACTCCTTCCGCCGCTGTCTCAGGTAGACACTCCGTCGCCATCCCCCTCGCACCGATTTGGCCGTGACCAGCCCGTCCTTGCGGACGTTGACCGGGTCGGCCGGGCCGAACTGCGTATCGTTGAGCCGGTCGGCCACCCACAAGGCGGTGTCACGAACCAGCTCGGCCTCCATCCGCTTCAGTGGCATTCTCGAGAACCACTCGTTGAGCGGATCACGTTGCTGAGATTCGGACGGTCCGCCGTCGGGATCGACAGCCGAGGAAACCTGGCGATAGGTGGCCGAGAGCATCATCAACCGGTGCATCGCCTTGATGCTCCAGCCACGAGCGACGAATTCGCCGGCAAGCCAGTCGAGCAGTTTCGGGTGCGTGGGATCGGTACCGGTTTGGCCGAAGTTCCCCACCGACGCGACCAGGCCACGACCAAAGTGGTGTTGCCAGATGCGGTTGACCATCACCCGAGAGGTCAACGGATGGTCGGGCTTCACAACCCAGCGAGCCAGGGCCAGCCGACGCCCGGTCTGAGTGGCTCCTTTCCACGGCGGCCGGATCACGAACGGAACCGTTGGGTCGCTGAGCACCGCAGGAACACCGGGTGAGACCGGACGCCCCGGGTTGTCGTGGTCACCCCGAATCAGGATGTAGGTCGGCGACGGAGTGCCGCGGTCCCACAGGGCCTGGATCGACTGGGCCGGAGGCCGCTGAGATTCCAGCTCTTTGACCTGCTTCAACAGTGGCTCGGCAAACGCCTTGAAGGTCTTGTTGCTCTTCAACAGCTGAGCGATCAACTTGTCCCGGGCAAGCGTCTGCTCCTTCTCGGGCAGCGTCTTCCGCAGACGCTCAGCCTCGACGTTGACCCTGTGCTGAACGTCATTGATCTCAACGCTCAACCGGTCGTTCTCGGTCTTGTCCTCGTCGGTGACAATGTTCAGCCGACGAATTCCGAACTTGTATCTCTTCTCCGTGCCTCCGACCGGTTTCAGCCAGTCGTTCTCGTCAAAGGCCCCCTTGAAGATCGCGGCCAGCCGGTAATAGTCCCGTTGCGGGATCGGGTCGTACTTGTGATCGTGACACCTTGCGCACTTGACGGTCAGCCCCAGCACGACGGTGCTGAACACATCAAGCTGATCGGCAATGACGTCGAGCCGATCCGAGATGAAGGCCACCTCGCGTTCACTGGTGCTGTCGGGCGCCATCCTCATGAATCCCGTCGCCACCAGGTTCTCATAAATCTCCTGGCTGATTTTCGTCGCGTTCTCGTAATCGACCAGTTCATCGCCTGCGAGCTGTTCCACCAGGAAACGGTCGTAGGGCCGGTCGCTGTTGAAGGCGCGGATCACGTAGTCCCGATACCGCCACGCGTACGGCCGCATGTGATCGGCCTCAAGCTTCCCGCCAAACGAATCGGCATAGCCCACCGCGTCGAGCCAGTGGCGGCCCCAGCGTTCGCCGTAGCGGGGCGAGGCGAGCAACCGATCGACCAGGCGAGCAAACGCCCCGGGGCGATCGTCGTCGAGAAACTGCTGCAACTGTGACGGAGTGGGAGGCAATCCATGCAGGTCGAAATACGCCCGCCGGGCCAGCGTGGACGGTCCGGCTGTCGGCGAGAATGTCAGTCCCGCCTCCTGGAGCCGATTTGCAACGAAGGCATCAATCGGATTGGCGATCGAACTGTCCGGAGACCTGGGAACCGGGATGTGAACCGGGGCCTGGAAAGCCCAGTAGCCGCGATCGTCATCGTCAACCAGCGGATCATCAGCCGTTCCGGCGGTCTCGGCAGGCAACTCCACCTCCGGGGCGCCGGCTTTGATCCACTGTTCGAGCCGTGCGATGTCACGGGCTTTTAGTGGACGCGTGCCGGTGTTGAGCAGATTCTCCTTGGGCGGCATTTCGCCGGATCGAATCTTCCTGAGAACCAGGCTGTCTTCCGGCCTGGCACTCAAGTGCCGAAGTTCCTGTTTTCGCTTTGAGATGTTCTTGTCGCGGTCCGCAAAGTACTGGAACAGGGCCTGCTTGTCTGTTTGGGTTCGCCGGGTTTTCTCTTTTCCGACGACCGCCAATGCCCGTTTCAGCTGTTGGTTGTCGACCGCCAGCAGCGTGATTTCCGAATCGGTGAGGACGCGACGATAAATTCGCACCTCGTCGATTGATCCCTCGTAAAAAGCGGACGACTTGCGGCGTCCAATTCGCCACGGTTCGGACGTACGGAAATCTCCGGTCAACGTGTCGAAAAAAATCTTGAGCTTGGCCCGGGTCCCATCAATATAGATTTTGACGCCACTGGCTTTCCCGGAGCCGTCGTACGAGAACAACACGTGATGCCACTGGCGGTCCGTGATCCGGACAGTTTCGGGGGCAACCTTGATCGCGTTGGTTGGCCACTTGTCGACCAGGTGAACTTCAACCAGGCCGCGGTTGTTCGTGAAGTCGATTCCGCGAAAATCGTTTGGTTCGTTGATCCTGGTGATAATCGCACCCACCTTGTCGGCCGGCTTGATCCAGGCTGAACAGGTGAACGGCTGATCGCTCCGAAAATCGGCGACCTGGCCGGCATCCAGGTGCTGGCCGGTTCCGTCAAGGAAGAGGGCGCCCGTTTTGTGCGTTTCGTCCTTCGAATCCTGCCCGGCCGTGGTTCTCAGGGCACCAGGTCCGTGAAACACGGCATCTGTTTTCGAGCGACTGTTCTTGACGAGTTGGGCTGCCGGGCCGTCGAGCGGAAAATGGGCAATCAATCCCGACGACGCCGGTTCGGCCTTACCGGTGGGAAACTGTTTTTTCAGTCGGTCCACCAATTCGGGAATCCGGCTCTGCAATCCTTTCTTCGTGGCATCGAGCCTGGCCCGGGCCGAGTCCAGTGCGGCTGACTGCTCGGCTTTAGTGCCTTTCTTCAGGACGATCGCCGGACCCGACTTGCCACCCTTCAAGAGTGATTTCCGGTCCAGCAAGTTCAAGCCACCCTCCTGGTTGTGCCGCCCATGGCAGATCGTGCAATGTCGCAGCAGGATCGCCTGAACATCGTGCTGTGTGACCACCGGGGCCCGCTCGGCCCTCACGTCCGCCACCAGGCCAAACCACAACCCAACAGCCGGCAACAACAGCGTCGATGGAAACGGCAGGCGCGATGACACGAATCGGTCCCCGGAACATGAAGGCACGCCGCATTATAACCAATGCCCGCCCCGGTTGACCGCTTCGGAGCATCGCCTTGCACCAGCCCCATCGGGGTGGGACTATGGATCTTCTCGCCGTTCAACCACTCTCCACTCAGCTCATCTCCACCATGACTTCACGCCACCTGATCCTGCTTGCGGTGATCCTGTTCACCGGTGCCACGACATCTCCCGCGGGTGAACCTGTCCCCGAAACCGACTGGCGACAGTTCCGTGGACCGGACGCCTCGGGTGTCGGACATGGTGGGCACAGGTTGCCCGATTCGTGGAATGTCGAGACGGGCGACGAAGTGGCGTGGCAGACACGGATCCCGGGGCTGGGCCACTCGGCAGTGATCGTCACCGGCAACCGTGTCTTCGTCACAACCGCCGTCAGCGGCGTCAAAGATGCCGGGGTCAAGGTCGGCATCTACGGCAACATCGCCTCCGTTGACGACAAGACCGTCCACTCGTGGCGACTTCTCTGCCTGGACCGCGGAACCGGAGAGGTACTCTGGAACCAGTGCCTGCACCGGGGCGTGCCCCGGATCAAGCGGCACACCAAGGCGACACACGCCAACGCCACCCCGGTCACCGACGGCCGCCGTATCGTTGTCTCGCTGGGCTCCGAGGGCCTCCACTGCTTCGACCTCAATGGGAAACGGCTCTGGAAACGGGACCTGGGATTGCTCGACTCCGGCTACTACCAGGTCCCCGCCGCACAGTGGGGCTTCGGCAGTTCACCGATCCTGTTCGAGAACACCGTGATCATCCAGTGTGATGTCCAGAAAGGGTCCTGCCTGGCCGCCTTCTCACTGGAAACCGGGCGACAGCTGTGGGGAATCGGCCGGGACGAGGTGCCGACATGGAGCACGCCCACGCTCTGGCGGCACGGAAACCGTTCCCAGGTGGTCCTGGCCGGCTACCGCCATTCGGGCGGCTACGATCCCCGCACCGGACAGGAGCTCTGGAAACTCACAGGCGGCGGAGACATTCCTGTCTGCACGCCAATTGCCGCCGGCGATCTGATGATTCTCAGTTCCGCTCACGGACCAAGCCGCCCGCTGCGGGCGATCCGCTTCGACGCCACCGGCGACATTACGCCAAAGTCCACCTCGGGCTCGACCGAGCACATCGCCTGGTCGCTGCCCAGTGACGGCATCTACATGCAGACCCCGATCCTCTACGACGGCTTGCTGTACGCCTGCCGCATGAACGGTGTGCTGGGATGCTACGATCCCGCCACAGGGAAACGCATTTATCGGGAACGGGTCGGCGGAGGTGTCGGCTTCACCGCCTCTCCAGTCGCCGCCGACGGCAAGCTGTTCTTCGCCAGCGAGGACGGAAAAGTCCATGTCGTTGCCGCCGGGAAGACCTACAAGCACCTGGCGACCAACCCCCTGGGCGAACAGTGCATGGCCACACCATCACTCTCGGGTGGCCTGCTGCTGATCAGGGGCCAGGACCACGTTTTTGGCATCGGCACACCCTGTAGCCTGCCCCGCTCGACCACTGCAGCCAGCGGCACCACGTCAGTCCAGCCGTGACCGAACCTTCTGTTGACGCTACCGGCGACCGCCTGGCCACCGCACGTGGCCGTCTGGAAAGCTGTTGCGCAGAAATCCAGCGATTGAGCCGGATGAATCGACGACGGACGGTAACGCGCTGCCGGGTGAACCGCGAACTGCGACTGGTTGTTCGACTGTTGCAGGTGCGGGACAGGATTTCCGACGTGTTCTGGAGAACGTTCGTACTGATCATCGGGACATCCGTCCTGGTGGCCGTCACGTTCCTGGCAACCCGGCACACGCCACACACAGCGACCGCCGTCGGCGGAGCCGGTGCCGTCGCTGCTGTCGCACTCACCCTGATCGTCTTTCTTCCGCCCGATGGATCACTCAACCGCCGCCGCCTGGTCCTCTCACAGGTCGCCGCCTCGATCGACTACGAACACCAGAACGTCTGCTCACAGCTCGATTTCCTCCGCCAGCGTCGTGACACGGTTCAGACGCAGCTGAAATTCATCCAGCAACAGAACTCACCGGCGGTTCTCGACGGACCCGATTCCGGCCAGGTGGCAGTTGGTCCGCCCGCCGATGTCGCCGACGACGAAATCCTGTTCCCGGAACAAGAGGCCACATCATGAAACACCCGCCCCCCGACCGAATTCTGCTGATCTGGGTTCTGCTGCTGGGGCTGACCATTCCCGGTGTGGTCGCTGCCGACGACACCGAGGGTCCCGACCGAGGCACACTGCTGATCGCCGGCGGAGGCGGCAAGCAGGGAGCAGCGATCTTCCGGAAGTTTGTCGAACTCGCCGGCGGAAACACGGCACGGATCGTCATCGTGCCCACGGCGATGTCGTCGGATCCCAACTACGACTACCAGAACCCGGGCGTCGCCAAGTTCGCTCGGGACCGGCTGAAGCTCAAACACGTCACCGTGCTGCACACTCACGATCGCCGTGAAGCCGACACCCGAGAATTCGTGAGGCCCTTGAAGACCGCCAACGGGGTCTGGTTCAGCGGAGGTCGCCAGTGGCGGTTCGCCGACTCGTACCTCGGCACACGCTCCGAGAAGGAGTTTCACCGCGTATTGAAGCGGGGTGGCGTGATCGGGGGCTCCTCGGCCGGAGCGTCCATCCAGGCCGATTTCCTGGTCCGCGGAGATTCCCGGACCAATCGCATCATGATCGGGGACCACCAGCGGGGACTGGGATTCATCGAGAACTGTGCCATCGACCAGCACGTGATCAAGCGAGGCCGACAGATGGGGCTGGTGAAAGTGCTGACCGACCCCGACGGAAAGATGCTCCGCCGATTCGACCGCGAGGACCTGCTGGGGATCGGCATCGACGAGGACACCGCGATCATTGTTCGCAGGAACACGTTCGAGGTCTTCGGCAAACCGGATGCGGCAGTGCTGATCTACGACCCGAGAAAATGGACTGCTCAAACGGCGGACGCCAAGAAGTACATCACGCTAAAGCTGGGAGCCCGCTACGACATGAAGAAGCGGCGGGTGCTGCACCTGGTGCCGTGAAGACAGAACCGGTGTTCAGAACAGCTCGGCAATCGGTTCGCCGCCATCCTCGAGCATGAACCTCGGACGGCCCCGCGGATCGATGTACTGGGTGTCGAGCGGCACTTCCATGTGCCTGTAGATCGACGCGGCGATGTCACCGGGGATGATGGGACGATCCTTCAGGTGGCTGCCGTCCCTGACCGTCGAACCAAGCGTCTGGTTGTGGTTCAGGCCACCGCCGGCCATGCACATCGACATCACCACCGGCCAGTGGTTCCGGCCGTCAGTACTGCCCTGTGTGCCCATGTTCGGCGTCCGACCGAACTCGCCCATCGCGATCACCAGCGTGTCATCCAGCAGATCGCGTTCCTCGAGATCGGTCACCAGGGTGGTCAGCAAGTGGTCAAACAGGGGCAACAGCCCGCCGAGTCCCTTGGTGATGCCGCCGTAGACACAGCCGGGAATTCCGTGAGTGTCCCAGGTCCCCGAGGCGGTGTGGTAACTGAGATCCAGGGTCACGAAACTCGATCCGGCTTCGACCAGTCGGCGGGCCAGCAGCGCCTGCTGGCACCACAGGTGCTTGCCGTATTTCTTGATCGTCGCTGGATCTTCCCTGGACAGGTCGAACGCATCGCGTGCCCGGCGGCCCAACAGCATGTCGACCGCCTTGGCGCGGTAGCTGTCCACCGCTTCGAGTGATCCCCGCTGGTCGATGTCACGACGCAGCCGATCAAACCGGTTCACCAGCTCCTGCCGATTGCGAACCCGGCCGACACTGATTCCGTCGGGAAACTGGAACAGATCCGCTCCGGACATTCTGCCGGTGTCATTGCCCGCCTTGTCGTAAACGGGCAGTTTGCTGGCCTCGTTGGCGATGAACGGGTCGTACTGCTTGCCCAGCCAGCCACCGATGGCGAGGTGCCAGGGATGCTTGCGGAAGCCCACGTAGGCGGGCATTCCGGGATCATTGGCCCCGCGGTGTTTCGAGATAAAGGAACCGATTGCCGGATACTTGCGGCCATCCTTGTTCCGCCGCGGAGCCGCATCACGGTGACCGGTCTGGAAGGCCATGTTCGGTTCGTGGTTGCTCTTGTGGGCATTCACCGACCGCATCACGGTGAACTTGTCGAGCATCGCCGCCTGCTTGGGCAACAGATCGCAGATGAAGACACCCGGCTGGGCGGTCTGGATCACCCCGAAGGGACCGCGATTGTTGAACGGCCGTTCGGGCTTGGGGTCCCACGTGTCAATGTGGCTGGGTCCCCCGCACATCCACAACAGGATCACGGACTTCCGGCTGGACATCTGCCGACCCGTCTGGGCAGCGTGGGCACGCTCGGCCAACAGCGCCGGCAGCGACAGGCCCGCCAGGCCGGCCATCGAGACCTTCATCATGCCACGACGATCCAGGTGCATCAGGCCCTCGCGCTGACGCGGATTCAGGCCGGTGAAAGCGTGATCGTGGGAATGCATCAAAAACTCCCGGAAAGTCCCCAGGCACCATTGACCGTCTATTCTAACAGATATATCGGCCATGCGGCCAAGGCAGATCGAGCCCAGTGCCGGCCGAAATCGATCTACTTGCTGCCACCGGCTCCCAGCAGGTAGACCGCCTGGTCGCTACGCATCAGCAATTGGCCTCGGGACGGTACGGGCGACGCGTTGGTGCGAGTCTTGTCGTCGGCAAACACGTTGTGGGCCAGTTGTTCGAACTTCGGACCGGCCGCCACCACGAAGGTGCCGTTGTGCTGCGACGTGTAGTAGATCTTGCCATCGCCCAGGATTGGGGAGGACCAGATGCGGCCGGGTCGCGGCTCGAGCCGTTTCTGGTAGACAATCTTGCCGGTTGCAGCATCCTGACAGAACACGGCCCCGTTGCTGTCGTGGGCCCAGTACAAGTGTCCCTCGTGATAAATTGGCGAGGAGACATTTGATCCCTTCGTGAGCCGCCAGACCCCATGGGACTTGGTGACGTCACCCCGACCGCCAATCTTCACCGCCAGCGAGGTGTGGCCTCCACCGATGATGTAGGCGACGCCTTTGTGGGCCACCACACTTGGGCAGACGTAGCGATGCACGCCGTCGGCGTTCCAGAGTTTCTGGCCAGTGCCGGGGTCCAGACCCAGCACACGCCCCTGAATGCTGACAACCAGTTCGGACCCACCGCCGGACACCGACGCGATGATCGGAGTGTTCCAGGACGAGGAAATCCCGCCGGTTTTCCACGCCTGGCGTCCGGTCTTCTGGTCCAACGCCACCATCGACCCGCTTTCGACGCTCGCGTTGACGATCACCAGGCCCTTGTGGAGCACGGGCGATGTGCCCGATCCCCACCGGTTGATGCCGCCGCCGACATCGGCGTGCCAGACCTGCTTCCCATCCAGGTTCAGGCAGAACACGCCGCTCTTGCCCAGGAACAGGTAGAGGTGTTTTCCGTCGGTAGCCGGAGTGCTGGCTGCGTAACCGTGATACGCACCCTCACCGGCATAGCGATGTTCGGGCAGCTTCGGCTGGAAAACCTTTGTCCACTGAACTTCTCCGGACTTCCGGTCCAGGCACACCAGGTGCCGTTTCAACTGCTTCTGATCACCCTGGCCCGCCGCCAGGCCGTACCCGGTGTAGCAGGTCACGTACACACGGTCGCCGACAACCAGCGGACACGCCGTCCCGGGTCCGGGCGTCTTCGTCTTCCACACGACGTTCTTTCCGGCAGCCCATTCGGTCGGCAGGCTGGCGTCGGTCGCCCGGGCATCCCCGTTGGGACCTCTCCAGCCGGTCCATTCAGCGGCGGTCAGCAGGGAGGAAGAGAACGTGAACGCAATCAGCAGTGTGAGCAGTTGGCGAGCCATCGGTGTGTCCTTATGCGTGTGTCACTGACGTCAGACTAACGATCACACGCGGTCGACTGCAAAGCGGAACGAGGTCCCTGGACGATCGATGCGGCCGGCCTGGCGTGCCGAGCATGCCCTGCAGATTCCGGTTCCTGTAGATTGGGGGCATGAGGATCCCGCCGCTCCTGCTCGTGTTGGCCTTTGGCCTGGAAGTGATCTCGGCTGCCCCGCCGAAGGTCTCGCGGGAGGACGCCGCCTTCTTCGAAACACGCATCCGGCCACTGCTGGTGAAACGATGTTTCGACTGCCACGGCCCGGACACCGAAAACGAGGCCGGCCTGAAACTCGATTCCCTGGGAGCAATGCTCGGCGGCGGCCGCTCGGGACCGGCCATCAAACCCGGCAATCCCGACAGCAGCCTTCTGGTACTGGCAGTGCGTCACGATCCCGCCACACCCGACATGCCTCCCAAGACCAAGTTGCCGTTGCACGAAGTGGCCGACCTGTCCGAGTGGATCAAGCGGGGGGCCCCGTGGCCCGGGCAGCGACCAAGCCGGGCCAGACCCCGCCCCGTCGCCGACCCCGATGCGTTCCCCTACGACCAGGCCTCGAAAGACCACTGGGCCTTCCAACCACCACGGCCAGCCCGCCTACCCGAGGCGGTCCCACTCGACCGCATTCAATCCCCCATCGACCGCTTTGTGCTGCAACGACTGGCCGCCACCGGCCTCGAGCCCGCTCCCGAAACCAACCGACGACGGCTGGTTCGGCGCGCCACGCTCGATCTCCACGGACTCCCCCCGACGCCCCGTCAGATCAAAGCCTTCCTGGCCGATTCCCGGCCGGGAGCCTTCACACGACTGATCGACCGACTGCTCGCCTCGCCTCGCTACGGCCAACGCTACGGACGATTGTGGCTCGATGTTGTTCGCTACGCCGACAGCAACGGCATGGACGACAACCTGTACTACGCCGACGCCTGGAGATACCGCGACTGGGTCATTGACCGCTTCAACGCCGACTGGCCATTCGACCAGTTTCTGGTCGAACAGATCGCCGGTGACCTGGTTCCACCGTCCCCGAACGAGGCGGCCTCGGATCGGCACGCGCGGGTGATCGCCACCGGATTCCTGACACTCGGCCCGAAGATGCTGGCCGAAGACGACCCGACCAAGCAGCAAATGGACATCGTCGATGACCAGATCGATACGCTCGGCCGAGCCGCCCTGGGACTGACGCTTGGTTGTGCGCGGTGTCACGATCACAAGTTCGACCCGGTGCCCACCAGCGACTACTACGCACTGGCCGGAATCTTCAAGAACACCCAGGTCATGCTCAGCTTCCGCGTCGACTCGAAGTGGAACGCCACCGCCCTGGGTCCCGCATCGCTCGAACAACAGCTCAGCCAGCTCGAGGGCACCATCGACCGCCTCGACCGGATCCTGGTTCTCGGCAACCGGCAGCAGATGTCCGACAAGCAACGCAAGGCGTACTCCGATGAACTGGAAGCCGCCCGCACAACCTACCGGTCCATTCCCAAGGCGATGGCCGTCAACGACGGCACCGGCGATGACCTCGAGATCTTTCTGCGCGGAAATCACCTGACACGCGGCCCCAGGGTCCCTCGCCGGTTCCCGAGGATTGCGGCCGGTTTCGATCAGCCACCCCTGGCCGGACCCGGCAGCGGCCGCCTGGATTTGGCTCGCTGGGTGGGATCCGACCGCAATCCCCTGGTCGCTCGCGTGATGGTCAACCGAATCTGGCAGGCCCATTTCGGCCACGGGCTGGTCCGCTCGCCCGACAACTTCGGCCATCTCGGCCAGCGTCCCGACAACCAACCCCTGCTCGACTGGCTGGCCCTGCGATTTGTCGACGACGGCTGGTCAATCAAAAAACTCCACCGCCGCATCATGAACTCGGCCGCCTACCGGATGGACACCATCGCGGGAGCCAACACGCGGCGGCGAGCGAGTCAACTCGATCCCGACAACCGCCTGCTGTGGAAGATGAACCGTCGCCGGATGCACGCCGAGGTTCTCCGCGATTCCCTGCTCGCCCTTGCCGGCCGACTCGACGAGACCATGGGCGGCCAGCCAATCGACGCGCGCGCCTTCGACAACCTCTCCGGTGCCGGGCCGAGGTCAAAGATTCGCTTCGACGTCCCCCGCCGCAGCGTCTACCTTCCTGTGCTCCGCAGCGCCGTCTACGAGGTCTTCCAGGCCTTCGACTTCCCGGACCCGGCAGTCCCCAGTGGACGCCGCGATGAAACCACAGTGGCCCCCCAGGCCCTGTTTCTGATGAACGGCAAGCTGGTCACCGAATCGACCCGGGCGATGGCTCTCGCACTGCAGAGCGAACCGAGTGATGCGGCCAGGCTGCAGCAGGCCTATCTCCGGATTCTCGGCCGTGATCCCCGCCCGGACGAACAAGCGGCATGGCGGCCGTTCCTCGACGGGTTCGACGACCGGTTGTCGGCCTGGCAGAGCGTCTGCCGGGTCCTGGTGTCCTCCAACGAGTTTGTTTACATCGAGTAGCCGATGACACACACAACCGGACACCGCCGCCGATTCCTTTCCGACCTCGGAGCCGGGTTTGGTTCGCTGGCGCTGACGGGACTGCTGGCCGATGAAGCCGCTGCGGACGGCGACGACGTGCTGCGGCCTCGGCCATCCGGCGTGGCGCCACGGGCCAAGCGGGTGATCATGCTGTTCATGTTCGGCGGCCCGAGCCACATCGACAGCTTCGATCCCAAGCCCCGCCTGGTCGCCGAGCACGGACGGCCGCTTCCCTTTGCCAAGCCGAGGGTGCTCTCGTTCCCGCTCCGCCACGGCAACCTGGTCGGATCTCCCTTCGGTTTCCGCCGCCACGGCGAATCGGGTGCCGCCGTCAGCGAGGTGTTTCCCCACGTCGCCGGCCATGTCGACGATCTCTGCATCGTCAACTCGATGCACTGCACCAATCCCCGCCACGGCGGCGCGGTGCTCGAATGGCACACCGGAACCGACACCTTCATCCGTCCCAGCCTGGGCTCCTGGCTGGTTTACGGACTGGGCACCGAAAACCGCAACCTGCCCGGTTACGTGACCATCTGCCAGGCACTCTCTCAGGGGGGAGCCAACAACTTCAGTTCGGCCTTCCTGCCGGCCGCCTGCGGGGGCACGCCACTGGGACGTGACGGTACGTCGGCCGCAAAAGCCAGGTTTCCCTTCATCAAGCCGGCCGCATCCCGGGCCGTACAGAAAAAAGAACTCGAGATGATCCGGCGGCTGGGTCGCAACCAGCTCGAATTGACCGGAGCCGACCGGGCCCTGGAAGGCCGCATCGCCTCGTTCGAACTCGCCTTCCGCATGCAGGCCGCTGCCCCCGAAGTGCAGGCGATGGAAACCGAATCCCGCGCCACCCAGGCCCTCTACGGAATCGACGACAAGGCCACCGAAGACTTCGGCCGACAGTGCCTGCTGGCTCGCCGATTTTCCGAGCGAGGCGTCCGCTTCGTCCAGTGCAACAGCAACGGCTGGGACCACCACTCCGGACTCGAGTCGTCGATGCGGAACATGGCCCGGTCGGTCGACAAGCCGATCGCCGGATTGCTGACCGACCTCGAGGCCCGTGGACTGCTCGACGAGACCCTGGTCATCTGGGGCGGGGAATTCGGTCGGACACCGACGGCCGAGAACGGAAACGGGCGTGACCACAACCCGCACGGGTTCACGATGTGGATGGCCGGAGGCGGTGTACGCCCCGGGATCGTTCACGGGCGGACCGACGAGTACGGTTACTACGCGGTCGAGAACAAGGTCCACTTCCACGACCTGCACGCCACGATCCTGCACCTGATGGGCATCGAACACCAGCAGCTGACATTCCGCTACAGTGGTCGCGACTTCCGGCTGACCGACGTCCACGGAGAAATCGTCGACGACCTGGTCGCCTGAGACACACATTCTGTCCGTTCAAGAGATTTCCGATACGAGACCGCTCAAATGATTCGCAATGCCCTGATGACGTCACTGTTCCTGGCCATCGTGATGATTTCGCCCGCCACCCGAGCGGCCGACGAGGTGTTCATCCAGAAGCCGGAGGTGGTTCCCGTCGAGGTCCGGGGCGCCAAGGCGGCCACCCCGAAGACGACGAAAAAGAAAACCGCCTCCAAGACGCTGGACATCAAGTCCGGTCCAAAGGCCCGGTGGATCTGGGGCAGAAAACCGGCCGGGGCCAAAGACCGGTACTACTTCCGTCGCACGTTCACCGCGACGACCAGGCAGGCGAAGATCATCGCCAGTTGCGACAACCACCTGGTGGTGTGGATCAACGGCAAGCGGCTGCTGGCCGGCGACGACTGGAACGCCCCGGTCACCGCCGACATCCAGCAGCACCTGCTGCCGGGCAAGAACGTGATCGAAATCGAAGGCCGCAACGACGGCGGTCCGGCAGGCCTGGCCGTGAAACTGGTCTACCGCGATACCGCGAACAAGACATCGGTCATCGTCAGCGACAAGAGCTGGCAAGTGGCCACGTCGCGCGACTCCAAGACCTGGACGGCCGCAACGGATCTGGGTGCCATGGGCGTCGGACCGTGGGGCAATGTCTTCGCCGGCGGTGGACGCGCCGCAACCAACCGCGGCCTGTTCCAGGTTTTGCCCGGTTTCCAGATTGAACGGCTCTACACCGTCCCGAAACCTACACAGGGATCGTGGGTCTGCCTGGCCAGTGATGGCCGGGGGAGACTGCTGGCCAGCGACCAGGGAGGTCGAGGCATCTACCGGATCACCCCGCCGAAGATCGGCAGCGGGGAACCGACCCGTGTCGAGAAGCTGAAACTGCCGATCAGCAGCGCCCAGGGCATGCTGGTGGCCTTCGGCCACCTTTACTTTTCGATCAACGGAGGTCCCGGCAGCGGGTTCTACCGTGCCGTCGACAGCAACAAGGACGGGGAATGGGACAAGATCGAGAAGCTCAAGGCGCTGGCCGGAGGTGGTGAGCACGGGCCTCACGCACTGAGACTCTCGCCGGACGGCAAATCGATCTACCTGATCGCCGGCAACCACACCAATCCTCCCGCTGGCCTGACCGCCAATCACCTGCCGTCGAACTGGTCCGAGGACCTCCTGCTGCCACGCCAATGGGATGCCCGCGGCCACGCCCGGGGCCGAATGGCTCCGGGAGGCTGGATCGCCCGAACCGACCCGGATGGCAAGACCTGGAGTATCATCAGCGCCGGTTACCGCAACGCCTACGACATGGACTTCAGTGCCGAGGGCGAGTTGTTTGCCTACGACGCCGACATGGAATGGGACATGGGGTCTCCCTGGTACCGTCCGACCCGGCTGTGCCACGCCGTCAGCGGCAGCGAATTCGGCTGGCGCAGCGGAACCGGCAAGTGGCCCACATGGTACGCCGACAGCCTGCCGCAGGTTGTCGACATCGGTCCCGGCTCACCAGTCGGAGTCAACTTCGGCACGGGGACAAAATTTCCGGAGAAGTACCAGCGAGCCGTTTACCTGTGCGACTGGACATTCGGCACGATGTACGCAGTGCACCTGCAACCTCGCGGTGCCAGCTACGTCGGCATCCGCGAGGAATTCGTAGCCCGCGCGCCGTTGCCGCTGACCGACGTGGCGATCGGTGACGACGGAGCCATGTACTTCACCATCGGTGGCCGTGGAGCCCAGTCGGAACTCTTCCGGGTCACCTACACCGGCAAGGCATCAACCGCCCCGGCCCGTCCGGCCGCCGACAAGTTCGCCCCACTCCGCCGGTTGCGACGATCGCTCGAGGACTTCCATGGCCAGCAGGATCCGGCAGCGGTCCAGGCCGCGCTGAACCACCTTGGTCATGCTGATCGCCACATCCGCTACGCGGCCCGAATCGCCCTGGAGTCCCAACCGGTCGCCTCGTGGCAGGACGCGGTCCTCGCTCAGGAGAATCCCGCAGGCCTGCTGACCGGCGTGATCGCCCTGGCCCGGCAAGGCAGCAAGTCGCTGCGGCCCCGCCTGCTGAAGGCCCTCGCCGGACTCGGCTGGTCCGAGCTCGGCGTCAACAATCGGCTGGCGCTGCTGCGAGCCTACTCGCTGACGTTCATCCGCATGGGCGCCCCCGACCAGGCCACCGCAGCCCCTGTGCTCGCGCAGCTCGACAAGGCCTTCCCGACAGGGGACAACCGTCTCGACCGCGACCTGTCGCAACTACTGGCCTATGTCAATTCACCCACCGTGATCGACAAGACGCTGGCCCTGATGAAGAAGCCGTCTCCGAAGGTGAAAGAGGACCTGGCCCGGCTGTTGTCACGCAACCGGGGTTACGGCGGAACAATTGCCCGCATGCTCTCCAACCATCCGGAACTGCAGAAGATCCACTACGCGTTCGTCCTGCGAACAATGCGGTACGGATGGACGCTGGATCAGCGGCGCGAGTACTTCAAGTGGCTGGGAGATGCCGGAGGACGCAGCGGAGGGGCCAGCTACAACGGCTTCCTGAACAACATCCGCAAGGAGGCACTGGCCAATGTCTCCGAAGCCGAAAAGAAAGCCCTGGCCACGACGGTAGCACCACCGGCGGTGAAACTCGACACCCTGCCCAAGCCCAAGGGGCCGGGCCAGGCGTGGACGGTTGTCCAGGTGGTTGACGCCAGCCGTGATGGCCTGGCCGGTCGAAATTTCGCCAACGGTCGGCGGACCTATCAGGCGGCCCGCTGCGGTGCCTGCCACCGGTTCGATGGAACCGGCGGGGCAACCGGTCCGGACCTCAGCAACGTCGCCGGTCGATTCAGTATCAAGGACCTGGCAGAGTCGCTGATCGTTCCCAGCAAGGTCATCTCGGACCAGTACCGGGCCAGCGTGGTTCTGACCACCGCCGGCAAGGTGATCACCGGTCGCATCATCAATGACAACAAGGGCACCCTGACAATCCTGACCGACCCGTTCGACGCGTCGAAGATCACCACGGTCCCTGCCGACAAGGTCGATGAGACAAGCCCGTCAAAGACATCACTGATGCCCGAGAAGCTGCTGCACCCCCTGGGCAAAGACGAACTGCTGGACCTGGTCGCTTACCTGCTCTCGCGAGGCAATCCCAACGATTTGATGTTCGGGGAATGAGTCGGGACCGGGTGGGTTCTACATCACCCGTGTCACCACCACCACGATCGAAATCGTGATGAAAAACACGCTGCAGAAGACCAGGCCGACTTGCATCAGCCGGTTGGGCTGCATTTCGCGTGGTAACAGCGTGCGATTGACGTAAAGCGTGTGCAGCGCGGCGCACCCCAGTGCGACGTTCTGCAACACCGCGCCGATGATGGCAATCTGGAGCGGATCGAAGAAGGCCAGAGCAAACAGGCCCCACACGCCGTAAAGCGACAGGATGCCGTAGTAGATCAGTCGAACCTGTCCCCCTTCCAGTCGCTGGGCGCGGGGACTGATGGTCCAGATCACATCGGTCCATCGCCGCGAAATCTGTTCACCGGTGAATACGGCATTGGGCGCCAGCACCAAGAAACTGACCATCAGCATGAACGTCCAGACCAGGCCGCGGTAACCGGGCAGGTGATCGGCAAGTCCCACCGCGGTCATCGCAGCAGCACGGTTTCCCTCAACCGGCACGTTGCGGATGAACTCCAGCGACATCATGCAGGGCAGCGCCATCCCCAGAAGGCAGCAACCCAGCCAGACACCGGCCTGATCACGGACGATATAACGGACCCACCCCTTCCAGCGCTGCCGCGACGCGTCGTCGACATCGAAGACCATGCCAACGTGCGAGAGTTCGACCTTGTGACCTCCGATGGCACTGGGAATCGCTCCCACGTGGTGCCCCATACCCCATCCTTTGTCGCGCGCGTAATTGGACGCCAGCGTGTTGGACAGGCCACCCGCCCCGGCAATCGCCGCGAAGGCAATGATGATCGCCCAGTTCAAATCGGGCAGCCCGCCGTGTTCGCCGATGTACCCGACCAGCCCGACCCGCCGCATTCCCTGCAACGCCACCAGTTCGTCAGCCCACTCGCGGACCTCCGCAGGCATCTCTTCGCCCACGGCGAAGGTCTGCGTCCGGTCGTCGGCAACCAGCATGTACGACTCGGCCACCCAGGCGGAATCGGCACGACGTTTCTTCAGCGGGTCACGGATTCGTCCCCGAATCAGCAGTCGTCTTCGACCATCAAGATCGTCGACGAGAAATCGGCCCTCCCGCGCTTCGCTCCGCACCAGCTTTTCGAGTTTCGCCCGCACCGTCCGGGTCTCGGCATCCTGGTTGTTTCCCTGTGGGTCCACTTTCGATCCGTCAACAAGCAGCTCGATGAAGTCGGGCGTCCCGTCGCCGATGGTTCCGCGGAGAGTGAACTCGCGACCGTCGCCAGGCAGGTTCACAGAAAAATGTCGCCCGGCTATCACCGACTCGGCCCGGTCAGGCACCTGGCCAAACCGCCCGAACCCGGTCACCACCTCGACCATGTTGTCCCAGCTGACCTGGAACACCGCGATCACGGCCACCACCAACAGGACGACAACCACCTTGAAGGTCATCATCTTCTCGATCACGCGGTAAATCGTTCCGCCAAAAACCAGTGGCAAGAACGCCAGCAGGAAGATCGCGTAACCCATCGCCTTGACCCATTCGGCCTCGGTCAACGTGATCCCCAGCAGCTGGTAATCGGCATCGGTCGGCAAGTGGCCAAAGATCGCCGCGGCCAACGGCACCGCCGCGTTGGCCGCCATGAACGGCCAGATGTTGCAGATCTCCAGCACCAGGTAGATCGGCAACCACAACCGTGGACCGGGGGTCGTTCGGAAGTAGCCGACCACGATCGGCTCGCCGCAGTACAGGGCATACCGCATCACCTCGATGTTGAAGAACACCTGTCCCAATATTGACAGCGTGGCCAGCCAAAGCAGCGTTCCGCCGTATTGGGCACTGACGGCCGGCCCAAACAGCCATTCCCCCGCTCCGATCGCTACGCCGGCCATCAGGATTCCCGGCCCGATCAGCGTCGGCAGTTTCCTCCAGTCCATCGTCGGCGGTTCGGGCAGGTCACCGACATCCCACGGCTGGAGAGCCCCGCCAGCCCGTTTTTTCGGTGTTGTCGACTCGGACACTGGCAACAGCTGGTCATCGTGCTCGGTCATGGCATCGTTCCCGCTCTACAACTGTCGTTTCAGCCTTGCCGTCCCCACCCGTCGCCCGTCGATGTCGATCTCGTCACCAGCACCATCCGGCACGAACCCGTTTGCCTCGAACTGAATTCTCTTCGATTCGTCTTCCACCGATGTCACCACCAGTGCCTCGCCGGCACCCGCCTCCCTGGCCCAGTCCAGTGCGGCGTCGATCAGATCACGCCAGGCCGCGCGTGCCACCCGGTGAACACAACCGTCAAGCTGGGCTGTCCAACCGGACTCACCATCGGCGACCGGCAGCGGCCTGACGCTGGACAACCCGACCAGCCGTCCGTTCTCGCTCCAACCTCCAAACCATGCCCCTCCGACTGATGCCAATTCGGCGTAGCGTGGATAAAGGCCCATGCACGAGTTCTGCCGAGCGTACCGAACGGACATCAGATCAACATTGGCATCAAGAACCTGTTCGCTGTGTGGGGTCAGCAGCAGCGGAATCATCGGAATCCTGGCGTGGGCTGTTCCCGGGATAACGGTCACCGGTCCGGTGGCCCCGCGGAACCAGTCAACCAAGAACTCCTCCGGCGACTGATCGCCGGTGATGTTGGCGTAGACGGTGCTCCCAGCCAGCCGTCTCCAGCCCAACCGATTGTAGACCCGTGCCGCGGCCGGATTGATCGTGCCCAGGAACACCGCCTCGCCACCCGCTTCGCGAAACAGGTCTCGGGCCTCACGGCACAATCGTTCGGCCAATCCCTGGCGACGACAGTCATCGGCAGTGGCCACTCCTCCCAAGCCGCCCAGTTCCGGCTGGTCGATCGAAATGGTCAACTGGCAGGTCGCTCCCAGGCCACAGTTCTCGGCAACATCCTCGGAGGGCTCACGACGGACAAACCACACGATGTCACGATTCCGGCCCACCTCAAGCCCGTTCCCGAGAACCTCGCGGGTTTCGTCGAAAGATGTCCCGAAGGTCTCTTCCCAGAACACGGCCAACTCGTCGGCAAGCCCGGCCGAAACCGGTGCACGCTCGATCTCGATGGATCGCCCGTCACTCATCCAGTCACCTTCAACCGCAGGTACGTGGCCAGCCACTCATGGAGCCTCGAGAAGGCAATCGGCGGGATCGAGTGCCCCTGGCGGTGATTGAACAGTCCCAATCTCGACCGTCCCCCGTAAAGCCTCCATGCGGGCAGGGCCGCTTCGACAAGTGGCCACGTGCGGTCACCATCCGAGGTCGACGGGCTGGAATTCTCTCCGGCCAGCACCAGGAATGGTCGGGGAGCCGCCAGCGCCAGCAACTGGTGGTGATTCAGCGGGAACGTGTCCTTGTCGATCCCCTTGCCCAGATACCAGGGCGCGTTCCAGTTGGTGAAACGGAAGCCCACCCCGCCCTCGCTGGCAACCGCTGCGGCGATTCGCTCATCGAACGCAGCGAGATAGAGCGTTTCCTTGCCACCAAGTGAATGACCGGTTGCGCCGATCCGATCGGCGTCCACCCCGGGCAACGCCGCCAGGATGTCGACGGCCCGTTGCGAATCGTAGAGCATCTTGTGCATCCCCAGCGTACCGGGATGCCGCCGACGGAACTTGTCCACCGCCTCGAGATACTTCGTCACGTTCTGCCACAGGTAGTTCCGCGGACAGATTACCACGAACCCGCGCCGAGCCAATTGCAGGCCGATCTGCTGCATCAGCGGCCCCTTGACCCCGGCAATCTGTTCGATCGTGTCACCGGTTGTCTGGTGCAGCGCAACGATGCCCGGCCGAGGACGAGTTGTCCTCGCCGCCGTGCGGGGAAACAACAGGTACGCTTCGACCGGCTGCCCCGCCTCGGCCTCATACCGGATCAACTGCCGTCGCACACCGGTCAGCTTCTCGTCCCTCAGCACTTCGAAATCGGCCGAAATCGGCCGTTCTGGCATCGGACCCAGAAACCTCATCCAGGCCGCCCGCAGCGTCTGCCGATGCCGAATCCACTCGCGACGCGTCTTGACCGGATCCGCATTCTCCCGGAGCAACACGCCTGCCAATGGCCTGAGCTTGTCCCTCGGAACACGGGCCGGTGCCCGGGTCACCGAGTCAAGCCACGCCACATCAACCGGCATTTCCTTCGAGTCCATGCCGCTTCTCCTCTCCAGTGAGACACACTCCTCGCCGCCAACTATAATCCGAAGTAAGAACTCCCGATGCCACCGCGCGACTGTCCGAATGTCGAGTACACCCGATTCGCCCAACGAATCTCTCAAGGGCCAGTTCCTGGTCGCCGGCAAGCAGCTGCGCGATCCGAACTTCTTTCGGTCGGTGGTGTTGATGGTCGAACACAGCGATTCGGGATCGATGGGACTGGTGGTCAACCGCCCTTCCAACGTCTCGGTTGCACGGGCTTTGTCGGGACACTACGAGCTGCCCGAGAACGACGAGCTTGTCTATGTGGGCGGCCCGGTCGAACCGTCAGCACTGTTCGTGCTGCACAGCGCCGGCGAGTTCGAAGAGAACCATTCCGATGTGGTGCCGGGCATCTTCGTGGGCAGCAGCCCCGAAGTATTCGAGCGGGTGATCGCACGGGTCGTCGACGACACCGACGAACTGTTGTTCCGCATCTTCGCCGGCTGTGCCGGCTGGGCCCCGGGACAGCTCGAGGACGAATTGTCCGGTGGCGACTGGCACCTGCTGCCGGCCGAGGCCTGCGAGATCCTCCCGCAGGACCCTTACGCACTGTGGGACGAGCTGGTCGGGCGGATCCAGGCCACCAACCGCACGGTCCCGCCGTCGCCGGGCAACCCCGAGTGGAACTGAGTGTCGCGACAGGAACATGCTCATGCCACAGGTTGTCGAAATCGCTGATCCGGACTGCGGTGCAACGGCACAGATTTCCGTTGACCGTGGCTTCAACTGTTTCTCCTGGCGGGTCGATGGCCACGAGCTGCTCGATGCCGAGACCGGTTTCGCTGCTGGATCCGGTCGGCCCAGCGGACACGGGATCCCGATCCTGTTCCCCTTTCCCAACCGAATTCGCCATGGCCGCTTTGACTGGAACGGCCAGCATTATGACTTGTCAGGCGGAACAGCTCCCGATGACGGCAATGGCAACGCCATACACGGCTTCTGTCTCGATCGACCGTGGCGGGTGATCTCAGAAGATGATGCGAGTGTCACCGGAGAATTCCACCTGTCGCGTGATGCGGCCGAACGACGCCCGCTGTGGCCAACCGACGCCCGGATCACCATCCGCTACGGTCTCGAACAATCTCGGCTGATCGCCAGGGTCACCATCGACAATCCCGACGGGCAGGACATGCCGTTCGGTTTCGGGACCCATCCCTACTTTCGGCTGCCGCTGGGACCGAACAGCACGGCCGCCGACTGCCTCGTCCGCGTCCCGGCCCACCAGCAATGGGAACTCGACGCCTGCCTGCCCACCGGTCACCGGTTGCCGGTTGACCCATCGTGCGACCTGCGAACCGGAGGCCGTTTCGGCGACATGCGACTGGACCACGTGCTGACGTCGATCTCCGACGAACATGCCGAGCCACTGGAAACGCTGGAAATGAGCGTCGATGATCCGGTGGCCGGACATCGGCTGGTCCAACGGTGCGACGGCCGGTTGTTCCGGGAGGTGGTCGTCTACACTCCGCCGGGTCGGGATGCCGTTTGTCTCGAGCCCTACACCTGCGTCACCGACGCGATCAACCTGGATCCGACCGGAACCGATTCGGGTTGGCGGGTTCTTCCGGCCGGAGAGACCTGGGAAACCCGGATCGAGCTGTTCACTGGTCCCCTCGGGGCCGCGACAGTGGTAGACTGAACCGGTTTCCCCTCGATCAGATTTTGCTCTGCGAATCGGAGTTTCCCCGATGACGTTTCTTCCTCTTCGCCTCCTGCTCACGACAACGGTGACCCTGGCCACCCTGTCAGCCGCCGGACTGGCCCAGGACAAGGCTCCAACGGCTGCGAAACCAAAGCCGACCGCAAGCAATCGGGCACTGCTGCAGAAACTGCTTCAGCGAGTTGAGACACTCGAGGTGGAACTGAAGAAGCTGCGGGAAACCGGCAAAACGGTGGTTCCGGTCGATCCGTCCAAGCGTCAGGTCGTGGCGATGGTCGAGTCCACATTCCTGGGCGCGCCGTACTACAGAACCACCGGAACACGGTTCCTGGCCGCCAAGCTGGTTCTGGTCAACCTCACCAACACACCCCGGGAGCTCACGCGAGATTCGGTGAAGCTGACCGTTGACGGCAAGCCGCATACGATGCCGGCCACCCTGCCGTCGACACTCCGATCGTTCTCATTCCAGGTCGGAAACCAGAGTTTCCAGTCCAGCCAGCTGAAGTGGTTGAACAAGTTGACGTTGAAAAGCGGCGGCAGCGGTTCGACCTGGCTGATCTTCCCCGGACTGCCGCAGGGTCCCCAGGTGCCCAGGCTCAGCCTGTCGCTGGGGCTGGGCAAGACACCCATGACCATCGATCTGAACGCCCGCGCCCGCAGCCGACTGGCCATGGAGACGCGGCAAATCGGACCACGTGGCAGCCTGGGACTGATCACGATCGGCGGTCCCATCGACACCATCAACATCGCCTCGCTGGTCGACCAGCTCGACACGCTGGCCACCGCCGGAGTCGTTCGTTCGGTCATCAATTTCACCGACAAGGCGCCCCCCATCGAATCCAGGATCTACAGCTGGATGAACCAGGCCGCCTCGCTGGCCGGTCGGGGGACGGTCACCGGCAGCACCCCGTTTCCCACGATCCCGGCCGCAATCCGCGAACTGCACCTTGCAGCAATTCCCAACCGGCGATCCACAAGTGGCAGACCCGGCCGTCCAGGCGGCATGCCATTCAAGGGATTTCCTGTTCGGATCTCCACCACGCGGCCCTCGGGAGCCAACCCCCAGCGAGTTCACAAAACCGTTGAACTGGCGGTGATGGCTGCGTTGGACACCGCGTATCGCGTGTTGCCCCGCGGAGAGTTGCTCGAGGAGATCCAGCAAGGGGATCCACTGACACGACCGGCGGCACTGGCCAGTGGAGGCGGCCGGCTGAAGACCGAGGACCTGCCGTTGTTGCTCACCCTGACCGCCAACGAGTCGCCAGCGATTGCCCAGGCCGCAGTGATGAGCCTTCGGCACTATGGAGAACCAGCAGCGGTCAAGAAGCTCAAGGACCTCGCCCATCGCAATCAGCCACCGCTGTCGAAAACCGCTTTCGACAGCCTGGCTGCGTCGCGATATCCCGCGGCCCACGAGACGCTGTTGAAGATGCTGGGCGACTCCGACCCCAAGGCTCGTAAGGACATCGTGTCGACCATGGCCCGGTATCCGCGACCGGCATTCGCAGACGCGATTCACGGGTACGCCACGAGCGGCGATCCGGAACTGTCCCTGGCCGCCCTGCAGGCACTGGCCCAGATTGGCCACCCCAAGCTGATGACGGCACTGGGAGACGCCCTCAAGAGTACCCATCCTCCCCGACGCAACGCGGCACTGACAATCCTCGCCTCACGGCCCGACCAGAACAGCCAGAAGCTGGCCATCGAATACGTGCTCAAGAGGCTCGAGTCGACTCCGCCGGACAACACCATGACCTCGCTGCTGATCCGGACTCGCGATCCTCGAGCCATCCCGATGTTGCTCAAGCACCTGACCAACTCGCCGGCCAGTCGTTCGACGGTCATCAAAACGCTGATCCAGGTCGGCGACCAGGACATCGCCGCCAAGCTGCTGGAACACTACCCCAAGCTCAGCAACACCGACCGGGCCAACGTGCTGCGAGCCATCGGACAGGTCGACATCAAAACCTTCCGCAAGCTCGCTCCCGACGCCCTGGCCTCGAACAACAGCACCCTGGTCAACGCCGCCTGCCAGACGCTTCTGCAGGACGCCTCGCCACAGGCCGTCGCCATGCTCGTCAAGGCCTTCAATTCGACAAGCTCATCGACCACCTGGAACTACACCGCCAACGCCCTTGCGGGCATCGGCACCAGCGAAGCCCGCAAGGTGCTCGAAGCAGCCCGGTCCGAGAAAAACAACAACAAGCGGAACTACGCGGTCAACGCCCTGCGGAACCTGATGCAACGATCGCCCGGCTACCAGTACCTCTCGATGGGGCGGCACTACTCACAGCAACTGAACTGGAAACAGGCTCTCACCCAGTACAACCTCGCCGTCAAAATCGACCCCCGTCTCTCGGCGGCCTACGCCGGCCGGGGCAACGTCAAGCTGCAACTTGACGACAAAAAACTGGCCGAAGCCCGCAAGGATTTCGTCAAGGCCGTCGAACTCGACCCGCTGAACTCGCAGGCCATGACCGGCATGGCCATCGTTCTGCTGCGTGAAGGCAAGCTGGATGCAGGATTGAAATACGCCGAGGACTCTCAGAAGAAAGCCACGTCCAGCAACCTCACGTCGGTCCGCCGGATGTACGCCTACAACCTGGCGTGTGTCTACAGCCGCGCGATCGAGATGATCAACAAGGATCCCAAGCTGCCCGACCGCGACAATCGCCTGGCCACCTGTCGCAAAAAAGCCCTCGAACAGCTCGAAAAGGCCGTCAAGTACGGCTGGCGGGACAAGGCCTGGCTGAACAAGGATCCCGACCTCAAGTCGGTCCGTGGAATGCCGGAGTTCAAGAAAATCTTCGGCACCGCCCCGAAGCCCCGCCCCAAGGCGACCCTGAAACCGAAGCTGAAAGCTGCCAAAAAGCTGAAGATCCCGAAGCCGGCCCGGCCCAAGGCCGTCCGAAAATCCGTGAAACAGAAAGAGGGCTGAGCCTGGCGATGGTGTACCTGGATCGGATCTACACTCGCAGCGGTGATGCGGGCGAGACGTCGCTGGGTGACGGCAGTCGCGTTCCCAAGACCAGCTTGCGGATCGTTGCCTACGGATCCGTTGACGAACTCAACGCGACGA
>Ga0310344_10000598_pt1 | contig 28204 bp, 19 predicted proteins | sample HC15DNA20200_MG_FD_203801 | JGI IMG/M metagenome (GOLD analysis project Ga0310344, IMG submission 203801) | Marine microbial communities from station ALOHA, North Pacific Subtropical Gyre - HC15-DNA-20-200_MG | ecosystem: Environmental > Aquatic > Marine > Oceanic | place: Pacific Ocean: North...
TAACTGCGCTCTCGGTGCAAGTGAGATGCGGCCATATATATCGGAACTTTCCCGCCTTGCAGATGCGTATATCAGTTGTTATCCAAATGCTGGTTTACCGAATACGTTTGGGGAATACGATCAATCCCCCCAGGAGATGGCCCAGTTGTTAAGTGAGTTCGCCTCAAGCGGCTTTGTAAATATTCTTGGGGGGTGCTGTGGGACTACTCCCGATCATATTCGAGAAATTGCTGCTTCTCTAAAAAACGTAGATCCTCGGGTTTTTGGTGACGCAACAAAAGAACAATTTTCAACATATAGTGGATTAGAGCCACTAACTATCAGATCGGATAGTAATTTCATCATGATTGGCGAACGTACGAATGTGACAGGGTCGAGACGATTCGCGCGTCTCGTCAAGACAGGGGACTATGATGCAGCTGTTGCAGTAGCGTTAGATCAGGTTCGTGGTGGAGCAAATATCATCGATATCAATATGGATGAGGCGATGTTGGATTCAGAGGCGGCAATGACAAAATTTTTAAATCTTCTTGCCACTGAACCGGATATAGCCCGTGTGCCCTTCATGATTGATAGTTCAAAATGGACGGTTATTGAAGCAGGACTTAAATGTGTACAGGGTAAGGCGATTGTTAATTCTATAAGTCTCAAAGAAGGTGAAACCGATTTTCTTTTGAAGGCGAAGCACATCAAACGCTATGGCGCAGCTATGGTTGTGATGGCGTTTGATGAAAAGGGTCAGGCCGATACTGTCGATCGTAAAATTGAGATATGCACTCGAGCCTACCGACTGCTCGTTGAAGATGCTGCGATTAATCCCCACGATATTATCTTTGACCCGAATATTTTGGCTATTGCTACGGGAATTGAAGAACACAATGATTATGCCGTCAACTACATAGAGTCAATACGGGGCATTAAAGATGCTTGTCCTTACGTCAGGATTAGTGGTGGTGTAAGTAATATTTCATTTTCATTTCGCGGCAATGATGTTGTTCGGGAGGCCATACACTCTGCATTTTTGTACCATGCTGTTGCAGCAGGCTTGGACATGGGTATCGTTAATGCGGGGCAGCTTGGTGTTTATGAAGACATTCCGCCTGATTTACTAGAGCGTGTCGAAGATATTATTTTTAACAGACGCTCAGATGCGACCGAACGCTTAATTGATTTCGCGGAAGGGATTAAAGGTAGCGTTCGCGCAAAAGAGACCAATCAGACTTGGAGGGAGGGCGATGTTAATGATCGACTGACGCACGCTCTTGTCCACGGTATTGTTGATTTTGTTGAAACCGATGTTGAAGAAGCCCGTCAAAAATGTGACTCCCCTCTGTCTGTTATTGAGGGTCCGCTTATGAATGGGATGAAGGTTGTCGGTGATTTATTTGGTTCAGGAAAGATGTTTCTCCCTCAGGTTGTAAAGAGCGCTCGGGCTATGAAGAAGGCCGTCTCATATTTACAGCCTTTTATGGAAGCCGACCAATCTAACAAATTATCAGCACGAGCAAAAATTGTTATGGCAACTGTAAAAGGTGATGTGCATGACATTGGGAAGAATATTGTTTCGGTCGTAATGAGGTGTAACAATTACGAGGTTATCGATCTCGGTGTGATGGTGCCATGTGATTCGATCTTAAAAACGGCTATCGAGCAGAAAGCTGATGTAATTGGGCTAAGTGGGCTGATTACGCCGTCACTGGAAGAAATGTCTTTTGTCGCGGAAGAGATGGAACGAAGAAATTTAACATTACCATTGTTAATTGGAGGTGCGACAACCAGTCGTCAGCATACTGCTGTAAAGATCGCACCCCGATATCAAGGAGCTATCGTTCACGTTTCTGATGCTTCTCGTGTAGGGGATGTGGTCTCAAAACTGTTAAACCCAGTCAAACGAGATGAGTTTAAAGCTGAAAATGTTCGTGACCAGGCGGAGTTAAGGGAGCAATATGCTGGTAAGCAAGCGAAAGTGCTTAGGGGTTACGACGATGCATTAGTAAATCGGTTGAAGACAAATTGGGATGAATTAGTCATCCCGATACCCGTGTTTACCGGTCGAAGAGAAATAAGTGTTGCTCTCGAAGAACTAATACCCTTTATTGATTGGACGTTTTTTTTCTCAGCTTGGGAACTAAAAGGATCTTACCCATCAATTTTAGATCATCCTAGTCAGGGTGGGGCTGCACAGGAATTATTTGCAAATGGTAACAAATTACTGGAATACCTTGTTAAGGAAGAACTGTTGGCGGCTAGAGGAGTTTACGGATTCTGGCCGGCTCATAGTGAGGGCGACGATCTTGTAGTATATGAATCAGGCAAAGGGTCTAATATTGATGATCGGGTTCGTCTTAGGTTTCAGATGCTTCGGCAGCAAGAAATTTTAGGCGCAAAACGTCCAAATTTATCGTTGGCCGATTTTTTGGCGCCACAGACACATTCACAAAAAGATTATCTAGGAGCCTTTGCAGTTACAGTTGGGATCGGGGTGGATGAACTGGTCGAGCGTTATGAACATGATGGCGATGATTATCATGCGATTATGGTAAAAGTACTTGCTGACAGATTGGTTGAAGCGTTCGCTGAATTGCTCCATCTTCGTGTGCGCAATGAATGGGGCTACGTATCTGATACTGCGATGAAGCAAGAGGATCTTCTCGCCGAACGATATCAAGGTATTCGTCCGGCATTTGGTTATCCTGCGTGTCCCGATCACAGTGAAAAGTTCAAGTTGTTTGAACTGCTTGACGCAAATAAAATAGGCATCAATCTTACTGATTCTGCTTCAATGAACCCGGCTGCCAGTGTTAGCGGACTTTATTTTTCACATCCTCAGGCAAAATATTTTACGGTAGGACATATTGGCCAGGACCAAGTGAAACGATATGCTGACCGCAAGGGTCTTCCTCTTGAGGATGTTGAGCGCTGGTTGGCTACGAATATTGCCTATAAAAATGTCAATAACTAAAACATAATATAAAGAGTGGCACGTTTTTATTATGTTCCTTTTTCGAAACCTACTGTTCGTTGTTGATTTGCCACGCTTGTCTGTTTACGCGGTGGATGTAAATAGTGGAATACCATATTCGTCGTTATTCGTTGGATCAAGGTGCACTTGAGATTGAATATATTGAAGAGTACTTTGGTGAGTTTTCCCGACGAAAAAAAGCTGCCGAAGTGATTGAAAGATTGTCAGGACGGGACCACCAGATTCTAATGGCGGAAGCCGCCTTGTCGGACGATCCATCGACCGTAGTGCCAGTATCCTACAAAGTCTCTCATGAGTTAAGTGTTAATGAAACGGATCCTAAATTAGTTGATTTAGTTTCACGCCTACGCGACTGCATTCACTTTAAAGGGCGGAAAATTCTTTACAGTTGGATTGGTGGTACTAGGAATGATTGGCGAGGGAAGGGCTTCTTTCGAGCTCTTACCGAAGAACAAGAATCATGGGCTATTGATAATGAGTTTGATGAGATTGTTGTTAAGACGAAGAATAGGCTCTACGGAATGCGGGGCACACTCGACCACCTTGAATTTAACGTCGTCAAATATGAATCTCACCTTAGTGACAATAGGGAATCAAAAGTTTATTTGAGTAAAACACTTGGTGTTGAGGTATTGAACAAGCACCAAAGCAGACGATCTGTTATTTGCAAGTAGCGCTGTTGTGATTGGACTAAGTGAAAGTCATGAGTTTGAGTTACAGTCATGATTGTCTGGTTGTGAGAGTTGGTTATATCTAAAGCAATCTACCAAATGGTCGTTTACCATACCTGTCGCTTGCATATACGCGTAGCAAATAGTTGGTCCGACGAAGGAAAAACCACGCTGTTTCATATCTTTGCTCATCACGATTGAGATGTCTGTTTGTGCCGGAACCTCGGATAGATTTTGCCAGAAATTTTGAATTGGGACGCCATTCACAAATTGCCAGATATAATTATCAAAACTCTCGTATTTCTCTTGCGTGGAAAGAAATATTTTCGCATTCTTGACTGCGCTTTCCAGCTTGAGGCGGTTACGGATGATATTCTTGTTGACGGATAAAGCTGTGATAATTTTAGTGTCGTAGTTTGCAATCTTCCCGGCATCAAAATTTTCAAAGGCGAGGCGGTAGGCCTCACGTTTTCTGAGGACGGTGAGCCAGCTTAATCCAGCCTGAACTCCTTCAAGAATGAGCATCTCAAAAAGTTTTTGATCATCGTGCTGAGGGACTCCCCATTCGCTATCATGATAGTCAAGATAGAGGGGGTCGGATGTCGCCCACGGACAGCGAGAAAGTGACATCATGGTCATACAGGAGTCTATGATCCGGTTTGCTCAGTTTCAGCAAGGCGTTGCCGTGCCTTTTCTACTTCTCTGTGAAAAACGAATAAAGCGTCGGCGTTTTCCTGCTCGTCGGTAAAATTATATGAACGACCATCACCAACCTTAATGTGTAGATTGTGCTCTAGGTAGTCGACTGAAAATTCTTCTATTCCGTCGAGTTTTACCAAGAATCTATCTTTGTGATCCGTATCGTAAAGAATTCCGTTGGTGTCAGCGACTAATGCGCCTTTACAGTCTCCAAACCTATGTTTGTGAATGACGTTTACTCGCTGATCTAATCGGATGGTTTGAAAGGAGATGACTCTTTCTACAAGCTCGTCAGTAATTTCTATGTCTTCAGCGTAGCCATCGTACCCTTCCAGGGAAACATTAATCCTGTGGCGCCCCTGTGCAATGTCGGTTGTTTCAAATGGTGTCGTTCCAACGTATTGCCTATCCACAAAAACGTCAGCACCTGTGATATCACTCGTAATACGAAGAAGCACGGGTGGAGGAGGGGGAGGGGGTGTTACGGTTTCTGGTTCAAGTTCAAGTTCAGGTTCTGGCTCGGGTCGCGGAGTGGGACGCGCTTCCACCCGTTCTACCGGTGTTTCTTCTGGTTCCTCCGGAAGTGTGGGCAGGGTTGGCGCTGTGGATTCAGGAATTACAGTTTTTTCTGCGATTTCGGCTGGAGGAGAAGTCGTAGATGACAGAAAAAAGTATCCAGCAATCGCAGCGAGTAGGAGTACGATAAGGGCATATTTGGGCCATCGTCGATTGGTTTCAGGGATGTCTTCGTGTCCACTTAATAGAGCCATAGAATTTTGTGTTTCGATTACGGGAGTTATATGTCTAATAGCAAGTTCAGAATCTTCTTTATATTTATCTGGTGCTCCCTGTGTGTTGGGCTAAAGGGGCAATCCAGTGATCCATATATTACGACATTAACGCTGGAAGAAATGAGTGGAAAGCAAGGTGTGGTTGAAACATCTGTCGGTACGATAGTGATTGATTTGTTACCAGAGGTCGCACCGAACCATGTTGGTTTGTTCATCGAATTAGCTAAGGCAGGTGAATATAACGAAACGATCTTTCATCGAATGGTAAAACATGGAGTCATTCAAGGTGGAGATCCATTCACAAAAGATCAGTCTAAAACAGAATTATATGGGCGTGGTGGTTTAAATTTAATCGATGCAGAATTTAGTGCTCAGCAGCATGTGAGAGGGTCTGTGTCTGCAGTGCTTGTAGCCGATCAACCTAACAGTGGCGGAATGCAATTTTTTATCTGCGTAGTTGAACAGCCTTCTCTTAACGGAAAACATACTGTCTGGGGTAGGGTTGCTGAGGGCATGGATGTCGTAGCTGAGATTTCTGAGACGCCAGTTGACAGTGCAGGACAAGCGCTAACGAGAGTTTTCATTAAGGCCGTAAAAATTCGCAATACACCAAACCCTGAGCCGCTTCCTTTTTCTGTCGAGACCGACGAGGCTCTATCTGCGTTCCAAGCAGTCGTAGAAACTGATTTTGGGCCTATTACAATAGGATTTTATCCAGATCGTGCTCCGAATCATGTACGAAACTTTCTCCGATTGGCGGACGGAGGTGTTTTTGATGGGATGTCATTTCACCGTGTCGTAAAAGATTTTGTGATTCAATCAGGAGCACTTTCTTTTAGGGAAAAACCTTTAAGTGAATTACAGGAACGTCTGATACAAAAGTTGGAACCGGAGTTCAACGACACCCCTCACGTTCTAGGAGTTGTCTCCATGGCTCGAGGCGATGATCCAGCAAGTGCTTCCACCTCTTTTTTTATTTGCACTGATATTGCTTCGGAACTCGATGGACATTACACAGTCTTCGGTGTTGTTACAGAGGGACTCGATATCGTTAAGATGATAGAAAATTTACCAACGGATGGAGAAACTCCTTTAGAACCAATCAAGATTAATCAAGTGAAGGTAGTTAGACACCAAGGAGTAACTGATTAATTAATTTTTCATACAAAGTGACTGCCCGACTAAGTTCTGTGACCTTAATGTGTTCATTATCTGTATGGGCGACTAGAACAGAACCTGGCCCTAACAATAAAGGTTTTCCCCATTTTGACAAAAAAGGAATGTCTGTCGTAAACGGGAACACCTCAGTTTCAAATCCCGAAACGGTTTCCAGTACGACAGGTGGAACTTCGACAACATCAACCAACTCGACGAAATCGAGTAAAGGACTTAGGGATGCGCGAATAATATCTGCATTTCCGACGGTTCGAAAATTAATATCCGCCTCCGCGACGGGGGGTACTACATTTGGTGCCACCCCACCTGAAATTAATCCAACAGTGTAGTGGGTGTCTCCAAGAACTTCATGACTTGGAAGTTGAAGTGAACGAAGGAGCTGAAGTGCTTCAAGAAGTTTCTCTATGGCCGACTCTCCTAATTCTGGATGGGACGAGTGTGCGGCACGACCGGTGGCTACTAATCGCACACGATATACCCCGCGAGTAGCGGCACCCAGTCGATTGTCAGTTGGCTCTCCGTTGATCAAGTACTTTGATTGTACGTCAAGTGTATTTGCAGCATGGGCTCCTTGGCTGCCACGTTCTTCACCAACGACAACCAAAATCCCTACGCGGCGCTCACCGGCGTCTTTAATCTTTTCGAGCGCTGCAAGTTGTGTCGCTAAAATGCCTTTTGCGTCGCAAGCTCCTCGACCATAAATCACCCCATTCTCTTCACGACTTGGAAAAAATGGCGGAACACAATCTATGTGAGTCGATAAGATGATTTCCGGTTCATCCAGAGTTGCAATTATGTTAAAGCGGTCGTCTGTAACTGGTTGTTCAAAGACATTAAAACCTCTTTGCCTAAGCCAACCTACGACCAAATTTGAGGCCTCTGATTCCTTGCCACTTGTTGAATCAATATCGATTAGCGATCTGGTGAGGGCGATGAGTTCTAACGGATCCATTGTTCTAGTTCTGTTCGAGTGTCAGTTTTGTTGTCTCGGTATTTCACGATCACGGGAGTTGTTAGTGACAGTCCCCAATCTTTGCCTGGGGTGGCAGTTATAGCTCTCGCTCCAGGCACCACTACGGCACCTTCTGGAATAATTGTTGGCTTGTCTGCGCTTGATTTTATTACCTCTTTTCTAACAAGGTCGTATACAGGCGTCGATCCGGTTAATATTGTTCCAGCAGCGATCACGGCTCGTTTTCTTACGATTATTCCTTCATATATACCAGTGTTTCCACCGATTAGAACATCATCTTCAACGATTACTGGTAGAGCACCAACTGGCTCCAGGACACCTCCGATTTGAGCTGCAGCACTAATGTGTACACGGTGACCGACTTGCGCGCAGGACCCGACAAGGGCATGAGAATCTATCAAAGTGTCGTTTCCTACGAAAGATCCGATATTGACGTACATTGGTGGCATACAAATCACACCTGTCCCGATATAAGATCCATCCCGAATCGCCGACCCGCCAGGAACGAGTCTAATATTTGCCTTTGGGTCGAATGATTTAAGTGGCAGTGTATCTTTGTCGAAAAACGGAGCCTCTGGATTTAGTGCCGGGTAGGAAGACAATTTTCCTGATCGGAATCCAAGGAGGATACCTTGCTTGACCCAGCTGTTGACTTTCCAACCCGTCGCACTGTTTGGATCTGGTTCAGCGGCGCGGATTGTTCCTTCTGAAAGACCGGCGCGTAAGTCAGAAAAAAGAGTTCTGGCATGATCCATATCGATGTCGCCAGATTGGGAGGAAATGTTTTGAATTTTCTCTGCTAAAACAACTAAAGATTCGCTACTCAATCGTTCGCTCCTCGTTCTTGCTAATTGAATCTCTGTTCGATTAGGACTCAGTACATAGTCCGAGTTCACTAAGAACTCTTACTATCTTGTCCCGGGATTCACTGGAAGCTTTGACTAATGGCAGTCGGTATCTCGCAGTTCCAAGCCCCATTACTTCAAGCGCCACTTTAACTGGAATTGGATTGGATTCTACAAAGTTTACTTGCATGAGGTTTAGTAAACGTTGGTGAATGTCTCTGGCTCTAAAAAAATCGTTTGCTAAGGCTGCATTCACCAAAGCAGACATTTCTGATGGAACTTCATTTGCTGCAACCGATATCACACCGTTCCCGCCAACAGCGATAAGTGAGAGGGTTAAGGCGTCATCTCCAGATAACACACTAAAATCATCCGGTGTATCCCTGCAGATGATATTCATCTGCGAGAGATCCGCGGAGGCTTCTTTAATACCGACGATGTTTTCTACTTCCGATAATCGCTTTACTGTAGAGGCTTCAATATTGCATCCTGTCCTACTCGGGACGTTATAAAGAACCACTGGAGAGTCAATGCTTGCTGAAATTGTAGAAAAATGTTGAAAGAGGCCTTCTTGTGTAGGCTTGTTGTAATAAGGTGTAACCGCAAGAACACCATCGGCACCAGCTGATGTAAGTTCTTTCGCAATCTGTACAGTTACCTTCGTATCATTACCACCAATTCCAGCAAGAACAGGGACTTGGCCATTTGAAACACGAGCAACAAGATCAACAATTTGACAACGTTCTTCCTGTGTCAACGTTGGACTTTCACCCGTGGTCCCGCAGGGTACCAAAAAATTTACACCACCTTTAATCTGTCGAAGCACCAAGCTTCGGAGGGCTTTTTCGTCAATAGCGCCAGACTCAGTAAATGGAGTTACTAGTGCAGTACCGCAGCCAATCCAAATTGCTTTCATTGTCAAGGCTCCAGTTCCAGTACGTCACGCATTGTGAACCAACCGTTTCTTCCTTTAACCCAACGAGCAGCTTCTAAGGCACCGCGGGCAAACGTTGCGCGGTCTCTCGCCGAGTGAGTAAGTGTAACTGTTTCGAAGGGACCATCGAAGCCTACGGTATGTATACCGGGAAGAGCGCCAACTCTGGTTGACGATATATCGATCTTCCGGTTGTAGCCTGCTTGTTGCATAGAATTTTTCAATGAAATTGCAGTGCCCGATGGAGCATCTATCTTATTCTCATGATGCGCTTCGTGAATCCAGGAACCGTAATCATCGAAATTCTTAAATAGTTCGCCTGCTCGTTCAGTGATGGCTTGAAAAATGTTTACGCCGAGAGAAAAATTTGAGGCAACAACGACACCAATATTATTGTCAGCAACGACACTTTTCATTTTTGCTTCATGTTCATTCCATCCGGTTGTACCAATTACCACGTTTATTCCAACGGTTGCCAACTTGGGCAAGTTTTTGATAGTTGCATCTGGAGTAGAAAAATCGATTGCAACGTCAGCCTTTGGAATGGTTTTTGGTTCAAGTCCTTCGCCATGTAAGTTGTTGTGAATATCCAAGGTTGAGACGACGGTGCAGTCGTATGTCTTACAGAGTCGTTCTATTTCTTGGCCCATACGACCATACCCAACGATAATGACACGTAAACTCATAATGTTTAGACTGCTTTCTTCCCGTCGGTTACCAGTCGTATCAATGACGTGGCTTCTCGGGCCTCACCTTCAGTTTTAAAACCCATTAATGCCGTATATTCTGTTCCGATTACTTGCACTGATAAGAATCGAACGCTGATACCAGCCCAGGCAAAGGTATTAGCAAAGTTGTACGAAAGCCCTTTACGATTAGTTCCTTTTACCAGAAGCACTGGCGTTGGGGAAAGGCTAAAACCAGCAGTTTTTGCTGCGCGTTCTGCACTTTTCCCTTTTCCGGGATAAATCTCGACCGTTGCTCTAGACGAACGACCAGGGATACTGTATTTCATTACTACTTTAAGATCAGTGCGAGCTTTTGCAAACGGCTCAAGTGCCGAAGACAAAGCTCCAGGCTTATTAGGAATTTCGGCTTGCCATAGTTTAACGCGCGTGATTTTTACTGCCATGTAATTATGTGACGATAGGCAAGCTTCACATTAAGTTAGATCAAAATCTGATTATACTCGTGTCTTACAGCTTCTTCATCTCGATTGATTGGACTGGAGTCAAGTTTATCCTGTTCTTTGTTTAGAAGTTCTGTCTTTTTTGGGGTTCCTATGTCAATTCCGCAAACAATGAAAGTTGTTGAAATTACCGGTTTTGGTGAGCCGGAGAAAATGGTCATTTCTACACGCCCTGTTCCAGCCATGGCTTCTGATGAAGTGCTTGTTAAAGTTGCGGCAGCTGGCGTAAATCGTGCTGATATTATGCAGCGACAGGGGCATTATCCACCTCCAGATGGTGTCACAGACATACTTGGCTTGGAAGTGTCAGGGGAAATTGTTTCGGTGGGTAATCAGATTCGAGATTGGAAAATTGGTGCAAAAATTTGTGGTTTAGTGGCGGGAGGTGGTTATGCTGAGTACTGCTCTGTACCTGGTGTGCAATGCTTACCTGTTCCCGAAGAAGTGGATCTAGTCGAAGCTGCGTCGTTACCGGAAGTTTACTTTACCGTATGGACGAATGTTTTCGACAGAGGCAGACTTCAAAAGGGTGAGACTTTACTGGTGCATGGTGGTTCAAGTGGTGTTGGAACTGCTGCCATCATCTTGGCTAATCTGAAAGGAGCTCGGGTTCTTGTGACCGCAGGTTCTGATGAAAAGTGTGCAGCTTGTCGTGTTCTTGGGGCGGATTTGGCAATTAATTATGAGCGAGATGACTTTGTTGAGAAAGTGAAAATGGCATCAGAGGGTCGTGGTGTTGATGTTATTTTAGACATGGTCGGAGCCAAATATTTTCAGGGAAATCTTGAGTGTCTTGCATCAGAGGGAAGACTCGTAATGATTGGTTTGATGAGAGGGTCGATTTCAACAATTAATTTAGCGGAAGTGATGTCGAGGCGACTGGTTGTCACTGGTTCGACACTGCGCTCGCGCTCAAATAATTACAAGGCAAGAATTGCCAAAGATCTTTTGCAAAATATTTGGCCTTATTTGTCGAGCAGACAAATACAACCAGTAGTACAAGAGGTTTTTCCATTTGAAAAAGTGGCGAGTGCCCATCGGGTCATGGAAGCCAGTAAACATGTTGGCAAGTTGTTACTTGTACCGTGATTTGCAACGTGATATTTATTGTTTGACTGAGTCGTTTTCTTTTTAGTGAAGGATGGTTAGGCATAATGGAGTATGTGTCTCTTGGGCGAAGTGGACTGCAGGTATCAAAGATTTGTCTGGGTGTAATGAGTTTCGGATCTTCTAAGTGGCGCAGTTGGGTTTTAAATGAAGAGGATAGTCGTCCTTTCATTGCTCGTGCTTTGGAACTTGGTATAAATTTTTTTGATACTGCAGATATGTATTCTTGTGGAATTAGTGAAGAAGTACTAGGGCGTGCGATCAAGGATTATGTCAAGCGCGATGAGGTTGTGGTGGCAACAAAAGTCTATTTTCCGATGGGAGACGGACCAAATGATTCTGGATTATCGAGGAAGCATATTTTTGATGCTATTGATGCGTCTCTGATGCGGCTGAAAATGGATTACATTGATCTTTATCAAATTCATCGGTTCGACATAAAGACACCAATTGAGGAAACGTTGGACGCCTTAAATGACTTGGTTCGTATCGGAAAAGTCAGGTACCTTGGAGCATCGAGTATGCATGCGTGGCAATTTGCAAAAATGATTTACACCAGTGATAGAAACGGATGGGCACGTTTTGTTGCGATGCAGAATCACTACAATTTGGTGTATCGGGAGGAAGAACGAGAGATGATTCCATTGTGTCGTTCTGAAGGTATAGCACTAATTCCATGGAGCCCTTTGGCGAGAGGATTTCTTACTGGAAATAGAGAGCGGGGCGCCAATAATTACGGGGGAACTTTACGAGCTCAAACGGATGATTACGCTCAGGAGCTATATTTTCACGAATCAGATTTTTCCATAGTGGAGCGCGTTGTCGGTTTAGCGAAGAAGCGCGGGTGTTCTCCAGCCCAAATTGCTTTGGCTTGGATCTTGAAGAGACCCGGCATAACAGCCCCAATTATTGGAACGACAAAACTTGAACATCTTGAAGCTGCGGTCTCGTCTCTAGAGATTGATCTCGAACCGGAAGAATGTACTTATCTTGAAGAAAAGTATCTGCCTCATTCTGTTGCTGGACATTTATAAAGAACTAGCAAACGTCAGTATCGTGATTTAGATTGTTATAGCCAATCTAAAAACATTAGATGGTAGCTTTTTTAAAAAAAAGACCCGTGACAGAAAGTCACGGGTCGGGAAAACATAGCGGCCACCTAAACATGTTTGACTATCTTCTAGTTCTTTTTTTAGCGGTTTTCTTTTTGGCAGCTTTCTTTTTGACAACTTTTTTTCTTGCGGTTCTTTTGGTTTGCCCGGACTCTTTGACCGTTTTTATGATTACCGAAGCTACTTTGTAAGGATCAGCGTTTGAGGCAGGGCGTCTGTCCTCGAGGCGACCTTTCCACCCATCGTCAATAGTGCCTACAGGTATGCGAATCGAGGCGCCACGATCAGATATACCGTAACTAAATTTGTCGAGAGCCTCGGTTTCATGAGCACCAGTTAATCTCTGGTCGTTGTCCGCTCCGTACACGTCGATATGTCTCGGAATTTGTTTTCCGAAGGCATCACATATTTTGGTGAACGTATCTTTATTTCCAGAAGTTCGCATTTTTCCATTTGAGAAATTCGCATGCATACCAGAACCATTCCAGTCAGTTGCGCCGAGCGGTTTAGGATGCCAATTGATTCCGTAACCGTAATCTTCTCCGCAGCGTTCCAGAATATACCGTGCAACCCAAGTTTCATCGCCAGCACGTCTAGCACCCTTTGCGAATACTTGAAACTCCCACTGTCCAGATGCAACTTCAGCGTTAATACCCTCAACGTTGATTCCGGCATCTAGACACGCATCAAGGTGATCTTCGACACAAGCTCTTCCGAAGGCATTTTTGGCGCCTACCGAGCAGTAATAGGGCCCTTGAGCTCCTGGATATCCACCTGCTGGAAATCCTGGTGGCAGGTTAGTGTTTATATCCCATAAAAAATATTCCTGTTCAAAACCAAACCAGAAATCATCATCATCGTCATCAATTGTCGCGCGACCATTTGACTCATGGGGTGTTCCATCTGCATTTAAGACTTCGGTCATGACGAGGTAGCTGTTTTTTCGACATGGATCTGGAAAAAGCGCCACGGGCTTTAGGAGGCAATCAGAATCGTTGCCGGTGGCCTGCTCTGTTGAACTTCCATCAAAAGACCACATTGGACATTCTGATAATGTCCCGCCAAAATTTTTTGCAATCCGTGTTTTTGAGCGAAGGCTCTGGGTTGGTTTATAGCCATCCAACCAAATGTACTCTAACTTCGTTTCCATCTCGTATGAGCTCCTTTCTGTAGCGTCATCAATCTTAACTTTAATTGCAATTTCAATGAAGTTTATTGTTACTTCTACTCTGAAGTATCGTCTTAACATTCGTTGACAAAGATTCGCTTTCTTCGTCTGTTAGTTTTGCTCCGTTCTTAGTCAGGTGAAACACATCAATAGCCCGAGTTCCTTCAGTTGACGCAAGAACCAAGTCTATGTCACAACCGTGGTGTGATATTAAGCGACTGATACGGTACAGGAGTCCCCACGAATTAGCTGCAACCATTTCAAGGATACTGAACTGTTCAGAATACTGATTGTCCACATGAACCACGGATTTCACACGGACAGGCTTTTTGTGAGATAGGCCAGCTTCTCTCGGCTTTAAAATCTCATCAATATCTTCTCGTCCTGCAACGACTTCTTTGAGTTGATGGATTAACTCGTCTTTTGCTGAGACATTTAGTTCGAGAAAACTTTCATAATCAGTAAATTGGAAAATATCGAGGGCTACACCTTGCTGATTAGACATCGCCTGTCCCCGAAGAATATCCATACCGAAATAAGAAAGAACGCCACAAATCTTTGAGTATAATTTTGGCTGATCAATCGATACCACAGTTAATTCCCAAATTGTTCCTTGTTGTTCGAGAGAGCAGTGGACATCGTCAGAGTTAAGATTTTGAGCCATTTTAAAATGTGTATAAATAGTGGAGTTGTTTGCCAGTCGAAGGTATCGTTGAGGCAATCCGTCTAGAAACTGATCTAGGTCACGGTGGTCAACATCGCTGGGCTTTTGTGTTTGCAATTCTGCCAGACTCATTTCAGAGGGATTAATAACTTCGTCACCGTATCCAAGAGTGAGTCTGTTATAGGTGTCGACGTACAACTGCCAGAGAAGCTCTTCTTTCCATGTGGTCATAACACCCGGACCAACCGCCTCTACATCGACGAGTGTCAAAAGGCACAGTAATTTTAGATGCTCCTCGGTTCCGAAGAGTTTTGAAAATTGTTTTACTACGCTGGGATCTTCAGCATCACGTCGGAAAGCAGACTTCGACATCTGTAAATGGTTTCGAATCAGAAATTCTACGGTAAGGATGTCCTCTTCTGGCAGCTTGACCCGCTTTAAAGCACGACGAGCAAGTTTGGCGCCTTCTTCTGAGTGATCTTTCTTTGTGCCTTTTCCAACGTCATGGAACAGTAAGGCAAGTACTAAAAGGGACGGTGCTTGTAGTTCAGTAAGTAATCCTCCAAACCGTTTCCGACTGTGCGTAGTTGGGTTGCAAAGTGATTCAAGGTTACGAATAGTTTGAAGAGTATGTTCGTCAACGGTGTATTTGTGATAGAAATCTCTGACAACGAGACAATACGCTTTCTGAAATTCTGGAAAGAGTCGTCTTAGTAAGCCGCTATCGTGCATTTCCGATAAACGTGAGTAGAGTCCCTGTTTGGGAGTCAATATTTGCAGTAGTTGGTCACGTTGATCCTGAGTAGGAAAGAAGCGTTCTGGGGTATATCGCTCGCCGTGCCTTTCAATACAAGTCAGTACTTGATTAGACACGATGCAATCATGCTCAAGCGCAGCCGAAAATGGATCTAGCCAAGTGCGTGGACGGAGTGATGCTCTTGTGACATCAATAAAGGAGATCTGGTTTCCGCGCCGTTCAAGTCCTTCGGCTATCCGGTATGCCGGCGTGGAAGGTTCAGGATTTAAAATTTTCAGAGAAGCTTTCAACGCACGGTTAATGATTCGTGCATGGTGAAAATATGTACTCATTAACGTTTCTACTTGCCGAGCTAGTTTTTCTCCAGGATAACCAAATGCACGAGCCACAGTTTCCTGTAGTTCATGGGTCAGGACATTGAGATTTCGTTGTCGCTCTAAATGCAGGATGGAGCGAATTCGTAGAAGAAAATCTTCGGCCTCATCTACGCGTTCCAACTCAACATTGGAAAGACTTGGGGAATCTGTTAACAGATTTATTATTCTAATCGCCGAGATGTCTCGTAGTGAACCTGGTGAACTTTTGATGTCAGGTTCAAGGTGGTAGAGTGTCGCGTTGAACTGGTTGTAGCGTTGTTCAAGAAGTCGCTGCAATGACTCTAATATAGAGGCACGCCATGTCGCACGTGGGCTTAGACATAAATTCGTCAGTTGTTTAAAAAGAGACCTGTCGCCGGCTAAGTATCTAGCGTCACATAATGAAACCAGAAACTCAGGATTGTCTGGGTTTGCTGTTTTAAGGTCTGAAATGTCTCGAACGTGATGGCCAATTTCAAGGCGAAGATCCCACAGAGGGTGTAGAAGTGATTTTAGAAATTTTTCTTCCTTCGCACTTACGGAACGACCGAAAAGGATTAGCAGATCAATGTCAGAATGTAAACACAGTTGTTGGCGGCCGTATCCACCGAGGGCCACTAATGTCACAGGAGAATCGATTAGAGGAGCCGACATTTCGTACAACTGTTGAATTAATTTGTCGACGTGCTGAGAATAGCGCGACAGTCCAACTCGTGCAGTTTGGGAGGATATTGTTTTGGCGCTTAAATCTTCCTGTGCGTTCTTAAGTTGTTCTTGGAGAACGCCAGCGTCGACAGTCAATCGAGATAGGACCTCGTTTTCTAATGTCGCCATACCTGCTGTCCGTTATCGAAAATTGAGCCGAAAGAATCTAAAGTTCTAAGCCCTGTTCGCACGGCTGTTTGTGGCTGTGGCCACCATGTATTCACTCAAAAAAGATTGTTAAACGGCATTGGCCGGCCCGAATTACGGACCGGCCTCTAAGAATCTTATCAGGCTTTGCTTTTTTTGAAGACTACTAATCAAGCTTTAGTAACCAAGGCTTAAGCCAACTAACGCGATTACTTTTGCGCCGTCGTCACTTCCATTAATTGCCTTGAGACCGTCACCAAACATAAGAAGGCTGACACTTCCGGCAAATTCCCAAGAACCATATTCTTCAGGAATTCCACTAAGTGGGATGCCGAGCGCGGCTCCTGCACTAAAGAACCCAAAGGCATTGTCTCCGTCAGGACCTTCATAGTAGTCATTAAGACTCATGCCGAGTGCTACAGGAATCGACAGCGAGACGGCATCAGTGTCAAGAGGAATAGCAGGTTCTATGCCCAGTTCGAGATACGTGCCGTCATTTGCGCCTCCGTCCGCACCGCCGCCACTCGACATTTCAATTGCTATAGTTGCATAAGGAGCAATAAAAGTATCGTATCCCACACCAACGGCTAATTCATTTACGCTGCCCCAGGAACCTCGAGGGCTCATATATTTTGTGTAGGTGACATCGACACCTATTCCGTTGGAGCCGCTTGCCGAAACACCAGCATAAAAATCACTTTCGTACCAACTTGGAACGGTCGCCGTTTCATCTTTGACGGAGTGCAAACTGTTCCAGGTTCCAAAGGCAACAGAAATGTTGTCGTTGATAGAAACGCCGGCTTCAAGCCACGGTTGTGCTATAAAACCATCCGTTTCCTGAACGATACCGCGGAAGTAGTATTCACTGACGACATCAACACCTGCACCGACACTGATATTTCCGTTATTTGCATCTTGAGCGCTCGCCGAGTCTTTGAGTAGAGTAAACGCAAGGCCAAGTGCTAACACGCACACCAGATATTTTCTTGTTTTATTCACTATTCTTCCTTTCTTATAAAACCCACACGGTATAAACCATTTATGTGGAAATGTGTTGTGTAAATAGATTTTTGTATTCGTTTAAATGCCGTTATACGATTCCATTCCGTGTTCAGCTACGTCGAGACCTCCTCGTTCTTCTTCTTCTGAAACACGCAATCCAACCGTGCTCTTTAGCACTGTAAAGATGATTAATGCTGCAGGTAGTGAGATTAATCCATAAGCAACAACCCCTATTAATTGAGTGACAAAACTATGGTCAGCGCTGAAGATTCCAACGGCGAGGGTTCCCCAGATGCCACACACCAAGTGAACAGAAATGGCTCCAACTGGGTCATCGAGGTGATTTCGGTCGATTGCAAGTACTGAGAAAACGACGATAATTCCTGCGATTAAACCAATAATCATCGACGCATTCACGCTGACTACATCGGCCCCAGCGGTGATGCCGACTAGGCCAGCTAATGCTCCGTTTAGGATCATGGTGAGGTCAGGTTTTTTCTGAACAGTCCATGAGGTAAACATGGCACCAATAATTCCAGCAGCAGCAGCCAGGCAGGTAGTTACGAAAACGAGTGATACAAGTTCCGGATCAGCACTGAGTACTGAACCACCATTAAATCCAAACCAACCTAACCACAAGAGGAAGACGCCGATTGTAGCCAGTGGCATATTGTGTCCGGCGATGGCTCGAACTTGACCATTGACGTATTTGCCAAGACGTGGGCCGAGTATAATGACGCCTGCGAGGGCACCCCACCCACCTACAGAATGGACAAGTGTAGAGCCAGCAAAATCGTAGAATCCCATCTGGTCAAGCCATCCGCCACCCCATTTCCATGAACCCGCGATTGGATAAATAATTGCTACGTAAAGTGTAGTAAATACTAGGAATGAGCCAAGTTTAATCCGCTCAGCGACTGCTCCGGAAACAATTGTTGCGGCAGTTGCAGCAAACATGGCTTGAAAGATAAAGTCTGTCCAGTATGTGTAGCCGCCTCCAGCGTACGCTACGGTATTGCCATCTGGGCCCGGGTCAAGTCCAACGCCTGCAAACCCAACAAATTGACCAATAGAAAAGTCTCCCGGGTACATCAAGTTGAATCCTACGAAAGCATATGTCAGTAAGCCGATGGCAACGATTGCAGTATTTTTAAAAAGAATATTAACAGTGTTTTTGGCTTGAGTTAGTCCAGATTCAAGACTGGCAAACCCGAGATGCATGATGAATACCAAAAATGTGGCGACTAACATCCAAGTGTTGTTGACAGTAAACAATTCTGTTGAAACGGTGTCATCCTGAGCATAGCCGACCTGCTGTGCGAGTATGAGGAGTCCAAAAATAGACGCTACAAGTCGCGTTGTGGGAATACGACGATTACATTTCATCATTTGTTCCTTTCAGTACCAAGCTTTGTGAAATTACAATGCGGCGACACCAGACTCCCCAGTTCGGATGCGGATAGCCGATTCGATTGTGCTAACAAAGATCTTTCCGTCCCCAATCTCTCCCGTCCTGGCTGACTCACTGATTGCAGCGACGACGCCATCAACCTGTCCGTCGTCGACGACAAGTTCTATTTTTATTTTTGGCACAAAGTCGACTGAGTATTCAGCTCCCCGATAAACTTCGGTATGCCCTTTTTGGCGTCCAAAACCTCTGGCCTCTGTGACGGTAAGTCCTTGAATACCTGCTTTTGATAGAGCGTCTCGTGCAGCATCGAGAATATGTGGCTTAATGATCGCCGTGATGAGTTTCATCTTTTTCTCCAATGTTCTTCCGATAGTTCCCGCCGGGTTTTACTACCGGGTTTGTTTTTCATGCGAACGCGATTTGTTTACGTAACGCAGGATTAGTGAAACGTTGCTTTTTATTTAAAGCAATATTCATGCCAAATTATTTTTTTTGTTGAATTAAAGAAAAAGTCTTTCAAACACTGGTTTTTTCGTTGGTGGTGTCAATAGGAGGCATTACCAGAAATGACGAAAGTGTATTATGGTAAGAAAAAATATTACATTTTTGTTGTTTTTTGTGTCGCTAATATGTTTTCTATGAACAAATCAATCAGTAATTTATTATGAATTATATTTTTAAAAATGGAGGGGTTTTATTATATTAAAAGATACGGAATTGTAATTATTAGAGCTAAGTTTTAAAGCGTCGACAGTCTATTTCGTGTTTTTTAATTTTGTAACCGATGATACGTTCTGTTGAGTTAAGTAATTGTGCCGCCTTGACTCTATTGCCCCGTGTGGTTTTTAGAGCATCCTGAATAAGATCTTTTTCGTAAGCGTTAACGGATTCAACTAGCGACATATCCTCGGTGGCTCCAGATGTTTCACTGGTCTGTAGGCTCGGTGGCAAATGATGACCATGTATGACATTTGCATCGCAGACTAAAATCGCCCTCTCAATGATGTTTTGAAGTTCTCTAACGTTGCCTGGCCAGTGATAAGTCATGAGCATATCAATAGCGGGAGTTGAGATTCGTTTGATGCTCTTTCCATGCTCAATGGCATATTTTTCAACAAAATGATCAGCCAGTAGAAGGATATCTGTTTTGCGATCTCTAAGTGGTGGAACGAAGATAGAGAATACATTCAGGCGATAATGTAAATCTTCACGAAATGTGCCTGCGGCGATGGCTTTCTCCAGGTCTGTGTTGGTTGCTGCGATTAACCGAACGTTAGATTTAACAGATGTTGTTCCGCCAAGACGCTCGAATTCTTTTTCCTGAAGTACCCGAAGTAATTTTACCTGTGTTGAAAGATTTATGTCACCGACTTCATCGAGAAACAATGTGCCACCGTCGGCAAGCTCGAAGCGTCCTTTCTTTCGTGTGTTCGCTCCTGTAAAGGCACCTTTTTCGTGACCGAACAGTTCTGCTTCAATCAGTGAGTCAGGGAGTGCGGCGCAACTTACCTTGAGAAGTGACTGTTTTGAACGCGGGGAGTTGTAGTGAAGTGCGTTCGCTATAAGTTCTTTGCCTGTGCCAGATTCCCCCCGGACTAGTACCGTAGTATTGGTCGACGCGACTTGAGCGATCTGTTCATACACCTTGCGCATAGGACCACTGGTCCCAATGATATTTGAGAAATCGTAGCGTTCTTTTAATTTAGCCTTGAGACTCGTGTTTTCCTGAACTAGTTTTTGGCGTTCGACAGCGGTTAGGCCATTAAGTGCTGATACGATCGCTTCCGAGGCGTCTTTCAAGCGGAAGGCTTGGCCAAGCATGCTCGCGATAACTACGAAGAATTGCAAAGCTTCCTCATAATCTCGATTTTTTTCGAACGGAAGATCTAAGTTAATAACGCCAATTTGTGCACGTGGCCCAGGAATGGGAACGCAGATAAAACTTGTATCAGAAGATCTTGTCTCTTGTGCTTTTCCTGTCCGTTGCAAGAATCTTGGGTCATGACTGACCTGAGGAATAACCACAGGGAGTCCAGTTTGTATAACCTGTTCGATAATGTTTCCACCGGTATTTAATGTTTCATGTTGTTCTTCATTTCGGAGGCCCTCCGATAGGGAGATTTCAAGTTTTCCAGTTTCAGCATCCTTAAGGATGATCGAGACTTGTGTTACAAGAGATTGCTGAATAAGAATCTCTACCACTTGTTGGATGCCTGCTCGCACGTTACTCGGCGTGTTTAGTGCCAGATTAACCTCGGCTAATAGTAATAGTGTTTCTTTTCTATTTGAGGCTGGCTTTTTCATAGGGTAATTTCGTTTCGTGGTTGGTGTCATCGGTCGCACACCAATTCTGCAAAACTAATCTTACAAGGGAGAAGGCAGGTTCGATGAACCCATTAAATAGGTGTCGATCCCTCTCGCGGCGCTTCGTCCTTCCGCAATAGCCCACACAATTAAGGATTGTCCACGTTGCATGTCCCCAGCAGTAAAGACTCCTGGCGTATTTGTCATCCAAGATTCGTCCCGCCAAACATTTCCTCGATCTGTTAATTTGATCTCCAATTCCTTAAGCATGCCAGATTGATCTGGCCCGACGAATCCCATTGCAAGCAGTACGAGATCAACGGGCATTTTGAATTCACTTCCCTCTAAAGGCTCAAAGTAAGGCCGACCATTTTGTACGGTCATGTTGACCTTATGTGCGTGCAGAGTATGTACCTGTCCGTCATCTCCTCCTTCAAACCTTTGTGTGGACACTGCATAAACACGGTCACCGCCTTCTTCGTGAGCCGATGAGACTCGAAAAATATGAGGCCAAGTGGGCCACGGATTGTCGGAGGCTCTGTTTTCTGGAGGTTGGGGAAGTAACTCAAACTGTGAAACAGAGGCAGCCTGCTGACGATGCGTGGTTCCGAGGCAGTCCGCACCTGTATCGCCTCCTCCAATAATAATCACATGTTTTCCAGTAGCTGAAATAATTTGATTATCGGGTACTGCGTCGCCTTCGCATAGATGATTTTGCTGCGTAAGGTATTCCATGGCAAAATGGATTCCCTTCAGCTCTCGTCCTGGCACTTTGAGATCACGTGGGACGCCAGCTCCTCCTGCAAGAAGCAGGGCATCATGACGATTTTTAATTTCGTCGGCTGTTAGATCGACACCCACGTTGACACCGGGACTAAATACCACGCCTTCTTTTTCCATAATCGAGAGACGTCTCGTTAAGTATTGTTTCTCCATCTTAAATTCAGGAATGCCATAGCGAAGGAGCCCACCTATTCGATCAGATTTTTCATAGACAGTTACTGTGTGTCCGGCCTTGTTTAGTTGGTCTGCTGCAGCCAATCCAGCTGGACCTGATCCCACGATGCCTACAGTTTTTCCGGTACGTCTTGATGGGGGCGTTGCCTGAATCCATCCACTTTCAAAAGCTCGTTCAACAATAGAGAGTTCGATTGACTTTATTGTCACGGGGTCTCTGTCAATTGCTAGCACACACGAACCTTCGCACGGGGCTGGGCACAACCGTCCGGTCCATTCCGGAAAATTATTTGTTTTATGTAAACGTTCGATTGCGGTTTCCCATTTATTGCGATAAACCGAATCATTCCAGTCTGGTATTAAATTACCCAACGGGCATCCATCGTGGCAGAACGGAATTCCACAATCCATGCAGCGTGCCCCTTGATCTTGTAATTCAGTCACCCTGTATGGAAGATATACTTCTTGCCAATCCTTCACCCGATCATTGACAGGGCGAGTGTCAGGTTTTTTTCGATCGATTTCCAAAAATCCTTTAATCTTTCCCATAATTCTTAAACGCTCAAGTAGCAGATATTCCAATTAATTCTTTAAATTCAGGTTCTCTTGATTCGGCACGAGCCTTTGCTTCAGCGGCCAGAACCCGTTTGTAGTCGCGGGGCATGACTTTAACGAATGTGTCTACACTTGTTTGCCAATGCTCAAGAATATCTCGACCGCGCACACTCCCAGTGAATTCCACATGTTGAGTGATGAGACGTTTTACAAGTGTTATATCGTTGTCTGTAAGATTCTCTAAATCAACCATTTCAAGATTACAATTTGCTTTGAAATCACCAAGTAGATCGAAGACATACGCGATTCCTCCGCTCATTCCTGCTGCAAAATTACGCCCGGTTTCTCCAAGTATCACGGCACGTCCTCCGGTCATATATTCACAGCCATGATCTCCAATTCCTTCTACGACGGCGAAAGCTCCGCTGTTACGCACACAGAAACGTTCTCCTGCGAGTCCCCCTACAAAAGCAGAACCACTTGTGGCTCCATAGAGAGCAACGTTTCCGATAATAATGTTCTCCTCTTGAATGAATGTTGAGTCGGTCGGAGGTTTTACGACCAGTTGACCGCCGGACAGACCTTTGCCAAAGTAATCATTTGCATCTCCTGCAATATAGAGCGAAATACCACGTGGTACAAATGCACCAAAACTCTGCCCTGCCGAACCTTTACAATGGATTGAAATCGTACTATCTGGAAGGCCTTGAGGGCCCCACCGTTTAGTTACTTCAGACCCAAGCATTGTTCCGATGGTTCGATTAACGTTTCTGATAGGCACTGAAAATTCTACGGCTTCCTGATTTTCCAAAGCCTTCTTTGACTTTTTGATTAGTTCGTTGTCGAGTGCTTTATCAAGACCATGATCTTGTTGATTAACGCAACGGCGGCCGATTAAGGAATTTACATCTGGTTCATGAAGTATTGAAGAAAGGTTCAATCCTTTTGCTTTCCAGTGGTCTATCGCCTTATTTGTGTCGATACGGTCCACGCGTCCGATCATTTCGTTAAGCGTTCGAAAACCAAGTTCTGACATGAGTTCTCGTACTTCTTCCGCAACAAACCGAAAATAATTTTCAATAAATTCAGGTTTTCCAGTGAAACGATTTCTTAATTCTGGATTTTGAGTTGCGACACCTACAGGACAAGTGTCTAGGTGGCAGACTCGCATCATGATGCAGCCGGAAACGACTAATGGTGCAGTTGAAAAACCGAATTCCTCACCACCCAAAAGTGCGCCAACGACGACGTCTCGTCCAGTTTTCATTTGTCCATCGACTTGTACGACGATACGATCTCGTAAGTTATTTAAAACCAACACCTGCTGAGTTTCAGCGAGACCAAGTTCCCAAGGTAGTCCTGCATGTTTGATGCTTGTTTGAGGAGAAGCACCGGTTCCACCGTCGTAACCAGAAATCAATACAACGTCTGAATGGGCTTTCGAAACTCCCGCAGCAACTGTGCCAACACCCACTTCAGATACTAGTTTGACGTGAATCCTTGCACGAGGGTTCGCATTCTTAAGGTCATGGATTAACTGTGCTAAATCTTCGATTGAATAAATATCGTGATGCGGTGGTGGAGAAATCAACCCTACACCAGGCGTTGAAAATCTCACTTTCGCAATCCATGGGTAGACCTTAAATCCAGGAAGTTGACCTCCCTCACCGGGTTTAGCGCCTTGAGCCATTTTGATCTGAATATCGTCAGCATTAACAAGGTATTCACTTGTTACTCCAAAGCGTCCAGAAGCCACCTGCTTAATCGCACTTCGTCTCTGATCACCGTTTGAGTCCGGTATGTAGCGAGCAGGATCTTCGCCTCCTTCTCCGGTATTCGATTTTCCACCAATGCGATTCATTGCGATCGCCAAAGTTTCATGTGCTTCTTTACTTATGGATCCAAATGACATGGCACCAGTCGAAAAGCGGCAAAGGATATCTTCAACAGGTTCAATTTCGTTTAAAGGTATAGGGTTATCTGCGGGTTTTAATTTAAAAAGCCCTCTTAGTGTCGCGCGTTTTTGACTCTGATCATTAACAAGATGAGCGTATTCTCGATAGATCTCGTATTGATCACTGCGCGTCGCGTGTTGAAGTTTAAAAACTGTTTGTGGATTGAAAAGATGATATTCGCCATCGCGACGCCATTGATATTCTCCCCCAGATTCAAGGGTCTCACTGTGGGATCCCCGATCCGGAAAGCCTTGACGATGTCGGCGAATAGTTTCATCTGAGACAGTTTCTATACCGATTCCTTCTATGCGAGAAGCTGTCCAAGTAAAGTAGCGATCAATAAAGGACTTGTTTAAACCGACGGCTTCAAATATCTGGGCGCCACGGTAACTTTGGAGCGCCGAGATGCCCATTTTTGACATGACCTTCAGGACTCCTTTTGTGCATGCCTTGATGTAAGACTGGATAGCTTCTCGGAAGTCAATATTGATTATTTCGTTTTCCTCAATAAGCGATCTAAGAGTTTCGAATGCTAAATATGGATTAATTGCAGCGGCTCCATATCCAAGTAGAAGAGCCATGTGATGCACTTCGCGAGCTTCACCGGATTCAATGATGAGTGAACATTGTGTGCGGTTGCCTTCTCGAACAAGATGATGATGGACGCCAGAAGTTGCGAGTAGGCTCGGAATAGCTGCGTTTGATTGGTCCACGCCACGGTCGGACAAAATAATTATTGTGTGACCTTCTGATACTGCGGCGCTTGCCTGTTGACAGAGGGTTTCCATTGCTCGTTCAAGTCCGGAAGATCCTTCTTCTGGCGAGAACAGTATCGGCAGCGTAATAGCTCGAAATGCTGGGTCAGAATTGGACTGAAGTTTAGCGATATCTTCGTTGCCGAGAATGGGATAATCGATTTTTATTTGATGGCACGAGGCGGCTTCAGGAAGTAACAAGTTTCGTTCCGAGCCAAGCGTTGACCTCATGTCTGTGACCAGTTCTTCCCGAATTGCGTCGAGTGGGGGATTCGTCACCTGTGCAAATAATTGCTTAAAGTAGTCATAAAGGAGACGAGAGCGGTCTGACAGGACTGCCAGAGCTGTATCGGTTCCCATCGACCCGATCGCTTCAGTTCCATTCTGTCCCATAGGTCCAATAAGAATTTTCAAGTCTTCTTCCGTATAACCAAATGCTCGTTGGAGGCACCTTATATCCTCAATCTCTGGTTGTCCCTTAATAGGGGTTGTTGCAAGATTGTCGATGTGTACTAATTCTTGGTTCAGCCAATCTTGATAGGGATGTTCTCTGGCAAGTTCATCCTTGATCTCTCCGTCGTCAATAATGCGTTTCTGTTTGGTATCAACAAGAAAGATGCGTCCTGGCTGGAGGCGGCCTTTTAATTTTATGTTCTCGGGAGAAATATCAAGGACACCTACCTCTGAGGCCATGATTACCATGTCATCTTTTGTTATGTAATAACGAGACGGTCTGAGACCATTGCGATCTAAAACCGCGCCGATTGCTGTTCCATCGGTGAACGCGATGGATGCAGGGCCATCCCAAGGTTCCATTAGGGAAGCGTGATATTCATAGAAGGCTCTTCGTTCAGGAGTCATTGATTCATGATTGGACCACGGTTCTGGAATCATCATGAGAATGGCGTGCGTTAGCGGACGTCCTGTTAACACAAGAAACTCAAGAACATTGTCAAAAGTTGCAGTATCACTTTGTCCTTCTTTAATCAGAGGAAAGATTTTTTTAAGATCATCTTCAAACAGATCAGATTTACATAGGGCTTCACGAGCGCGCATCCAGTTGATGTTTCCTCGGAGGGTGTTTATTTCTCCATTGTGCGCGACGTATCGATAGGGATGCGCGAGCGGCCAGGAAGGAAAAGTATTTGTAGAAAAACGCTGATGGACTAGCGCTAATGCGGATTCAAAGGTTGGATCAGAGAGATCTGGAAACATAGTTTCGATCTGATCAGCAATGAGCATTCCTTTATAAACAATCGTGTTTGATGACAAACTGGCAATATAAAAAAGGTCTTTCTCGTTAAGTTTTAGCTCTCCAACTGCAGCTGTGATCCTTCTTCGAATTACATAAAGCTTACGTTCAAATCGAGTGTGGCTATCTTCAAGTTTGTCGAGACTCGTGTCACGTCCAATAAAGAGTTGTTTGAATTTCGGCTCTCCGCTTTTAGCTGTGTCTCCGAGAAGTGAATTGTCTGTGGGTACGTCTCGCCATCCCAGAAGTTCCTGACTTTCTTCAGTCACGATATTGGTAATCACACGCTCGATCTGAAGTTGTTCTTCTTTACTGTTTGGCATAAAGAACATACCGACACCGTAGGAGCCAGGTTCCGGCAAGTTAAACCCAAGGGGGGCTGTTTGTTGTCTAAGAAAACGGTCAGGTATTTGCAACAGAATCCCTGCTCCATCTCCTGTGTTGGCTTCGCAGCCGCATGCTCCACGATGTAACAAATTAATTGCTACCTCGCAGGCTTGATTGACTAATCTGTGAGATTTGTCCCCATTTATATTGACGACGAAACCAACTCCGCACGCATCATGCTCGAAGGTTGGATCGTAGAGGCCTTGGGGACATTGATATTGTCTATTCATAAATTAATGCTCAAAAAGTGATCAAGCTATAGCGCCTGGGCCGCTTTTGCTAAAGGAGTTTCAGGCGCTTTTGTGAATTTGTCGTTCTTTTGAATATCTAGTGTTTCAGGAACGTTTTGGGCGTAGCTATTGATATCGCCTTGTAGTACTCGTAAGAACTTATTAACCGCGGGATTAAGTCTCCGTTTACGTCTGTGAATAATGCTCAATGGCCGAATAAAGGGAACGGCGCCCTCTGTTAAGCGAAAGGGAATTGTGATCAGGCTTTGTCGATCCACTTCTTGACGTAGTGTTTCTTCTGGAAGGATGGCGATTCCAGCACCATCTTCGACTGCCTGTTTGATGTTTTCGATACTGTCAAACTCAGAGGCTATTGTTACGTTTACCTTATGTTTTCTCAAGAAGCGATCGATTTCACGTCGTACAGGCAATCTTTTGTCAAAGGCGACAAACGCTTCACCTTCTAAATCGCTGGGAAAAACACCTTGATGGGTATCAAGTAAATTCTTAAGGCGATGGGTCGGAAGGCAGGTAACGGCCATAGACTGATTTTTCCAAGGGATAGCGTTCAATCCTCGATTCGTATTTGCGTATGAAATTAATCCGAGATCAGATTGGTCGTTTAAAACATGAGAATAAATTTCACTAGGGTGCATATAGGACAGTTTTACACGTGTGTCGGGAGAAATTTTCTTGAACTCGTTGAGGTAAATACTAAGATCGTGCAACGGTATCGAATAGATTGATGTTAACCGGACTGTATATCCAGATGAATCTTGTCGTTGCCGTACGGATGATTCCAGCTCGCTATACCGTTCGATGATTTCTTGGCAGCCTTTAAAAAATATCTTTCCTTCAGGCGTTAGTCGCCAAGGTCGTTTAGAGCGATCTATAAGCTGGGCTCCTAAGCGGCTTTCAATCTGGCGGACAGTCTGGCTAGCCGCAGATTGACTGACAGAGTGTGCTCGTGCTGCCTGCGAAAAGCTCTGATTTCTGACGACTTCACAGAAGATACTCAAGGCTTCTATTTGCATAGACTGGAAATAATAGCATATTTCCTTATAATAAGATATATCACTATAAGTTATTTTAATAGTTATTATAAAAATTATAGGGTCT
>Ga0310344_10000599_pt1 | contig 28201 bp, 24 predicted proteins | sample HC15DNA20200_MG_FD_203801 | JGI IMG/M metagenome (GOLD analysis project Ga0310344, IMG submission 203801) | Marine microbial communities from station ALOHA, North Pacific Subtropical Gyre - HC15-DNA-20-200_MG | ecosystem: Environmental > Aquatic > Marine > Oceanic | place: Pacific Ocean: North...
TTCCTACTCCAGCTCCGCCAAACAAACCTATTTTTCCACCTTTTGAGTATGGAGCTAGAAGATCAATAACTTTTATTCCTGTTTCTAAAATTTCTGTCTCAGTTGATTGATCTGTAAATTTAGGGGCCTCTCTATGTATTGGCCATCTTTCCTTTGTTTTAACTTCACCTTTTTGATCAATTGGCTGACCTATAACATTTATTATTCTTCCCAAAGTTTGAGGTCCAACAGGAACACTTATAGGAGCACCAGTATTTTGTACGGGATCTCCTCTTTTTAAACCTTCAGTACTGTCCATAGCTATAGTTCTCACACTATTTTCTCCCAAATGCTGGGCGACTTCCAATATTAATCTATTTCCACTGTTATCAACTTCTAAAGCTGTTAATATTTCAGGTAAATCGCCTTCAAACTGAACGTCTACTACAGCTCCAATTATCTGAATAATTTTTCCATTCTTGCTCATATTTATAAACTTTCAGCTCCTGATATTATTTCAATTAGTTCTTTTGTAATAGCAGCTTGCCTACTCCTATTGTAATTAATAGTTAATTTTTCTACCAAATCTCCAGCATTTCTTGTGGCATTATCCATTGCAGTCATTCTTGAACCTTGTTCGCTTGCAGAATTTTCTAAGAAACCTTTATATATTTGAGTAGAAATATTTTTTGGAAGCAGATCTTCCAGAATCTCGTCTTCTTCTGGTTCAAATTCGTAAGATGAATGCTGTTCTTCTTTTGATTGATCGTCCTTTTTTGCAGGAATCACTTGTTGAACCTGAGGTATTTGAGTCATAACATTTTTAAACTTATTAAAAAAAATTACACATTTATCAAATTCCTTATTTTTAAATAATTTTACTACTTCATTTCCAATGGATTCTGCATCTTGAAAAGATACTTTTTTCTTATCCTTAAAGTTTATTTTTTTAACAATATATTTTCCATAATCTCTCTTGAGTTGATCAAGACCTTTGGTACCAACCGTTATGATTTTTAAACCTTTAGAATCTTTTAAAATTTTATTAAAGTAATTTTTTGCTAGCTTAACTATATTTGTATTAAATCCTCCACAGAGTCCCCTGTCTGCTGTCATTACAACGCACAAATGACTTTTATCTTCTCCGGTTCCAACTAAAAGCCTTGGGGCATTTGAAGGGTCGTTAATCGCTTTGCTTAAATTTTGTATAATCACATCCATTTTATCACTATAAGGTCTGCCTTTTTCAGCCATTTCTTGTGCCTTACGAAGCTTTGCTGCGGCTACCATCTTCATAGCTTTTGTAATTTTTTGTGTAGATTTTACACTAGCAATTCTTTTTCTTAAATCATCAAGACTTGGCATTATTTTTTCTCAAAATTTGTTTTTTTATAATTAGTGATAACTTCTGATAAAATTTTATCTATATCTTCTTCTATTTTTCCGCTTTTCTGAATTGATTCTAATACTTCTGGCTTTTCACTTTTTACCAACTCTAGCAAACCTTTTTCAAAAGAACGAATTTGACTTGTTTCAATACTATCTAAATAACCCTTAACCCCAGCATATATTACGACCACTTGTTCTGCTACCGTCATAGGGCTGTATTGGTCTTGTTTTAATAGTTCTGTAAGCTTAGATCCTCTATTTAAAAGTTTTTGTGTTGAAGCATCAAGATCAGAACCAAATTGAGCAAATGCTGCCATTTCACGATACTGTGCTAATTCAAGCTTGATCGATCCAGCTACTTTTTTCATAGCTTTAGTTTGAGCGGCTGAACCAACTCTTGAAACAGAAAGACCAACATTAACCGCAGGTCTTATTCCTTGATTAAATAATTCCGTTCCTAAAAATATTTGACCATCTGTAATTGATATAACATTGGTAGGTATGTAAGCTGACACGTCACCTGCTTGCGTTTCTATAATCGGTAAAGCTGTAAGTGAACCTCCTCCATTATCATCATTAAGTTTAGCTGCTCGCTCAAGTAATCTACTGTGTAAATAAAAAACATCTCCTGGGTATGCTTCTCTACCAGGCGGTCTTCTCAACAAAAGTGACATTTGTCTGTAAGCAACTGCTTGCTTAGACAAATCATCATAAATAATCAGCGCATGCATTCCGTTGTCTCTAAAAAACTCTCCAAAGGTACAACCGGTATAAGGTGCTAAGAATTGCAAGGGAGCAGGATCGGAGGCAGTAGCTGATACAATGATCGTATAATCCATTGCTCCAGCATCTTGTAATGTTTTAAGAATTTGAGCTACTGTCGATCTTTTTTGTCCTATGGCAACATAAATGCAATAAAGTTTCTTTTTCTCATCATTGGAATCATTTATTTTTTTTTGATTAATTATTGTATCGATAGCCACAGCTGTTTTTCCTGTTTGTCTATCACCAATAATTAATTCACGCTGACCTCTTCCAATTGGAATCAAACTATCAATAGCCTTTAATCCTGTTTGCATTGGTTCATTAACCGATTTTCTTGGAATTATTCCAGGAGCTTTAACTTCAACTCTTTTTCTTTTAACTCCTTTTTTTAGAACTTCTTTACCATCAATTGGATTTCCTAATGCATCAACCACTCTTCCAAGCAATTCCTTTCCTACAGGAACATCAACTATTGCTCCTGTTCTTTTAACGGTGTCTCCCTCTTTAATTGACTTGTCATCACCAAAAATTACAATTCCAACATTGTCGCTTTCTAAATTTAATGCCATTCCCTTTAAACCATCTCTAAACTCAACCATTTCTCCAGCTTGAACATTGTCAAGACCATATACTCTGGCAATACCGTCGCCAACTGAAAGAACTTTTCCAATTTCAGAAACCTCAGTTTTGTCTCCTAAGTTTTTAATTTGCTCTTTTAAAATTTTTGTTATTTCGGAAGGATTTATGTCCATACTAAGCCTCTGTCATTAATTTTTTATATTTTTTTAATTTGTTTTTTATAGAAGCATCTATCATCAAGCTTCCTATTTGAACAACAATACCACCAATTAAACTTTCGTCTATTTTAGGTTTTAATTTAATTGAACGTTTAATATTTGTTGAAATTTCCCTTTCAATATCTAAAATAGTTTTTTCATCAATTTGTTTTGAAGAAATTAAACTTCCAGATATTTCTCCACGTTTATGAGAAATTAATTTTAAAAATTCCTCTACAATTGTATCTAAAAAAAATATCCTTTTTTTTATTATTAGTATAGAAAAGAAGTTTTTTATCATTTTGTTAAATTTCATAATAGTTAATATTTTTTCAAAAACTATTTTTTGGCTTTCAACTGAGTACGTTGGATTTTTAACAAAATTTTTCAAGTCCTTATTAGAATTAAAAATTTTAATGAAATTAATCATATTTGATACAAATTCTTCGGTTTGGTTCTGATCCTTTGACAACTCATAAAGTGCCAATGCGTATCTCTTTGATATTTCTGATGAAAAAGTTCTATTTTTACTCAATGTTTATTCCTGTATCGATTTGATTAAAGAATTTACGAGATTTCGTATCATAGGAAAATGTTCTGTTCAAGTGCGATTGGAACGCAGATTAACTAAAATTTAAAGGATCAACATCAACCGTAAGTTTTATTTTTTTAGAAATATTTATTTTTTTAAGTATTTTGTTGACCGCTTTTTGAGCAAAGAAGTTGCTATTAAACCTAAGTAGCAATCTGGTTCTATATTTATTCTTAACTTTAAATATCGGAGAACTTACTGGACCCATGATATCAATATTCTTTAGCTGTGATAAATTTTTTTTAATTTTTTGAGCTTCTAAAAAACTCTCCTTTTCATTTTTTGACGAGACTATAAGAGCAATTAGTCTTGTAAAAGGAGGAAGATTTTTTTCTTTTCTTAAATATATTTCTTCCTCTAAAAATTTTTCTTGATTATTTTCAAGTATATTTTTTAAAGTTCTGCCAGATGGATCAAATGTTTGGTATATGATAAGAGAGTCTTTGCTAAATCTTCCAGCTCTACCGCTCAGTTGATTGTAAAGTTGAATATTTTTTTCTGTTGACCTTAGATCAAAACCCATGCCAGAAAAATCAGCATCTATAACTACAATGCAATTTAAGTTTGGAAAATTGAAACCTTTAGAAATTAGCTGTGTACCTACTAAAATATTAACTTTATTATTTTCTATATCTTCTAGTAAATTTTCAGTTTCTTTTTTCTTGGAAAGAAAATCGCTTGACAAAATTTTTATCTTTTTTTCAGGGAAAATTTGTTTTAATTCTGAGAAAATTTTTTCAACGCCAGGTCCGTACATTTGAAATTCACAATTTAAATCTGTTTTTTTACATTTGCGTTTCATATCAGTTTTATAACCACAATGGTGGCACATAGCCTTGTTTAGGTATTTGTGAAAGGTTAAGAAAATAGAACAGTTTGGGCATTCTGATTTTAATCCACAACTTCTACAAATCATGAAGGGGGCATATCCACGCCTATTTATAAAAAAAAGCACTTGTTCATTCTTTTCTAAATATTTTTTAACTAAACCCAAAGTTTTATTATCAATCCAAATATTTTTATTTTTTTTATCGAGGTTTAAGCGAATAATTTCAGCTCTAGGTAGTGAAAAATTTTTGTATCTTTTTTCTAATTTCGTAAAATTATATTTTCCATTTTTAACATTATTGTAAGTCTCTAAAGAGGGAATAGAAGTAGAGAGTAATACAGGAAATTTTTCTATAGATGCTCGAGAAATTGCCATATCTCTAGCATTGTATCTGATTCCTTCATCTTGCTTGTACGAAGTATCATGTTCTTCATCAACAACTATTAAGCCAAGATTTTTAAATGGTAAAAATAAAGAAGATCTGGCTCCTAACACTAATTTTATTTTACCACTAATGATGTTTTGCCAAATTATTCTTCTATTTTTTTTTGTTATTTTTGAATGCCAAACTGCTGGTTTAAAACCAAAATACTCTTCAAATCTTTGGTTAAACTGATTTGTCAAAAAAATTTCTGGAAGTAGAACTAAAACTTGTCTATTTTTTTTAATGTTTTCTTTGATTTTTTCAAAATAAACTATTGTTTTTCCTGAACCAGTAATTCCCTGAAGTAGAGTAACATTAAATTTATTTCCAAAACTTTTTATTTCCTCTAAACATTTTTTTTGTTCTTTGTTTAAATTAAATTTAACTCCATCTTTAATTTTAGTTTGAGAAAATTTATCTAGATCTTTTTTAAGAAAAGATTTATCCCCCAAAAACATTTTTAAAACCATTCCTTTAGGAACTAAATTGTACATAGAAAACCAATTGACAAATTGTACTAAATTTTCATTAAAAGAAATTTGATTTTTTTCTATAATAGTTTTAAGTTTAAATTTTCTACTCGTCTCTTCTTGCTTATCCCAAATTACTCCTATTTCTTTTTTTCTACCAAAAGGAACAGAAACTATTGAGCCAGGCTTTAATTTGTTAAATTTACCAGACAAATAAGTATGCGGATGGTCAAAGATCCTTGGAATAAGAACGGGTACTTTCATTAAATACTATTTAAATAATTTTTTAAAAATGAATAGGTCTTTTATCAACCGCCAAAGCAGCTTCTTTTATTGCTTCAGTATGAGTGGGATGTGCGTGACATGTTCTGGCTACATCCTCTGCACTGGCTCCAAACTCCATTGCTAAAACCATTTCAGCAATCATATCGCCACAGTGTGGACCAATAATGTGTACTCCTAAAATTTTATCTGTTTTCGACTCTGCTAGAATTTTTACAAATCCTTCTGGCTCGTTATTAACTTTTGCTCTCGAATTGGCTAAAAATGGAAACTTTCCAACTTTGTATGATATTTTTTTTTCTTTTAGTTGTTCCTCGGTCTTCCCAACTGATGCTACTTCTGGAGAAGTATAAATAACACCTGGAATAACATCATAGTTTACGTGTCCTGCCTGCCCAGCAAGTATTTCGGCCACGGCAATTCCTTCTTCTTCGGCTTTATGAGCTAACATTGGACCTTTGATTACATCACCAATCGCGTAGATATTTGGTACAGAAGTTTGAAATTTCTTATTAACTTCAATTCCTCCTTTGTTGTCTTTATTAACACCAATCTTTGATAAATTAAGCCCCTCAGTATAAGGTTTTCTTCCAACAGAAACCAAAACTTTCTCACAATCTATTTTCTCTTTAATGCCTGTTTTATTGTTGGCATAATCTACCTGAACACCTGTTTTTGAATTTTTTACGGAAACAACCTTACTCTCTAACTTAAATTTAATTCCCTGCTTGCTTAAAATTTTTTGAAACTCTTTAGATATTTCCTTGTCCATACCAGGCGTAATATGATCTAGAAATTCAATAACTGTAACTTCTGATCCTAATCTTGACCATACAGAACCCATTTCAAGACCTATATATCCTCCTCCAACAATAACTAATTTACTTGGAACTTTTTTTAATGAAATAGCTCCTGTTGAAGAAATAATATTTTTTTCATCAATATTTATTCCTGGTAAAGAAGCTGGTAAAGATCCTGTTGCTATAACAATATTTTTTGATTTGTAAGAGGTTTTTTTTTCTCCTTCATAAACAACAACATTGTTTTTTGAAAATAAAACAGCTTTTCCTTTGATATAAGTTACCTTATTTTTTTTAAACAAAAATTCTACACCCTTTGTTAAAACCTGAACTGATTTATTCTTATTCATCATGAGTTTTTCTATGTTTAGTTTTACATTGCCAGTCTCTATGCCTAAATTGTTAAAATTTGTTTTTGCCTTATGATAAAGTTCAGACAAATTAAGTAAACTTTTCGAAGGAATGCACCCTACATTTAAACAAGTGCCTCCTAATGTGCCTCTTGATTCAATGCACGCCGTTTTCAGACCAAGTTGTGCGGCTCTTATTGCGCACACATAACCTCCTGGGCCTCCACCTATAACTAAGAGATCAAAGTTTTCTTCCATTTTAAACGTTTAAAAAAAGTCTTTTAGGATCCTCTAAAAAATCTTTTACATTTTTAAGAAATGAGACTGCTTCTTTACCATCGATAATTCTGTGATCATAAGATAGCGCCAAATACATCATTGGTCTAACAACGATAGTTCCATTTTTAACTACAGCTCTTTCAATAATATTGTGCATTCCTAACACTCCTGACTGAGGAGGATTTAATATTGGAGTAGATAGCATTGATCCGTAAATCCCTCCATTAGTAATAGTAAAGGTTCCTCCTTGTAAATCTTCGATAGTTATTTTGCCGTTACGAGCTTTATCGCCTAGCAAAGATATATTTTTTTCAATATCTGCGAATGACATTTGATCAGAATTTCTCAGAACTGGAACCACTAAACCTCTATCGGTTCCTACTGCAAAACTAATATTGTAATAATTTTTATAAACTATCTCTTCATTTTGTATTTCTGCATTTACTGCTGGATAATTTTTTAGTGCGGCAATACATGATTTAACAAAAAAAGACATGAACCCTAGTTTTATTCCATATTTTTTTTGAAATTCTGATTGGTGATTTTTTCTCATCTGAATGATTTCGAACATATCGATTTCATTAAACGTAGTTAACATTGCCGCATTATTTTGGGCCTCTTTAAGTCTTTTAGCTATTGTTAATCTTAGTCTGGTCATTTTTACTCTTTCTTCTTCGCCATATGTTTCTCTTCTCTTGTTAGGAGAAGGTTTTGACCCCATAAGATTAATTAAATCTTCTTTTAAAATTGTTCCACGTTTACCTGTCCCTCTTATATTGCCAAGATCAATTTTTTGTTCTTCTGCCAACTTCCGAGCAGATGGCGATGCCTGTTTTTTTGGTTGAGATTTTTTTAAATTATTATTTGAATGTTCTTCTTCTAAAATCAAAGGTATTTTTCCTTGTGTATCATTTAATATTAATGGTTTGACACCATTGGTTGATGAGGCTTTCTTTTTTTTCTTTTTTGGTTTCTCAAATAAAACTACTTCTTCCTTTTTTTCTTTCTTTGGTGGAGGTGTATATGTTTTGATTTCATCTTGAGGTTTCTCGGATGAATCTGTGGAGTTGGAACTTACACTTCCCAACAACGTACCTACTTCTACTGTTTGCCCTTCTGTAACATTAATTTTTTCTAAAACTCCACTTAAGGGCGATGGAACTTCAACATTTACCTTATCGGTTTCTAATTCTACAAGCGGTTCGTCTGAATCTACAGTTTCTCCTTCAGATTTTAACCATTTGGACACTGTAGCTTCTGTGACCGACTCACCTAAAGTGGGAACTACAATTTTTTCAGACATTTAATTTTTTCTACTAAATACCTTTTCTAATATTTCTTTTTGTTCTGCAAGGTGTTTGTTTAGATTTCCAGTTGCTGGTGATGCCGCAGCATTTCTTCCTATATACTTAACTTTTTCGCCTTTTACTCGAATGATTTCTAGAGTTCTATCAATATAATATCTGACTGTGTTCCATCCTCCCATATTCATCGGTTCCTCTTGACACCAAAAAAACTCTGCATTCTTGTATCTTTTTAATTCTTTCCCTAGATGTCTTACTGGAAATGGATACAACTGTTCTATCCTTATAAAGACTGTTTTATCATTTTTAACCTTTTCTCTTGCCTCCACTAAATCAAAATAAATTTTTCCAGAACATATAACTACTTTTTTTATTTCTTTATCTTTTTTTAACTTGATTAGTTTGGTTTCTTTTAAATAAGCGTGGTCCTCTAAAATTCTATGAAAGCTATTTTTTTTCGTAAAATCATCAAGGTTTGATACACACCTTTTGTTTCTAAGGAGTGACTTGGGAGTCATTACTATTAAAGGCTTTCTAAAACCTCTATGCATCTGTCTCCTTAAAACATGAAAATAGTTTGCTGGAGTTGTACAATTTACAACTTGTAAATTTTCTTGTGCGCATAATTGTAAAAATCTTTCGAGTCTTGCTGATGAGTGTTCTGGTCCTTGACCTTCGTATCCATGAGGAAGCAACATCACCAAGCCGCTTGCTCTAGACCATTTTGACTCACCTGATGCAATAAATTGATCAATAACAACTTGAGCTCCATTTGAAAAATCTCCAAACTGAGCTTCCCAAAGTACCAGTGTCTCGGGCTCAGATAGAGAGTAACCAAACTCAAAGCCCAAAACTCCTAATTCTGACAAAAGGCTATCGATGACTTCAAAATTTTTTTGCTTTTTTGATATATGGTGTAACGGAACATACCTTTCGTGACTATCTTGATTTCTTAGTACAGAATGTCTCTGACTAAAAGTTCCTCTTCCAGAATCTTGGCCTGATAATCTTACTGAAAACCCTTCACTTAAAAGTGTTGCAAATGCCAACGTTTCTGCTGTAGACCAATCAATTGGTTGATTTTCTGTAAACATTTTTCTTTTATTTTCAAATAACTTTCTTAAGGTCTTATGAATATTAAAGTCCTTAGATATTTCGGTAATTTTCTTTCCAACGGCTATTAATTCTTTTTTATCTACACCAGTAACACCTCTTTTGTCTTGTCCTATTTCTGGTTTGAATCGAGACCACACTCCATCAAACCATTTCATTCTAATTTTGTAATCTTTGGCTTGTATAAGTTCTTTACTTAAAAAATCCTTAAATTCTTTTTTTCTTTTTTCAACTTCTGTTTCGGAAATTAAACCTTCATTAATTAATCTTTGCTTATATATTTGTAATGTTGTGGGATGACTTCTAATCTTTTTATACATTAAAGGTTGAGTAAAAGATGGTTCGTCCCCTTCATTGTGGCCAAATCTACGATAACAAACCATATCTATCACAACATCTCTATTAAATTTTTGTCTAAACTCAGTAGCAATTTTAGCACAATGAACGACTGCTTCGGGATCGTCTCCGTTCACATGAAGAATAGGAGCTTGAACCATTTTTGCTAAATCAGATGGGTAAGGTGAAGATCTTGCAAATCTTGGTGCCGTTGTAAAACCTATTTGGTTATTAACTATGATATGAATTGTTCCTCCAGTGTTATGTCCTGGTAATCCTGACATAGCAAAACATTCTGCTACCACACCTTGGCCAGCGAATGCTGCATCTCCATGAATTAAAACTGGAATAACTTTCTTTCTTTCTCTATCTTTGTGAAAAAACTGTTTTGCTCTAACTTGCCCTAGTACAACTGGATTCACCGCCTCTAAATGAGAAGGATTGTCTGTTAAGCTTATGTGAACTAAGTTTCCATCAAACTCTCTATTAGCAGATGCTCCCAAATGATATTTGACATCTCCTTCAAAATCTTTCTTTGAAGTTAAGCTTTGACCAAAAAATTCTTTAAAAATAGCTTTAAATGGTTTTTGCATCATATTTGCCAATACATTTAGTCTTCCTCTGTGTGGCATTCCAATTTTTACTTCCTTAACTCCTAAGTTACCCCCTCTTTTAATTATTTGCTCTAAAGCAGGAATAAGAGATTCCCCTCCGTCTAAACCAAATCTTTTTGTACCCACAAATTTTACATGTAAAAATTTTTCAAATCCCTCAGCCTCGATTAATTTGTTAAGTATTGCTTTTTTCCCATTTTCTGTAAATTTAATTTTTTTTTCTTTTCCTTCGATTCTTTCTCTAATCCATTTTCTTTCTTCAGGGTCAGACATGTGCATAAATTCAAAACCAATATTTTGACAATATGTTTTTTTTGCAATTGATAGAATCTCTTTTAGAGAAGCTGTTTGAATTCCGAGAATTCCATCTAAAAATATTTTTTTATTTAGATCTTTATTTGAGAATCCGTAAGTATTTGGTTTCAATTCGGAATGTTCTTCACGCTCCTGAAGCCCTAATGGATCTAAGTTTGAAATCAGATGTCCTCTTATTCTATAAGCTCTAACAAGCATATTTGCTCTTACAGAATCTTTTGCTCCCTCTAAAATACTCCCGCTACTAACGGAACTTTGTAAATCACCATTTTTTTTATCCAGATCTTTGTAACCATCTGATACATTGCTTTTAATCCTTTTTTTAGGAGACCAACTAGGTCCATTTGCATTTTTTAGAATTTTTTCTCTTTTATCATTTAATCCTTCAAAAAAAAATTTCCACTGTTCAGGAATATTTTTGGGATCGTTTAAATAATCGGCATATAGTGTTTCTACAAACTCGGAGCTATTGTTTCCTAAAAAAGAAGTTTTTTCAAAAATATTATTGTTTTTATTAACCGACATTTTTTTTGTACTATACTAACATAAAAATTGAATATTTAGCTTTTAAGTTTTGCATATTTAACTTTTAATTTTTGCATAAAGTGTTTTGCCAATATCGGCTGGGGATTTTGATACTGTAATGCCTGCAGACTTCATGACCTCAATTTTATCTTCTGCTCCACCTTTTCCGCCTGATATGATTGCGCCAGCATGACCCATTCTTCTACCTGGGGGGGCTGTTAATCCAGCTACAAAACCTACTGTAGGTTTTTTTATTTTGGATCTTTTCAGAAATTCTGCTGCTTCTTCTTCAGCTGAACCACCAATTTCACCTATTATAACTATAGAATGGGTGCCATTATCTTTAAGAAATAATTCTAGGCAATCAATAAAGTTTGTCCCATTAACGGGGTCTCCTCCAATACCAATGCATGTGGATTGTCCCAAGCCATTTTGCGATGTCTGGGCAACCGCTTCATAAGTAAGTGTTCCCGATCTTGAAACAATCCCAACAGAGCCCTTTTTATGAATGTTGCCTGGCATTATCCCAATCTTACATTCGTCTGGGGTTATTATTCCAGGACAGTTTGGTCCAATTAATCGGCTTTTGCTTTTTGATAAAGCTTGTTTGACTTTAATCATATCAACAACAGGTATTCCCTCTGTTATGCAAACTATTAAATCTAAACCTGCATCAATGGCTTCTAATATTGCACCAGCAGCAAATTTTGGGGGGACATAAATCATTGTCGCATTTGCGTCTGTTTTTTCTTTTGCTTCAACAACAGTATTAAAGACAGGTAGGTCAAGATGTTTTTGACCTCCTTTTTTTGGCGTAACTCCTCCTACTAGTTGTGTTCCATACTTTATTGCTTGTTCAGAATGGAAAGTTCCGTGAGTCCCGGTAAATCCCTGGCATATTACTTTTGTATTTTTATTTACTAGTACTGACACTTATTTTATTGCATCCACAATTTTTTTAGCAGCATCATTTAAATCCGATGCTGATAAGATTTTTAGATTTGATTTGTTTAAAATTTTTTTTCCTTCTTCAAAATTAGTACCTGCCAATCTTACTACTAATGGTATTTTTAAATTAATTTCTTTTGCAGCATCTACAAGACCTTGTGCAAGTACATCGCACCGCATTATTCCTCCAAATATATTTATTAGTATTCCTTTGACTTTTTTATCCATTAGTATTAATCTAAACCCAGCTGCAACCTGCTCTTTTGTAGCTCCACCTCCAACATCTAAAAAATTAGCTGGTTCTTTGCCGTATAATTTAATTATATCCATTGTTGCCATTGCGAGTCCGGCACCATTAACCATGCAGCCAATTGATCCATTTAATTTAATATAAGCTAAATCATGAATGCTTGCCTTGGTTTCAGCTGGTTCCTCCTCATTTAAATCTCTTAGCTTCAAAATTTCCGGCCTTCTGAATAAAGCATTGTCATCAAAATTCATTTTGGCATCCAAGCATAAAAGCTTTTTTTGTTTTGTTAATACCAAAGGATTTATCTCGATGAGAGAAGCATCTTTTTGAATTAAAATATTATAAAGAGCATTTACTAAATTTTTTGCTTCTTTTTTCTGATCCTCATTTAGCTTAAAGATTTTAATCACATTTTGAATATCTGAGTCATCAAGACTTTTTTTTAAATCAATTTTATTTGTTATAATCTTTTCAGGATTATTTTTAGCAACCGATTCAATATCTACACCACCTTCAGTGCTACTTATGAAAGCAATTTTTGAACTTTCTCTATCAACTAAACATGAAAGATAAAATTCTTTATCAATATCATATGCTTCTTGTACATATACTCTTTTAACTTTTTTCCCTTCTGGTCCAGTTTGATGCGTCACAAGAATTTTTCCAAACATTTTTTTTATCTGTGTTTCACAATCGGATTTATTTAAAAGTTTTACGCCACCTGCTTTTCCTCTTCCTCCTGCATGAATTTGGGCTTTTAAAACTATTTTATCCGATTTTAAAATTTTAATTTTTTGTTTTATATCTTCTGGTTTAAAAACAACAACTCCGTTTGATACGGGAGCCCCGAATTCTTTTAATATTTCTTTTGCTTGATGTTCATGAATATTCATTTCAATTTTTTACTAAGACAATTTTCCTTCCCATGCAAAAAATATTTGGAGATATTTTTATTAAGATTTTATCAATTATATTCAGTATCTTCATAAAGAAATTGTTCATTGGTACATAAAAAGTTTTAGATGTAACCCCGCCTGAATTCAAAAATATTAAACATTCCGACAATTCTTCGTATTCTATAGAAAAGTACTTTCCTAATTTCTTATTAAATAAAGATCTATCATCAAATATTAAGTTTGAAACTGCGATATTTCCCGACCAAACATCTTTTTCATCACTTTTGGGATGCTTTTCGTCCCAAACATCAACCGTAAAATCAAATCCTTCATGACGCATAATAATTGTAATTAATTGTGTAACTATTGAAGAATAAGGTTCAAAAATTAATAATTTTCCATTTTTTTTTAAAATTCTGTTCATTTCTTTAAAGAATTTTGTAGGATAGGGAATGTGATGAATCATATTTGAAGCGATTATGTAATCAAAACTTTCTTTTTCAAATTTTGTATTTTGAGCATCGATATTCTTGTAATCTAAATGCTCATCATTGCTTAAGTCTGTTAATTTAAAATTTTTATTTTTTATAAAGTCTTTAGTAAATCCAGATCCAGATCCTACCTCTATTCCAACATCATTTTCTTTGATATGTTTATTCATCCATCCAAATCTATTACTTAAAAGATATTTCACATTTTTATTTTTTGATGATAGGTAAATTTTTCTTGCATATTTTGTGTCTGAGATAGCTCTCATTCTATTTTCTTCTTTATTAAAATGAATTTTTTTAATTATTTTAAACATAATTCCTAAATAATATACAAATCAAAAGTAATTAGTGCTACAAGAAAAAGGATAGTTGTTAAAAAAATATAATATAATGAAAATTAGTAAAAAACAAATTTAAGAAAAATTGTTCCAATTACACCCCACCAAAGAGAGGCAAAAGCAGTATAAAAGATTTCAGATAGTTGTTTTTTTCATATTTTAGAAATAAATAATTAATACAACATAAATGATAGTAAAAATTAAACGATCCTATATAAATTAAAAATTAATTATGAAAAATAAAAATTATGGTATTTTAAATCTCAGATTCATTGATCATATCATAGAAAAAAAAAGATTTGAAATGTTAAATATTCTGAAAAAGAATATAAATGATAGTCAAATAAATAGTTTTTTAGACATTGGTACTACAGAAGAAAATACATTAAAAAGTTCAAATTTTTTTGCAAATAAATTTCAGAATATAGATATAAAAAAATCTATTTCTGATCAAAATATTGATAGTAGTATGTTTTCAAAAACACTAAAAAAATCTATTGCATCTAATTTTCAAGAAAATGAAATAAAATTGTTTAAGTCGGATCTTGTAATATCATCTGCTACTATTGAACATGTAGGTAGTTTTGAAAATCAACAAAAGATGATTGAAAATATTATTAAATTATCAAATAAATATTTTTTTATAACTACTCCTAACAGATTTTTTCCAATAGATTTTCATACTAAATTACCTTTTTTACACATGTTGCCGAAAACTATTCATAGAAAAATTCTGTCATTCTTAAGTTTGAAGGAATATGCTAAGGAAGAAAATTTAAATTTATTAGATAATTATTCAATAAATAAATTAATAAATACTCAAAAAAACAAAGATTTTGAAATAAAGATTTTTAAAATCAAGCTTTTTGGTTTAACCTCAAACTTAATTATTTTTGGAGAAAGAAAAATTTGATGATTTTTTCTATTATAATACCTGTCTACAATGAAGAAAAAACAATTTTAAAAGTTCTTAATATTTTGAATAATTTGGAGTTTTCAAAATTTCAAAAAGAGATAATTGTTGTTGATGATGGTTCTACAGATGGAACGAGAAACCTTTTAAATGAAAACAAAAATCTATATTCATCTTTGTATTGTAATGAAAAAAATACAGGAAAAGGATCAGCTGTCCGACTTGGCTTACAAAATAGTAAAGGAGATTACATTGTTTTCCAAGACGCTGATTTAGAATATGATCCTAATGATTTACTTAAATTTGAGGAAGTTTTTCTCAAGTTTAATGCTGATGGAGTGATAGGTTCAAGATTTACTTATGATAAATATACTCGATCTCATAGTATTTTAAATAAATTAGGGAATTTAATATTAACTTTTATTTTTAATATTTTATACAATACTACTTTTACAGATATTTACTCGTGTTATTTTGCTTTTAATAAAAAATTAATTAATTTTGATAATTTAAAGGTTGATGGTTTTGCACAACATGCTGAGATTCTTTGTAATGTAATCAAAACTGGTTCTAAGTTTTATGAAGTGCCAATAAATTATAATGGTAGAAATATTGCTGAAGGTAAAAAAATTAGATTTTACCATTTTTTCCCAGTATTAGCTCAGATTTTTATTGGAAAATTTAAATGAATATTAAGGTAAATTTTAATTACCTAACAATAAGTTTTTTTTTAATATTTTTTTTAATTGGCTACTATATTTTTAATGACTACATAGTTACACCAGATGAACCTTTACATAGAGTTAATGGATTTATATCCCTAAAATATATATTAGAATTATTTTCATCTAACACAACGACCTTAAAAGAATTTGAAAATATACCTGAATTGTATAATGATTGGAGAAAGACCTATGGAGTTTTATTTGATCTTCCACTATCTGTAATAGAGTTAACGTTTAAGCTTAATATTCAAGAAACTTTTTTATTAAGACACTTTTTAATTTTTCTAATTTTTTTTATTGCTACCATTTATTTTTTTAATCTATTAAAAACAAATTTAAAAAATGAAAAATTTGCATTATTAGGTGTTTTGATTTTAATAAGTACTCCAAGAATATTTTCAAATAGTTTTTATAATGGAAAAGATATTCTTTTTCTCTCATTATTAACTATAGCTTCATATTATTGTTTAGAATTATTAAAAAAATACAATACAAAAAACTTAATTTTATCTTGTCTTTTTTGTGCATTCGCATCAAATATAAGAATCATTGGAATATATTTGCCTATATTAACATTCGTATTTTATATTTTTTTATCAAATAAAGAGAAAATTAAAAAAAATTTGATTTTTTTTATAATTTTCTTTTCAACATATTTCTCAATTTTATACATTATTTGGCCTTTTCTTTGGCTCAATCCGGTAGAAAATTTCTTACTTATTTTGAAAGAGTCCGCGTCTTATCCCGTTCATTGGAAATTTGAGATTTTATATTTAGGAAATTATTTAAACCCTGAAAATCTACCGTGGCATTATTTATTTATTTGGTTTCTTTCAACTACGCCTATAATTTTTACAGCAATTATTTTATTGGGAATATTTATTTTTTTGAAAAGATATTTAAATCATTTTTTTAAAATAACTTTTGATGAGAAATTAAAATTATGGAAAAATTTTGATCAAATGATTACTTTGTTTGTTTTTTTATGTTTTTTTATTCCTGTTTTTTTTGTAATAACATTAAATTCAACTTTATATAATGGATGGAGACATCTTTATTTTATTTATCCTTTTCTTATATATTTATCTATTTATGGGTTAATAAATATTTCCAGTCTTTTAAAGAATAATTTTAAAAAAATACTGTTTTTTTTGTTAGCAATTCAAATCATAAGTAATGCTTACTTTATTTATAAATCTCATCCTGTACAGAATATATATTTTAATTCTTTATCTAAGCCATTTATCACAAACAATTTACCTATTGATTATTGGGGCTTAGGAAATAAGAAAACTATTGATTTTATAATTACTAAAAAAAATCAATTTAGTATTTCTAATTCAAGTTTTACTCCTTTAGCTAATCTAAAATATTCTACAGGAGAGAATTTTTCGTATTCTGAGAATATAAAGTTTTTAGGCACACAAGAAAAATATAAGAATATTTCAGATTTTATATTCACTAATTATTATTATAATAGGAGTCCAAAAAATATGAAAAAATTTGAAATTCCTAAAAATTATAAAAGTTATTATAAGTTGATAATAGATGACATTACTGTTAATGAGGTATTTACTAAATAATATGAAAAGTTTTATTTTAAAAAGCGCTATTGTTTTTCTTTTTAGCTTGTTGCTTTTTAGATTTACATTAGTTTCTTTTGTAAACGAATATGAAAATAAAATAGCAGGCTATACTTCTTCACCAAATTTAGATCAAATCAAAAAAGAATTTTTCAAATCAATTAAAGAAAATAACGAGAAAGATGTTATTTTAGATCCAGAGGATGCTGAATTATTGAGTATTTTTATCAAAAAAATTCTTAGTGAGTTGAATATAAGACAATAAAATATTCACTCCATTCACAACAATTATGGATTTTTTAACAAGGTATAAATTTGTAAAAAATATTTTATATATTTATCAGAAAACTAATTGATCAATTCTTTACAATTCAGCACTTCATAGCTATTTAATTTATCAAAAATTATTTTTTCTTTAAAACATTTTGCGCTTAAATAGTTATATAAAATTTCTTTTTTCATGGGATCAATAATATAAACAACCTCTATATTATTTTTTTTGATACCATCAATAATTAATTTTTTATATTTTTCTGCGAATTTATTTTTTTTAACAGGATAAGTAGTGCCATCATCTGGATAAGCAATACTTGGTGAAAAAAAATTATCATCTAAAATTGCTGCTAAAAAGGAATAATGTGTAATAACCATTTTACTTCTCTTGTCAGATTTTAATTGATTTTTTATCTTTATTATTAAATTTATTTCTTCTTCAACATTATTTTTATACTCGGGCGAAACCCAATTTAACCCTAAAAGTTTTTTATCAATTTTTTCTGCCGAAATAGATTTAGAAAGATCTGCTGTTGATAATTCATGGAACTTTCTCTCTTCATTAAATCTAAAATGATATTTTGCCGTTATTAACGTACAAAAAATAATAAAAGAAACTAACACTAGTTTCTTTTTTTTTAACTTTGTTTCTTCAATAGCTTTATGAGAAAAAGCTACTAAAAAAGGTATAATAAAAAAGATAAATGTTTGATTTTTCGTTAACAATTGATGGAAAATTAAACAAAAAGTAAAAAATAAAATACTTATAAAGTAAAAAAATTTTTTTTCCTTAATGTATCCTTTATAATAAATTATTTTTTTTAAATTAATTATTAAAATCGGCAAAATTGATAAGTGTATAAACTTAAAATGAAGAACCAATGATTGAAATGTTATGTTTAAATTGTCTAGTCTTGACTGCCCAATTGTTGAAGGATAAAGAATGTATTGTTCAATAAAATTTTCAAGTTTTATACCAGCTAAACTTCCAAATACAAATATTGAAGAAATAAATATTAAACAGCCGATTAAAATATATTTAATATACTCTATTTTTTTTGAAACAAAAGAATAAAAAGCTACAACTATTATTATAGAAAATATTATATAAGATGCAGGAACTTGTTTAGATAAAAATGCAAAACCTAAAAAAATTGGAATTAAAATCCAAAATATTTTTTTATCATTTTTAATTGCTAGCAATAGAGAATAAAAACCCATTAAAGAAAAAAATGTTGAATGATGATCCACAAAAGGTGTGCCACTTGATGGATATGCTAAAATTGAAAAAAGAATTGAGTAAATAAAACAGTGGTTATTATCAATCTTGAAATTTTTGAGTAAAAAATATGTGCCTATGGTAATAACACAATTCATAATAGATGCATGTAAAACATAGCTGTCCCAATTTATTCCTAAAATATAAAAAAATAAGGCTTGTATATAATTAACGGTGACACCCGAAACCATCCAAACATCTGTAAAAGGTATTAAGCCCTCGAGTATTTTATATCCAATATCAAAATGAAGAAATGTATCTACAGGAAAAGCTCCAAGATTTGCGTAATGATTGTTAATTGTTATTGAAAAAATAAAAAGTAATAAAATGTAGAAATTATTTTTATTAATAAATTTTTTAAGAATCATAATAATTTTAAATAACTTAAAAAAAGTTATTTAGATAAACTCGGATCAATTTTTACTGCTAAATCAAATAATTCTTTTACAGATTTTATTGAAATATCAAAATTTAATTTTTCACTTTTTTCCAATTCTATTTCAACTATTTTTTCTACACCTCTTTTGCTTATAACAACTGGCACTCCTGCATAAATATTTTTGTACCCATATTCGCCATCTAAATATGCGGCGCAGGGCAAGGTTTTCTTTAAGTCTTTTAAATAAGATTCGGCCATTTCAACTCCTGAAGCTGCAGGAGCATAAAAAGCCGATCCCTTTTCAAGCAATTTCACAATTTCAGCGCCACCTTTCCGGGTTCTATTTATAATTTCGTCTAATTTACTTTTTGATATTTTATTTTTTTTAACTAGCTCAGCAACATTTTTATTATTAATTTTTGTTTGTTTTGGAATAGGAACCATTGTGTCTCCATGTCCGCCTAAAACTAAAGCCTCTATATTTTCAATTGGTTCGTTAAATTCTTTTGACAGAAAATATTTAAATCTTGATGAGTCTAGAATACCTGCCATGCCCACAACCTTATTAGTTGGAAAGCCTGAATATTTTTGTAGGGCCATAACAATAATATCCAAAGGGTTTGTAATACAAATTACAAAAGCTTTAGGGGAAGTTTTTTTAATTCCGTCGGCTACTTGTTTTATAATTTTAAGATTGGTTCCTAATAAGTCATCACGAGACATTCCGGGTTTTCTTGGAATCCCGGCAGTTATAATTATAACATCAGAATTTTTAGTAGCTTCATAATCATCTGTCCCTTTTATATCCACATTAAATCCTGTAACACCTGAAGATTGTGCAATATCTAATGCCTTACCTTTCGCCAAACCTTCAGCAACATCGAATAATACAACATCACCAAGTTCTTTGATGGCAATTAAATGTGCTAGGGTTCCACCTATTTGACCAGATCCTATTAAAGAAATTTTCTTTTTCATAATTATTTCATGGTTGGCATTGTAAATTCTGGATCAGATTTTATTCCCGATGGCCACCTGGAAGTTATTGTTTTTAATTTGGTATAGAATCTAACTCCTTCGGGACCGTGCATATGTTGGTCTCCGAAAAGAGATCTTTTCCAACCGCCAAAACTGTGAAAAGCCATAGGAACAGGGATAGGAATATTTATGCCAACCATACCAATTTTTGCATTACTAGCAAATGATCTGCCCGTATCACCATCTCGAGTAAAAATGCTAACACCATTTCCAAATTCATGATCATTAACAAGGCCTAAAGCCTCGTCATAGTCTTTAGCTCGGACCACCGACAAGACTGGACCAAATATTTCTTCTTTGTAGATTCTCATATTTTTTTTAACTTTATCAAACAAACATCCTCCCATATAAAAACCTTTTTCATATCCTTTTAATTTTAAATCTCTTCCATCTACCACGAGCTTAGCTCCTTCTTTAATTCCAATATCTACATAACCTTTTACTTTTTCTAGATGTTGTTTTGTGACTAAAGGACCCATTTCTGACTTTTTATCTAAACCAGGGCCAACTTTTAATGACTCAACTTTTTTGGCCAAGTTCTTTACCAAAGAATCTCCAATTTTTCCTACTGCAACAGCAACAGATTGTGCCATGCATCTTTCGCCAGCTGAACCATAGGCTGCGCCCATTAAACCGTTTACTGCTTGATCCAAATCTGCATCAGGCATTACAACACAATGGTTTTTTGCACCGCCTAATGCTTGAACTCTTTTTTCATTTTTTGCACAATTTTCATAAATATATTTTGCAATAGGAGTTGAGCCTACAAAACTTACTGCTGAAATATCTTTGTTGTTTATGATGGCATCTACCGCTTCTTTATCTCCATTCACAACATTAAAAACGCCTGGGGGTAGGCCTGCTTCCAGAAATAATTCTGCTAATTTCATTGAGCAAGTCGGGTCTTTTTCCGATGGTTTTAATACAAAAGTATTTCCGCAAGCTATAGCAATTGGAAACATCCACATTGGAACCATTGCTGGAAAATTAAAAGGTGTTATGCCTGCACAAACACCTAATGGCTGTCTCATTGACCAACTGTCAACATTTGTTCCAACATTTTCTGTAAACTCTCCTTTTAATAATTGAGGAATTCCGCATGCAAATTCGACTACTTCTAGTCCTCTTGTTAAAGAACCTTTGGCATCTTCGTAAACTTTTCCATGCTCAGAAACTATAATTTTTGTTAGTTCGTCAGAATTTTTTTCTATTAACTCTTTGAATTTAAATAATACTCTTGCTCTAAATAAAGGCGTCTTTTGTGACCAATTTAAAAAAGCTTTTTTTGCAACAGAAACAGTCTTATTAACATCGTTTGTTGTTGCGAAGCTTACTTCTGAGCTTTGCTCACCAGTGGCTGGATTAAAAACTTTTCCGCTTCTTTTTGAAGTTCCTTTGAATACCCTGCCATCAACAAAATGTTGGATTAAGTTCATTGCCACAATGATTAATTAAGCTTTTAGCTTGTTGCAAGCATTTTTTTAATAGAGCCAATAGCTTTCGCTGGATTTAAACCTTTGGGACATGAATTTGTACAATTCATGATCGTATGACACCTGTAAAGCTTTAATTCATCTGCAACTTTTTTTAATCTTTCTTTTTTATCTTCGTCTCTACTATCTTTTATCCATCTATAAGCTTGCAATAAAACTGCAGGTCCTAAATATTTATCGCCATTCCACCAATAACTAGGACATGCTGTTGAACAACAAGCACATAAAATACATTCGTAGTATCCATCTAGTTTTGCTCTATCCTCTTGTGACTGCTTTATTTCTTTATTTGTTTTTTCTCCAACTTTGGTCTTTAACCATGGCTCGACTGATTCATATTGTTTATAAAGAGTGGTTAAATCTCCAACCAAATCTTTGACAACTTTTAGATGTGGTAAAGGATAAATATTTAGATCACCTCTAATGTCTGAGTGGGATTTAGTGCAAGATAAAGTATTTACGCCGTCTACATTCATTGCGCAGGAACCACATACTCCATGAGCACAAGATCTTCTAAAAGTAAGTGAAGGGTCTATTTCGTTCTTAATTTTAAAGAGTATATCTAATACTTTTGGTCCACATTCGCTCATGTTAACTTCAAATGTATCAATTCTAGGATTTTCATTAGTTGAGGGATCCCATCTATACACATTAACTTTTTTTAAATTATTTGAGCCGGACTTGTCTTTATAATGTTTGCCTTTTAAGATTTTTGAGTTTTGAGGTAAGTTAAATTGAACCACTAATACACTCTCTCTTTGGGAGGAAAATACTGCACATCATTTGTTAAAGTTTTAGCATGAACTGGTCTATATGCAACCTTAACTTCATTTCCTTTTTGCCACGCTAAAGTATGCGTCATATAACTTTTGTCATCTCTTTTTTTGAAGTCTTCTCTAGCGTGCGCTCCTCTACTTTCTTTTCTATGGTAAGCTGAGTCAATCGTTGTCATGGCTTGTCTGATTAGATTATCAAATTCTAATGTCTCAACAAGATCTGTATTAAATAACAAGGATTTATCAGAAACAGAAATGTCCTCCATTCCTTCAAATGGTTTTCTTATCTCTTCCATTCCCTTTTTTAGATTTTTTTCTGTTCTGAAAACTCCACATTTTGATTGCATAGTTTTCTGCATAGACAATCTTAGTTTAGATGTTTTTGTAGAACCACTTGAATTATGTAGTTTATCAAAACGATTTAAGGACTTGTCAGTTTCACTTTGAGGAAGTTCTTCGTGAGGTGATCCGGGTTTTACAACTTCTGCAGCTCTATTTGCGGCAGATTTACCAAACACCACTAAATCAATCAAAGAATTTGATCCCAATCTATTCGCACCATGAACGGAAACACATGCGGCCTCACCAATAGCCATAAGACCCGGTACAGTAGAGTCCTTTCCGTTCGAAGTTAACACTTCAGCTTTGTAATTTGTTGGAATTCCGCCCATATTATAATGAACAGTAGGAACCACAGGAATTGGATCCTTTGTAACGTCAACTTCACAAAAAGTTTTTGCTGACTCAGCAATGCCTGGCAATCTTTTTTCTATAATTTTAGGATCAATATGATCCAAATGTAGATTTACATAGTCTTTATTTTTTCCTATACCTCGACCTTCGTTAATTTCAATAGCAATTGATCTGCTAACAACATCTCTTGATGCCAAATCTTTGGCTTTAGGAGCATATCTTTCCATAAATCTTTCACCTTTGGAGTTTAAAAGAAAACCACCTTCTCCTCGAACCCCTTCAGATATTAGAGTACCAACTCCGTAAATTCCTGTGGGATGAAATTGAACAAATTCCATGTCTTGAAGTGGCAACCCTGCACGCAAAACCATTCCATTACCATCTCCTGTACATGTATGTGCAGAAGTCGCTGTATAATAAATCTTACCATAACCGCCTGTGGCCAATATAGTTATGTGAGATCTGAATCTATGAATTGTACCATCATTTAAATTCCAGGCTATTAGACCTTTGCATTTTCCATTTTTCATCAATAGATCTAATGCGAAGTACTCTATAAAAAATTCAGTGTTATGTTTCAAAGCCTGCCCATACAATGTGTGAAGTATTGCGTGACCGGTTCTGTCTGCTGCTGCACAAGTTCTTTGAACAGTATCGTTTCCGTAATCCTTGGTCATTCCTCCAAAAGCTCTTTGATAAATTTTTCCGTCTTTCGTTCTGCTAAATGGAACCCCATATCTTTCTAACTCTATTACTGCTTTTGGCGCCTCTTTACATAAATATTCAATAGCATCTTGATCGCCCAACCAATCAGAACCTTTGACAGTATCATACATGTGCCATCTCCAATCATCTTCACCCATGTTTCCAAGTGCAGCTGAAATACCTCCTTGAGCAGCAGAAGTATGACTTCTAGTGGGAAATACTTTTGAAATACAAGCAGTTTTAAGACCAGCTTCAGAAAGTCCTACGGCTGCTCTTAAACCTGATCCTCCCGCTCCAAGTACCACAACATCATATTCGTGATCTATTATTTTATAAGCACTCATTCTAATTAAATTCTAATTAAACATATAATTGTAAGCAAAGGAATTACTATACCAAAGAAAAAAGTCAGTTTATTTGCCACACCTTTTAATTTTTCTTCGCTAATATAGTCCTCAAAAATCTCACTTATTGTTAATAAAAAGAAAGTGAAGGCTGCTATCAAAAATAAAGAAAACAAAATTTTTACCGTTATGTTTGAAAAAAAATTTATTAACTGAGAATGATTACTATCAAAAATTGATACAAAATTTATTACAAACCAAACCATTAAAGGAATCAAAATTCCAGATGTTAATTTTATTATTAACCATTTTTTAGTAGCACCATTCATACTAAATTATATTCCTTCCAAATAAGTAAATTAAAATTGCTAAAATAAACGATCCAAATATAGTTATAATTCCTGTTATCTGAGAAGTTTTTAAATCAAAACCATAACCCATGTCCCAGACCAAATGTCTTATCTCATTTAGTATATGAAAACTAAATGACCAAGATAAAGCTATTGTAAAAAACTTTCCAGAAAATGACTTTAAAAAAATTTGAATAAATTCATAATTTGATTCACCAAAAGATAATAATACTAGCCATAAACATATAAAAATAATTACGATAGTATTTATAATGCCAACAATTCTATGGGTGATTGATAATAAAGAAGATATATTCCAACTATAGATCTGAAGGTGAGGAGATAAAGGATTATTTTTATTTTTCATGATAATCTTTTATTAATCTCTCAGCAATTTGAACAGTATTTAACGCTGCTCCTTTAAGTAAATTGTCAGAGACAACCCACATGTTTAGAGCTTTATCATTCGAATTGTCTTTTCGAATTCTAGATATAAAAGTCAAATAGCTATTTTCTGCTTCTACAGGAGTTGTATATCCACCATTTTTTCTTTCATCTACAACTTTACAGCCTGCTGCAGAACTCAAAATTTCTTTCACTTTTTTAATATCAAAATTTTTTTCAAACTCAATATTAATTGATTCAGAATGAGACACCATTACTGGAACTCTGACGCAGGTCGCTGTTAATTTTATTTTTGGATCAAGAATTTTTTTGGTCTCATTTTCCATTTTCCATTCTTCTTTTGTATAACCTTCGTCTACAAATTCATCTATATGAGGTATTAAATTAAAAGCGATTTGTTTTGTAAAATTTTTAGATTCAATTTTTTTTCCTGATAAATAATCTTTCGACTGACTAATTAATTCATCCATAGGTGCTCTTCCTCCACCAGACACAGATTGATAAGTCGAAACTACAACTCTTTTAATATTAAAATGGTCATGCAGCGGTTTTAGAACAAGAACCATTTGAATGGTTGAGCAGTTAGCGTTAGCAATTATGTTTTTCTTTTTATACATAGCTAATTGTTCTGGATTTACCTCCGGAACTACCAAAGGAACATCTTTGTCCATTCTAAAAAATTTTGAATTATCTATTACAATTGTTTTTTTGTTTGCTTTAGGAACCCATTTTTCAGCTACTTTGCTTCCAGCAGCAAAAAAAGTAATTTGTGCACTAGAAAAATCATATTTCTCTAGACTTTGAATTTTTATCTCATTGCCTTTAAATTTAATTTTTTTTCCTTCACTTTTTTCAGAAGCAACAAGAAATAATTTTGAAATTTCAATTTTAGATTTTTCTAAAATTTCAATAGTTTTTCTTCCCACGTTGCCGGTGGCACCAATTATAGCTAAATTCATTTTGAGATTATTTTAATTTAAATTTGATATAATTGCATCACCCATATCTGAGGTTGATACCTTTTTCTTACCCTTCGACATTATATCGGGAGTTCTTAAACCATCTTCTAAGGTTTTTTCAACAGCTTTGTCTAACAAAGCAGACTCTTTTTCTAAACCTAAAGAGTATTTTAGAGCCATAGAAAAACTTAATATGGTTGCGATCGGATTAGAAATATTTTTTCCAGCAATATCCGGTGCCGAACCATGTACTGGTTCGTAGAGAGATCTTGTCCTTCCGTTTTTGTCTTTGTCACCTAAAGATGCTGATGGCAACAATCCAAGTGAGCCTGTTAACATTGCAGCTTCGTCAGATAACATATCTCCAAATAAATTATCAGCAAGAATTACATCAAATTGTTTTGGATTTCTTAACAGCTGCATAGCACAATTGTCCGCTAGCATATGATTTAATTCGATTTTTTTATATTCCTTATCTTTAAGAGATTGAACTTCTTCTCTCCACAAAACTCCTGCTTCCATTACATTAGATTTTTCACAAGATGTGACTTTGTTTTTTCTTTTGGCGGCTAACTCAAAAGCCACTTTTGCAATTCTTTTAATTTCTTTAGTCGTATAGACGTGAGTATTAACTCCTCTACGCTCTCCATTTTCAATAGGTTTAACTCCTCTAGGTTCACCAAAATAAATTCCACCCGTAAGTTCTCTTACTATCAAGATATCAAGACCTGAAACTATTTCTGGTTTCAAGCTTGAAGCATCCACTAACTGTTTAAAACAAATAGCTGGTCTTAAATTTGCAAACAATTTAAGTTCTTTTCTTAACTTTAATAATGCCCTTTCTGGTTTTTTTGAAAATTCTAACTTGTCATACTTCGGTCCTCCACAAGCGCCAAATATTACAGCATCACTTTCTAGAGCCTTATAAAATACTTCGTCGGTAATAGGAACGCCATGTTTATCAATAGCAGCGCCTCCGATGAGTCCTTGATCAATTTTAAAATCTAAAGATTTTTTCTTATTGAACCAGTCAATAATTTTCTTTGTCTCGCCAACAACTTCTGGTCCAATTCCGTCACCTGGTAATAATAATATTTTTTTTGTATTTGTTACCATTATTTAAATCCAAGGTTTACTTTGGTTCATCTTGCTCTCAAAACTTTCTATATTTTTTATTCTTTCAAGAGATAATGCAATATCGTCTAATCCTTCAAGTAAACATTTCTTTTTAAAAGAATCTAATTCAAATTTATATGATTTGTTTCCATAAATAACCTCTTGTTCTTGAAGCTTAATCTCAATATTTTCTTTTCTAACAGAGTATTCGGTTAATTCTTTAATAATATTTTCTTCAGCAATAATTGGAAGAATTCCATTCTTAAAACAATTGTTATAAAAGATATCGGCAAAACTTTCACTTACTATTACTCTGATTCCAAAATCAAGTAGTGCCCAGGGAGCATGCTCTCTTGAAGAACCACATCCAAAATTTTTTCCAGTTATTAGTATTTTAGAATTTGTATATGGATCATTATCTAAAATAAACCCTTTAATGGAATTGCCTTTTTCATCATATCTCATTTCATAAAATAGGCTTTTCCCTAAACCAGACCTCTTAATAGTTTTCAAAAACTGCTTAGGAATAATTTTATCTGTATCTATATTCATCAATGGAAGATGTGCTGGTATACTTTTTATATTTAAAAATTTTTCCATATTAGTTATTAAACTTTCTCGAATCAGATAAATGACCATCAATTGCAGCTGCGGCTGCCATAGCTGGGCTTACCAGATGTGTTCTTCCTCCTCGTCCTTGTCTACCTTCAAAATTTCTGTTCGAAGTTGATGCACATCTTTCCTTTGGTTTCAGCTGATCTTCGTTCATTCCAAGACACATTGAACAACCTGGCTCTCTCCATTCAAAACCTGAATTTTTAAAAATTTTATCTAAACCTTCTTGCTCAGCCTGGCTTTTTACCAATCCGGATCCAGGAACAACCATTGCGTTTACATGTTTTGCAATTTTTTTATCTTTAAGAAGTTTGGCCGCTTCTCTAAGATCTTGAATTCTTCCATTGGTGCAGCTACCAATAAAAACTTTATCAATTTTTATATCTGTTATTTTTGTATTGGCCTTTAAACCCATATATTCTAAAGATCTTTTCATAGACGTTTGTCTATCTTTATTTTTTTCTTTATTTGGATCTGGAACTGATCCGTT
>Ga0310344_10000600_pt1 | contig 28198 bp, 24 predicted proteins | sample HC15DNA20200_MG_FD_203801 | JGI IMG/M metagenome (GOLD analysis project Ga0310344, IMG submission 203801) | Marine microbial communities from station ALOHA, North Pacific Subtropical Gyre - HC15-DNA-20-200_MG | ecosystem: Environmental > Aquatic > Marine > Oceanic | place: Pacific Ocean: North...
AATGTTGGAGCTAAGTTGCAACTACCAATTTCCGAACACTTCACTCATAGGCCGTCCAGCATACCCGGTCATCTCAAGATAGCCAACTCCATTCACGGGCAAACCAGCGGTCAGCCCACTCACGGCAACCGCTCCTTCCCAATAGGTCACCCCGGTCGACGCCTCTGTGTAGAGCTCCTGGGCCTCAACCATCGCTTCGACAGTGAGCGAGGTCCGCCAATCCGGCAACTCAATTCTCCATTCGATAGGATAGTTGGCGCCACTTCTAGGGGACACCCACCGTCTCATCGGCATCAGCGTGAACTCCCCAGCATCGAGAGAAGTTGACTGTCCTAACTCAACCCGGGTACCTGCCGAATACGAATCTACGCTTCCATCAGACCGGCGAAGCTGAAACAGCATCAAGTCCAGACCATTGTTAAGCTGCAGCGAAAACCAGTCCCATCCAACCTGCGCGGGTTCGAGAAAAGTCGTTCCAAATTCGTGATCCATCCAACTTGTACCCGTCACAGCCATCCAGGTCCCATCAACGAACAGTCTTCCGCTGGTCGGCATACGGGTCATCGAATAATACTGAGACGCATTGCCCTGACCTTCCCCTTTTCGACTCAACCCGGCAGCACCATGTAGCGTCACACCTCGGCCGGATTCAAGCCGGAGTTCGACACCAAGGCCTTGATCCACAGCAACCAACCGGTGAGCTTCACCATCCAAGTCTGCCGTCCAGTCTCCATTCCACACGCTGAGGGTGCCCGGTTCTGCCCCAGCCCAGCCGACACCGCCCCGGTTGAGACGTTCGGCCATCAAATGCTGCCCTGTCTCTATGTCAGTCACCGCCAAGTGAGCCATGAACAGATCCCGGACAGCCCATCGGGACGGATTGTCCGGCGCCGGATCAACTCCGACCCTGAAAAAAGTAACCTGATACCCAAAACGTCTATTATCTGCGGTCTTGAGGTTTCCAGTGTAATACCACCACTCGACCCGGTAGTCCGGGTGACTACCGTGGTCTTGGGGAAACTCCCATGAATAGCCGGCCTCAGCTTGACGCCACCCCCCGGCCGTGCCTAGGACCAATTCCTGACCCGCGCCCATCAAACCAATGCCAGATACGACGGCCAGTCCCAAAGCACAACAATATCCCTTGAGGGTCCGAAACACTGCTCCTGTATAGCAGCTCACTGATAATCCCCCTCCAATACCATCCGACCGAGTCTCCATCACCGCACCCTCTCGCCGACAATCTGAGCCGCCACGCGAGCCGGATAAAGGCCAGCCAGAGCTGCAGTCACCGTAATCAAAATTGTCGACTGAGCCAAAAACCCGAGGGGTAGATGAAACTGAATTGTCCAGCCAAAACTCTGCACGTTGATCACGTAGATCAAGATCAGCGACAAGACGACCCCAACCACGAGGCCTGTCCCCTGACTAAGTAGTCCGAGCATAGCAGCCTCCACCACCACCATCCGCCGGATTTGCTCTCGCCCGGCCCCAACTAGACGCAATATTGCCAACTCACGACGACGCTCTAAAACCAAGGTCAACAACGTGGCAGCGACCCCAAGAATAGCCACAATAATCGCAATCGCTTCAAGTGCATAGGTGATGGCAAACGTCGAATCAAAAATACGCAAAACCTCAGCTCGCAACGTAGCATTTGTGCGGATGAATATCCGCCGGTCTGGACCAATCGCAGCAAGTAACTCAGTCCGAACCTCCTCAGCATTCGCATCTGGATCGAGGTAAAGCGTCAAACCGGTCGGGCGTTGCCGGCCGAAGTGACGAGCAAAGGTCGCCTTATCCATAACGACTAAACCTCGGTCACTCGAATAGTCGTAGTAAATGGCAACCACGCAAAACTGACGAGGTCCTTTCGGAGTATCGAGGCTAACCACCTCTCCAACACCCACCTCATGTTTCAGAGCAAAGCTTTCGCTGACGACTACGGCATCTCGCCCCACCGCAGCACGCATAGCTGCAGCCCCGTCAGCCGGGACCTTGAACGCTAACCCGCCATAATCGAGAAGCACACCAAAGTCACCTGCTCCTAAGATAATCAGGTCACCCTCAGGACCATACGGCAAGTCGACACCGCGAAACCCATCGACAGCGACCACATCCGGATGAGTCCGAATATCCCGCTCCACTGCCGTCGAAATCGTCGCCGTCGAGCCAACGGGGGCTCGGTCAGCCGTGGCGACAAAGAGGTCAGCCTGCAGCGTCTGACCAACCCAATAAGTTACGGTTTCACGAAAGCTACCGATCATGATTGCGATGGCTGCCAGCATAGCTAAACTAATCACCAACGCCGCCACGGATACCGCTAGACGTGCTACAGCTGCAGACAGATTCGCATGCGCCAATAGACCCTCAACTCCACACCAGCTCGTTAACGTTTTCCGCCCGAAACGCCGTACAAATTCCAGCAAGATCGGCACCAATGCTGCTGCTCCACAAACCACAGCTAATGCGGCGCCTAACCCAAAGAGAGGAAGCCCATCCACAGCTTCCAGGGTCGACATCCAAGCCCCAAGCCCGAAAAACAAGGACGCCGCGACTGCTGGTTTGCGCGGAAAATCACGGCAAACGACCTGATGATCGGCATCGCGCACAGCGGCCAACGGCGTCACTCTCGCTGCCTCAGCAGCCGGAATAGCTGCCGCTATTAGAGACAGCGGAACAGCAATGAGACCAGACAGGAGCCAATCCTCAAAGCCGAGCTGAGGAACGGTGGTACTCGAGGTAACATAAAGCGTGTTGACTGTAGTGGACGTCAGCCTTACCGTTCCTTGTGCTAATAACCATCCAGCTGGAGTTCCTAGAACAGCTCCCAACACCGCCATCACTGCAGCTTCACCAAGAAAGAACCCTAAAATTAAAGACCGCCTCGCCCCTAGAGAACGCAGCACCCCGACTTCGCTCCTCCTAGAGATGACCGAAACCGCAACTGTGTTGTAAACCAAGAACAACCCGACGACCAGTGCAATATAAGATAGGGCAGCCAGGTTAAAGTGAAAAGCCGCCAGCATGCGCTCGACCTGCCGACCTCGCTGCGCTGGTCGTTGTATTCGCAGCCCTTCCGGCAACCGGGCTGCGATTTCCTGTTCGGCAATATCGATACCATCTGGTACGAAGAGCTGGACCTCTACACGGTCAAGCCACCCTAGTCGGTCGAACAGCCACTGGGCGGTCGCGATGTCGAGCACCGCCAAGTGCCCGTCTATCACCCTGGCTGGCCCCTCATCTAGTAACAACCCACGAACCACCATCGGATGTGCAGTGTCGCCAATACGCAACCTGACCGGAGACTCAAGGTTGACACCACGCCGTGAGGCGAAGCGTTCGGTCAGCACTACCGAGGTCGGATCAAGCAACGCAGCTAACAACTCTTGAGGCCTAACCCCTTGATCCCCTTCTGAGAAACGCAGCAATCGGTATTCGCGGAACGGCTGGTCTCGAAGCACATCCACTCCAAGCACCCGCAACAAAGACACTGACCCGTCTAGGGTTTCGATTTGGGCTGTTCGATCAATCACTGGGCTGACACGGCCGTATTGACGTAACCACCCAAGCTCAGCCAGCTGGGTCTCTGGCACCCCAACGCCAGCACCCACAATTTCAAGAGAGGTCTTGCCTGCTACCACCTCAAGGGCAGTCTCGAACCCCTGGACCGAACTCACATTAGCCAACCGTATCGCCACCACAACCGCGACTCCGAGTGTCAGACCGGCGATTGTCACCACGCTACGTACAGGATCTCGGAACACGGCACGCACAATGAACTTCGAAAAAAGATTCACTCCCGAAGCTCCAGACCCACCTGCAGTGGTTCGACCAGAACTGATTCTGGACTCGGCAATTCCGTCCCATCACGCATACGCAGAACACGGTCAGCGGCACTCGCAAGTGCCTTGTCGTGGGTTGCTAGCAATATAGCCACTGTCCCACTCGTCAACGTCTTCAGGAGCCGAAGAACCCGCTCGCCATTTTCGGAGTCAAGATTCCCAGTCGGCTCATCCGCAATAAGTAAGACCGGTTGATGCACAAGAGCACGTGCAATGGCCGCACGTTGTAATTCGCCACCAGATACTTGTGACGGATAATGCTCCAAGCGATGACTGAGCCCAACCTGCCTAGCGCCCTCCTCTGCTCGGTCTCGGCAGATTGCTTGAGGAATACCAGCCAGCATGACCGGCAGGGCGATGTTTTCAACCAGGGTGAGCGTGGGCAACAGGTTAAAGGATTGAAACACGAAGCCGATCTGCTCTCTCCTCACCCGAGTCAGGGCCTCATCGTCAAGCTCGTTCAAATCAACCCCACCGACCACTACCCTACCCTCAGTCGGGCGATCCATCCCACCGCAAAGATGGAGGAACGTCGACTTCCCACAGCCTGATGGGCCAACAACCGCAACAAACTCACCTGAATCGACTGTTAGACTAACTCCACGAAGGGCTGCAACCGCATTAGCGTCTTGGCCATAGATTTTTCGAAGATTAATCGTCTGCAACACTGTCTTCATTTTCCGATCGACCGACATCCTTCCACGATACACCTCCTAGGCAATTTCGCCGCCTGCCATTTTCTTAAGGGCGAAAACTCCACTAATTTGTGAAAGAGTTTTTGCAAATCACGGAAGAGCGCGCGATTAGCCCAGGGGCCTAGTAGCGAGAAAGCTAGACAATTACCTATCAATTCCCTAGCCGCAACAAAAGTTGATTCCTACCTTCGGGAGGATGGTGTAGCAACGTAACCCCTTCGGGTACGGACACGATAGTTTTTCCCGAGAACACGGACACGAATCGACCGATAACTTCCGTCGGCCGGGCCAGGGGGACGGTAAGCCAGGGTGTACTGGTGGTTAAGTTCCTCAGCAATTCGTGCAGTAGCAGGACCCAATTCAGGACTATCACCTACTACCTCGGTGTAACCTCCACTTTCACTGGTAATTTCCCGTAAAGCAAATGGGTTGACCCGATCATTGATCGGTCGATTATCTGGAGCATCTATCGCGATGGCATACACAAATGCTGAACTCCGACGTAACAACCGCCTCACGTCACGCACGTCAGCTAGGCTTCCTGTGTCGGCCCCATCAGAAATCAATACTGCTGCTGACCGTTGGTTCTGACGGTCATTGAATAGCGGCAGCGCACTCATCATCGCATCATAGAGACTGGTGCCCCCGTAAGGCCTGATGTCTCCCAATCGGTTACGCAACTGCCTCGGTCCGATGGTCCAAGGAACCACAATCTGTGGTGCGTGATTGAAAACACTAATAAATACTTCATCCACAGGCTCAAGCCGATCAGTCAAAAATTGGTTAAGGGCTAACCTCGCATCGTCAATGCGCTGTCCAAACATGCTTTGGCTGACATCTAGCACAATCCCAAGACTCAGAGGCACCCGGTCGCGGGTGAAGCCCGTTAACGTCTGCCGCACACCATCTTCAAACACTTCGAAGTCTGCGCGCCCTAGGTCACCGACCAACCGCCCATCCTCATCGACAACAGTCACAGTCATTTGGACCAGTTCAATCCCAGTCCGAAAACTACCCTGGATGAGACGGCCACCCCGCTCGACCGAAAAAGCGACAATAGCCTCCACAGCCAGCACCACAATGGCAACAAACAGCAGCAGGTAGACCCAGCGACGACAGGTCGGGACGACGATACCAGTTCGCATAAAATCTCCTCCTGCGACTTCGTTTGTTGGCTCTGCTCTAGCCACCCACCAACCCGGGATGCACCTCAACTGACATAAAAAAAAAAGGCCCGGACGCGTTAGCGTCCGGACCTCCTCTAGGCTGAATTGTGCGCCTCAACTATTCCGGTTCAGTGGCGTCACGGCCGTCGCGTGGGGCGCCGGTTCCGGACGAACCCATGAACAGCTTTTGGCCATCCGCGAAGGTCAGGTCGCGACCGTTACCTTTGTCAGACCCGTCTTTCGCCTGATACCCATCAACAATGATCTCGGTGCCAGGTAGCAGAGAATTCTTGGTGAAGCCCCGCCGCAACAATGTGTTCGGCGTGCCCCCCTCAACCATCCAAACGGTCCCATCGGCAATAGTCTCATGACCATTGACTTCCAGATGGACCCACGCATGCGGGTTGATCCACTCCATCTTCACCACGGTGCCTTCCAAGTGGATCGGACGATTGGCATCAAACTCTGCCGAGAATGCATGATGCGCGACCACCGGGACGGTGGCCAGCGCCAGGACCACTCCGGCCACGACGACGGCTATCTTTCTTCGCATCTACTTCCCCTCCTCAATAGGTGTCTTACTTCTGCTGATTATCACTATTCTTCAAGATTACGTCAAGGGTGTTTGACTTCTGCTGCGATTATCTCGGTACGACTTTCTTGAAGCACCGAAAGCGGGTGTCCTGCGGCCGCCAGTGCAGCAGCAGGACACCACACTCACACCAGACTATTGTGGCGGTTCAAGAACGACCTGGCGGTCTGAACCATAACCACTGGCACGGTAGGTCGGGGTCAGGTCCGGATCCTTCCGAAGGTGGCCATACATCAGTTCCTCAGCAAACTCGACGCATTTGTACTCGAGCAGCTGCATGTTCTCATCTAGACGCCGGTACAGGGGCAACTTGATGGTCCAAGGCCGAGTATAGGTCTCTGGATCTGTGATGGTTGCCTCATACATGATGTGGTTTTCACTCAGTGCCGTATACCGCTCCTCCACGTGCAGCGCGTTGCTGTGGTGATTACCAGACCTATCAAGCCAAGTATCCGGCATTTGTGCGGTCACGTCGATGACCAGCGTCTCCCCATCCCAACGACCGATGTTGTGTCCCATCCAAGAATCAACCGGCGCCTCGAAATCAGGACGATCCATGTAGACAATCCGACTGGAGCTTGCGAATTCGTAGGCAAGCAGCACATACTCTGGCGTTTGAACCAACTGGAAGGGATACGGCATATAAGTAGCCCTCGGCACACCTGGCATATAACACTTAACCGCCGGATCACGCTCAAGCCAATACTGCAGATTCTCCTGCTGCTGGGCACGCGCTTCTGGGCGGTAGGGGATTTCGCCACCCTCAACAATCCCAAGGCCACCAGGGATGGCACCGTGAGAGGCCATCTCGACCACCGGTCCAAACGAAGCCGCATGCGGTTCGATGTTCCAATGCGCGCTGCCGATGGCCTGCCAGATACCATTGAGATCAGGATTACCGTCGGCAGTCCGTGGTGCCATATAGCCATCTTGTCCTTCAACCGGTTGCACGGCGAACGACATGCCAAATGCCAGGATGGCAGCCGTCAAACCGGCAATCATTGTGGTTCTGACCCGATTTCGCATTTGCTATCTCTCCTTACACGCAACCCGCGCGTTTGACTGGCGCGACCCTGTTTGCACACAGTGCCGAACACACCACTTATCTACTTTACTACCTCTACGAGAGCAACCCAATTAACCGTGCCCCAATTGTGACGCTCGTCCAGAGCGCTATCGAGGTTACTCCAACTACTTTCGGCCACACCGGCCCATAATACCCTTCCTCTTTCGAGGCAATATGTCGTCGGATGAGAAAGGTTACCACGAGACCCAGCAACACCGCTTGCATTTTCCACCAAAAAAACGGGCTGTAGTACTGTTTCGTCGCAGTGGAGGCCATCTGAGGAATTCCGGTCATCACCAGCACAACAAAGCTCCACACGAGCCAAGGCTGAGCGGCTCGAGCCACCTGCGGGATCGTGGCCATTGTCAGTCCCGTCCCAAGCAGACGGAGATCCACCAAGAGCACAGCGCCGACGAACACGGCAACCGACACCAGATGAATACACTGAACGATTGGCGTAGGCCAAACAGAATTGAGAAAGTAGGCGCTAAACGCCAAGTCCTGCATCCACTGGAAGAACGGCAATAACATGAGCCTTTATCCTAACCCAAGGTCCAACCACCATTGTGGCACCAGACCGCTGTAAGCTGTCATACGTCCGGTAACAATCACACCAACCCAAAACGCGAGGGACACATACCCTGCCAACCTCGCCTTCAAGGGTGCCACCGGATCATCCTCCCAATCCTCCACGGTCTTCTCGATACTAAGGTGAAAGTAGGCGGCATTCGCGGCCAAGATCACCAGCATGCCCATCTTGAACCAAAACCAAAAATTCGGAAAGTACCGCATGGGCTGGCTATAGAGCATGAGAAACCCGGTACCTGCGTTGACCAACACCCCACCATACAGCCACGGGAACAACGCTGACTTAACTTTCGACACTGGAATCCACTTGAGCGCCATCCCAGCCAAACGCATGTCCCAGTAACTTATGATGCCAGCAACCACGCCCATGCTGACTACGTGCAGGGTCAATAGATAGACATAGCCATTGAGTGACTCACGCCACGCTACGCTACCCGGCATCGCATCAACCCATTCAAACAGAGCCCGTATCATGCGCTGAGACTCCCTCCTACCAACACACCAACTTCCCTACAGTCCTCAACCACACCGAAAACAGAACCACGAGGTTAGTTTCCAGTCCACTTCCACGACGCACAGCAGCGCGGTGGCGCGAAGTGTACCCCCGCGACCAACGGAACGTCAAGGAACCGGTTCTCCAACCTACGAGCGACCTCCTCCATTGGCCAATCGGACCGCATGCCGACGGAGTCTTCGCCACCCCTGTGGCACAGAGGTAACACTAACCAAGATGCCTCCAAGACTCAGTAGGATTACCACAATGTCCCACAGTGGTCGTCGGTAATACAAGAACGGAAAATCAAGGCTATGCAGTCCGTGATACAACCAGCGGTTGAGACGCGTTAACCGGTCCTCTTTCCTCGCAATGACGCCACGATAGGGGTCGAAATAGAGCCACGTCTCCTCGGGATCGTCGTAACGCACGCGCAACACAGGCAACCGGAGACGCCGGTCGCCGTCGTAGTAGTAAGCATCATAGGCACGTAGCCATTGCGCATCCACAATCCCTGACCCAGGCATAGCCGCCTGGGCAACCCGCTCGATCTCACGAGCCTCAAAACGTGTGAAAGTACCACGCTCCGGGTGGTCGATCGACACCAATCGCTGATCCTCAACCTGTGTCGATAGACTCGCCAAGGTCCTCGGGAGCTGGATGGACTCATCCGGTCCAAACCGTGGATCACGGGCCCAGAGATATACCTCATCAGAAAACCACACCACCTCAAGCTCCTTCGGTTCGAATTCATCCGCCAGAATCGAGAGTCCCGCCTGAAGTTGTCTCACCTGCAGCGGTCCGAGGCGAGGCGAACCGCCCATAACCCCGTCGCGCTGCAACGGCGTCTGACTGGTACCTGAGTGCCAATCCCATGGGTCCATCGACAAACCACCGCTGAACACCCACGTAAAACTAAACACCCCGAAGAACAAGCCACCATAATGATGCCAGCGCATGAAACCAGCGTAGGGGGAATACGAGGTTCCAGTTCGCAATCGATAGACTGCCGCGAACGACAGGCGCCACAGCCCCCAGCACAGACCAGAGAGACATAGCACACACCCAAGGATGGACACCCAAATAACAAGATTCGACCACAGGACGGTCTGGGACCGCAGCGGCGTGAAATATAACCAGTGGAGGACGGCACCCGCGTAGGCTAACCGGCGAGACCGGGCTGTAGTCACCATCACCGGTTCAAGCGTCCGGTCAGACACATAGACCATCGTCTTACGACCGTCGTTCACACGCACCCGATGCAACGGAAAAAAAGTCCCGCTCTGTAACGTCCACTGGTCAGGCTCAGTTAGACGAACATCATAGGTCACCGTCTCGGCATGCTCAGGCATGAATGTCCGTACAACACCGACAGCCGACTCGGGACTTAGCGCAGCGGCCATTTCTCCGGTGTCTGCGTACACCGTAGCCCATCCGCCACCACCAGCCAACCGATACACAGGTCTTGTTTGATGCATGCCAACCACGATCCGCCTAGGCATAAACCCGGCACGGACTGCTGCTTGACTGATGTCTACACGTGCTGTTGAAAGATCAAGCTGAGGAGAGCGGGTCAGACGCTCGCCATTCGAAAGTGCAGGCATGCCGGCATACATGAGAACGATGCCAGACACAAACCAGGATAGGAACAACGCACTACCAGCGATTCCCAACCAGCGGTGGGTATAGATCAGCAAGCGAGGCCAGCGGGTCGTTTTTGCACTCACTACTTCAGGGATGACCACTCAGATTACTGGATCTCATCACTACGCAGGCCACCTACAGCCAGCACAACCCCCACCAGTCCACACCCACGGCGTCTTCTCACTAGAACTGCAAAGAGTGGTCCATGCGGTCAGGACCCAGACTCGACTACCCTACCTCTATCTTCGTCATCGACCCAGTAGAGAGTGTGACAATTGTTACACGAGTTGTAGACGACCTCACCAAGATCGAACACACGCTGGACATCCCTAGCTTCAGCAGCTTCAAAAGCCTGCATCGCCGCGTCCGCCATGTCCTCAGCAAGACGAATCCACTGATCTTGATCCCGCGCCCTTCCATCCATCATGAGGAGATTCGCTGACTCCGCGAGCGCCATTGCACCTAGTCGCACCTGCAACCATTCTTCCTCAGTCTCCGGTTCCCACGTAGTCTCCCCATTCTCGTCAATGACAGTTCCGACCGCATCCCAGAGCAGATCAGCGGCCGGATCCAGAATATTCGCCATGAGCATGCTCACGGATGTCTCAGTCCGGAACGGCGGCCCAGAAGGGGGCTCCTCCCCGCATGAAGCTGCCAAGAGTGCACCTACGGTAACTATCAGTATCCTCGTCTGCATCTCGTCTCCTCAGCTAGTTCCGAATAACAGCAATCACACTCGTGGACCAGCGACTATGACAACCAACCTCACCACTTCCTCATGATCATAATCGTTGGCCGTTCCGATAGCGTCAGGGAACAGTTCCCCTCCTCCTCACACCTGACGAACCGGCGTGAACAGTCCCAACATGATTCGGCGCATTGCCCCCATATAATGAACTGGTTCTTCTACTTGCAGCCCTTGAACAATAATGATTGTGACACAAGTCTGGGAGACGAGACCCATCAACGCGGGAACACGGAACTACCCTCCGCGTCCGGAAACCGAGGGAGGAAGAAAGAGAATGACCGAATCAAAATCGAACAAAAGGCCACTCGTAAGTGGATTCATCTGCATCGCTTTCCTAGCTGTCGGATCCCAAGCCCAAGAACCAGATCTCTTCGGCTCCCTGGTGAGCGAGGCCCAATATCAGCGATGGCAGACAGAACTCTCAAACTGGGGACGCTGGGGATCCGAAGATGAACTGGGTGCAGCGAATCTTATTACGCCAGCAAAACGGGCCGAAGCAGCAGGCCTTGTCACAGAGGGGTTCACTGTCTCACTTTCCTCGAACGCCCAGAATCATGTAAGCCTCGACGTACCCTGCCCCGTCGAATGGTCTATGGTTCGAGCTACACGCAGTGCTGCCAGCGACCAAATTGCTTATCCCTGTATCCATGGACCTGGCACCACGCACCTAGACGCGTTCGCGCACATCTTCTTCGACGGTAAGATGTGGAACGGCTATGACGTCGATGGCCTTGTCACAATGGAAGACGGCGCCACGAAAAATTCGATAATGACCGTCAAGAACGGCTTGGTCACCAGAGGGGTCCTCTACGATATTCCCCGGCTTAAGGGCGTACCCTATCTGGACCCAGGGACCCGAATTTATGTTGAAGACCTAGAAGCCTGGGAAGCTCAAACCGGGGTGCGGGTCGGTCCTGGAGATGCGTTTTTTATCAGATGGGGACGGTGGGCCAGACAGGACGCCATCGGACCATTCGACACCGGGCTGGAATCCGCCGGCCTCGACAACAACGTCATTCCATGGTTGCGGGAGCGAGATGTGGCAATTGCGGGTTGGGAAACCCCTGGCTACGCACCCCAACCGGAAGGCGACATCTCACGCCTCGCACTACACAATTTCGCATTAACAATTTTGGGCATTCAGGTCCTCGATCGTGCCGACTTCCAGGCTCTCGCCGAGGCAGCTGCGGCGCGAGACCGCTGGGAATTCATGGTCACCATCGCACCACTAGCCATCCCCAACGGAACAGGATCCCCAGTCAATCCGATCGCAATGTTCTAATGGCGTAGCCCAGGAGAAGACCTATGAGGGGCGGAATGCCGGTGCCTGCCTAGGCACCGAGCTTCCGCCCCTCAACGATAGAGCCACGAAACAACCGGCTAGTTAGTTGCCCGGCCAGACAACGCCCTGGTCCGGTGCACGAATCGGGCCTTCGCCCTTGTAAACAAACTTCTGGATTCGCTTTCCTTCAAAGGTTTCAGTCGTATAAATATTGCCGTGCGAGTCGGTCATGATGCTGTGAGCACCAAAGAACTGCCCGGGCTGACGACCACCATCTCCAAAACTGGAAATGACTTCCATCTCCCTGCGATCGATGATGTATACCTTCTCGTTGACGCCATCGATCATGTAGAGATATTTTTGGTCAGCATCACGAGAAAATGCAATATCCCAGGTCGAACCGGCACCGAGTGTATCTGGCGCCACAAGCAACTCCTCGACGTAGGTTCCATCCTTCTGAAATACTTGTATGCGGTCGCCTACCCGATCGCAAACATACACAAGACCATCGAGAGAAAGCTCGGCACAGTGAACCGGCGTTCGAAACTGTTGAGCTGGCTCGGCATTAGGATCATAACGACCAAGGTCGCTGTCATCGGGCACGTTTCCGTAAGCTCCCCAGAAACGCTTAAACGCACCGCTCTCTGCATCAAGTACCACAACACGCTTGTTCAGGTACCCGTCAGCGATATAGGCCTCGTTATCCTTGGGATCTACGAAGATCTTGGCGACCCGGCCAAAATTCTCCGTATCGTTGCTACCAGCATTTCCACCGGAGTTGCCGACCTGCATCAGGAACTTTCCGTAGCGGGTAAACTTCAGTAGATGTGCATCAGGACCACCATTTCCGCCTATCCACACATTGTCCATGTGGTCAACGAAGATGCCGTGGTTTGAGGCTGGCCACTCATAGCCATCACCTGGGCCGCCCCAGGACCCGACCAGTGTGCCGGCTTGATCAAATTCTAGTACAGGTGGCGCAGGAAAACAGCACTCAGCGGCTATCGGTGGATCCTGGGCCGCTGGCACCTCGCCAGCCGCCAGTGAATCACCACGATGGATAATCCAGATGTGGTCTCGGTTGTCCACGGAGACACCGATAGTCGTACCAAGCAGCCAATGATTCGGCAACGGCTTCGGCCAGAGAGGATCCACCTCAAATATCGGACCGTAGACCATATCGCCCTGTGAAGCCTGGGTCCCGCTAAGCATCGCTCCCAATCCTACTAACGCGATCAATGCTAGGCTCACTGCCCCCAGCGCAAGTCGTCGTCTATTCGGTGTTCGCATCATTTGCCTCCATCGAAGAATGAAATCCGATCCTCTGCTACCCGCTCACTCGATGCAACCCCAAAGTGAACCAGCTACTAATCGTAATGAGCCCCCAGCGTGCCGCCAGGGACTTTCAGATTCAGGCCCAACCCCACTCTTGGTAGAATCTCCGGCCCAAACGCATTAGAAGTGCAACCGGCACCCCCAATACTAATCTCGAAAGTTCGTGAACTGCAACGGGAGGTCAACTTTAGCCTCCTTTAGTAAGCCAATCACATCCTGCAGCACATCCCGCTTTTTGCCAGATACACGAAGTTGACCACCCTGAATGGCCACCTGGGTCTTAAGCTTCGCCAGTTTGACTAATTTGACCAAGTCGCGAGCCAGCTCGGCTTCGATACCCTGCCGCACCACCACACCTTGGCGGGCATCGCTAACGTTCTCCTGCAAGGGCTGCCGCTCAAGACATTTCACATTGACCTTCCGTCCAGCCAGCTTCGCAGTGAGAATGTCGTACATCTGGTCAAGCTGAAACTTACTTGGAGCACGCATCATGATGGTTGCATCTTCAAGTGAAAATGTGGCGTCAGTGCCCTTGAAGTCAAACCTCGTCTCAACCTCACGAACTGCCTGATTCACAGCATTTTTAACTTCCTGCATGTCCACTTCGGAGACCACATCAAAAGACGGCATAAGAATTCTAAAGCCCGACAAGTTGACCAAATTGCACTAAAAAGACTGCCCCCGCAACCAGAATTGGCACACCGTGCCAACGAGCAGGTTAGCGATACCCCTTCAATGTCCGAAATTCATTTCGGCTGCGGAACGATACGAATGTAAGGCAACGGCTGCTGCCAGCCATCAGGATAGGCCTCACGCGCCGCCTCATCGGAAACGGCCGGCACGATTATCACGTCTTCACCCTGTTTCCAGTTGACAGGTGTCGCTACCTTCTTCGAGGCAGTAAGCTGACATGAATCCAACAACCGCAAGATTTCATCAAAGTTCCGCCCAGTACTCATTGGGTAGGTGATGGTCGCCTTAATCTTCTTGTCTGGTCCAATCACAAACACCGACCTAGCGGTCGCATTGTCAGCCGCCGTTCGACCTTCACTCGTTTCCCCAGCGTCACCAGGTAGCATGTCGTACTGTTTGACGATTTTCAGCTCTGGATCGCCGATTAGAGGATAGCCAACTGCGTGCCCCTGCGACGCTTCAATATCCTTGGACCATGCCTCGTGATTGCTGACACCGTCCACACTGATTCCCAAGATCTTGCAGCTACGCTTCTCAAACTCTGGCTGCAAACCGGCTAGATAACCCAACTCAGTGGTACAAACAGGTGTGAAATCCTTGGGATGTGAACACAGAATCGCCCAACCGTCTCCAATCCAGTCATGAAACTGAATAGGTCCCTGAGTCGTTTCTGCCGCAAAATCTGGCGCCGTGTCATTGATTCTTAGTGACATATATGTTCCTTAACATTGAAATAGATATCCATAATTCACAGGGTTTGTATTCTCGCCCACTCGGGACTATTCCACGGTCCAAAGTGTCAACGATTCAACATCCCTGACAAATACCCTATTCCCAACCAACGTTGGCTGAGCCCAAGTTGCACTCTCTGCAACTTCGTAACGCGTCACTGGCTCAAACCCTTCTCTACTGTGCGATACGACAACCAACTCCGCATCGTCCTCTAAAGAAAAAATCGTTTGTCCTGCATTGAGGATAGCAGCGTTCTCTGCCTGCCTTGGACCGCTCGTCCACAGAACATCGCCGGTATCAAGATCAAGACCGAAGTACTGACCACTGTTAAGGTGTGACAACCCAAACATGACCCCATCAACAACCACCGCATTGGTCATGTGTAACGACACCTCATCAGTGTGCCAGATGTTTTCAGTTGTCCAGGCATTGCCCTCACGCACCACCCGGAATCGAGTAATGCCATTGCCCCGACCTGACTCGATCACATCTCCTTGATAGAGGTGGGGTGTCTGTGAAGTTGTCGTCGATGAGGTCGTATAGGGACGACGCCAGAGCAACTGCCCTGTTTCAGCAGAAACCCCAACAAAGTTCTCCTGAGTGAAGGTGACAACCTGCCTCATATCCTCCAAGTTCACGATAACCGGCGACCCGTAGGCTGGTCCATCGCCATTCCAGCTCCACCGAGCCTCTCCGGTGGAAACGTCAAATGCAGTTAGTGCTCCAGCATCTTGCCCTCCGACGTGCAGGATCACCTGGTCACCATCAACCAATGGAGACTGTCCGGTGTGGTAGAGCGGTTCGACGGGTCCCGCAGGTCGCTGCCACAATTGCTCCCCAGTCGCTGCCTCAAAAGCTGTCACAACACCTGTAATGCCAAGCGTAAACAGTCGCCCATCGGCATAGGCCGGAGTTGACTTGGGGCCGGGTCCATGCCTCCTAGTAGCCGCCATCATCTCAAAGGTCGCATCATAGCTCGTACGCCACACCGTCTCACCGGTTGCAGCATCGAGAGCCTGCATCACCTCATCATCTCCCTGCCGGCTAAACACATAAAGCCTGTCCCCGATAAGGAGAGGCGTCGAATAACCATATCCAACCTGAACGTTCCACTGTCGAGTCAGGCTGACTGGCCATATCGACGGCGTGTCGAATCCAGCTATCGAACCATCACGGTCAACTCCACGCCACTGTGGCGTGTTCTGGCCTACCGCGTTCCATGGCAACACCACTAACCCAAGCAGTAAAGTATTTCCGACTGTCTTCAGATGGCTCAGCACCATTCTCCTCCCCCGCAGTCAAGCCCACGGATATCATTAACTCACGCGACAGCGCGTCAAGTCGAAAAAAAGCTATCCCCTCCCCTAAAGCGCCGCTTCACTAGCAGCCGCAATAATTATAGTAGGATGCCAAGGTTCAGTCGGCACGATTCGAAAAGGAGATGACCGCATGAAGCAGGAATTCACAGGGATTGCTCTTACGTTCATCCTACTACTGCAACCAGTCAGCGCGCAGGACCTTAGGCAAAGCACACCCGAATCCGTTGGTCTATCGTCCGCCACCCTTGGGACCGCGACTGCCGCCCTACAGGACCATATCGCTGCTGGCAACATCGCGGGCGTTGTCGCAGCGGTCGCCAGACACGGTCAACTCGTGTACCTCGAAGCTTTAGGGCAGCGTGAACTTGCACCCGCCGACCTAATGACCAAGGATACTCTCTTTCGCATCTATTCCATGACCCGCCCAATCACCTCGGTTGCAGCGATGATTCTCTGGGAGGAAGGCAAGTTTTCGCTCGACGATCCAATCACCCAATATCTTCCACAGTTCTCAAAGCAGCGGGTATTCATCAATCCAGAAAGACCTGACCCAACCCAGACCAAGCCGAGGCTCAGAGAAATCACCGTACGACACCTGCTAACCCACACCTCAGGCCTCGGTGGTAGAAATTCACCAATCTACAGAGCCGAACAGGTACGCCTCCGTTCTATATCTCTCTCCAAGATGGTCGACAATGCCGCTCGGGTTCCTCTATTCGAGGATCCGGGCACCCGATTTCGATATGGCATTTCGACCACAATCCTTGGGCGGCTAATTGAAATCTGGTCCGGCCAACCCTTCGAGGAATTCCTAGCCAATCGCCTGCTCATCCCACTAGGAATGACCGACACGGTGTTTTGGGTAACCGACCAGCAGGCAAGCCGACTCAGTACCGTTTACCGACCGAATGAGGAGACTGGAACAGGACTTTCTCCCTACATGATCGAAACAGTTCCCTTTACCGAACGCCCAGCTCTAATCGAAGGTGGGGTCGGGCTACTATCCTCCGTCATGGACTATCTCCGCTTTGCGCAAATGCTTTTAAATCGGGGCACCTTGAACGAAGCCCAGGTACTTCGACCCGACACCGTCGATCTAATGACCAGCAATCACGTACCCGAACGGTTACTTCCTCTGAGTAGAACAGGCTATATGGCCGCTTCGGGGTGGGGCCTCGGGTTTAACATCGTGCTTGAACCAAGCGGCTACCCTTTCCCTGTGAGTAACAACGAGTACTGGTGGGATGGTTCTTCCGGAACACGTTTCTCAGTTGATCCCAAACTCGGACTGGTCACGGTCATCATGGCAGCGGTTTCACCCTCGCGGGGTGGTGGATTTAGGGAGACTTTCAAGAGCCTAGTGCACAAAGCACTAAACGACGACACTCCGTAGATTCAGACAAGATTCTTGGCTCACCGCCCAACAGGGGCTTGGCAATCCACCTCACGATCAACCTCAAGGGGCCACCATGACCGAAACCCGCCGTCGGACCCTGCAATCGGCAAGACCAAATCTATCGGACCGAATGCTCCAGGAACGCCACTGTCAGCAGCCAGGCGGCTAAGTTGCTCGCGAAATGCCGCAACCGCTGGGATATCAAACAACACAAAGTAGAACTCACGGGTTCGACCCGCAAAAGGCTCCCGCTTGACCGCCATGCAAACTGGATCGAGCCTAACCTGTTCAAGATTGGCAGTCCGAGCCAACTCCAGCAACTTCTGGGAGGAAAATACGGCTGCAATGTCACCTCGGAGCTCACTAGCGAGCACAATAGGGAGCAAATTGTCGTTCGGGGAAGTCATCGAGGTCATAGTCCGATCAAATAATTGGTCAAACAGAAGAGAGGACAATAACCCGGGAGAACGCAACCCAAGAGCAGACAGACTGGACCCTATCGGTTCACCTAGCGACAGTGTCCAACCAGACAACGACTCGCCGTCCACGGTATAAGGTTCCGCAATAGTACTCTCGAGAGAACGCAAGAACATCCACAGGAATCCGACCAAAAGGACTATCCCTAGTCCAAATCTGAACAACGTCTGTTTGCTCATGTCATTTAGAAAGCACAGCCCTTGACTATACCAAGTGAGGGCTTAGTGCTTCTCCTCACCACACTACCTATCCCTACGTGTCCAACTCTGCCACAAACCGGTAACCCACACCCCGAACTGTCAACAAATGCCGAGGACGGGCAGCCTCGGCCTCAATATAGCGTCGTAGCCTAGCAACAAAGTTGTCGACGGTCCGGGTATCCGTGTCCTCTCTCACCCCCCATACTTTTTCAAGTAAGGATTTCCGAGACACGGTGCTTCCAGCATGTCGCACAAGATAACGCAGTAAAGTTGCTTCCATCAGGGTTAACGGTTGCTCGCCACCATCCCAGTAGAGAACTTGCCTACAGAAATCTATTCGCTTATCTGCAAAGTGAAACTCATCGAACTCATCTTCTCCGTCAGCATCACCTGACTCACGTAGCCACATCCGACGACGAAGCAGCCCAGAAAGCCTAGCCAGCAGGATAGACAGGTCAAAAGGCTTCGGCAAATAATCGTCGGCTCCAGCCTCAAAACCACGCAATACATCGTCGGTATGAGCCCTAGCCGTCAGTAGCATCACCGGCACAAATTGTCGTGCCTCGCGAAGATGGCGCACAACCTCGAAACCATCAAGCCCTGGCAACATGACATCTAGCAAGACTACGTCGAACTCGCTCGACTCTGCAGTTAGCCTGTTCAATGCGACCTGTCCATTTTCTTCGACCTCAACAACAAAACCTTCAGCCTCAAGGTTTAGTTTTAGTCCATTAGCCAGATGCTCTTCGTCCTCGACAATGAGAATATGGTTCATGATGACTTCAACGGCAATTCGAGTGTAAACGTGCTACCTCGGTCGGCACCCCTGCTTTCCGCATAGGCTCTCCCACCATGTCGACGTGCAACCGCTCGCACTATCGAAAGTCCTAAACCGGTACCGCGGACTCGAGATCGCAGAGCAGCCGGCAACCTGTTGAACCGTCTGAACACCCGCTTGAGCTCATGACTCGTGATCCCGATTCCTTGATCCTGCACCCTGACAACGACACGACGGCCGCTGGTTCGCGCAACAGCAACAGCCACCTTGACGCTGTCTCCTGAATATTTAATGGCGTTGTCAACCAAATTTATGACGGCTGCCATCAATTCCTCTCGGTCACCTTTAACAACAAATGCCTCGTCCTGTGCCCGGTCCACGAACTGCACCTCACCAGCTACAAGATGGTGCCGTTTCCCCACCAGCGCAACACATTCGTCAACGACCTCAGACACATCTACATCAGTCGGGTTATCGACGCGCCTAGCATCGCCGGTCTTTCCGGCCAGCAAAATTTGGTCGATTGTTTGCTGAAGACGCTCTGAGTCATCAAGCATCGTGTCGATAACTTCATGTTGCTTCTCGAGTGAAAGATTCCGCTGCTTCAGTGTCTGCAGATAAAGCTTGATACTTGCAAGCGGGGTTTTCAATTCGTGAGTAACCGCATGAATGAAAGCATCGTGCTGCTCGCTGTTACGTATTTCTCGAATAAGGAAAGCTGTGTTGAGCACCAGCCCTCCAACGAGCACAACCAGGCTGGCTACACCGAGCAACAGCAACAACCCAGTTCGCCAATTGACAACAATAAAATTAATATTGAGAGCTACAGCAACGGCAATAAGGCCCGCACCGAGCAGCGCAACCAGCACGACCGAGCGTCGGCGTGTGCCGCCAGTCCGATCCATACGTTCTCAGACAGCAGACTCCAGTGGGAGTGACTTGCCAGCGATCTGATCTTTAGTCGGTTCATACACATCCCAAACGATCCCTAGCCAGGCTAGTAACTTGATCTGAAGCCAAGTCAGGTCCAGTTCACGCCAGACAAGACCGTGCCTCGCTGAGGTAGGATGTGCATGGTGGTTGTTGTGCCAACCCTCGCCAAAGGTTAAGAGCGCAACCCACCAGGAATTCCTAGAGTCATCTTTGGTGGCAAACCTGCGATTACCCCACAAGTGGGTGGCGGAGTTTACCAACCAGGTACAGTGCAAGCCAACAACCACTCTGAGAAACACCCCCCACAATAACCACGACCAACCACCAACAGCCAAAAGTCCCAGCCCCAAGAGAACCAGTGGAACCCAGTGCCACCGGGTGAGCACCCTATAAAAACGATGCTGCATTAGGTCAGGAGCATATTTCCCTAGAACCTCCGTATCGCCGTGCAGCTCTTCACCAAACAAGGTCCATAACATATGGGACCACCACTTCCCATCACGCGGCGTGTGGGGATCACCAGCATGATCTGAGTTCTGGTGATGAATTCGATGCAACGCCGTCCAAAAAACAGGTCCCCCTTGCAAAGTCAAGGTTCCACACAGCGCAAAAAAATATTCAACAAACTTCGACGTCTTGTAGGAGCGATGCGTGTGAAGGCGGTGATAGCCCATCCCAATACCCCACCCAATGCAAGTCCAATGTAGCACCACAGCAACCAGCACCGCGTCCCAGGTCGCATGAAACAATGCCACTATCGCCAGTACATGGAAGATGCTGAATGCAGTAGCAGTAACCCAGCTGATTCTGTCTCGGCTCGTAAAGTCAATCTCCGTGGTTTCCACCGCTACTCCTCCGAAAAATCACCCAAACTCTAAATCGATTAGCGAATCTAGCACAGCCTATCAGCCCAGAATACGAGAGACTGAATTAGAGATGTAATAATTTTGTAAACGCGTGAATTGTCTAGCAATAACGTCTCATCTTCAATAGGTAGGGTCATGGTTGGGAGATAACCAGTCCAGATCCTATAGGGTTGGGTGCTGCAAATGATGTTCCGTCAAGCCTTGAAACGCATGTGCCAGTCTCAAAATCTCTGCTTCGCCAAACAATTTTCCAGTGAAACGCAAGCTAGTGGGTACTCCCTGGGCGAAACCACTTGGAATGCTAACCTCCGGATGACCCGTCAGATTCGTCAATCCGAGATTACTTCCTATAAACAAATCAAAGTCACCCAAAGCCTCGTGTAACTCCTCGAGCATTCGCATGCGCAGTCGGTTCGCTTGCAGGTACTCAACCGCTGGAACAAATCGGGAGGCCCGAAATCTGTCCGGCCACCGACTTTCTTCTGGCGGGCGGCGCATGCTATCGAGTTGACTGTTCAAGGTCGGCACATCGAACGCTGCCGCAGCCTCGGTTGCTAAAATGAAACCCACCGCTTCATTCGGGAGGTCAGGCAAATCGAACGGAGCAAGTTGAACTCCAAGCTCACGAATGATCCCAAGGGCGGATTCATTATTCGACAACGTCTGCCGGCTCAACTCGACCCGTTGCGGATTCTCTGGAGCATCAGCCACCTCTTCCTCAAAAGCCGATCGAAGATAACCGACCCGAAGGCGACCGATGTCAGCCATCGCATCCCAATTGAAGGGGACGTTAAGGAGAGTGTTATCCCGACCATCTGGCCCCTGGATCACGTCAAGCACCAGAGCACAATCCTCTGCGGACCGGCACATGGGCCCGATCTTATCCATCGTCCAACTCAGCGTCATCGCGCCATAGCGACTGACACGACCAAAAGTCGGGCGGAGACCTGTGACGCCATTACGAGTTGACGGCGAGATAATGGAACCACGCGTCTCAGTGCCAATCGCAAACCCAACAAGACCAGCCGCCGTCGCAGCTCCTGGGCCAGCCGAAGAACCACTCGCCCCCTGCTCGGGATTCCACGGATTTCGAGTACGTCCACCAAACCAACGGTCCCCTGAAGCCAGTGCCCCCATCGACAGCTTGGCAATAAGAATGGCACCCGCATCGGTGAGACGCCGGTATACGGTGGCATCGGTGTCAATCACTTGATTCCTATAAGGTGACGCCCCCCAAGTCGTCCGAGTTCCGCGTACCGCCAAGAGGTCCTTGGCTCCCCATGGAATTCCATGCAGTGGACCTCTGTAAGTCCCAGCTGCAATTTCTTCATCTGCTTGTCTCGCCTGGCGGTAGGCCAGCTCCTCTGTGTAGCTAACCACGCAGTGCAACGTCGGATCATGGCGTCTCAATCGATCGAGATATAAGGCGGTCAGCTCAGAAGGTTTGACCTGGCGAGTCTCCACAAGTCGAGCCAAATGCGTTATTGGTAAGAACGCCAGCGCCCCATCACTGTCAGGCATCTCCACATCCACTGCCTCACGCCTCATTGACCGGTCGTCTGTAGGTAAGGTCATCCCAGGAGGGACTGGGTTGAACACCAAAGCTGACTGCCCCGCATTCCCAAGGTTTATTGCCCGCAGCGCCTCGTAATCTGGCACGAAGCCATCTGATTGATTGAGCTGCTCCGCAAGACGCTGCAGTTCATCGGGACCAAAACTCAATCCTGCTACTTTCTGCGCCGCTGAGAGCATTTCAACGGTCACATGTTCAGCATCTTGGGCAATTGCCACCAGCGCACCTGGCATCAAAGTCGACCCGACACCAGCCCCAGAAAGCCCAATCACAAAACGCCGGCGGTTCATCGCGAGTCTTCGTTGGTCCATCACATACTCCAGTGAGCAGCTTGGCTACGACCAGTGGGAAATCAAAACAAGAGCTACTGCTGCGTCACCTACGGTCGTAGGTGATCACACATGACGGGCTCGGCAACTGAAATATCGAGCCCACTCGTGCCAATATGCACGGAGTCATTTTCTCCGTAACTGTCAATCAGATGCTAGTGATCAACAGACAGACATTCTTGCCGATCCGTTTGTTCATCCCACACTCTCAGACGGATCGAAAACGACATGTTTAATTCGCTGCCTCTTCCAGGTGTAAGTCACATGTATGAGGCCGTCAAGAGACTGGACCATAGCCGGGTAGGAGTACTCACCGTCAGCAGCATTCTCAAGTACAAGCCCCAGGCGCCAAACATGACCATCGTCCGAAATAGCCACAACCAAGCGATTCCGACCACGGGCTACCGGGTTGTAGACAAGTAAGAACCGGCCGTCAACCAATCGCAACGCATCAATACCAGCATTCGGATTCGGAAGATCCGTGGGCAACATAGATCCCCAGGTCAAACCGCCATCGTGGGACCAGACCTCAGTTATTACCCCCTGCCGTGTGCGACACAAAATTTGTAACTTACTTGGCGAATGCACCAAAACTGTTGGCTGAATCGCCTCGTATTCATATGAGTCATTGAGCGGTCCCATCAGCGACCAAGCATCGGAGGACGATAAATCTCGACGCCAGTCTCCGTCGGTTCTAGCGTCGGTGTGAAACAACTCCATCTGCACGAACCAACCATCATGCTCAGTGCTCGATCCAGCCAGCAGTGTTCCCGAGCGAAGCTCAACCGGCTTAGCACGGATCGGACCAAGCACCCCATCCGGCAGTCGGATCGGGCCTGACCAAGTGCGACCATTGTCCGTCGAAGTCCGCACCATTCCCCACCATTCCCGTGGACTTGGGCCCACCTTATAGAACAACAGCAACGGACCATTTGACGGCTGGAACAGCACCGGGTTCCAACACGGATGACGACTACCGTCATTCTGGACGCCAGTAGCCACCTCAGTCGGTTTCAACCACCCAGCCCCTTGGTACCGAGACAGCCAGATGCCAACATCTGGCTCCCCTTCGGCAGTCCCACCAAACCACGCGACGACAAGGCCATCAACAGTCTCCACCACCGTCGATGCATGTGCGGATGGATACGGCGCCACCTCGTAGACGAAATCGCCGCTCACCCGCCCTTCGACCTGAGCAGCAACCGCTCCCATAGGAATGGCAAGAAGGAACAGAAAACTAACTAATCCGCGTCTCATCTGCATCCGACTGAGTGTAATAGGCGCTTCTCTGAGCTGCAACCTCACAGGAGGACGTGACAGGCAAGTCATTGGAACGCAGGCTAATCCTCACGCCAACTATGCCACTCCCACAGAGGGACCGAACCAACTCTCAGCCCCTACATTACGAAGGTAGAGTAATCGTCAATACCCAAGCTAAAAAAAACGGGTCCGGAGACACTGCCCCAGACCCGTCCATCGTCACAACGAAAACACGCTTACTGTATTAGTGTTCCTCACCACCAGGTAGCCGCAACGCGGCCAGAGAACCCTGGAACGAACCGCCGCGAGCAACCTGAACAACAATGTACTGATGGCCTTCGTGCATGTAGGTCATCATGCCGTACTGCCCTGGAGCTGGGAGATTTGTGGTACCGACGAGTTCGCCCGTCAACTTGTCTCGAGCATCGAGGACCGCTGGACCGTTCGAGCCCCGGGTGGACACCAGCAGGCTACCAGCAACCATCGAAACAGCGCGCGCACCGCCACCCACACCAGTCAGATCCACTCCCTGCAGAGCGGGATGGCGTTTCATTCGTTCCGAAGCTTCGCCGATTGGCACCCACCAGAGGTGCTCACCCGTGTTCATGTCAATCGCTGTCACTCGGTTATACGGCGGCTTATGCATCGGTAATCCCTGAGGACCGGCCCAACCGACACCACCGCCCTGCACCCAGTCGGATATGGTCGTTCCGGTCGTCCAGCAGTCGCCTTCCGACGACGTGCAAGCGTGCGTGTCACCATCGGTATTGATGCCGGGCTGCACCAGCCTACCCGAGCACCCCGGTGCGGATGGCTGATACAAGATGCCCGTAGTCGGGTCAGCCGTCGCCGGGTTAGTAATGTTCAGGCCACCCGAACACCCGATCCACCCCTGCACCGACTCACTATGTCCTTCAGGCAGTGGCGGCATGTAGGGACCACCGATCCGGAAGTTACTCATGATTTCCACTGCCTCAGCTCTGAGCTCAGGCGTGAAGTCAATGACGTTCTCCAAGGGCAACCCGAGCGCTTCGAGCGGTGCCGGCTTGGTCGGGAACGGCTGCGTCGTCGAGAGCTGCTCACCCGGCACGACAGACGCCGGCACGGCCCGCTCCTCAATCGGCCACACCGGTTCACCCGTCACGCGGTCGAACGCAAACGTCATCCCCTGTTTCGTGGTCTGAACCACCATCGGCACTTCCTCGCCGTCCACCGTCACGTCGAGCAGGATCGGGACATTGGGAAGGTCGTAGTTCCAGATGGGATGATGCACCGTCTGAAAGTGCCAGAGCCGATTCCCGGTTTCGACATCCAACGCGACAATACTCGTCCCGAACAAGTTATCGCCGGGTCTAAATCCCCCGTAGTAGTCGATCGTCGGCGCGTTGGTCGGGATGTAAACAATGCCCCGCTCCATGTCGGCCGCGAGTGGCGCCCACGAGGACACGTCACCGGTCCACTGCCAAGCATCGTTCTCCCAGGTGTCGAAGCCGAACTCGCTCTCGGTCTGCGGAATGATATTGAACTTCCACTTATGCTGACCTGTTACGGCGTCATACCCCAGGATGTCACCAGGCACGTTCTCGACCCGGCTTTGACTGTAGCCCTGCTCGTGGGAATTGCCAACAACAACCGTACCATTGACGACGATCGGTGGTGAAGAACTGGTAATGTAGCCCGTCTTGGGGTCGAGCCCCGTGAACGGATCGTAGTCATGACCCAGGTCGGCCAGCAGGTCGACCACGCCAGTCTCCGGAAATCCTTCGAGAGGCACCGACGAGCCGAAACCTTCCAAATGCTCCCCGGTCTTCCCGTCGAGCGCATGCAGGAAAAATGCCGGCGTAATAACGTAGATGACCAGACGGCCGTCGACATACCCATGTCCGACCCCCTTGCCGTAGGCGGCACGCATCGACTGCTCCCATCGGACCGTGTGCGGCTCACGATAACTCCACAGCTGCTCCCCGGTGGCCGGGTCTACCGCCAAGATAGTACGTCGATAGCCGGCTGTGGTGTAGAGTACGCCGTCGATGTAGCTCGGCGTGGATTTGAAGGTGTAGTTCTCGTGCGGACTAAAATTGTCTCCGCGAAACACCCAAGCCACCTCGAGGTCGTTGAAGTTACTAGCGTTGATCTGGTCAGCCGGTGAGAACCGGGTTCCACCGGCATCAGCGCTCTGATACCGCCACTCCCCGTCCTCGGTACCAGGCTCCTGGGCAGCCACAGCAGTGACGACCAACGCAAGCGCAAGGGTGGTCCACAGCAGGCGTCCGAATCGCCCTTGATGTTGCTTGTTTGCTCTCATCTACTACCTCCGAGCGAATGGCGTGCCGTCTTGGCACACTCCAAAAGGATGGCAATCGGGCCGATTATCGTCCTACTGAGACAGATGTCAAGCGCCCGGTGCCGCGTTCATACATAATGGAACCTAGCAATTATACTCACGCTTTGAAAACATCTTGTGAAAAACTGCCACAAAAATATGTGGAGTAATTTAAATGGGTATAAGCAGATGGCAAGAGTAACCGACCTGCTGGGCATCATTAGCCTGGGTCTGGCATGTACACTATCAACCGTTGCGGAGGCACAACAAGAACAGCGCACAGCGAGCCCCTCTGGCGAGTCAGCTACGCAGATTGGGGGAAACTACTATGATGGGCGCGCAGGAAATATAGGCGGGACATGGGTCGAGCTACGCTACGGTCGACCGATAAGGCGCGGACGCGATATCTTTGGGCCAGACGACTACCGGGAGTTCCTGAACGACGGTGCCCCTGTCTGGCGTGCCGGCGCCAACGTGACCAGTCGCTTGGTTACAGAAGCGCCCCTTGTTTTTGGCGACACCACCATACCAGCTGGCGAATACACCGTATTCATAGACCTACAAGCTAGCCCCTGGGTGTTTATTCTTTCAACCTGGCCGGCCCAAACCAGTTACGACGTCGAAAACCAGGATTCCTTGTTCGGTGCGTATGGCTACACGCCTGACCGCGACCTACTTAGGTTCCCAATGACCGTCGAGTCACTGCCGCACTCGTTCGACCAGCTCTCATGGCAATTTCTCGATGTGACCGAGCAAGGTGGCACGCTTGCAATGCTTTGGGACACAACCCTAGCCTCAGTATCTTTCACTCTCAGCAACTAACACCATACAGGTCAAGGAGAACTCCGGCTACCAAGAGGGGCAGGCCGGAGTTCTCGTATCAGCGTGCCACCTGTAGCGAAAGGCTACCTCACCAAGGCATCCGACGAGATGTGTAGCGCCGTCCGTGGTCAGCCACCTCTGCCCCAGGATTCGAACCAATCCGCACACCTTCGTCGATCATCGCCTCAATATTCTGGGCGTTCATACCATTCAAGAATGGAATACCTGCTGCCTTTGTGGCCGCCAACACCCTTGCGCGCGCGTCAATCAACACCTGCGGATTGTCCATCCGGCTCACATTGTAGGAAAGGCTCATATCCCCAGGTCCCCACTCGGCAAACCCAACTCCCGGCACAGCCACGCTAGCCTCTGCATTTTGAAGGGCATGCCGATTCTCGATCTTCAGCCCCAACAACAGCTCGCCGTCCGGGTTAAATGGCCAAACATCGGCCATCCCCTGGTAGTCGGCGTTAGATACACCCCAGATACCAGCGGCAAAGCCTTGGCCTCCGTTTCCACGAAGCCCTTCACCAACACCAGCTGCTTTGGGAGCATGCGGATACCGTGCAGCCTGCACCATAACCTTCACTACTTCTGGCGAGCTCGCATGTGCGAGAAGCACTCCATGAACACCTGAGCCGAGTAGATGCTCAACCATCCAGTAGTTACCCCACATGACTGTCTCGTTGACACCACCGAAAGGCAGCACCGCAACCACGGTCGGCGTACGATGACCGCTCTTCGTCGGTCCACCGTCGACCAACCCTTGCATAAAGGCCCGAAGGTCACTCATATCGAATGGACTATGCTCCAGGTTGTAGGTAATGTAATCGGCCCAGGTTTGGGCTAGCTGTTTGCCTTCTTCGTAGCCGCCTCCATTGACTTGGGTGTAGTAAATCGGTTGGTTGCGCTCAAGCAACTCAATCGCCTTATTGACACGCTTGGGTTTGTAACCTGAATCGCCCCCACCCTCCTGGCCACCAACTACGACCACGATAGCAATCAAAGCCAAGGCCACGACTGTCAGTCTCTTCAGCATGGGT
>Ga0310344_10000601_pt1 | contig 28158 bp, 19 predicted proteins | sample HC15DNA20200_MG_FD_203801 | JGI IMG/M metagenome (GOLD analysis project Ga0310344, IMG submission 203801) | Marine microbial communities from station ALOHA, North Pacific Subtropical Gyre - HC15-DNA-20-200_MG | ecosystem: Environmental > Aquatic > Marine > Oceanic | place: Pacific Ocean: North...
CCCTACCCGGCAGGGCGGCGCTAGGCGCCTCATGTTTCACGCTTCGTTCGGGGCACGCAGAGCGAGGAGCGAGGAGCAACAGCGAAAGCCAAGGCAGTTCCGTTGTTGTCGTCCGGTCGCGGGGATCTGGAGGGTCTGCGGGGCTGGGGCCATTTCGGGACCGTAGGCGACATGGATGTCGCCTACGAGCCCCCATGGATGGGTTCACGGCGTGTCCCGAAGTGGCCCCAGCCCCGCAGGCCGTGCAAACAACCCCAGGCAGCCGACCCACATCGAAAGCCATCCAACCAGCCCCACACAGCACCCCCAAACAAAACCATCTCCCCACCGCCCATCCCTTCCCCGGAACCCAGCATCCCATCGCGACCGGGCACAGGGATGACACTCTCCCTACACATTCATGGGTAAGCTGTAGAGCGAACACACAGGCGCACCAGGCGCCGCCAGCCGTCGACCCCGCGTCGGCCGCCCGCATGGAGTTTCAAAGGAGAACCCCGCATGCATGATTCCTTCTCCACCCGCGCCTCGCTCGAGGTCAACGGCCAGCAGTACGACTATTTCAGCCTCCCGGCACTGGGCAAGCACTTCGACCTCGCCCACCTCCCCTACTCGATGAAGATCCTGCTGGAGAACCTGCTCCGGCACGAGGATGGCGGCGTTACCGTCGGCAAGGAGCACATCGAGGCGGTCGCGAAATGGGATCCGAAGGCCGAGCCGGATACCGAGATCGCCTTCATGCCCGCGCGCGTGGTGCTGCAGGACTTCACCGGCGTGCCGTGCGTCGTCGACCTGGCCGCCATGCGCGATGCCGTCGTCAAGCTCGGCGGCAAGCCCGAACAGATCAACCCACAGATTCCCTCCGAGCTGGTCATCGACCACTCCGTCCAGGTGGACGTGTTCGGCAAGCCCGACGCCCTGGACCTCAACGGGCAGATCGAATTCCAGCGCAACAAGGAACGCTACGGCTTCCTGCGCTGGGGCCAGAAGGCCTTCAACGATTTCAAGGTCGTCCCGCCGAACACCGGCATCGTCCACCAGGTCAACCTGGAAAACCTCGCCCGCGTCGTCATGACCGGCGAAAAGGACGGCCGGCCCGTCGCCTACCCCGATACCGTGTTCGGTACCGACAGCCATACCACGATGATCAACGGCATCGGCGTGCTCGGCTGGGGCGTGGGCGGCATCGAGGCCGAGGCAGCCATGCTCGGCCAGCCCTCCTCGATGCTCATCCCGCAGGTCGTCGGCTTCAAGCTCACCGGCAAGCTCCCCGAAGGCGCCACCGCCACCGACCTGGTGCTCACCGTCACCCAGATGCTGCGCAAGCTCGGCGTGGTCGGCAAGTTCGTCGAGTTCTACGGCGAAGGCCTCCAGCACCTGCCACTGGCCGACCGCGCCACCATCGGCAACATGGCCCCCGAGTACGGCGCCACCTGCGGCATCTTCCCCATCGATGCCGAATCGCTGAACTACCTGCGCCTGTCCGGCCGCAGCGAGGAACAGATCGCGCTGGTGGAGGCCTATGCCAAGGCCCAGGGCCTGTGGCACGAGGCGGGCAGCGCGCACGCCAGCTACAGCGCCACGTTGGAACTGGACATGGGCGAGGTGAAACCCTCGCTGGCCGGCCCCAAGCGCCCGCAGGACCGCGTGCTGCTGCAGGATGTGCAGAAGAACTACCGCGACAACCTCGGCAGCCTCACCAGCAGCCGCGACAAGCGCAGCAGTGACGTGTCCAACTTCGTCAACGAAGGCGGCGGCGCGGCAGTCGGCAACGAACAACTCGCCATCGGCTATGCCGACATCGAGATCGACAACGCCAAGGTGCGCCTGAAGGACGGCGCAGTGGTCATCGCCGCGATCACTTCCTGCACCAATACCTCCAACCCGGCGGTGATGATCGGCGCCGGCCTGCTCGCCCGCAACGCCGCCGCCAAGGGGCTCAACCGCAAGCCGTGGGTGAAGACCTCGCTCGGGCCGGGCTCGCGTGTGGTGACCGACTATCTCGAAAAGGCCGGCGTGCTGACCGAACTGGAGAAGCTGGGCTTCTACGTCGTCGGCTACGGCTGCACGACCTGCATCGGCAACTCCGGCCCGCTGCCCACCGAGGTCAGCGCCGGCATCGCGGCCGGCGACCTGGTGGTGACTTCGGTGCTGTCGGGCAACCGCAACTTCGAAGGCCGCGTGCACCCCGAGGTCAAGATGAACTACCTGGCCTCCCCGCCGCTGGTGGTCGCCTACGCCATCGCCGGCACCACCGACATCGACCTGACCACCGAGCCGCTGGGCACCGGCAGCGACGGCCAGCCGGTGTACCTGCGCGATATCTGGCCCAGCAACAAGGAAATCGGCGATGTCATCGCCGCCACCCTGGGACCGGAAATGTTCAAGCAGAACTACGCCGACGTGTTCAAGGGCGACACCCGCTGGAACACCATCGCCTCGCCCGATGGCGACCTGTACGAATGGGATGCCAGCTCGACCTACATCAAGAACCCGCCCTATTTCGAGGGCATGACGATGCAGACCGGGCGCATCGAGGACGTGCATGGCGCGCGCGTGCTGGGCCTGTTCGGCGATTCGATCACCACCGACCACATCTCCCCGGCCGGCAACATCAAGAAGGACTCGCCCGCCGGGCGCTTCCTGCAGTCGCGCGGTGTGCAGCCGGCCGACTTCAACAGCTACGGCAGCCGGCGCGGCAACGACGACGTGATGGTACGCGGCACCTTCGCCAATATCCGCATCAAGAACCTGATGTTCGGCGGCGAGGAAGGCGGCAACACGCTGTACTACCCGCCGTCGGGTGGCTCCCCGGAGAAGCTGGCGATCTACGATGCGGCCATGAAGTACAAGGCCGATGGCGTGCCGCTGGTAGTGGTGGCCGGCAAGGAATACGGCACCGGCTCCTCGCGCGACTGGGCGGCGAAAGGCACCAACCTGCTCGGGGTCAAGGCGGTGATCGCCGAAAGCTTCGAGCGCATCCATCGCTCCAACCTGGTGGGCATGGGCGTGCTGCCGCTGCAGTTCCTCGGCGGCGAGAACGCCCAGACGCTGGGGCTCGACGGCTCGGAATCGTTCGACGTCACCGGGCTGGAGGACGGCGCCAGCAAGCGCGCCACCGTGACCGCGCGCAAGGCAGATGGCAGCACCAAGCAGTTCCAGGTCGCGGTCATGCTGCTGACGCCCAAGGAAGTGGAGTACTTCAAGCACGGCGGCCTGCTGCAGTACGTGCTGCGTCAGTTGGCGGCGCGCAAGGCGGCGTGACCGTGCCCGCGCCCCCTCCTCTTGCATGAGCAGGGGGCGCGCACTCAGCCTTCGCCTACCGGCGTCCATTCGGCGCTGACCAGGCGCCAATCGCTCCCCGATTCGCGCCAACCCGTCTCCACTTCGTAGGCGCGGGCCTCCTCGGGCAGCCAGCGGCCATCGCCACCGGTAAGCAGCGCATCGAAGCGCACGGTGGCACTGCCCTGCCCCATGTCTACCCGCAGGCGGCCCAGCGTGACGCCTACCTTCCCGCGCGCCAGCAGCTGCAACTGCATGGTGCGACGCAACATCTCCCGATTCAGTCCACCCGTGCCCCGGAAGTCGTCGGCGACGCCTTCCATCACCGCATCGGGCTGGCGCGCCTCCAGCGCAGCCTGCATCCGCGCCACTTCCGCGCGCAGGCGCTGCTCCGGCGGCTCATGCCGGCAAGCGGCCAAAAGCGCGCAACAGGCCAGCACCAGCGGCCAAATCCAGCCCGATCGCGTGCGTATCTTCACCTGCTCTTCGCCTTTTCCATTCGGAACGGTATCCTCACATGCGACCCAGGTGCGTTCCACCCCGGGGTCGATCACCCAATACCCTGGAGGGGGGCAGAATGAGTCAGGCGCGTCCTTGGTTGCAAAGTTATCCGCACGGCGTCCCCGCCGAGATTGACGCGGACGAGTTCCACACCATTGCCGACGTGTTCCAGACCTCGGTCAAGAAGTTCGGTGACCGCCCCGCCTACTCCAGCTTCGGCAAGACGCTGACCTACGCGCAGGTCGATGAACTCTCGCGCCAGTTCGCCGGCTACCTGCTCGGCGAGCTGCAGCTCAAGAAGGGCGACCGTGTCGCCCTGATGATGCCCAACTGCCTGCAGTACCCGATCGCCACGTTCGGCATCCTGCGCGCCGGGCTGACCGTGGTGAACGTCAACCCGCTCTATACCGGGCGCGAGCTCAAGCACCAGCTCGTCGACGCGGGCGCCAGCGTGCTGGTCGCCATCGACAACTTCGGCAATACCGTCGAGCAGGTGATCGCCGAGACGCCGGTCCGCCAGGTCATCACCACCGGCCTGGGCGACATGCTCGGGTTCCCGAAGGGCCCGCTGGTCAATTTCGTCGTCAAGTACGTCAAGAAGCTGGTGCCGGAGTACCGGGTGCATGGCGCGATCCGCTTCCGCGACACGCTGGCACTGGGACGCAAGCACACGCTGCCCGAACTGGACATCGAGGGCGACGACATCGCCTTCCTGCAGTACACCGGCGGCACCACCGGCGTGGCCAAGGGCGCGATGCTGACCCACCGCAACCTGGTGGCCAACATGCAGCAGGCGCACGCGTGGATCGCGGCGACCGGCAAGTTGCAGGAGGGCCATGAGGTGGTCATCACGGCGTTGCCGCTGTACCACATCTTCGCGTTGACGGCGAACGGGCTGGTCTTCATGAAACTGGGCGGCTGCAACCACCTGATCAGCAATCCGCGCGACATGCCCGGCTTCGTCAAGGAGCTCAAGGGCGCGCGCTTCACCGCGATCACCGGCGTCAATACGCTGTTCAATGGCCTGCTCAACACGCCCGGCTTCGACCAGATCGACTTCTCCACGCTGAAGATGACCCTCGGCGGCGGCATGGCGGTGCAGCGCTCGGTCGCCGAACGCTGGAAGAAGGTCACCGGCGTCACCCTGGTGGAGGCCTATGGCCTGACCGAGACCTCGCCGGCGGCCTGCATCAACCCGCTGGACCTGGCCGAGTACAACGGCGCGATCGGCCTGCCGATTCCCTCCACCGACGCATGCGTCAAGGACGATGCCGGCAACAGCCTGCCGCAGGGCGAAATCGGCGAGCTGTGCATCAAGGGCCCGCAGGTGATGAAGGGTTACTGGCAGCGCCCGGAGGAAACCGCCGCGGCGATCGACGCAGACGGCTGGATGCACACCGGCGACATCGCGCGGATGGACGAGAAGGGCTTTTTCTACATCGTCGACCGCAAGAAGGACATGATCCTGGTCTCCGGCTTCAACGTGTATCCGAACGAGATCGAGGACGTGATCGCGATGATGCCGGGCGTGGCCGAAGTGGCAGCGGTCGGGGTGCCGGACGAGAAGTCCGGCGAGGTGGTGAAGGTGGTGATCGTGAAGAAGGATCCCAACCTGACCGCCGAGCAAGTCAAGGAGCATGCGCGCGCCAATCTTACCGGTTACAAGCACCCGCGCATCGTCGAATTCCGCAAGGAACTGCCCAAGACCAACGTCGGCAAGATCCTGCGCCGCGAACTGCGCGACGCCACGCCCGCCCCCTGAGCCACGCGCGGGCAAGACCCGCCCCCGCCCCACCTCAAGCGCCCGCGAGCCCCCAGCTTGCGGGCGTTTCACTTTGGGCGCATAGAATCGGGCGTCGGCGCAAGCTCCCCTCCCAATATCCCCCTCACTTCTCCGTCCGCAAGGCGGCCGACCGGACGGTCTTCACGGAGAATCCACATGTCTGTCGTCCACCCGTTTCCCCAGCACGTTTCCACCCGCACCCTGCGCGTCGTCGAAGAGACCGAACGCGACGTGTACTGGATCAACATGCACGCCAACCTGGTCGCCCAGCCGGGCCGCGCCTGCTTCTCCACCCGACTGGTCGACGAGATCGTCGACTACCAGCGCCAGCTGGGCCGCCGCCTGACGCTCAAGGGCGCCCTCACCCCGCACGTGGTGCTGGCGTCGGACAGCGATGTCTTCAATCTGGGCGGCGACCTGGAACTGTTCTGCCGCCTCATCCGCGAGCAGGACCGTGCCACCCTGCTCGACTACGCGCGCCGCTGCGTGACCGGCGTGCATGCGTTCCACGATGGGCTCGGCGTGCAGGCGCACAGCATCGCGCTCGTGCAGGGCAACGCGCTCGGCGGCGGTTTCGAGGCGGCCCTGAGCTGCCACACCATCGTGGCCGAGGAGCACGTGATGATGGGTCTGCCGGAGGTCCTGTTCGACCTGTTCCCCGGCATGGGCGCCTATTCCTTCATGTGCCAGCGCATCGCCCCGCGCCTGGCCGAGAAGCTAATGCTCGAAGGCAACCTGTACAGCGCCCGCGAGCTGCACGAGATGGGCCTGGTGGACATCGTCGTGCCGACCGGCGAAGGCGTGGCGGCGGTAGAGCAGGTCATCCGCGACAGCAAGCGCATCCCGCACGCGCGGGCGGCCATGCACAAGGTTCGCGAGCTGGCCACCTCGGTGCCTCTGGAGGAGATGATGCGCATCACCGAGATCTGGGTGGATACGGCGATGACGCTCGGCGAGAAGTCCCTGCGGACGATGGACCGGCTGGTGCGTGCGCAGAGCCGCCGCGCGGAGCCGGCACTGGCCTGACTCAGGGGCGGGGCGTGCGCTCTTCGCTGCGGACCCGGTGCGCCTGGGTCCGCGCGTCGAGCGCGGCACGTCCCTGGCCGATCTGCTCGCGCAGGCGGGCGGCGCGTTGCCGCCATTCGCCCTGCACCTGCCAGTCGGGCATGCGCATCAGTTCGCCGCCGCCGGTGGCCACCGCCACCAGGCCGAGGTTGCTGGCGACCCCGCGCAGGGCGTGGGCGTGTTCGCGCAGGCGCTCCCACTGGCCGGCCTCCCCAGCCTCGCCAATGGCGCTCATGCAGTCCTGCGTGTCACTCAGGCACTGGGCGATGAACTGCTGTTCGAAACTGTCGCCCATGCCCAGGGCGGCGAGCTCGTCCAGCACGCCCGGGTCGAGCACCGTGTCGCTGGAGTGCGCAGCGTCGTGCACCAGCACGTTGCCGCCGGCCGGGGCCATGCGCCCGTTGGCGGCGATCTCGGCCAGCGTGTCGAGCAGCTTCACCGCCATCACCGGCTTGGCCAGGAAGGCATAGGCGCCCGCCTGCTGGCAGCGGCGGATCGAGTCGGGCGTGACGTCGGCGCTGAGCACCATCACCGGGGTATACGGCAAGCCGCTGGCCTGCATCACGCGCAGTTGCTTGAGCATGTCCAGCCCGCTCATGCCCGGCATGTGCAGATCGACGATGACCGCATCGAAATCCGCATCCGAGAGCAGGTCCAGCACCTGTTCGGCGCCATTGACGCACACCACGCGGTGGCCGGCCTTCTCCAGCAGGCGCTGCAGCACCATGCGGTTGGCTTCGTGGTCGTCGGCGACCAGGATGCGCATGCTGCGCACCCGCGCGCGATGGCGCAGGAACGGGTTGGTGAAGGCGATGACATTGGAGTCGCCCGAGTCCTCGATGCGCGCCGCGCCATGCTCGCCTTCCGCCTCGCGGGCCACGACGGTGCCCACATCGATCGGCACTTCGAACCAGAACAGGCTGCCTCGCGGCGCGTGGTCCTGATGGCCGATCTCGCCGCCCATCGCCTCCACCAGGCCCTTGGCGATGGTCGTCCCCAGGCCGGTGCCCTCGTAGCGCCGCGCCAGGCCGACATCGGCCTGCTCGAAAGCGTCAAATAGGCGTTCGCGCATCGCCGCCGGCACGCCGATGCCGGTGTCGACGATCTCGAAGCGCAGCCGCACGCGGCCGCGTACCACGCCGGCATCGCCCAGGTTGCGCACACGCAGCAGGACAAAGCCTTCGTCGGTGAACTTCACCGCGTTGCCGGCGAGGTTCAGCAGCACCTGGCGCAGGTGGCCGGGGTCGCTGCTCACCCAATCGGGCACGTCGGCGGCGATGTCCACGCGGTAATCCAGCCCCTTCCCGCGCGCCTGCGGCAGCAGGATCAGGCCGATCGCCGAGACCAGTTCGCGCAGCGAGAAATCCTCGCGGTCGATGCGGACCTTGCCGGCCTCGATGGCGGAAATGTCGAGTACCTCCTCCACCAGCGACAACAGGCTGCGCGCCGAGGCCTGGATGGTGCCCAGGCATTCGCGTTGCTCGCTGTCGAGCTGGGTGGTGGCCAGGACCTCGGTCATGCCCGACAGGCCGTTGAGCGGCGTGCGGAACTCGTGGCTCATGTTCGCCAGGAAGCGGCTCTTGGCTTCGTTGGCATGGCGTGCCTCGCTGACCGCCCGGGTCAGCGCATGCAGCAGGGAATCAAAGTACAGCGGGATGGCGATCAGGCCGAGCAGCAGGCCCCACGACAGGTAGGCGTTGCCCTGCCAGTAAGGCGAGAACACGATGGCCGACAGGAAGCACAGCCCGCCCATCGCAGTAGCCGCGCGCAGGTAGGTACTGCCATAGCGCATGCCGTTGCCGATGGTCACCCACATGCACACGGCATAGAGCGGCGCGGCGGGCTCGCCCTGGATGGCCATGATCGCGCCCATGCACACGTAGTCGGTGAACATGCCGATGCAGCGGCGCACATGCGAGACCCCCGGCCGGACGAGGATCGCCCCCATCAGGCCAACCGCCACGGTCAGCTCGAACAGCAGGATGAGCCAGGTCAGCGGCAAGGTGTCGCCGTGGTCGTGGTGGGCCCAGCGCCAGCCGAGGTAGCCCATGAACAGGGCCGTGATGACGATGCGGATCAGGTTCTGCGCGTGCTCGCTGTCCGGCCGGCGGGCCAGGCGCTGCTTCACCCAGGCGACGACCGGCCAGCTTTTCACAGCCCTGGCCTGGCCGACGCGGTGGAGAAGCGGTCGCAGATGTGCTGCAGGGCCTGGCGGCCGCGGATCAACGCGTCCACGCAGCGCGGGTCGAACAGCCGCCCGCGCTGGGCATACAGGTAGGCCAGCGTGGCTTCGATGGTCCACGCCTCCTTGTAGGGACGCGGAGAAACGAGGGCGTCGAACACGTCGGCGACGGCGACGATGCGCGCCTCCAGCGGAATCGCCTCGCCGACCAGACCATCCGGATAGCCGCTGCCGTCGTAGCGCTCGTGATGGCGCAACGCGATCAGCGCGCCGACCTGGATGAAACGGTTCTGGCTGCCACTGAGCAGTTCATAGCCGATGCGCGGGTGGCGGCGCATGATGGCCAGTTCCTCCTCGTCGAGCTTGCCTTCCTTCAGCAGTACCGAATCGGGAATGGCGATCTTGCCCATGTCGTGCAACGGCGCGGCGGCCTCGATGATGCGCACCTCGTCCTCGGACAGGCCAAGCTGCTCGGCGATCAGCCCGGCGACGTGCGACATGCGCTCCAGGTAGGCGCTGGTGCCGGCGTCGCGGTATTCGATGGCACGGGCCAGGCGCGACAGCGTCTCGCGCTCGCGTTCCTCGACCTCGTGCATGGTCGCCAGCAGCCGCTGCTCCAGCGACAGCGCACGTTGCTTCACGTTTTCGCTCTGCTGGCGCAGCTGCAACAGGTTGCTGCAGCGGGCGCGCAGTTCGCGTGGGCGGATGGGCTTGACCAGGAAGTCGATCACGCCGGCTTCCAGCGCGGCCTGGCGGATCGGCTCGTCGCCGACCACGGTGATCAGGATGATCGGGATGTCCCGGTGGCTCGGCAGCCGGCGCAGGCGGCGGGCGAACTCCAGCCCGTCCATGCCCGGCATGCGGTAGTCGAGCAGCAGCAGGTCGACATGCCCTGCCTCGCACCAGGCGAGCGCAGCCAGCGGGTCGCCGAAATCATGGACCTTCAGTTCGGGAGCGATGTCCTCGATCACATGCCGCAGCATGGTGCGGGCCGAGGTCTGGTCATCCACGATGACGATGTTCAAGCCCGTATCCGTCCGTTCCGTCCAACCGGCCTGGCTGACGGGCAACGATACGCCTGAACGCTGGTACCCCGCGACATCCTGCATGCGCGCTCCTCCTGCTGATAGGGAACGCAGGAATGCCGGTTTTCCGGCACTGCCTGCGGCCAGGTCCACGGGTCAGGCGGGCCGCCCCGGAAGAACGCCGAACCGCCCTGCCCGTTTGCCAAGGATATGCACGAAACATGCCATGTGCACCATGGCGACAGCCGCCGTATGTGAAGACGGCGGACGGCTCGCGCCCGCCAGGCCGTCAGTTTTCCGGACGCATGTAGGGGAACAGCAGGACGTCGCGGATCGAGGTACTGCCGGTCAGCAGCATCACCAGGCGGTCGATGCCGATGCCCAGGCCACCGGTCGGGGCCAGCCCATACTCCAGCGCACGGATGTAGTCGGCGTCGAAGTGCATGGCCTCGTCGTCTCCTCCCTCCTTCGCCTCGACCTGCGCCTTGAAGCGCGCCGCCTGGTCTTCCGGGTCGTTGAGCTCGGAGAAGCCGTTGGCCAGTTCCTTGCCATTGATGAACAGCTCGAAGCGATCGGTGTAGCCCGGCTCGGTATCGCTGGCGCGGGCCAGCGGCGAGACTTCGACCGGGTGGTCGGTGATGAAGGTCGGCTGCACCAGGGTGTGCTCGACGGTCGCCTCGAAGATTTCCAGCAGCAGCTTGCCCCAACCGTAGGACGGCTTGAACTTGATCTTCAGCCGTTCGCAGTGCGCGCGCAGGGCATCGCGGTCGGTGCAGTCTGCCGCGCTGATCTCGGGATTGTGGTGGCGCACGGCTTCATCCATGCGCCAGCGACGGAACTTCGGCCCCAGGTCAATCTGCGCGCCGTCCCATTCGACCTGCGTGGTGCCGAGGACGGACTGGGCGGTGTCGCGGATGACGTTCTCGGTCAGGTCCATGATCTCGTGGTACGTGGCGTAGGCCTCGTAGAGCTCGAGCATGGTGAACTCGGGGTTGTGCCGGGTCGACACGCCCTCGTTGCGGAAATTGCGGTTGATCTCGTACACGCGCTCCAGCCCGCCCACGACCAGGCGCTTGAGATACAGCTCCGGCGCCACGCGCAGGTACAGTTGCAGGTCCAGCGCGTTGTGGTGGGTGATGAACGGCTTGGCCGTGGCGCCACCGGGGATGTAATGCATCATCGGCGTCTCCACTTCCAGGAAGCGGCGCGCGTCGAGCCAGGAGCGGATTGCGCGGATGATCCTGGAGCGCTTGATGAAGACCTCGCGCGCCTCGGGCGTCACGATCAGGTCCACGTAGCGCTGGCGGTAGCGCTGCTCCACGTCCGACAGGCCATGCCACTTGTCCGGCAGCGGGCGCAGCGACTTGGTCAACAGGCGCAGCGAAGTCGCCTTGACCGACAACTCGCCGGTGCGGGTGCGGGTGAGCTGGCCTTCCACGCCGACGATGTCGCCCACGTCCCAACCCTTGAACGCGTCGTAGGTCTCACCCAGCGTATTGGCCTGCAGGAACAGCTGGATGCGCTCGGATTCGTCCTGGATCTGCGCGAAGCTGGCCTTGCCCATCACGCGCTTGGCCATCAGGCGGCCGGCCAGGCGCACCACGCGCGGCTGCGCTTCCAGCGCCTCTGCGGTCCAGTGCTCGGCATCGGCGAACTCGGCCTGCAGGTCGCCGGCATAGTGGTCGCGCCGGAAATCGTTCGGGTAGGCAATGCCCTTCTCGCGCAGCGCGCCGAGTTTGGCGCGACGCTCGGCGATGAGGCTGTTCTCGTCGACGGGGGTCTGCGGCGCGGGGGTCTGCTCGGTCATGGCGATGGCTTGGGGGTCGTCTGGTGAGGGAGGGTAACGGGCCGGTGGCGCAACGGCTACCGGCCGGGACGCGGGCGCAGGCAGCGCCCGCGCGGGTCAGGCGTCGACCCGTTTGGAGCCGACTTCCAGGCCGGACTTGAGGCTGGCCTCGACGAACTCGTCCAGGTCGCCATCGAGCACCTTCTGGGTATCGCTACGCTCGATGCCGGTGCGCAGGTCCTTGATGCGGCTCTGGTCCAGCACATAGTTGCGGATCTGGCTGCCCCAGCCGATATCCGACTTGGTGGCTTCCACCGCGTCCTTCTCGGCGTTGCGCTTCATGATCTCCAGTTCGTACAGCTTGGCGGCGAGCATCTTCATCGCGCGGTCGCGGTTGGCATGCTGGCTGCGCTCGGTCTGGCAGGCCACCACGATGCCGCTCGGCACGTGGGTGATACGCACCGCCGACTCGGTCTTGTTGACGTGCTGGCCACCGGCACCCGAAGAACGGTACACGTCGGTCTTCAGGTCGGCCGGGTTGATCTGGATGTCGATCTTGTCATCCACTTCCGGCGAGACGAACAGCGAAGTGAAGCTGGTATGGCGTCGGTTGTCCGAGTCGAACGGCGACTTGCGCACCAGGCGATGCACGCCGGTTTCGGTCTTCAGCCAGCCATAGGCGAAATCGCCCTCCACGCGGAACGTGGCCGACTTGATGCCCGCCACTTCGCCGCCGGAGACTTCCAGCAGCTCGGTCTTCCAGCCGCGCGACTCGGCCCAGCGCAGATACATGCGCAGCAGGATTTCGGCCCAGTCCTGGGCCTCGGTGCCGCCGGCACCGGCCTGGATATCGACGAAGGCGTTGGCGCTGTCCATCTGGCCGGAGAACATGCGCTGGAACTCCAGCTTCTCCACGTCGCGCGCATAACGCTCGACATCGGCGACGACGGCTTGCGCGGTGGACTCGTCGTCCTCCATCTCCGCCAGCTCCAGCAGTTCTTCGCCGCCGGTCAGGCCTTCGGTCAGCGTGCTGATGCCGATGACCACCTTCTCCAGCGAACTGCGCTCGCGGCCCAGCGCCTGCGCACGTTCGGCGTTGTTCCACACGTCGGGGCTTTCCAGCTCCCGGTTTACTTCTTCGAGACGTTCGACCTTGCTGTCGTAGTCAAAGGTACCCCCTCAGCGCATCCAGCCGACCCTTCAGGTCGGCGATGCGCTGGCGGACGGGATTGAGTTCGATCATGTCCGTGGCGATTCGATCAAGGAAAACGGGATTCTAACAAATCCGGGCCTCCCCGGCCGCGTGCCGGCAGATCGTGGATCGGCAGCTAAGCCCCGTACGCACCGTCCAGCACCTTCCCTGGCGTGAACATGACGACGCCTGCCGGCGGAACGTGAACCGGCAGGCGTCGGGCTGCGACCGCACTGCCCCGGCGCGGCGCAAGCCGACCGGGACTTCACGCCTGGGCCGATATCCATTCTTCGGATCTCGCGGCCGGGCATCCATTGGAAATTTCCGCCACGTCGCGCAGCTGCCGCCGCCGTCAGGAGGCGTGCATCGCCACAGTGGCGCGCCGCGCGACCGTACGGCGGGACGGCATCTCTTCGGCGCCTTCCGTCGGTGTCTCGGCTGGCAGGATGCAGAAGCCATCGCGCCGGTTGCGGATCATCGGCATCGCGAACGGATGGTCGAGCCCCTCTCTCAGGGCCCGCATGCGCACGCGCACACGCGCATCGGCCACCGGCGCCGGCTCGTCGAGCAGGCAACTGCCCAGTTCGCGAAACGACACGCGCTTGGGCGAAGCCTCCATCAACGCCTGGAGCATCGGCAGCAATGCTTCTTCAATCTTCAACGTGCGCCCCTGGCGTCGCACGTTCTGCCCCGCGACCTCGAAGATGAGGTCCCCCACCTGCAGGCGCGCGCGGCTCTTGCCCTTGCGGCGTCGCAGGATGCCCAGGCGGCCGGTGATCGCATCCAGCGAATAGGGTGGCACGAGATAGTCATCCGGACCGATGCCATCACCCAGGATTGGCACCGACGCGCCGGGCGCGCCCAGCATCAGGACCGGCAGTGGCTTGCGCATCAGCTTTCGCAGGCTGCGCAGGGCCTGCCAGCCGCAGCGCTCGGCCAACCGCTCGGCCAGCACGATGGTATCGAAGCGGTTGTTGCTCAACAGATGCACCGCCAGCGATTCATCGGCGGCGAAATCCACGCAGTGGCGCAAGGATTCGAGGTGATTGACCAGCGGGACGGAAACGTCCCGCCGGGATTCGATGACGAGAATACGCATGGCAACACCCAGCAGGAACGACTAGAGGCGAGGCACCAGCAGGCCCAGCACCAGCAGGAGGAAACCGCAGGCCAGCAGCGTGAATGACAGGGGTGCCAGCCACGTCACATAGCCCAGCCTGCCCGCGATGCCGCCGATACCCAGCAGCATCGCGACCAGAAAGGTGGTCCAGCGCGGCGCCGTCACGCGCCGCACCCGAACGTCATGGCGACGCGGCCGATCTTCGTCACGCCGCTCACGCGCCTTCCGCCTGCTCGCAGTTGACGCAGCGGTAGACCAGCGCGCCCGCCAGCGCGCCAACGCACGGGGCAAGCCAGAACAGCCAGAGCTGATGCATCGGCATATAGCCGGCGCTCTCGCCGACGAACGCCGCCACGGCGGTGGAACGGGCCGGGTTCACCGAGGTGTTGGTCAGCGGGATGCCGATCATGTGGATCAGCGTCAACGTCGCGCCGATCGCCAGCGGCGCCCAGCCCGCGGCCGCGCCGGGACGGGTGACCGCCAGGATCACGTACAGGAAGATGCCGGTCAGCACGGCCTCGGCCAGGAACGCCACTTCCATCGGGTAGCCGCCCGGCGAGAAGCTGCCGAAGCCATTGGTGGCAAAGGTGCCTGCGCCGGCGAACGGCAGGAAATCCGGGCTGGCAGTGACGATCACCCACATCAGCGCGCCGGCGAGCAGGCCGCCGGCCACCTGCGCGACCACGTAGGCCGGCAGGTGCCGGCCCTGGAAGCGGCCGGCGATCCACAGCCCGAAGCTCACTGCGGGATTGAAATGGCCGCCGGACACCGCACCGAAGGCGAAGGCCGCCGTCGCCACCGCGATGCCGAAGGCCAGCGACACGCCCAGATAGCCCAGCCCCAGCGGATTGAAATCGCCACCGGCCTGCGCGGCCAGCACGGCGCTGCCACAGCCGCCCAGCACCAGCCAGAAGGTTCCCAGCCCTTCCGCGGTGCACTTCTTGATTAAACTCTGCATATACCTACCGTTGATGGATTGCATCGCTCCGATGCCACAGTGCAAGTCGCGCTGTCGGCCCGCGATGGGTGCGGTTATTGAACGAAGCGGCTGCGCCGACCTCCATGCGACGAATCCAAGGAACTGCGCGCGCCGCGACAAGCGGGACTGCGCCGGGCCATCGGAGTCGATGTGATCCAGTTCGCGATGCACATATCTGCCAGGACTTGCGGTGGCTATTGGACGCATCGCATTCATGCGCGTTTCCGCAGCACACCTTTCAGTCGCTGTCCGCCAGACTGCGTGCAACCCGCCCCACCCTCACGCGGCCTTTACGTAGTCCGCCGCAAGTAGGCGCTGGCCGATTCCCTCACTGCGCCGGCAGACCGGCGATGTCGAACCAAGGTGCCCCATGGAAACGCAGGCCCTCAATGTTGTTGTCGCGGACGATCACCCGGTCGTGCTGGCCGGGGTTCGTGCGATCCTCAAGAACGCCGCGCAGTTGCATGTCGCCGCCGAGGCCCACTCGGTGCAGGAAACCTACGCACGCCTGGCCGATACCGCCTGCGACGTGCTGGTGACCGACTATTCGATGCCCGACACCGGAGAAGCCGATGGCCTGTCGCTGATTGGCGAGGTGCGCCGGCGTTACCCGCTGTTGCCGATCGTGGTGCTGACCATGATGGGCAACCCGGGAATGATCCAGATCCTGCTGGCCCACGGCGTGCTGGCGGTGGTCGACAAGAGCTCGTCGATGGACGAACTGCCGACGGCGATCCTCTCCGCTTCGCGCAGGCGACGCTTCATCAGCGCCACGTTCCGCCACAAGCTCGCCCTGCTGCATACCCCCGGCGGCGATGCCTCGCCGCCGCCGCGGTTGTCGCCGCGCGAAACCGAAGTCGTGCGCATGTTGGCGCTGGGCGCCACGCCCACGGAGGTGGCCGACCGACTCGGCAGTGGCACCAAGACGGTGAGCAAGCAGAAGAAGGACGCCATGCGCAAGCTCGGGGTATCCACCGATGCGGCGCTGTTCGAATACGTGCGGGCGCAAGGCTGGCTGGGGTGACTGGACGTGGCCTGGCTGGCGCGCCTGCGACAGGCGACGGCGTGTGCGCTGTGCGCGTGCGTGCTTGGCACGGCGCTGGGCGCCACGGCCACGCCGCCGCCCGCCGCCGCTGAGCAGGAACGCGCCGAACAAGCATGGCTCCAGCGGCATCCCACGCTCGTCGTGGGCACGATGGCGCGTGGCTGGCCACCCTACGAAACCGGAAACGGGGGCCCGCTCGAAGGGCTTTCCGCGGATTACCTGCGCGCAATCACCACGCGCCTGGGGGTGACGCTGCGCCCTCGCGTCTATGCCGACTGGCCCACCCTGCTCGACGCCGCATGCCGAGGCGAGGTCGATCTGGTGATGAGCGTATCGATCACCGCATCGCGCACCCGGTGTCTTTCTTTCACGCGTCCGTACCAGAGCGTGCGCCCGGCGCTGGTCGGCCGGCGCGATGCGGCGACGCGGCTGCTCGCGGCGCCCCCTCACCTGCGCATCGCCATCGAGACCGGCCATGTGCTCGACGAATCGCTGCCGGAGACCTATCCCGACGCCCGCATCCTGCACGTACCGGACCTTCAGGCCGCACTGGATGCACTGGACGCAGGGCGCGCAGACGCCTACATCGGAAACCCGCACGTGGTGGCCTGGACAATGCAGCGGAGGCCGCATCCCGCCCTCGCGATACTGGGGCCGGCCCGCCTGCCGCCCAACACGCTGCACTTCGCCACGCCCAACGACCGGGCGCTGCTGGCCAGCGCGATTGACCGCACCCTGGCCCGCCTGCCGCAAGCCGAGCGCGCCGCCATCGACCGGCGCTGGCTGGATGCACGGCTCGGCTGGGCTGGCGAGCCCCCCTTGTTGGCAGCGCAGGAACGGCAATGGCTGCGCGAACTGCCGGTGCTGCGGGTGGCCTACGACCCGAGTTGGGCACCGCTGACCGTGCGTGGCGCCGATGGGGCGATGTCGGGGATGCTGGGCGACTACCTGCAGCACATGCAGGACCAACTCGGCCTGCGCGTGCAGGCCGTTCCGGCACGCGACTGGCGCCAGGCACGCGCGCTCATCGCCGCCGGCAAGGCCGACATCGCGCCAGCCAGTGACGATGCCGGCTATGGACCCGAGTGGCGGTTGACCCGCCCACTGGTCAGCTTTCCGTGTGTGATTGTCACGCGCCGCGACAGCGACACCATCGCCGGCCTCGATGACCTGGCCGGCAAGCGCATCGCCGTCAGCGACCCGGACGTCGCCTCGCGGCTGGCGCGCAACCTGCATGACCTGATCCAGGTCGATGTGGCAAGCGACGGCGAAGGCCTGCGGCAAGTCGTCAACGGCGCCGCCGATGCGTACGTGGGCAACCTGGCGTCGGTGGACAACCAGCTGCGCGACCACGCGTTCGGCAACCTGCACGTGGCCGCGCCGGCCGGCTTCTCCGACCACATCGGCCTGGCGGTACGCGCGCCGTACGCACAACTGGTGCCGCTGCTCGACCGCGTCACTGCCGACATGGGCGAGGACGCCCGGCAGGAAATCCGCAGGCGTTGGCTCAAGGTCGACTACGACTACGGCATCGCGCGCCCGGTGGTGTGGTGGAGCAGCGCGCTGGCGTTGCTGATCATCGGGCTGCTCGTGGCGGCCTACCTGCGCCTGCGCGCCGAGATCGCACGCAGGCGCGAATCCGACGAGCGCCTGCGCGAGATCTCGCGCAACCTGCCCGCCGTGGTGTTCAAGCTTCGCCGCTCGCGCGAGGGCGATTACCGGTTCACCTACGTCACCGGCAATCCACGCCCGCTGTTCGGGCTGGACGCAGAGCAGATCATGGCCGACGCCAGTGCGGTGTTCGCGCGCATCCGCGCGGAGGACCAGCCGGCGCTGCAGGCGGCGTTCGAGCACTCCGCGCGCACCCTGGAGCCTGTCACCTGCGATTTCCATGCCGCAGGCGATGAAGGGGCGCGCTGGATTTCCCTCAATGCGGTGCCGCGGCGCGCAGATGCCGATGCCGTGCACTGGTCTGGCTACTGGGACGATTCCACCGCCCTGCATGCCCAGAACGACGCACTGGAACGCGCACGCGCGGCCGCGGTGGATGCGGCGGCGGCCAAAGCGCACTTCCTCGCGGTGATGAGCCATGAGATCCGCACGCCGATGGCCGGACTGGTTGGGCTGCTGGAACTGCTGGGACGCACGCCATTGGCGCCGTCGCAACGCCAACTGTTGTCCACCAGCATGGAATCTGCCGCATCGCTGCGGCAGATTCTCGACGACGTGCTCGATTTCTCGAAAGCCGAAGCCGGCGAGATGGAGCTGGAAAGCATCGACATGGACCTGCGCGAGATCGCCAGCGCGGCCCTGGAGATCACCTTGCCGCAGGCGCGCGGAAAAGGACTGAACGTGCGGTTGTCGATCGACCCGGCGTTGGCCAGCCTGCATGGGGGTGACCCCTATCGCCTGCGGCAGGTGCTGCTCAATCTGCTGGGCAACGCGGTGAAGTTCACCGCCGAAGGTGAGGTATCACTGGCGCTCGACGTCGACGGAACCTCGTCGAGGAAGGAAGGCGAGCTTCAGTGGGTTCGCATCGAAGTCCGCGACACCGGCGTCGGGATCGCGCCTGACCAGCAGGCACGACTGTTCCGGCCTTTCGTCCAGGCAGATGCCACGATGACACGCCGCCATGGCGGTACGGGATTGGGGCTCTCGATCAGCCGGCAGCTGGTGGCGCTCATGGGCGGCGAACTTCAGCTGGACAGCAGGCCCGGCGAGGGCACGCGGCTCACCGTGGTATTGCCCCTGACGGTGCGCAGAATGGCGGGAGATGACGCGGAACTGGCTGGGCACCGCGTGCACGTGGAGATAGCCGAGGTGGCGCTGCGCGAGGCGGTCGTCGACCTGCTGCGGGGTTGGGGCATCGTGATGCAGGAAGAAGACGCCGAAGGCTGGCTGCTTGATACACCGCCCGACCATGCCCACGCCAGCCGCAGCATCGTGCTGCGCAAGCCCCCACATGACCTGCGCGACAGCCTGCAGGTGGACAGCGACCCGCTGCTCCCGGGCCGCCTGCGCCGCGCGTTGCTCGCGGTCCTGCATCCCGCAGCCGAGGACACCCCGCGCGTTCCGGCGCCACGACGCCACATCGCGCCGATCCTGGTGGTCGACGACCACCCCACCAACCAGATGCTGATCGGGCTGCAGCTGGAGGAACTGGGCTATCCGCACGTCATCATCGGCGACGGCCAGGCCGCGCTGGCGAGCGTGGCGGTGCAGCGCCCGTCCCTGGTCCTCACCGACATCAGCATGCCGGTGATGGATGGCCATGCCTTGGCGCGCCATCTCCGCGAACAGGAACAAGCCGGTGGCCAGCGTCTGCCCATCATCGCGATGACCGCCAACGTGCTCGACGAATCATCCTCGGCGGACCTCGATGCGCATCTCCACAAGCCGGTCGACCTCGCGCAGTTGGCGGCCGTCTTGTCGCGCTGGCTGCCTGACGAGGAGGAGGACGCGGACGCGCGCGACGACAACCCAGCGGCCCAGCGCCTGCGTGAACGGCATGGAGCGCATCTCGGCTTGCTGCTCGATACCTTCCTGGACACCACCACGCAGGATCGCCTGGCCCTCGAAACCGCCATCGCGCACGAGGATGCGCGGGAGGCGGCGCAGCGCATCCATCGCATCAGCGGCGCCTTGGGCTATCTGGGCTACACGTCGCTGGCACTGTCGGGGCGCGACCTGAGCCACGCACTGGAACATGCCGCGCTGGCGTCTGATCACAGCGCCTGCGCGCACTTCCTGCGGCAGTTGGACGAGGTGTGTGATGAGCTTCGGCAACTGCGCACGCAAGCCCACTGATGCCGGCACGCGACACTTCGCCGCAGCGCCACCGCATCGGCCGCGCTCTTTGATTTATCGAATACCCCTCCTGTCCCGTGGTTGTTAGCTTGGCGCGCATTGAAGCTCTCCCGCCGCAGCACCCGGCTCGACCATGGTTTCCAACAGCTCCGCCCTGCCCTTCTCCGCCGCCCAGAGCGAGGCGGACACCCGCCGGGCCTCGCCCTCCGCGAAGCGCCACTGGTTGTGCCGTGAACTGGTCCAGCATTCCGTGGACGCGCTCGGCGCCTCGCGACTTTCCCCCAGCGTCATCGACCTGGAGCACGAGCTGACGTTCTGGCGCGGTCATTACCAGCGCACCGCCGCCTGGCACCGCGACGTCCTGCCCTTCAACGAATACGTGCCGGCGTTCACGCTGGGCATCGGCCTGTTCCTCCAGTGCCATGACTGCCTGGTCGAGGCACTGAACGAGCGCATGGTCGCGCTGCGCTATGCCCGGGTGCGCCGTCGCTCGCGCGTGGAGTGGCATGAAGCGTGGCAAGCCGTCCATGCCGCCTATCTGCGTCTGCAGGCGCACTGGGAAGCCGCGCCTGCCCGACAGGTTCAGGCGGACACGGCCCCCGAGTCCGCCATGGCCGTCCTTGCCGCGCGCCGCCCCTCCGCTTCGCTGCTGCCGCCGCGCGCCCGGCGCAGCCGGGCACAACCCGCCTGAGTGGAGGGCGCCATGTACACGCCATGCCAGCCCTTCCCCCAAAATACGACGCGCTGGCGCTGGCCGACCACGCCATGAGGCCACGTACCGCCCGAACCGCGGTGGCGCTGCGACACGCGCCGCACGACAGCATGGGGTCCTTGCGCCCCATCCTGGAGAGCCGCGGGTACCGCACGCGCTACACGCTGACCTCTGCCGAGCGCGCCCGCGCCATTGATCCGTTGGACATCGATATCCTGCTCGTCATCGGACATCTCCCCTTGCGGGCAGACCTGGCGACGACGCCCTTTCCCAGGGAAGTGATCGACCTGATCCGCGTCCGGGCGCATTACGGGCTTCCGCTGCTAGGCATCGACTTCGGCGCCCAGCTCATCGCGCACTCGCTCGGCGGCGAAATCCGCCCATTGGCGCGGCCCGAGATCGGCCTGGCGCCGGTGCAGCTCACCGAAGCGGGCAAGCGCTCTTGCCTCGCACCACTCGGCCACGCCACCCCCGTGCTGCGCTGGCATGGGCACGCCATCACATTGCCATCCGGCTTCGAGTGCCTGGCGACTACGCCGCAAGGGGTGGTACAGGCCTTCCGGCACGGCAAGTCGACACTCGGCCTGCAATTCCACCTGGAGGCCGATCACGACTACCTTCATGCCCATCTCAATGCGCTGCGCACCTCGCTGACGATCGTCGGCATCGATGGGAACATTCTCCGCACGCAGGCCACCGAAAGCCTGCAGCGGATGCGCCATGCCTGCCATGCGGTGATGACGCGCTGGCTGGACGAAGTAGATGGCAGCGACGGCGCGCTGCCGGAGCCGGCCCAGCCCTGGGACTGAGCCGGCGGCAGGCGTCACTTCACCGAGTACACCAGGTTCAACATGGTGACCGTGTCGGTCTTCTTGAAGCCCGGATCGACATCACTGTTGTAGCGCACCTGGTAGCCGGCCTTGAGCGCCAGGCGTTCGGTCATCGAGACCTGCAGGCCGATGTCGTTCTGCACGAAGGTGTTCAAGCGGCCCGACTCCACCAGGAAAGTGTCGAGCAGGCGCGTGCTGTCAGTGAGCTGCCAGCTGAAGTCAGCCAGGCCACGCACGATCCCCTCATTCTCGACAGCGCCACTGGAAGCATCATGGCTGCGCCGAAAGCCCGGGCCGATCTCCGTCACCAGGTGCATGCGCTTGTCATCGCGCCAGCGATAGCCGTAGCTGGCCGCCGCCACGCCGCGCCACAGGTAGCTGGCGAAGTTGTCGTGGTCGTAACGCACCGAGCCGATGAGATAGCTGCGCTTGCTCAGGTCGAACGCGGAAGAAAAAGCCAGGCCGTAACGGTTGGCCGTGTCTTCCATCTCGGAAGTGGGTTCGCCACTGGCGGGCGAATAGACATCCACCTCGCCTCGGTTACGCAGCCAGAAAGCAGAAGCGTCGTGGTGCCAGCGACCTTCGTCCAAACCTACCGACAACAACGCGTTGATGTTCTGCGAGCGGGTATTGCCGGTGGCGCTCGTCAGGCCCAGCTCTCCGCTGCCGGTCCACCGGGCAGCCGGCGCCGGCGCGTCCTGCGCGAGCGCCGGAAAGGAAATCACCATCGCCGCGACGAGCGCGGACCGAACACACTTGCGATACATCAGACTACCCGAGGGATTTGAGGAACGGGCAATCTAGTGACGCGACAACACCCTCGATATTAGATACTTCGCACGCTCCGCCGGCCCATGCGACTCAGGTTCCAGCCGGCTCACTGTGTTCGACAATCAGCTGGATCGCCTCGCCGCCCCGGTAGTCGTCGCGCACCAGCCGATACGCCAGGCGCATGCGCGCTTCCGGGGCCTGGCCCTTCCAGCCGTCGAAATGGATCGCGTTGATCGGCGCGCGTACGCCGGCCAGCCGCAGCGTGTAGCGCAGGTGGCGTTCCTTCAGCGGGCGCCACTGGACGATGTCGAACACGCCATCGAACAGCGGCTCGGGGAACGCCTGCCCCCAGGGGCCGGCCATCTGCAGGGCGTCGGCGTGTCGCCAGTCGAATTCATGCGGGGCCAGCTCACCGTCGCTGAGCAGTTCGGCCTGCAAGTCGGCCGCATCCACTTGCCGCGCGACCTGCGCCAGCAGCGCTTGGCCGAACAGCGGCAGCGCGGCGCGCGGCAGGCTCAGGCCGGCAGCCATCGCATGGCCCCCGAACCGCTCGATCAGGCCGGGGTGGCGTGCATCGATGGCGGCCAGCACGTCGCGCATGTGCAGGCCGGCAATCGAGCGCGCCGAGCCGCGCAGTACGTCGGCCCCGGGCTCGGCGGGGGCGAAGGCAACCACCGGGCGATGCAGACGATCCTTCATGCGCGATGCCACCAGCCCGATGACGCCGGGGTGCCACTGGTCATCGAACAGGCAGGCGGCCAGCGGCGCTTCGCCTTCGGCTTGCAGCAGGGCGCGCGCCACCGCCGCTTCGGCCTCGTCGGTCATCGCCTGCTGCACGGCGCGGCGCTCGGCATTGATTTCTTCCAGCAGGCTTGCGATTTCGCGCGCCCGCTGCGGCTGCTCGCACAGCAACAGTTCGATGCCCAGCGCCATGTCTTCCAGGCGACCGGCCGCGTTGAGGCGCGGCGCCAATGCATAACCGATGTCGCTGGCGGTCAGGCGCGAGGCATCGCGGCCGCAGGCCTCGATCAACGCCTGCAGGCCCACGCAGCCTTTGCCCTGCCGCAGGCGTCGCAGGCCTGCCAGCACCAGGGCGCGATTGTTGACGTCCAGCGGCACGAGGTCAGCCACCGTGCCGACCGCCACCAGGTCCAGCAGTTCAGCCAGGTCCGGGCCCATGCCATCGACGAAGGCGCCGCGGCGGCGCAATTCGGCGCGCAGTGCCAGCAGGACGTAGAAGATGACGCCGACGCCCGCAAGGGCTTTGCTCGGGAAGCCGTCGCCGGACAGGTTGGGATCGACGATGGCATCGGCCGGCGGCAGCTGCTCGCCCGGCAAGTGGTGGTCCGTGACCAGCACGGTCCAGCCACGCGCGCGGGCGGCCGCCACGCCGGCGTGGCAGGCAATGCCGTGGTCGACGGTCACCAGCAATTCGGGCTGCAGCGCGGCGAGTTCTTCCACCAGCGCCGGGGACAGGCCATAGCCGTGCACTCGCCGGTTGGGGACCGCGTGGGTGACGTCGGTGGCACCCAGCATGCGCAGCCCGCGCACGCCGACCGCGCAGGCGGTGGCGCCATCGCAGTCGAAATCGCCCACGACCAGGATGCGCCGCCCTGCCGCGATCGCATCGGCCAGCAACGTCGTGGCCGATGCGATGTTGCTCAGGGCGGTGGGCGGCAGCAGGCCGGCAAGTTTGGGCTGCGCGGCATGCACGTCCTGCGCACCGCGCGCGGCATACAGCCGGCGAAGCAGCGGCAGCGTGTCATCGGGCCATTCGCCCGCCACGCCCACGGCCCGGCGGACGATCTTCGCCTCTGCCCTCATCCAGCCAGGCCGGTCCACGGGCGGCGCCAGAAGCGCCAGCGCTGCGAAGGCGCGAGCGTCAGCGCCGTGCCGTCCTGGAAATCGAGCGTCAGGTGGTCGAGTTCGCCACGCTGCATGGCTTGCAGCAACGGCTGCACCACATCGTCGGTGAACTGTTGCAGAGAACGCAGGTGGCGCAGATCCACCAACGCATCGACTTCGCCGTCCGCATCCACCGCCACGCCGGCTGCCTTGGCCAACGCGCGCAACAGGGATTCGCGGCTGCGGACCTGGCCGTAGGGCGATCGCACCGCATCGGGCAAGCGTCCACCGCCCCAGAACCACAGCGAATTGATCGCCGGTTTGCCGCGCGCGATACGCTGGCGGTTCCAGGCATGCTGGTGCAGCAACACCTGCGATTCGGTCAGCAGCGCGCGCCAGCGGCGGGCGCCCTCGCCCTGCGGCAGATGGGCGAACAGGTCATCGCCCAATGCATCGTCGGGCTCGGCGAAATCGGGGAGCTCGGCCTGCGGGGAAAGCCGCAGGTACCAACGCGACGGGTCCGGCGCATCCAGCACGAAGCCGGCGTCGGCGAACAGCGGTCGCAGGTCCGGCAGCAAGGCGGCGGCATCGGCGGCCTCCAGGCCCAGCGATTCACCGTGGGCCATCATCCGGGCGCCATGCATGTCCGGCACTACATAGGCCGGATCGGCCCGCAGCCAGGTGGCACCGGCGGCATCACCGGCGTCGAGCTGGCGCGTCAAAGCCGCCACCGGCCAGGTGGCCGGTTCGATCCGGAAGTGGCGAAGCAGCTGCGCGCGTTCACCCGCTTCGACGCTGCGCCGGTCGGCCCGCGACAGCGCCCGGGCGACGGGGTCGGCCGCCAGCGTGCCCGGCAGGCGGCCGCGGTCCGGCAACAGCAGGGTCGCCGTGGCCATGGATCAGGCGAGGTAGGCGACGCTGACCACTTCGTACTCGCGCTGGCCGGCGGGCGCGTCGATGGTGACGCTGTCGCCTTCCAGCTTACCGATCAGCGCCCGCGCCAGCGGCGAGGAAATCGCGATCAGGCCCTGCTTGATGTCCGCTTCCAGGTCACCCACGATCTGGTAGCGCTTCTCCTCGTCGGTCTCCACGTCGGCCAGCGTGACGGTGGCACCGAACACGATCTTGCTGCCGGCGCCGAGCTTGGTCACGTCGATCACCTCGGCGTGGGACAGCTCACCCTCCAGCTGCTTGATGCGGCCTTCGATGAAGCCCTGCTCCTCGCGCGCAGCGTGATACTCGGCGTTCTCCTTGAGATCGCCGTGCTCGCGGGCCTCGGCGATGGCGGTGATCACCTTCGGGCGCTTGACCGACTTCAGGTGGTCGAGCTCCTCGCGCAAACGCTGCGCGCCCTTGGCGGTGATGGGGGCTCTCATGCTTCCAGCTCCTTGTGCAGTTCCTGCAGCGACCACACCGGGCCAGTTCCGCGGAACTCGAGTGAATTCACCAGCGCGCGGGCGCCGGCGATGGTGGTCGAATAGGTCACGCGCTGCTGCAGCGCTTCCCGTCGGATCGAGAACGAGTCGGCGATCGCCGCCCGGCCCTCGGTCGTGTTGACGATATACACGATTTCGCCATTCTTGATCGCGTCCACGATGTGCGGGCGGCCTTCGACGACCTTGTTGACGATCTCGCATTCCAGGCCGTGCTCTTGCAGCCACGCGCCGGTGCCGCGGGTGGCCACCAGGCTGAAGCCGCGCTCGACCAGCGCCTGCGCCACCGGCAGCACGCGCTTCTTGTCCGGGTCACGCACCGAGACGAACGCCTTGCCCGGCTGCGGCGCCTTGATGCCGCCGGCCTCCTGCGCACGCGCCAGCGCCGCGCCGAAGCTGCGGCCCACGCCCATCACCTCGCCGGTGGAGCGCATCTCCGGCCCGAGGATCGGGTCCACGCCCTGGAACTTGGCGAACGGGAAGATCGCTTCCTTGACCGAGTAGTAGTCCGGCACGACTTCCTTCGTGGCGCCCTGCTCGGCCAGCGTCTTGCCGGCCATGCAGCGCGCGGCGATCTTGGCCAGCGGCACGCCGATCGCCTTGGAGACGAACGGTACGGTGCGCGAGGCGCGCGGGTTCACTTCCAGCAGGTAGACGTTCTCGCTGCCGTCGTCGTTGGTCTGGATGGCGAACTGGGTGTTCATCAGGCCGACCACATTGAGCGCCTTGGCCAGTTCGACGACCTGGCGGCGCAGCTCGTCCTGGGTCGCGGCCGACAGCGAGTACGGCGGCAGCGAACAGGAGGAGTCGCCCGAATGGACGCCGGCTTCCTCGATGTGCTCCATCACGCCGCCGATCAGCACGTTGCCGTCCCGGTCGGCGATGATATCCACGTCCACTTCCACCGCGTTGTCGAGGAAACGGTCCAGCAGCACCGGGGAGTCGTTGGACACCTTCACCGCGTCGCGCACGTAGCGCGCCAGGTCCGATTCGCCGTAGACGATTTCCATCGCGCGGCCGCCCAGCACGTAGCTCGGGCGCACCACCAGCGGATAGCCGATCTCGCGCGAGAGCACCAGCGCCTCGTCGGCGTTGCGCGCGATGCGGTTCGGCGGCTGCTTCAGACCCAGCTTGTCGACCAGCTGCTGGAAGCGCTCGCGGTCCTCGGCCAGGTCGATGGAATCGGGCGAGGTGCCGATCACCGGCACGCCGTTGGCTTCCAGCGCGCGCGCCAGCTTCAGCGGGGTCTGGCCGCCGTACTGCACGATCACGCCCTTGGGCTGTTCCAGCTCGACGATCTCCAGCACGTCTTCCAGCGTCAGCGGCTCGAAGTACAGGCGGTCGGAGGTGTCGTAGTCGGTGGAGACGGTTTCGGGGTTGCAGTTGACCATGATGGTCTCGAACCCGTCCTCGCGCAGGGCCAGCGCGGCATGCACGCAGCAATAGTCGAACTCGATGCCCTGGCCGATGCGGTTCGGGCCGCCGCCCAGGATCATGATCTTGTCGCGGTTGCTCGGCGCCGCTTCGCACTCGTCCTCGTAGGTCGAGTACAGGTAGGCGGTGCTGGTGGCGAACTCGGCGGCGCACGAGTCCACGCGCTTGTACACCGGGCGCACCTTGTGCGCGCGGCGCAAGGCACGGATGCCGGCCTCGTTGGTACCGGTCAGCTCGGCCAGGCGCGCATCGGAGAAACCGGCGCGCTTGAGCTTGCGCAGGCGCGCGGCGTCGAGGGCGCCCAGGCCGTCTGCGGCAACCTGCTGCTCGGTGGCGATGATCTCCTCGATCTGGTCGAGGAACCACGGGTCGATATAGGAGAGGTTGTAGACCTCCTCCACGCTCATGCCGGCACGGAAGGCATCACCGACGTAGAACAGGCGCTCCGGGCCCGGCGCCTTGAGTTCGCGGCGCAGCGTGGTCAGGTCGTCGGCATCGGCGAGGTTCAGGCCGGTCGGGTCCAGGCCGATCTTGCCGGTTTCCAGGCCACGCAGCGCCTTCTGCAGCGATTCCTGGAAGGTGCGGCCCATCGCCATCACCTCGCCCACCGACTTCATCTGGGTGGTCAGGCGGGCGTCGGCCTGCGGGAACTTCTCGAAGGCAAACCGGGGAATCTTGGTGACCACGTAGTCGATCGACGGCTCGAACGAGGCCGGGGTCAGACCGCCGGTGATCTCGTTCTTCAATTCGTCAAGCGTGTAGCCGACCGCCAGCTTCGCCGCGACCTTGGCGATCGGGAAGCCGGTGGCCTTGGAGGCCAGCGCCGAGGACCGCGACACGCGCGGGTTCATCTCGATCACTACCACGCGGCCGGTGTTCGGGTTGATGCCGAACTGCACGTTGGAACCGCCGGTGTCCACGCCGATCTTGCGCAGCACCGCGATCGAGGCGTCGCGCAGGCGCTGGTATTCCTTGTCGGTCAAGGTCTGCGCCGGGGCGACGGTGATTGAGTCACCGGTGTGCACGCCCATCGGGTCGAGGTTCTCGATGGAGCAGACGATGATGCAGTTGTCCGCGGTGTCGCGGACCACCTCCATCTCGAACTCCTTCCAGCCCAGCACCGACTCCTCCACCAGCACCTCGGTGGTCGGCGACAGTTCCAGGCCGCGGTTGACGATCTCGATCAGCTCTTCACGGTTGTAGGCGATGCCGCCGCCGCTGCCGCCCAGGGTGAAGCTGGGGCGGATGATGGTCGGGTAGCCGACGCGGGTCTGGATCTCCAGCGCTTCTTCCAGCGTGTGGGCGACGGCCGCCTTCGGGCACTCCAGGCCGATCTCGCCCATGGCCACGCGGAACAGCTCGCGGTCTT
>Ga0310344_10000603_pt1 | contig 28080 bp, 22 predicted proteins | sample HC15DNA20200_MG_FD_203801 | JGI IMG/M metagenome (GOLD analysis project Ga0310344, IMG submission 203801) | Marine microbial communities from station ALOHA, North Pacific Subtropical Gyre - HC15-DNA-20-200_MG | ecosystem: Environmental > Aquatic > Marine > Oceanic | place: Pacific Ocean: North...
CCGGCTTCGCGTCCGCCCCCGGTGTCTTTCTCGCCGCCGAAGGCACCGCCAATTTCAGCGCCTGAGGTCCCTATATTGACATTGGCTATGCCGCAGTCGGATCCGCCGACGGAAAGGAATCTCTCGGCTGTGTTGAGGTTGCAAGTGAAAATCGCACTGGAGAGTCCTTGCGGCACCGAGTTATGAATGGCAATTGCCTCGGTCAAATCTCTGTATTCCATGACATACAGGATGGGCGCGAATGTCTCCTCACATACCAGTTTGGACTGATGTGGCATACGCACGATTGCTGGCTGAACAAAATAGGGGCCTAGCTTGGTCAAATGCTTCCCACCGTAGACTATTTGACCACCGTTTGCAGAGACCTCATCGAGTGCAGTCATCATGTCTTCAACTGCCTTAGCATGAACCAATGGCCCCATCAAGATGTCATTCTGGAGCGGGTTGCCTATCTGTATTTGATTATATGTGTTAACAAGACGTTCCGTCAATTGGTTTGCGATTGAGTGATGAACGATTAGTCGGCGAGTACTTGTGCATCGTTGACCGCTGGTACCTATTGCGCCAAATGCTATGGCTTGTACCGTCAGGTCGAGATCTGCGTCGGGGGCTACGATAATTCCGTTGTTGCCGCCTAGTTCTAGGATTGAGCGACCTAGGCGTGCCGCAACCTGTTTCCCTACCTGGCGACCAGTACTAACCGAACCAGTGAAGGAAATGAGCGGGAAGCGCGCGTCGTTTACCAACCTACTTCCTGTGCTTGGTCCATCACCTACTATTAGATTGAATACGCCCGCAATGTTGTGATCAGACATCACCATGTTGGCTATGTGCTGCACTGCTATTGCTGTAAGAGGTGTGATTTCGGATGGTTTCCAGACTACAGTGTTGCCGCAGACAGCAGCGATTGCAGCATTCCAAGCCCAGGGTGCCCCAGGAAAATTAAAGGCGGTGATCACTCCTGTAGGTCCAAGTGGATGCCACTGCTCATACATGCGGTGGCCGGGTCTTTCCGAATGCATGGTGCGGCCGTAGAGTTGTCGGGAAAGACCGACAGCAAAATCGCATATGTCAATCATCTCCTGTACCTCGCCGATGCCTTCCGCACGAATCTTTCCCATCTCTAGAGCAATCAACTCTCCCAATGGTTCTACATGTTCACGCAGTGCGTTGCCCATGTCTCGCACAAACTGGCCCCTGATTGGAGCAGGGCGCTCACTCCATGCTCGGAATGCACTAGTAGCTTGTTCGACAACGTGCTCATATGATTGATGGCCAGCTGCCTGCACACTAGCTAGTGGCTGCCCGTCGGTTGGGTTAATTGAAACTACAGTAGCTCCGGAGTTGTCACTAACCCATCCATTTGTACCATAACAGGCACCGTGGTTAGTTCCGTCAACTCGCAGTTTTTGTAGAAGCTTGTACATGTTTTTCTGCGAACGATTCGCCAATCACTCAGAATTAGTCTGAAGGCGGGAAGGTCACTACCATAGTCATTCCCCACCTCAAACGCGGGTCGCTTTCTTCCAGACTCACCGTAACAGTGTAGGTAACATCGCCTCGTTTTTCCTCATGCAGGGTGCTTATATCTGTGACGATGCCAGTAAGTTCTAGGTCTGGAAGGGCATCAGGAGTAATATTGACTCTCTGGCCTAGTGTCACTTCTGGCACTTCAATTTCGGTCAGATTGTCAGTCTCTACTTTCCAGCCGGAGAAATCTGCGACTGTAACTACTGTTTGACCGGCCTGTAAGTAAGTATTCATCTTAAGTGATAGATCTGCGATAGCTCCGGACCAAGGTGCAAGCAGCTCGTTATGGAGAAGGTTTGCCCTTGCTGACCTCAATGATGCCAGGGCTGAACGCTCTAGCGCCAGAGCTGAATCTACGGAGATAGATGCTGATTCTTGCTGCATCTGTGCTAATTCTAATGTGACAGTCGCAGATTCATGTTGCAGTCGTGCAAGATCTAGGGTTACTGAAGCGGATGCGCGTTGCACACGTGCAACATGTAAAGCTAGTTCTGCTTGCTTCACGCGTAGCTCAATATTCTGTGCTTGTGCGTCAGTATAATCTGCGTGCGCTTTTGCCTGGGCAAGCTGTGCCTCGGCTAACTCTTTTTCGTCAGGATCGATACCATCCTGCAGTTTGCTTGAGCGCTTGCGTGCATCATCCAATTGTGCTTGGGCCAGGGTAATATCAGTGCGTAACTGCTGCGTCGATAAAGATACTGATTCGGGCAAGGCCGGATCCGCAGCGGATTGCCCCGCTGCTGCGAGTATACCTTCTCGGCTGTACTTCTCGCTCTGTACCCAGTCCAGATTGCGCTCTACTCTTTCCAGCTCCATTTGGGCTTCTCTAATGGCTTCATCGTTCTGCAGTCTTGCTTTCTTTAACTCCAGGACTGCCTCGTCGTATTGCGAGACTGCATCTCTATAATCCTCTTGCGCGTCTACTAGAGTGGATGTACGGCTGTCGACTGTGACCTTGCGATTAGAGTCGCATGTCCAAGTGACTTTGGTTACTATACTGGAGTAACTGGAGAGTAACTCATCGGCAATCCAGTTTGGTACATCATATATGTTGTCAGCTTCGTAAGTTTTTGACCTGTATGTTAGCTTCTCGCTAAATTCTAATTTGGTTGTGCTGTCATTGTCAGTCGCTAGCTCATTATTGCATCCCGGCAACGCTTTTTCTACATTAGTCATGAACTCCTGCTCGTCATCAGCAAGTTCTTTGGCTCTGTCGACTGCATCAGTTAGTAGGCCGATATCTACAATGGAGCTGCTGTATTGTAGTTCCTGCAACATATTTTCAGCTTTTATTACTTGCTGCTGGTAATAATTTAAGTCTGGTTGGTCGACTACTAACAAAGCATCTTCCGCGATTTGAAGTTGCTTTTGCGCCTGTTGAATCTCACTTTCGATTTGTGCTGGTGTCAGCCTTGCAGCATCGCGAAGAGAATCTAGAGTTTGTTGTGCCCTGATTGTTTCCAGTACGGTTTGTGCGCGTTCGAGTGAGAGCTGCGGGCCTTCCAGCTGTACTTGGGCAAGATTGTGTTCAGCTCTTTGTATTTCGGCATCCGCTTGGTCCAGGTTATGTTCTGCTTGTTGGATGTTGGCGTTCGTTTCCTCCAAAGCGAGTTCAGATTGCTGGATGCGGTATTGGGCTTCTTCCAATCCTAGTTCGGTTTGTTGTAGGTCCACACCAGCTTGTTCAACATTTGCCGACGCTTGTGCGAATGCCGCATCCAGCTGTGATTCGTTATCCAAACGAGCAATTGGTTGTCCTGCTGTGACCACATCTCCCTCCTGTGCGAGAATCTCTGTCACACGTCCCGGCATCCCGAATGCCAAATCAATGTAGCGTTCCGGAACCAATTGACCTTCTGCCAACACCCCATAATCTTGTGATATAGCAGGAATAATGACGGATTCCGAAGGAGGGCTATCCTGTTGTTGGCATCCGATTATTCCTGCTGCGCATACAATTGTTATTACTGAATGAATTATGTTTTTGTTTTGCATTGATTTTCCTATGTGTCAAATGTGGCGAAAATGTGCCATCGTCTTCTGATTAGATTCTACTCCCTCTGATTTTGATGCTTTCAAGTGGCCACTATGTTTCATTACGATATATATACTCTATGTGAGCGCCAGCCTCTTCAATCTCCAGAAGAGCATTGTATCCTCTTGTCAATTCAAAAAAGTTTCCGCGAAACTTGCTAATTGTAGTCAGTAGGACACAAAGGTCAAGTGCTTTGTTCAATCCCCTTTTGTGCTATGTGCTTTTTTCATCAACTATTTTACCGTACTCTAATCTAATGGTATTCCTCGCTGTTGGAAGCACTTGGGGTATAATGCCGGTGCATTTTTGCCTACGAAAGGTGTATCACAAATTGTCTAATAGTTTTGCGGATAAAGTAGCGGTGGTTACCGGTGCGTCGCGCGGAATCGGTAGGGCGATTGCAGAGCGATTAGCGTCTAAGGGCGCAGTTGTTGTCGTGAATTATGCGCGCGATTCTGAAGGCGCGGCTGCAACTGTGGAATCGATATTAGCATCTGGTGCCAACGCAATCTCCTTGCAAGCAGATGTCTCTGATTTTACCGCAGCTGAGGCTTTGATTAAACGTACTGTCAAAGAGTACGGAAAACTAGATATTTTGGTGAACAACGCAGGCATCACACGTGATCAGATTACAATGCTCATGTCTGAAGATGACTGGGACGAAGTGCTTCGCGTGAATTTGAAGAGTGTCTTTAATTGCTGTAAACCAGCTGTAAGGGCGATGATGCGTAAGCGTTATGGAAGGATAGTTAATATTAGCTCGGTTGCAGGCATAACTGGAAACGCTGGTCAGACTAATTACTCGGCCTCCAAGGCGGGCTTAATTGGATTTTCACGTGCGCTTGCGCGAGAGGTAGCAAGGCGCAAGATTACTGTCAATGTGGTCGCGCCTGGTTTGGTGCCTACGGCGTTGACCAACATTTTGCCTGAAGAGACCAAGAATGCTTCGCTAGCTGGTATTCCTATGGGTCGTTGGGGTGATCCCCTGGAAGTGGCGGATGCCGTTGTGTTTCTGGCTGGCGAGACGGCAGGTTATATTACGGGACAGGTGCTGAATGTAGACGGCGGTATGGTAATGGGATGAGATGGTGATCGGATTAACTGAAAAAAATATAGGAGCGTTCCGGAACGTACCCAGTGTAGTGGGCTACGGGGTGCATTCGAAGTTGGGGTGTAGCTTACCGACGTATGAACTCACATCAATTCTTCGGTCACCTTGCTAATACTAGAGGTGAGAGGTCATGAAATCCCGGCGCAAAGCTCGATGCCTAGCTCTGCAAGTACTTTATGAAGTGGATTGCAGCGGACATATTCTTGAGGAGGCATTTGTGCACCAGCGGGCAGTGTCTGCCCTAACAGACATCCAAGCAGCCTTTGCTCTACGGATAGCGGAGGGCGCTTGGGGGAAGCGCGCCTGGTTGGACCAGGTGATCCATCGTCATGCTCCGGAGTGGCCACTCTCGCAGATGGCTTATATAGATCGTAACGTGCTGCGAATTGCTATTTGGGAATTTGCTGTTAGCGGTGAGACGCCATTGAAGGTGGCAATTAATGAAGCCGTGGAACTTTCCAAGCGATTCGGAAGTGATTCATCTGCGCGTTTCGTCAACGGAGTTCTGGGTACGTTGGCTGCGAAAGAGAATGACGTATGTCAGATGCTGGCGGCAAAGATTAAGAAAGAAACTGCAGAGATATGAACGGAATCGGTGGTATTGGTGGCTGGGAATTACTGCTAGTGGCGGTTATTGCTATGCTTGTGCTTGGACCAGAGCATATGGTAAAACATGCTTACCGGTTTGGACGCTGGGCACGTAAATTCTCGGGGTATTGGCAGGAGGCAGTGGGTGCTTTTCGAGAACAACTCAAGGACATAGAAAAAGAAGCAGTTGACGGCGCTGATTTACCCAACCTAAATGAGTTGAAGGATTTGGCTGCTGAGATGCGTCTAGATGATGAGTTAGCCGGCATTTCTGGGCAATCTGTATCAGGCGATGCCTCGAGTCATAAACCGGAGACTAGTTTGCCGGAAGGTGGTGTCGCAGATGAAATTGCAAACGATACCCATAAAACTGAAACTAAAGAAACTTCGTCGTACACTGCATGGCGTCCTTCTAAATGAGCCCGAAAAATGAGCACAAGTAATTTGAAATCTGAAAGTGCTAGTCGCAGGATGCCGCTGCTCCAGCACCTTGCTGAGTTACGGAACCGTATCTTGTGGTCTGCATTAGCGATTGCCTTAACATCTGGCGTAAGCTTCTGGTTTGCCGATGAGGTCATACAAATGCTGATTAGGCCATATGGCGGCTTACTTCAGGTGATTGAGCCTACTGAAGGATTTGCTGTCTTCCTGCGGGTTGGCCTAACCGGTGGCATAGCATTGGCCTCTCCACTACTTATTTATCAGGTACTGTCTTTTATCTCCCCGGGACTTACAAGCCGGGAGCGTCGTGTTCTTATTGGAGTAGTGCCGGGCGCGTTGCTACTTTATGGGGCAGGTGCATCCTTTGCTTGGTTTCTAATGATTCCAGCAGCGACTGATTTTCTGAGCAAATTCATGTCTGATATTTTCGTGGTGAATTGGACATCACGTGCCTTCGTCAAGTTTGTCCTTTCCATTACATTGTGGATAGGTGTGGCTTTCGAGATGCCGTTAGTGCTGATGTTTCTTGCTTGGCTAGGGGCTGTTACGCCGAAAAAGCTGCTTCGGGGATGGAGGTTAGCTGTTGTGATTATTGCAATAGTGGCGGCTGCTATTACTCCGACGATCGATCCGTTTAACATGCTGCTTGTAATGGCTCCTCTTTTCACTCTTTACCTTTTTAGTGTCGTACTGACCATACTTCCATATAAAGCTAGGCAACGAAAACTGTCCTAACACAAAATTTGTGCCACGCGCTATAATGCTGATAGCCATGCCGGATTATCTGGTAAGCGGTGCCCCCCCGCTCAGGCTAGCCCGGCGTGGTCTTTTCTTGCCGTCTCATACTTCTGCATGGTGTTACTTAGATGTGATGTGCACCTGAGGTAAAATGGTGAGTTCAATGTCTTTTTTCTCCCAAATGGATTCTTATGGATGACGTGACTTCGCAAAACCTGCTGTCACCGCGGCCTCTTGAGCCTCGTAAGAATGCGATTATCATTGGTGCTTCATCTGGAATAGGCGAGGCACTGGCGCGTCGTCTCGCAAAGGAGGGCTACGCTCTGGCGTTGGTTGCGAGACGTGAGAATCTATTGCGTCGTCTGTGTGAGGAAATAAATGCCGATGGTTCCCATCAAGCAATTTATTTCGTACATGATGTGCTTGTCACCGTGGATGTACCGAATCTATTTCAGAAAGCGTGTGCGGTTCTGGGAGGTTTAGACCTGTTCGTATACAGTGCAGGTGTACAGTACCCCAATGATGCTAACAGTTTTAGTGGCGAAAATGATTCTCATACTTTTAGTGTAAATTTGATTGGCGCTGCTACATGGTTGAATATGGCAGCAGAGCGTTTTCAGATTGCTGGCTCTGGACATATCGTTGGTATTGGTAGTGTAGCTGGTGATCGTGGTAGACGTGGTATGCCTGCGTACACGGCATCTAAAGCGGGTCTACATACTTATCTAGAGGGTTGGCGAAATAGGCTTTCTCGATATGGTGTGACTGTCACGACCGTGAAGCCTGGTCAGGTGGCAACTGCGCTCCTGAAAAATGCGGATCGGGAGCGCAATCCTATCTCTGCAGAAACCGCTGCCGAATTGATTTGGAAGGCCATCAAGCGGCGTCGAACTATCGCCTATGTGCCTGCGCGCTGGGCATTCGTGGGATGGGTGATCCAGCATCTGCCCGGTTTTATATTTCGACGTCTGAATATCTGAATATAGGTCTGTCGGTGAAATCTGCCATGACTGAAATCTCCTACCAGAAGTTACAACGTGTGCCAGCTTGGGGTTTGGCATCCGAGGCAATGTGCTACATATATAGTCCGACTGATGAATTTGATGTCCGCAAGGTTTTTCGTCTTGCTCGACGGCAGGGTTTGTCGGTGGGTTTTCGAGGCGCGGGACAGAGTTATGGTGATGCGGCCCTAAACGGCGAGGCATTGTTGTTAGACCTTTCTGGTATGCAGCGGATTCTCGATTGGAATCCGGAGAATGGGATTGTCATTGTTGAGCCGGGAGTGACGATAGAGCAGCTCTGGCGAAAAATTATTTCTTCTGGTTGGTGGCCACCTGTCGTCCCTGGCACAATGAAACCTACGTTGGGCGGCTGCGCTGCAATGAACATTCATGGTAAGAACCACTGGAATTTAGGCTCATTTGGGGATCACGTACTGGCGTTCAGCGCCCTGCTTCCCGGCGGGGATATAGTGCATTGTAGTCCTACCGAGCACTCTGAACTATTCTATGGCATCCTCGGTTCCTTTGGGATGTTGGGCTGCTTCCTGTCGTTAACCTTGCAAATGAAGAGGGCTGAATCCGGTGCTGTGCGAGTGAGCGCTTTTACTGCTCCCACAATTGACTCTATGCTTGAATTAATTGATATTCATAAAGAGGATGATTATGTTGTGGGATGGGTGGATTGCATGTCGGACGGACTGAGGCTAGGTCGGGGTGTTGTGCATATGGCTAATCACTTGTTGTCTAGTGAATCCGACGCAAATGTGGTGCTCGATGAGTACAGCAAGCATGAATTACCGTCTGTGCTTTTTGGAGTGTTGCCGCGAGGCTGGGTTTGGCGCTTGATCCGCCTTCTTAATCACCGGCCAGGCTGGAAACTTATCAATAGTATCCGATACTATATTGGACTGTGGCGGAACGGTCATACCTTCATTCAGTCACTTCCCCAATTCAATTTTTTGCTCGATTATGTTCCAGATTGGCGACGTGTTTTTCTCCCAGGTGGATTCATTCAATATCAATGCTTCGTCCCGAAAGCCAAGGCAGCAGATGCATTTGCTGCTGTGTTGCGGCGTTGCCGGGAGCGAGGTTTTTGCGCGCACCTGGGTGTGATAAAACGACACCGTTCCGATGATTTCCTTGTATCTTGCAACTTGGATGGATTTTCTTTGGCATTAGATTTCCGCGTCAGCGAGAGAAATCGTCCTCGATTAGCAACACTGGCTAAGGAACTGGACGAGATTGTGTTGTCTGTGGAGGGTCGTTTTTATTTTGCTAAGGATAGCACATTGCATCCTGAGGCTGCACGTGCTTTTCTGGGCCCGGATACTATATCCCAACTTGCGAATCTCAAGATGCGTTGTGACCCGCACGGGTTGTTGCAGAACAACCTGTCGCGGCGCTTGTTACCTGAGCTCCATGTTCCGCTGTTGGTTGAGGAACATGTCAATCGAGACTAATATTTCGTATTGTATTCGTAGCCCTTGCTCTAAAGAACTAGCATCACGATCACCATCCGCTTGGTCCCTAATGGTGAGATGTGCGAAAAAGTTTTTCATGTAAATAGCTCTTGCAGCTTTTCGCGACGAAAGTCGAAAATCTGTTTGAGCTGCTTCCTTACCCAAACATGGTGAACTAGATCCCCAAATGGTTCAAAAGGCAATGCGTAAGTGATTTGATCCGTAATCCTGGTACCACCTTCGATGGCATCGAAGTGATGTGTGTGGTGCCAAAAACGATAGGGGCCAATACGTTGCTCATCGACGAAGGAAACTTGCTCCTGGACATGGGTGATCTCTGTGAGCCAGCGAGAGGTTACCATGGGCATAAGCTGCACGCGGTACTCTATGAGTTGGCCTTGAAACATCCTTTCATCATCACCATAGATTATCTCGAATTGCATGTGTGGTGGGGTCATTGTGTTTAGGTTCTTGGGTGTCGAAAAGTATGACCAGATTTCTTCTAAGGGTGTGGACACTAACTGTATACGTCTCAATCGGTGGATCATTTTGCGTCTCAGGAGTATCGTAATTTGTAGGAGTATATGCGACTCATCTGCGTTCACACTTTGTTAAGTGTTCTGTAAACTAAACTACAATCCCCGACAATATTTTTACTATCATTTATAAATGCACCCTGCTAGAAATGCAACCAATCTAACAAAGATTAAAGGGTTGACGGAATTTAAGTGTTTCTGGTGTTTTTGCAGCGGTCGACTATAATTACGCTCTGTGTTTGTAGCATATGTTATCTTGTCACTGTGTAACAAGGTAATTCTAATCAAATGAGTTATTAGTCTCAATTTTAGCTTATTGGCTTAATGATACTAGTAAAAGCAATTTTCGTCAGGTCAGAAAGAAAGTTATATCAGTAGATATCATGGCTTTGTACCTCAGCGTTAAAGAAATATGGCGCAATAAGGGACGGTTTTTTTTGTTTAGCTTGGTGATTGCATTGATTGCGATCCTGGTGCTATATACTGCGGGTTTGGCCTCGGGCCTTGCTTCTGCAAATAAGGAGTACCTCGAGAAATTGAGAGCTGATGTACTGGTTTTCAAGAGTGGTGTCAATTACTCTACTATTGAAAGCAGGATTGAGTATGATCAATTGAGGCGTATACGTCTCTTGGAGGGGGTGGCTGAGGCTGGTCCGATAGCTTTTAGCAACGCCAAGATAGTGTTTGATAGCGAGGTCGATTCGATTGATGTTTCTTTCATAGGTGTGGACCCAGGTAAACCGGGTGCACCAAATGCTGTGTTAGGGGACAATCTCCGTTTTGCACACTCAAAAGTGGTTCTTGTTGATCAGAAAGTTGCAGAAGACTCTAATGTCTCGGTAGGAGATTTCATCAAATTGAGTAGTACACAGGGCGAAGAGGATGAAGTGTATGAATTGCGAGTTGTAGGCATCACTGATGGTCAACAATACTTCTTCCGACCATCAATTTTCGTGTCCCTCCCAGTTTGGGACAGATATCGCCCCAAGGCTACTGCTGGTGTTTATAGGAACAAACCCGACGTTAACGTTGTTGCTGTGCTAGCGAAAGATTCAACTCGTCTGGCATATTTGCCGGAAGCGATATCTGCCGTGATTGATGATGTGGAAACAACGGATATTCAAACGGCATATGAATCTGCCCCAGGGTATTCCGAGCAGCAGGCTACTTTAGGTACTCTTCAGGGATTTACTTTGTTGATTGGAACTTTGGTGATCGGTGGTTTTTTTCAGATACAGACGCTCCAAAAAATTCCGCAAATCGGTATGCTGAAAGCAATTGGTACACCGGACCGCATTGTTGCTTCTATGGCCATTCTGCAAATAATCTTTGTTACGATCATTGGGGTTTTATTAGGTGGCTTAGTGACCTTGGGTCTTGTAGTGGGAATGCCGGACAATATCCCCATTCAATTTTCTGGCAGCTCAGTTCTAACCGCTTTGATTGCCTTGCTGCTCATAGGACCAGTTGGCGGCATGGTTTCCATTCGTTTGGCGCTCAAGGTTGAACCCCTCACAGCTCTGGGTATGTAGGTTGATCAGTGGAAAGAACTGTACTTGAAACCCAACAAGTCACAAAGATATACAGAAGTAACGAGATATTGGTACGAGCCGTCGACGATGTTTCAATCCAAGTCGAAGCGGGTGAGTTTATCGCTTTGGTGGGTCCTAGCGGTTCGGGAAAAACGACCATGTTGGCTATGTTGGCGTCTCTACTGGTTCCAACGGAAGGGAGCGTCTTAATTGATGGTGAACCCTTGGGAGATATGACTGATCGCCAGCGCACCAAGTTTCGTAGGGAAAAAATAGGTTTTACTTTTCAGTCGAACAATCTCATTCCATACCTAACCTCAATAGAGAATGTCGAGTTAATGCTTCGACTAAACGGAAAACGTGTTAAGCAGCGGCGCGGGAGGGCTAAAGAGATACTGGTTCGGTTGGGTTTGGATGCACAACTGAACCAACTACCGTCTCAACTGTCCGCTGGTCAGCAGCAGCGAGTTGCTATTGCGCGGTCCCTGATTCATAATCCGAGCCTAGTTCTCGCTGATGAGCCGACTGCTAATCTAGATACTGCCCGTGCTCATCAGGTGGTGCAGAATTTTTCTGATCTTATTCACGAGGAGAGACATGCTGGGATTATGGTCACGCATGATTTACGTATGTGTAAGTATGTTGACAGGGTAATTCAAATGGTAGACGGAAAAATCAGTCATCTCATTACGTCTCAAGAGGAAATCAGCGTTCTGTCTGAATCTAGCGAATTTGACATACTTGAGATGGGTGGCGCCTCTATGACCAAGAAAGATGTGATTCGGTGAATATTAATGAGTTGGCGATGTCTTGTATGGTAGGGCTATTTTGGCCAAAATAGTTTTGGCTGTTCATATTGCTGCTCAGTTGATTTGAGGCATCAGTCGTGTAAATGCCAGCATTTAAGAAGGTGAGACATAGCCGACAATTTGGTTTTGGGGAAGTTGAGATTTGACGATATTAATTTAGAATGTACTATTTGCATCTCCCCGTCTGCTATGCTATAATTTTGACAGCAAGGGGTTAGCAATAAGTGTATTTGGAGAAGTGGGTGAACCCCGCTTCTCTTTTTTTTCTTTTGCATTGGCTAATAACAATCAGGAGAGATTGGTGGCATGAAAACTGAATTTACACTGGCCTTCAACGAAATTGCGGAACGCAGTAGCCTGGATCGTGAGACCATCATAGAGGCTTTGGAGATGGCCCTGGTGCAGGCCTACCGGAAATCTGTTACAGCTTCCGAGGCACAAGAGGTTGTGGCTCGAGTAGATTCTGACACTGGTCAGGTGTCAGTATTTGCTGAGAAAGAAGTAGTGGATGAACCACAAGATGACCGCACAGAGGTAGCTCTATTGGTGGCTCGTGATTTGGAGCCAGAGGTGCAGTTGGGCGACCTGTTATCTGTGGATTCCACTCCTGCGGGTTTTGGACGTATTGCGGCTCAAACCGCTAAGCAAGTGATTCTTCAAAAGCTCAAGGAGGCGGAACGTGAGAGCCAGTATCAGGAATTCGTCAAGCGTGAAGGGGACATAATTCATGGCACGGTACAAAGCTATGGTGCACAGGGGGTAACCCTTTCTCTAGGTCGTGCTGAGGCGCAAATGCCGCGGAATCAGCAGATGCCTGGTGAGCGCTATCGTACGCATGAGAAGGTGCGTTTTTATGTACTTGAGGTGCGCAAGACCTCTAGAGGGCCACAGATAATTGTTTCGCGTACTCACCGTAACTTGCTGCGGCGTTTGCTGGAGATGGAAGTGCCGGAGATTTTTAACGGGGTCGTAGAAATCAAGTCCATTGCGCGTGAGGCTGGCTATCGCTCTAAAGTTGCGGTATCGGCACTGCAGCAGGGTGTGGATCCAGTTGGAGCGTGTGTGGGAATGCGCGGCATGCGTATCCAGTCAATTGTTAAGGAGTTGCACGGGGAGAAAATCGATGTGATCCAGTGGAACCCAGACGTGAGCACGTTTATATCCAAAGCATTGAGTCCAGCCCGGGTAGCTAGTGTGCACTTGGAGGATGCCTCAGTGGAGGGGCGTACTGCTACGGTTATTGTGCCTGACGACCAGTTATCGCTTGCAATTGGGCGCGAAGGTCAGAATGCTCGACTAGCAGCTAAGCTCACTGGCTGGCGCATAGATATAAAGAGCATGGCCGAGGCTGCGCGGGAGGCAGTAGAGCTACTGCAGGATGATGACCGTTATGCAGATCTTAAGCCGTCGTTGGAGGCTGAAATAGAGAGGGCTGGAATTACACTAACGAAAATGGCTGAGAACAGGCCGGTGATGCCGGAGGAATACACTACGTTGAATGGCCTGGTCGATGTTATTGAAGAGCGCAATATTGAAATGCAGGCGGTGGAACTGGCCCAAAGGAGAGAAGTTTTGGAAGCAGTGCGCTCTGGTATTCCTGAAGCTGCTTATAGCTGTGCCCTCAATGATGCTGATGTGCTTACCGAAAAATTATTGGTAACTCTGGAGGAGGCCGGATACCAGACAGTTGGACATGTTCTTGAAGAACTGGCCATTAATCCTGACTCTATTTTGGCTTTACAGGGCGTTGGTCCGAAAGTATTGGAAAAGTTACTTAGTGGTCTTACCGAACTGGCGGATAGATTGCCAGTACCTGAACTTGAACCAGATTCTGAGATACAAGATGAAACAGTAACTCCAGAGGAAGTCTCCTCCGTAGAAACTTCGGCAATCGAGTCTGTATCTGAGACAGAAGAATCGCTGCAAGTAGATGAGCCAACTGGTGTGCAACTTGAAACAGATGATCAGTCTATTGCTCAACCTTTGCCAGAGGAAGTTGCAGCAGATTGGAAAGAGGATGAGCCCGATATAGATCAGCTGCTACAGCCGAAGCAGAAAAAGAAAAAGCGACGCAAGAAACGTTCAGTTGTCTTCGACGATGAACGGGGCGTATACATAACATCGCATATGCACAGGCGGGATGGTGAGCAAGAAGATGACTGGGATGAGGAATATTAGAGAGTTGGGAGTTGGGATGACGAGGAAAGCGAGAAACAGTGAGGGTGAGTCGAGTACAAAACGAGTGCCGCTGCGTACTTGTATTGGCTGTCGTGTAACTGACTTGAAACGTGATCTAATCCGTATTGTGCGCAGCTCAAACGGCGTCCAGGTTGATCAAACTGGCAAACAGGCTGGACGAGGTGCTTATGTGCATGCACAACGCGAGTGTTGGGACCGCGCTTTGCGCGGCACGCAGGTGTCACAGGCACTGCGCATTGAAATAGGCCCACAGGACCGACATCGGCTAAGGGGGCATGCCGCCGTGATCTTGGGGGAGGAATTCTAGAGGTTGAAAAAGTATGCGATGAATGATTCTATCAACGGTACAACATCAATACCAATCCCTGAAGTAGTTACTGTGCGAGACCTAGCTGATTTGATGGAGGCTAGTCCGATTGCTGTCATTAAACAGTTGATGGCCAATGGTGTAATTGCTAACATTAATCAGCAAATTGATTATGAAACCGCTGCAATCGTTGCTGCAGAGATGGGTCATGTAGTAACGCCTGCGGTTGCAGAAGATGATGCATCTGATGATGCCATTAGCGACGTGCCTGCTTGGCGTAAGCTAATTGAAGAGGAGGCTGCAGGTGATCTTGTGGTCCGGCCTCCGGTAGTGGCAATTCTTGGGCATGTAGACCATGGGAAGACATCGCTGCTAGATGTTATTCGTAGTACTGATATCGCCGAGGGCGAGTCGGGGGGTATCACACAGCATATTGGAGCCTATCAAATAGAACGTGAGGGTCGTAGGATTAGTTTCCTCGACACACCCGGACATGAGGCATTTGCTGCTATGCGTGCCCGTGGTGCTCAAGTTACAGATATTGTGATACTTGTGGTTGCGGCCGATGACGGAGTGATGCCTCAAACGCGGGAGGCCATCGCGCATGCACAAGCGGCCGGCGTACCTATTGTGGTCGCTTTGAATAAGATGGATCGTGCCGGTGCAAACCCCGAGTTAGTGAAGCAGCAACTCGCAGATGAAGGGTTGATCACTGATGAGTGGGATGGAGACACTATGGTGATACCGGTCTCGGCTACAGAGATGAGCGGCATTGATGATTTGTTGGAGGCCATTGTTCTAGTCACTGATGAAACTATGATTCAAGCGAACCCGGCAGCTTCCGGTGCAGGCACAGTAATTGAAGCGCGGATAGATAAATCGCGCGGTGTGATAGCAACTATATTAGTGCAAAACGGCACTCTTGTTACGGGTGACGTGATTGTTGCAGGTCCGGCTTTCGGCCGTGTCCGCGCAATGTTTGATCAAGATGGCACTTCGATTCAAGAAGCTCCGCCATCTTTTCCTGTGGAAGTGATGGGCCTTGACTCAGTGCCTGCTGCTGGTGACATGTTCGGCAGTTTTGAGACTTTGAAGTCGGCACGTAAGCAAGTAGATGAAAACCGTGTAGTTCGCGAGGCCTCGAAGCATAGTCAGAATTCGTTTGATCTGCAGGACGTCTTTGCTAGGTTTGAGTCAGATGGTGTGCAAGAGCTCAACCTGGTTGTAAAAGCCGATGTGCAGGGTTCGCTTGAGCCAGTTATTTCGTCTCTTGAACGTCTTGGTGGCGACGGAATAAAGGTGCGGTTGCTGCACTCTCAAACTGGCGACATAAGCGAGAGTGACGTGCTTTTGGCTGCTGCGTCAGGCGCAATTGTGATAGGCTTCAATGTACGGGCGGATTCCGCGGCTCGTAGCTTGGCTAGTGTTGAGGGTGTCTCCATTCGACAGTATGAGGTCATTTACCGGATGGTGGAAGACGTTGAAAAAGCCCTAACAGGGCTTCTGGAACCGGAATTACATGAAAAGATACTGGGAGAAGCTGAAGTGCGAGCCGTCTTTAAGATATCAAAAATCGGTTTAATCGCAGGTTGCTACATGCGGGATGGTGATTTTCAACGCAAGGCTAGGGCCCGTGTGTTACGTGGAGACGATGTGGTGCATGATGGCGCAGTCTCCTCTTTGAAACACGAGAAAGAGGATGTTAATCAGGTACGGAAAGGGTTTGAGTGCGGCATTGGCCTTAAGGGATTTCATGATTTTAAAGTAGGTGATACTCTGCAGTGTTACATATCCGAAGAGGAATGAGAATAGATGGCTAGAGTGCGTGGAATTGGAACTAAGCGTGTTTCTGAACGTCTGCAAGCAGCTATAGCAAATCTGATTCGTACTGGCATGGGAGATGCGCGCCTAAATCTGGTGACCGTAACTGATGTTCGTGTAGACCGCGAATTAGAACGGGCGCATGTCTGGGTGTGCGCACCGGCTTTAAATGAGGACAGGCGCGAACAAGTGCTGGAAGCCCTATCTGGTGCCTCTGGCTTCATACGTCGGCAGTTAGCCGTCCGTGTACGGATGCGCCGAATGCCAAGTCTGGAGTTCCACTGGGATTTTACCCCTGACAATGCTGCTCAAGTGGATAATCTGATTGACAATGGTGGTGCTACATATGAGGGGCTTCATGGCGTCAGAACTTCGCAAAGCTAAGAAATGGTTACATGGAGCCGACCATATCTGTATTCTCAGCCATGTCAGTCCGGATGGAGATGCGGTTGGGTCAGTGCTTGGGTTAACATGGGCGCTTAGGGCAGGTGGGAAGCGAGTTACTCCGGCCTTGGCGGATGACGTTCCTTCAACTTTTACATTTCTTCCCGGGTGCTCTGAAGTGGCTAACGCAGTGCCAGAAGATGTTGATCTTCTTATAGCATTGGACACAGCAGATGTCGAGCGTTTAGGATCGCTTGGCCAAGATTTGCCTCAGCCCATTGATATCAATATTGACCATCATGTCAGTAACAGCCATTTCGCTAATATCAATTTAGTCGCAGATGATATGGCTGCAACGTCGGAGTATTTAGTTGATTTACTAGAACCATTTGGTCTTGCTTTGGACAAACAGGTGGCTAATTGTCTGCTCACTGGACTTCTGACTGATTCTCTAGGTTTTCGTACTAATAGCACTGGAATATCTACGCTGGGAACGGCACAGAAGCTATTGCGATATGGTGCTCAGCTTCACGAAATTTATGATCGTACATTACACCGGAGGTCTTTTGAATCCATGAAGTTGTGGGCTCAAGCCCTCGGTACGGCGCGCTGCGAAAGTGGGATAGCATGGACGCATGTGACTTTGGAGGGCAAAGCTAAAATAGGATATAACGCTAGTGGGGATGCGGACGTGATATCGCAACTGACGGCTATTGAGGATGCAGATGTGGCAGTTGTCTTAGTAGAGCGTCCAGATGCAGAGGTGAAGATTAGCTGGCGTGCAGTGAGTGGCGTAGATGTGTCTGAAATTGCTCAATTCTTTGGAGGGGGTGGTCACAGGGCTGCCGCAGGTGCAAGTATATACGGTGTCACCCTTGAGCAGGCTGAACAAGATGTGCTATATCGAACACGTTTAGCATTGAATCAGTATCTTCAAGGGTGCTCAGTTCCGTAGCGGAAATAGACGGTCTGTGCGGAGCCTTTTATGAATGGCTGGCTTCTCGTTGACAAACCAGGTGGCGTTACTTCGCATGATGTCGTCCAGAGTGCGCGTGGTTGGCTGCGTCAGCGTAGAGTTGGGCATACTGGCACGCTTGATCCTCTTGCCACGGGTCTCATGGTCCTTTGTTTAGGATACGCCACTAGATTGAGCGAATATTTGCTTGAGCAAACCAAAGAATACTGTGCTGTGATTCGTTTTGGCCAGACTACTGATAGCTACGACGCTGATGGAGAAGTGACGTCGACGAATCCAGTCAATATAGGTTTGGCAGAAGTGACAAATGCATTGCATCAATTCCGTGGGGAAATCAATCAGATTCCTCCGGTGTTCTCCGCGAAAAAACACTCTGGGAAACGCTCGTACAAGTTAGCCCGGGAGGGAAAGACGGTGCGGATGCGGGCGCGTAGGGTGCGTATCGACAAACTGCATGCCATTGATTTTGAAAATGTAGATGTTACCCTTGAACTTTCCTGTTCTGCAGGTACGTATGTACGTTCTCTGGCTCACGATTTAGGCCAGGTATTAGGTTGCGGAGCTCACCTCGTTTCCTTACGAAGAACTGCTGTGGGGAAGTTTTCAATTCAGCAAGCTCACACCACGAAGGAGCTCGAATCAGAATTTGTCTCCGGACTGGGAAAGCGTCATGTGCTTCCTCCTGGTGAGGCATTGAGTGACTGGCCGGAGATTATGCTTCGGGGAGAGTGTGTGCGTAAGCTCCAGCATGGCAATCCGGTCAAGGTCGGAGGGAGCATACCTCATCGTTTGGGTCTCGCGTATGATTCGCGTGGAAAATTAATCGCAGTTGTAGAGGGACACCCGAAAGAGGGTCACTGGCAGCCAAGAAAGGTGCTAATTCAACAATGACTCATGTGAGATCCCTAATGGATGTTAATGCCTTCGGCTCAACACTTTTGACCATTGGTGCCTTTGACGGAGTACACCGTGGACATCAGGCCTTGGTGACGGACATGATTGTCAGCGCCAGGACTAGCGGATTGCAGTCGGTAGCACTAACCTTTTTTCCGCATCCCTCTGTTGTACTGAGTGGACGCAACCCAGCTTCATATATACACAGGCCGGATGAGAAAGCGATTGCTTTAGAGAAATTGGGAGTTGATTGGGTGGTGACTCTGCCGTTCAATGAGCGCCGCGCAAAAATTACTGCGGGTGATTTTACTCGCCAACTGCGCCGGGATTTGGATTTCCGCCAGTTTTGGTGTGGTCGCGATTTTGCCTTTGGCTGTGGGCGCGAGGGAGATATTGACTGGCTACAGGAGCACTCCCGGGAATTCGGATTTAGCTTGCATATTGCTGAGCCAGTGCGGCATGAGAATGGTGTGATCTCTAGCAGTAGAGTCCGAGATTACATACGTCGTGGAGACATGGCAGGGGCGATGCGCTGTCTCGGGCGTCCATTACGGATTCCCGGTATAGTGGAGACTGGCTCGGGTCGTGGGCGCTCCATAGGATTCCCTACAGCAAATCTGGATGTGTGGGATGAGCGGGCTCGTCCCGCCGTCGGGGTGTATGCGGCCTTTGCGTGGCTGGAAGAAGTAAGGTATCACGCAGTTGTTAATGTTGGTCTACGCCCGACTTTTGATGATGGTCACGGAGTCACTATAGAGACGCATTTACTAGACTTTAATGGTAATCTTTACGGGCGACGCTTGTTGCTTGATTTTATCGCGCGACTGCGCGACGAACGAAAATTTGAGCATACGCAGGATCTGGGTGCGCAGATTAAAGTTGATGTGAATACGGCGCGCGAGGTGCTTGCAGAGGTGTAGATGGACTGGCATATGAGCGAGCAATGTCACTGCTAAGACTGCACTGATTAAACTCGGCAACAATTGATTAGGTGGACTATGTCATGACTGCGCTTGAACTGATTACTCTTAGTGAAATATCCCGAAGATGAGTCATGGAAAACGCTGGTTACTTTGCCAAAATATGCATAGAGATATTGACATCTCATGTTGAAATAGTGTGGACATGAACTTGGTGCCTCAGGTGATTTGATATCCTGGGATATGTTTTGAAATATGAGAGATAAGATGCAGTACGTGAAATTAGTGACGGTAACACCGGATGCGGAATCGCAAATGGCGTACATTGCCAGGGTTTCCAATCCTCAGAATCAAGACAACGAAAACTTTTCTGGACTCCTAAAATATTGTGTTAAGCATGGTCACTGGTCTGTTTTTGAGCAGGCATATATGACATTGGAAATAGATACCACACGTGGTATTGCTGCGCAAATTCTGCGGCATCGCAGTTTTACTTTCCAAGAATTCTCTCAGAGGTATGCTGATGTTGGTTTACTCGATAGTGGCATTCCTATTCCTGATTTGCGCCGACAAGACATTGCTAATCGTCAAAACAGTATTGACGATATGGCAGAGACACAGCAAGATCAGCTGCGAAAAAAAATTGCTCGACACTTCAGGGATGCGGAAAATCTGTATAGAAAACTCTTAGAAGAGGGAGTTGCCAAAGAGTGTGCTCGCTTTGTGCTGCCTCTGGCTACTCCTACTAGGATATATATGACAGGTTCTGTGCGCTCCTGGATTCATTATATTAATTTGCGAAGTGGACATGGTACTCAGAAAGAGCACATGCAGATTGCAGACCAGTGTAAAGCAATTTTTGTCCAAGAATTCCCTGTATGTTCTGAAGCATTGGGATATACGTCCTAGTGCCACAACTAGTATCCGGATGTAAGCGTGTGTATATAGACGTCTGGCTCGTTCTGGGCCAGGAAACATCGCGTTGGGACACAGATAGGTTGGTCAAGAATCTACGGAAGTCCAGTAATTGAGTGTAGCGATTCCGAAAGTTATATTTGCGAGAGTGATCGTGATGAATGCCTCATCCGTGAAGGGATTACGGGAATTTTAGCTTACGTACTTGAGGGTCCTTATAAATTATTCCACAACATCGTGATGTAGAGGAAGCTCAAAAACTTTTTCAGTCTTTATTTCTATCCCTGCCATTGCTTCCGCTCTCGCGTTCTTGATATTTTTAGAATTGTTGGCATGGATAGTGAATAGCTTGTCTCCCCTGTTGATGCGAGCGCCCACTTTTTGATGCACAACGATTCCAACATCTAAGTCTATCGGTCCATTTTTTCGCTCACGTCCTGCGCCAAGCATGGTTGCAGCTTTACCGATATTGATAGCATCCATTCGTGCTAGAAAACCATCGTCTTTAGCTTTTACGGTTTTTGTAATCGTTGCGGCTGATAGCTTCTTTGGCTCGTCTACGTATAATCCATCGCCGCCTTGGGCGGTAACGAGTGCTCGGAATTTCTCCAGAGCGCTGCCATTTGCAAGCGCTTCTTCGGCCAGTAGTTGTCCTGATGCTGCGTCCTGCGCTATTCCGGCTAGACGCAGCATCTGTCCGGCTAGTAGCAGGCAATGGGAGCGTAAATCCGGTGGACCGGCGTCGCGCAGTGTGTCTATGGCCTCGGCCAGTTCAAGTACATTCCCTACAGCATTTCCCAGTGTCTGATTCATGTCTGATATCACAGCAATAGTGTGACGTCCAGTATGGTTCCCTATGGCGACCATCAAGTGCGCCAGTCTACGTGCGGTTTCGAGCGTCGGGGTGAAAGCTCCGTTGCCGGTCTTTACGTCTAGCACAATGGCCTGTGCTCCTCCTGCGATTTTCTTACTCATGATTGAGCTAGCGATTAGTGGAATGCTGTCTATGGTGCCGGTCACATCACGCAGTGCATATAGCTTGCCATCAGCTGGCGCAAGATCGGCAGATTGCCCGGCCAGCACAATACCGATGTTGCGCATCTGTGACCGGAACTGATTGGAAGAGACATCACTGCTAAAACCGGGTATTGCATCCAACTTGTCTAGCGTACCGCCACTGTGTCCCAAACCGCGACCTGACATCTTGCCCACGGCTGCTCCACATGCACTTACAATCGGTGCCACCACCAGCGTGGTTTTGTCACCGACACCGCCAGTCGAGTGTTTGTCCACCGTTGGGATAGCAACAGTGGATGATAGATCAAGTATCTCACCGGAATTAGCCATTGCCAGTGTCAGGGCAGTGGTTTCGTGTGCGTTCATGCCTTGGAAATACAGCGCCATTGCCAGTGCTGCGACCTGATAATCGGGGATTTTTCCTGCGGTAAATTGCTGGACGAACCACTCAATTTCTGCGCTGCTGAGCTCCTTGCCGTCGCGCTTCTTTGTTATTAGATCTACAGTTCGCATATGTTTTTTCGTTAAGCGGGATGATTACACTATAACACTAGCAAAGCGAATGTAAAAGGGGATATAATATGTGTGACCGACTCGTACATCTTACCTAAATCTATGACTCAAATAGACTGTCTCTTAACTGGAGCAACTGTAGTTACGGCCAACGAGAAATGGGATGTTTTCGAACCCGGTGCTGTTGCGTTAAGTGGCGATAGCATAGTTGCCGTTGGCCCGGCTGATAAGATATGCTCAGAATTTTCGAGTATTGAGTCAGTAGACTGTTCTGGGAAGGCAATCATACCTGGAATGATAAATGCCCACACGCATGTTCCTATGACTCTGTTACGTGGGTTAGCGGATGATCTACGACTGGACGTGTGGCTGCTAGGATATATGATGCCGATCGAACGCGAGTTTGTGTCCCCTGAATTTTGTCGCATCGGAACATTACTTGGCTGTGCTGAGATGATTCGTTCAGGCATCACTTGTTTTGCTGACATGTATTATTTTGAAGATGATGTGGCTCAAGCCATTGCAGATGTAGGTATGCGCGCTCTTTGCGCACAGACTGTACTTAAATTCCCGATGCCTGGCGCAGCTAGTTTTGAGGATGGGATTGTGTACGCACGTCAATTTATTGAGCGTTGGAAGGGACATGCACTTATCCTTCCTTCAGTTGGTCCGCACGCACCTTACACGAGCACGCGTGATATGCTTCGTGCCTGTGCGGATCTTGCCAAAGAGTACGACGTGCCGTTACACATTCATTTGTCTGAGACAGAGGGAGAGGTAGAGCAAAGTCGCAGAGACCACAATATGCCGGTCATCCCATGGGTGAAAAAACAGAATCTTTTTGGTGCAAAAGTGCTAGCGGCGCACTGCGTACACGTTGACTCGGGTGAAATAAGTACGATGCACAACTATAGTGTCGGAGTGGCACACAATCCTACTAGCAATCTTAAGCTTGCTTCAGGGATTGCCCCGGTTGCTGAAATGCTACGCGTCGGTCTGAATGTGGGTATTGGGACTGATGGCCCAGCCTCAAATAATGATTTGGACATGTTCGAGGAGACTCGGCTTGCCTCCCTGCTGGCTAAGGGAATTTCTGGTGATCCCACTGTTTTACCTGCACGTCAGGCCTTTGGGATGGCCACAATCATGGGGGCCCACGCGTTGCATATGGGGGATGTCACAGGGTCTTTGGAGCCGGGAAAGCGGGCGGATCTTGCTGTGCTTGATTTAGATCAGTTGCATACTGCACCTTCCTTCAAACATGATCCTGACGGAATTTATGCCCAGATTGTGTACGCGGGAAAGGCAGCGGATGTCTCTGATGTGATGGTGAATGGGCGTTGGTTGATGCGTGAACGAGAACTGCTGACTGTGAATGAGGTGGACTTGTCCTCCGCTGCCAGAGAATTTGCTGTACATATAGACGCTTTCCTAAGCGAGCGTGAGGAAAGCGTGCTGCTTAAGCTTGTAGCCATCGGTGGCATGGAACGCCAAGAAAGTTTTGAAGTGCAGGCAAAAAGGCGTATTTCTGACCCTCAGACAGTCATTGAGGGGGTACAGCGTGAGCCTTTCTCCGTTATCAGGCATGTACAGTATCACCAGTACGATACCTATTTTCTTTTTCCTGAGCCCGAAGAGCATCAGCTCCGAATTCGCGAGGATGATCGTATTGGAGAAAAGGGGGATGTTGAGGATGTGCGTTACCGCCTTACTCTTATCGGGCCAGCTAAAGAACGCGAATTCTTAGGATCAATCCTTCTTTCGCGCTCACGCTTTCTAGCACCGTCTGTGCACACATTGCGATTCTATCGGGAGTATTTTTGTCCTGATGAGGAACGAAAAGTCGAAAAAGATCGGCTGCGCTGGCAGGTGGACTTTCAAGGTGTGGAGTGTTATGTCAATCTTGACCAGATTGTCGATCCAGATCTTGGATATTTCGTGGAGGTAAAAGCTCGAACATGGAGCAAAGGTGATGCTGAGGAAAAAGCGCGATTAATGGGTGAAATGCTTTTGCGTCTGGGAGCATCTCCAGAAGACGGACCGATAGAAGATTACTCCGAACTTTCCTGAGGGATAGGGCTAGTCTCATCTGTGAAGCGCCGCTGCCAATCGTACAGATGCTCCAATGCTTGGAGCGGGCTGAGAGTGTCCACATCTAGATCCCGTAACTCATCGAGTAGAGGGTTGGGGTGTGTGCCCAGTGTCGGTTTCCCGTCATCATCTGAATCAAATACCCGTGAACTTTCATCCGTGCTTTCCAGACTTTCCAATAATTCTTGGGCTCTTCGAATGACTGCTTGTGGCAGTCCAGCGAGTTTGGCTACATGGAGTCCGTACGATCGGTCTGACCCTCCCGGAGTTATGTGGTGCGTGAAAATGACGGACTCCCCATCCTCAGCCACTGCGACATTGTAGTTACTTACTCCTGGCAGCAAGCTGTCAAGTTCCAATAGTTCGTGATAATGGCTCGCAAAAAGAGTTTTGGAGCCTAGATGCGGTTGGTTATGTATATATTCAACAATAGACCACGCTAGCGATAGACCATCATAAGTGCTGGTTCCCCGACCTATTTCGTCAAGGATTAGCAAACTTTTGGGAGTAGCATGGTGCAGAATGTTCGCTGTCTCCACCATTTCGACCATAAAAGTGGATTGCCCGGAGTGAATTTCGTCCTGTGCTCCGATGCGTGTGAAAATTCGGTCGACAATTCCCACAGACGCTTCTGTGGCTGGGACGAAGCTACCTATCTGTGCCAGTAGTACGCACAGTGCCACCTGACGCAGAAAAGTACTCTTGCCGCTCATATTTGGCCCAGTAACAATCCAGATATTCTCCTCCCTCTTGAAGTGGCAATCATTTGGCACAAATCGTTCTCCGTTGGGGATGCACTGCTCAACGACGGGGTGACGTGCTTCCCGCAGTTTCAGGACTGAGTCATTTCTGATTTCCGGGCGCACGTAATCGAATCGGGAGGCTGTTTCAGCCAGGGATGTAAGCACATCCAAACGTGCTAGTGCTTGCGCACTATGTAGCAACTTAGTAGAGTGTGTACTTACTTGTACGCATAGGTCTGCGAAGACGCCACGTTCGACGGATAGCATCTGCTCTTCGGCCTTAAGTACTTTGCTCTCATATTCTTTCATGTCGGGCGTAATGTAGCGTTCAGCGTTGACGAGTGTCTGCTTTCTAATGTAATCGTCCGGAACCTCGGTGAGACTGGCTTTGGTGATTTCGATGTAATATCCAAAGACTTTATTAAAGCCAACTTTTAGTGTCTTAATGCCGGTGCGCTCGCGTTCTACGTGCTCAAGAGCGGCTATCCATTCGCGTGCTTCGCGGGAGGAGCTCATTATCGTATCCAGGTCATCAGACCATCCCGAGCGAATAAAGCCGGTTTTTTCCGTATTGCTCGGTGGATTCTCCACCAACGCTGATTGCAACAAATCGAGTACTTCTTGATGGATGTCTATTTCTTCTCCAATAGTCGACAAAGGATTTGGTTTAATGGATTTCTTTAATGTTGGAAGATCGCGTAACGTAGAGCGTATTGTGCCTAGATCTCGCGGCGTTGCTCTGCCAATAGATACCCGGTTGGTTAAACGTTCAAGGTCACCTAAAGGCCGCAGAGCTTTTCGAACATGGGATCGTAACAGTGCGTCGTCGTGAGCAGTGCTCACTCCGTCTAGACGCTCATTAATGGCTGCAACATCTAATAGCGGTTGTTGCAGCCAGCGTCGAAGCATTCGACCTCCCATCGGGGTTATGGTGCAATCCAAAACGCCTAGCAATGTTGTGTCAGTATCGCTTGGCCGGATTGTTTCTGTCAGTTCTAGATTGCGTCGCGTGGCAGCATCTAGTCGCATGAATGCGGTTGTGTCGTAAGATGAGATTCCATTGATAAATTGCATTGCGGAGGATTGTGTCTCGCGAAGATAGTGGACAATTGCGCCAGCTGCCCCGATGGCAAGGGGGCACGCCTCGATTCCAAAACCAGCTAGCGTACTAACTTGTAGTTGGTCGTGTAATGTCTTACGGGCTGCACTTGGCTCAAATTTCCATTGCGCGAGATGCGTTGTGTTCATCTTGTTTCCCCGGGGAAAATAGTCGGCGTTTTCTGGGAGCAGTATCTCTGAGGGTGAGATGCGGACGAGTTCATTGTATAGCTGCTCAGTGGCATCTGTGCCACTCAACTCTGCGGCTCGGAACTGTCCCGTACTAATGTCAACATAGGCTAGACCAACACTGTCTCCAGACCTGATCACAGCTGCTAGGTAATTATTTCTATTTTCGGGAAGCATACTTGGATCAACGATGGTTCCTGGAGTTACTACACGCACGACTTTTCGTGGCATCAGTCCGTTGATCGTCTCGTTGCCTACTTGATCGCAGATGGCAACGTGATGACCTCGCGAGAGTAATCGACCTAGGTAATTCTCCAGTGCGTGATGAGGGATACCGGCCATGGGCACTGAGACATCCTTAGACACTTTGCGTGCTGTCAGCACAATGTCAAGTTCGCGGGCTGTCGTGCGAGCATCCTCATCAAAGGTTTCGTAAAAGTCTCCCAGTCTGAAAAGCAAGATTGAATCCCTGTGCTGTTTCTTGATGTCCAAATATTGCTTGCGAACCGGAGTCATGCTTGTCTTGTTTGCACACATATGTGTATTGTACGAGAGGCTTGTTTTTCGGTCAATTTACCACCCGGCTAGTGAGTGTAACTTATGGTAATATGTGAGTGTATACTCACATGAGTACTGGATAACTGAGATAAATGACAAGTTCAACTGGTGAGCTGCAGCTGGTGGTGACTGGCATGGATTGCGCAGATTGTGCCATTACCCTTGAGCAAAGCGTAGTCCGTCTTGCCGGAGTGCAGGCATGCTCGGTTAACTTTGGTACTGGTCGAATGTTAGTGAAGGGATCGGTTGCTGAAGGGACAGTTAGAAAGTCAGTAACGGCGCTCGGTTATGGTCTGGTTTCATCCTCGACTACAGGATCGTACGCGGGCAAATACAGTCAGTGGGTAAGTGTGTTGAGTAACCCGCGGAATACGCTTCCTTTGATTGGAATGGTGCTGATCGGTCTTGCTTTTGTGGCGCAGGTTTCATACTCGTACCTTGCAGGAATACTGTTTGCTATAGGGGCTTTGTCTGGAATATATTTTCCCGCGCGCGCAGGATTTGCGGCGTTAAAAAGCAGACGGGCATTAGATATGAATATACTCATGATAATAGCGGCGCTCGGCGCATTCGCAATTGGCGAGTATGCGGAGGGGGCCACAGTAATTGTTCTCTTCAGTCTCGGCGAGGCGTTGGAAGGCTTTACTCTTGAGCGTGCACGTGAGAGTATTCGTTCACTAAGTAATCTGGCTCCTAGTGCGGCCATGGTTCTAAGACATTGCATGGATTGCGCATCCCACAATGGCAAGATGCTACCTGATAGTTCTGGAATTTACACAGGCGGACCTTGTCCTTGGTGCGACATGCATATGGAAACTGTTGCGGTGGAAGACCTTGAACTAGGAGAGATAATTTTGGTTAGGCCAGGAGAGCGGATTCCTATGGATGGGTTAGTATGTTCAGGAGAGTCTGCTGTAAATCAAGCCCCCATAACTGGCGAAAGTATACCGATAGAGAAAAACACGGGTGCGCGGGTCTTTGCCGGTACTGTCAATGGTGAAGGTGCTCTGGAAATTGAAATCACCGACCTAGCACATGAAAATACTTTGGCACGTGTCATTCATCTGGTGGAGGAGGCTCAAGAACAAAAAAGTCCAGCGCAGCGTTTTGTGGATAGGTTTGCGAGAGTGTACACGCCAGGAGTGGTAGGACTGGCCATTGCAGTGGCAGCACTTCCCCCTATACTTTTTGGACAACCCTTTTTAGATTCGACAACTGGCCATGGGTGGCTTTACCGTTCTCTGACAATGTTGGTGATCGCATGTCCTTGCGCTTTGGTTATTGCTACTCCTGTGACCGTTATCAGTGCAATTTCAGCTGCCGCACGACGTGGGGTGCTAATCAAGGGTGGTGCTTATTTGGAAATGCTTGGCCAGGTGCGTGTGGTAGCTCTGGATAAGACCGGTACACTTACGTATGGTCGTCCTCAATTGGTGTCTCTGGAGTGCAGAGGTGGAAACTGTTCTATGAGGACGGACTGTGCCGATTGTAATAGGATGCTTACACTAGCTGCAGCCGTCGAGATTAATAGCAGCCATCCACTTGCGCAGGCTGTTGTACAGGCGGCCCAGCAGCGTGGGCTACTTATTCCTCGTGCTATTGATGTGTGCTCACTGCCAGGACGTGGTGTAAAGGGTAATGTGAACGGAAGCGCAGTTGTCATTGGCAGTCATG
>Ga0310344_10000604_pt1 | contig 28062 bp, 23 predicted proteins | sample HC15DNA20200_MG_FD_203801 | JGI IMG/M metagenome (GOLD analysis project Ga0310344, IMG submission 203801) | Marine microbial communities from station ALOHA, North Pacific Subtropical Gyre - HC15-DNA-20-200_MG | ecosystem: Environmental > Aquatic > Marine > Oceanic | place: Pacific Ocean: North...
AGATCGCTTGCGGACTGACTGACAAGATGAATCCTATACTCCTCGAATAACTCTAAGGCAGGCCCCAACCTGTGAAGTATGGCACGAATCTTCTGGCCTATCAGACTAACCACCTCAACATCTCGGATGATCTGAACCCTACATAATTTACCTAGGAGAGTTCTCAATCTCTCCAGCACTGCATCGTCCGGATTATCCAGTCTTGGATCTAGAGTTAACGTCACGTTACTTTCCGACGTCGATACCAGATCAACTGAAAGACCCAAATCACTAAAACACTCAAAAGCAGACGCTAGAAACCCAGCCTCGTGCCACATCCCGAGTGTTTCCATTGAAATAAGAGTAACCCCCGTGCGTCCGGCTATGGCTTTAACCAGAGGCACATCACTCCCCGGATCTGAGCTGATTAGTGTTCCTGGAAGTTCAGGTCTCGCAGTAGAACGCACCCTGAGTGGTATCTTCCCCTGATAGACCGGCCTAATGCATCGAGGGTGCAGTACCGCAGATCCAGTAGAAGCAATCTCTTGCGCTTCCTGATAACTGAGGGCCCTAAGGTGACGGGTACCAGAGACAGAACGAGGGTCTGCACTAAAGATACCAGGAACGTCGGTCCATATTTCAAGTCCCAAAGCCTGCAGTTTAGCTGCTAGGTAAGCAGCTGACGTGTCAGATCCCCCTCTGCCTAAAAGTACCCCCCGTCCCTGCTGGTCACTAGCAATGAAACCCTGAGTGATAATCGTTCCCTTCGACTGACAAAGTTCTTCCTGCAGAATAGTGTCAGGTGTAAATTCACATCTAGCCGAAATGAAATGGCCCTGTTCGCCAGTTTCAGGGAGATCTACACTACGTAGCAATGTACGGGCATCCATCCAGTTGACCTGAAGCCCCCGGGTCTCTAGAAAGGCAGCTCCTAGTCGAGTAGAAAGAAGTTCACCAACTGCCATGACATCTGCCTGTAACTGAGGGTCAACTACATCTACAGAATCCAAACCAGAAAACAATTTTTCTAACTTGGAAATTTCAGGCTTCAGAAAATCCAATCCTTCCAACCCCATTTCCTTTGCTAATTCTGTATGTACGGACAGAAGCTTTTGGAGACACTCTTCGGTTCCCTGACCATCCATTCTCCGTAAGGTCGACTCCAAAAGATTAGATACTCCAGAGAGAGCAGAATGGACTACCAGTGGTCTATAGCCAACCCGAAGTCTTTCTTCAATAAGATCTACGATTGTCTCCCAATTCTTCAAAGAGGAGACACTGGTGCCCCCAAACTTCAGAACTAACCAGGGCTGGCGTCCCATATCTTCCATATACTTGGGGGAGGGGAATGTATCAGTCTGCATACTTCTCATCAGCCTACAAGGATTCTCAATAACAATTATTTGGTCCTTAACCTGTATAGTGGCAATATTAGCGCAATTGCCGGTTCCTTTCGATCGGAAATGCTCCGGCCTGAAGAATAGTGATCACTTTCCGAGAAAGGTCTTCAATGCACGAAATACTCACTCCTGATCAATTTAAAGAACTCCAAAATATCGATAGTGCTACGATCTCTAACGCCATCGAGACCTTTCAGGTCCGCCCACGGGTGTCAGGGTATGCCGGCCTTGGAGTCAAATGTATGTTCCCCGAAATGGGTAGCATGCTAGGGTACGCTGTCACTTGCACAGCTGATAGCACAACAGAGGATCGGCCAAATCCTGGACTAAACAAACTCTGGGAGGCCATAGAGAAAGCGCCCAAACCTGCCGTTCTGGTCATCCAAGATGTTGGGAATAAACTGAGTCACTCTTGTCATATGGGTGAGGTCATGGCCACCACGGCTCTGGCACTCGGAGCTGTTGGCTGTGTTACCGATGCCGGGCTCCGTGATCAACCTGCCGTACACAAGTTAGGATTCCATTACTTCTGTCCGGGCATGGTAGTGTCACACGGCAATGCTGTTATTTGTGATATTGAATGCGACGTAGTTGTTGACGGAATGCACGTAACTCCAGGGGATCTTGTCCACGGAGATGTGGATGGTGTCCTCACTATTCCGCATAACATCTCATCTCGCGTGGCAGCCGCAGCCAGGAAGATCCAGAGAGAAGAAGAAGCTTTGATGACAATGATTCGAGAGCCTGGGTTCACAGTGGAAAAACTAAAAAAATATCAGAAAGGATTCCAACACTAATCATATGCAGGCCCCTACTCCCCAATCGGGATCATGGGCAGTAAATCTGGCTGTTACCCAGGCTAAGGTGGTAGCGTGCTTGAATTCATGAAAACTCTTGAAATAACCAGCGCCCGAAACCCTCAATACCAAAGATGGCGTTCTTTCACGTCTACCCCAGAAAATCCTGACTGTCCTTGGATTGCGCTTGAAAATCCCAAAGCGATAGTTGATATAAGCCAAAAGATCCAAATTGATCTTCTACTGCATTCACACGAAAGCCCATTAGTAAAGACTCTCCTACCCCGAAGCAAAAAAAATGTCCGACTTTCTGCCTCACTACTCAAAAGGTTGTCTAAAGTTGTTGACGGAGGAGAAATCATTGCCTTCTTCCCGAAGCCCATTTACACGTGGGCGGACGTCACTCGACGGATCCTTTACCTGGAAACACTTCAGGATCCTGGCAATCTTGGAACTCTTTTCCGAACAGCACAGGCAACCGGTCTATTCACCATAGTAACAAGCCCAGGGTCGGTCTCAGCCTACAACTCTAAGGCCGTACGTGCTTCCAGTGGGGCTCTCTTTCGGGTTCCATTTTTGGAAAAAATTAATCTCGATGCACTACGTAAACACGGGTACCACCTCCTCGCTCTGGCACCCTCTTCAGAAACAGACCTTTTTTCTGTTTCCCCCGAAAACCCTACTGCTTTTTTAGTTGGTAATGAAGGTGCCGGTCTGAGCCCTAGTGCAATTGCAGCCAGTGAACGAAAGATCTCCATTCCGACTCAGCCAGGAGTCGATAGCATTAATGCTGCAGTTGCAGGATCAATATTGATGTATCACATCTATCGTAGGGCAACACATCATGAAATCTGACCTTTTTTCGGACTCTGCAAATACAAATCCTTCAGCACACTCTCCTCTAGCCGAAAGGATGCGCCCCCTGGTACTGGAAGACATTCTTGGACAGGAAGCACTATTAGGTAAGGAGACGTTCCTGTATCAAGCCATTCAGCAGGATCAAATCCCTTCACTAATTCTCTGGGGGCCTCCAGGAGTTGGGAAAACAACCCTGGCAAGAATTATTGCAAACATGACGGATTCACACTTCACATCCCTTAGTGCCGTAATGGCAGGAGTCAAAGAAGTAAAAAAAGTAGTGGAAAATGCCACCTATCAAGAGCGCGCATTTTCCAAAAGAACTATCCTTTTTGTTGACGAGATACACCGATTCAATAAGGCACAACAAGACGCATTCTTACCACACGTAGAGAACGGTAAAATCACTTTGGTGGGGGCTACCACGGAGAATCCTTCTTTCCAGGTTATTGCTCCCCTTCTGTCTCGGTGTCGGGTAGTAGTGTTGGAGCGTCTATCTGAGATAGACCTAATGAGAATTCTTGTCAGATCTCTTAAAGATCCTGATAGGGGGCTGGGAAGTAGCCACACTAATTTCCCTGAAGAAGCTCTGCAAGTAATTGTTGAATTTGCCAACGGGGATGCTCGGACCGCATTGAACGCACTAGAGCAAATCGAGGGAGTTCTCTCTAGTCCCTCTTCTTCTAACAGTCCAGTCACAGCCAAAATGGTACAGGAGACCCTGCAACACCGGACATTACTCTATGATCGGGCTGGTGAAGAACACTTCAACCTTATTTCCGCTCTCCACAAATCACTGCGCAACAGTGATCCCGATGCATCGATTTATTGGTTAGTCCGTATGTTAGAAGCGGGAGAAGACCCTCTCTACATTGTACGAAGAATGGTGCGTTTCGCCTCAGAAGACATCGGCTTAGCCGATCCTTATGCCGTAACAAGAGCCATCTCAGCCTTGGAAGCATTCCAGCTTATAGGCCTACCGGAAGGAGCACTAACTCTCGCTCAGTTAGCAGTAGATTTGGCTATGACCCCCAAATCTAACTCAATCTATCGTGCCTATCAGTTAGCCCAACAGGACGTAAAAAACAAGCGCCTCGAACCAGTCCCACTTCAATTAAGAAATGCACCCACATCACTGATGAAAGATTTGGGATATGGAGACAACTACGAATACGCACACAACGCTCCTGGAGGGCTTACTCGGATGGCATGCCTACCTGAAAATCTAGACGGAGTACGTTACTATGTACCAACTGAACGGGGTAAAGAACAGGAATACAAGAAACGTCTCGAGGCCTTATTTAGATTTAAAAAGACCGCTGAGAACTCGGACCCTGAATAATAGCGGACACCCTTGATAACCATTCCCAGTCAACGAACAAAATGGAAGAATTTTTAGAACACTTTGTCTCTCAACTAAATTGGCCTCTGCTCACAGCAATGCTAATTGTAAGCCTAGGGCTATTAGGTAAAGGTGCGGATTGGTTGGTAGACCAGGCAGTAAAACTATCCTCTCAAAGTGGCATCCCAAAGGTCATAGTAGGTGCCACTATAGTTAGTCTTGGCACTACTGCTCCCGAGGCTGCTGTTTCGGTCTTGGCTGCTATTCAGGGCAAACCAGGACTAGCACTCGGCAACGCGGTAGGCTCAATTATCTGTGACACCGGGCTAATCCTGGGTTTGGCCTGCCTGATTTCCCCACTACCACTAGACCGTAGCGTGGTCAATCGACAGGGATGGATTCAGTTCTTCGCAGGTATTCTTCTGGTATTGGCCTGCTTTCCCGGATCTTGGGAAACAGCAACTTCGGAAGGTGGGCAACTTCCCAAGTTGGTCGGTTTTGGATTTCTTGGTCTGCTAGTAATTTACATGTGGTATACGGTTCGACAAGCCCGTCGAGGAGGTAGATCTGATGAGAAACCTCAAATAATTCCTGGGTCTTACACTCTAATTCTCGGAAAACTCGTTGGCGCAGTAGGGCTAGTGGTCAGTGCTTCATACTTACTCATTCCAGCCGTCAGTGAAGCAGCCCTTCGCATAGATGTACCAGAAAGCATAGTAGCCGCCACGATGGTGGCTTTTGGAACATCTCTTCCAGAACTAGTCACCGCTATCACTTCTGCCTGGCGAGGACATGGGGAGCTCGCAGTGGGCAACATAGTAGGAGCAGATATCCTCAATGTATTATTCGTGGCCGGTGCTGCTGCTGCCGTAACAAGTGGAGGACTTCCCGCTCCAAGTCACTTTTTTACTTTATATTTCCCATCGATGATTTTCATTTTAGTAGTATTCCGGATTGGAATCTTCTTTTGTAAAGGCCACCTCACTAGGCCATTCGGGGTAATTCTCGTATTTGCCTACCTGGCCGTAACAGTGATGGGCTATCTGAATTGACAAAAGGCCTTGAAAACATCGATGTAAAAACAGACTCCAAAAAAACTTAAAACAAAAGAAAAGTCACTTAATAAAAGCTCATTCGCAGATTGAAATTAGTCTTTAGAGTATGAAGCATCGTTTAAGAGTCTGAGCTCAATGCGTCTAGTTTTACAACTATGATTAATCATCGTTCTCTTACTGGATCAACATCCCCCCTCCCGGAAGACGGCCATAGAGGGTAAGATACAGTCTTCATAGGAAAGGAGTCTGGCATGTCCGAGTTTCAGTTCCAGAAGATGTTCGAGCATAGCGGAGAGAAAACTCTGTACCGCAAGCTCACCTCTGATCACGTGTCCACGTCAATATTCGAAAGCCGCCAGATCCTCAAAATATCTCCCTCTGCCCTCACGCTATTAGCCCAACAGGCAATGGATGATGTGAGCCACCTACTAAGGTCCAGTCACTTAATTCAATTGTCGAAAATTCTCGAAGACCCTCAGGCATCTGAGAACGATCGCTTCGTTGCTCTAGAATTACTCAAGAATGCCAATATTGCAGCAGGACGTGTCTTGCCTGGATGCCAGGACACGGGTACGGCCATTGTCATGGGGTACAAAGGCGAAAATGTGTTCACGTCTGGCGACGATACTAAAGCTCTTTCAAGAGGCATATACAAAGCCTTCCAAGAACGAAATCTGAGATACTCACAGATGGCCCCGTTGGACATGTTTTCAGAAGTCAATACTGGCACCAACCTTCCCGCCCAAATCGAAATCTATTCAGAAGCTGGTGATGAGTATAAGTTCCTCTTCATCGCAAAGGGGGGCGGGTCTGCTAATAAAACGTTTCTCTATCAGGAGACAAAGGCTCTACTCAATCCCGAATCACTCCTCTCTTTTGTTTCCGAAAAGATTCTGACTATTGGAACCTCGGCTTGTCCTCCCTATCATCTCGCCCTAGTAATTGGAGGAACATCTGCAGAATTAACCCTCAAAACAGTCAAACTTGCTAGCTGCCATTACTTGGACGACTTACCTACATCAGGGAATAGGCTTGGGCGTGCTTTTCGCGACCTGGAAATGGAAAAAACCATCTTCGATCTGTGCACTGATATCGGGATCGGGGCTCAGTTTGGAGGTAAATACTTTGCGCATGATGTACGAGTTATCCGGCTTCCTCGACACGGTGCCTCCTGTCCTGTCGGTCTTGGTGTCTCCTGTTCAGCAGATCGTCAAATTCTGGGAAAAATTAATCGGGACGGTATCTTCCTAGAAAAGCTGGAGTCTAACCCCGCCCAATATCTACCAGAAGAGACAGAGGGGTCCCTGGGGAAAGACGTGGTAGAGATAGATTTAAACAAACCTATGGAACAGATTCTCGCTCAACTACGGGAGAACCCCATTGCCACCCGCTTATCTCTGACCGGTCCAATGGTAGTGGCTCGAGACATCGCCCATGCTCGACTTAAAGAACGACTCGATCGTGGAGAAAACCTACCTAAGTACTTCAAAGATCATGTGGTCTATTACGCTGGCCCGGCCAAAAAACCAGACGGGCTAACTTCAGGTTCTTTCGGTCCCACCACAGCAGGGCGCATGGATTCCTACGTTAGCCTATTCCAAAAGCATGGCGCCAGTATGGTCATGTTGGCCAAAGGGAACCGATCCAAGCAAGTTAGTGATGCTTGTGCCGCTAGTGGAGGGTTCTACCTAGGATCAATCGGAGGTCCTGCAGCTCGCCTAGCTGAACATAGCATTCGAAAAGTAGAGGTTCTTGATTATGAGGACCTAGGCATGGAAGCAATTTGGCGCATCGAAGTTGAGGATTTTCCTGCCTTCGTGGTCATCAACCATGAAGGAGAAGACTTCTATGCGAACCTTCTCAAGCATCGGTCCCGCCCCCTTATCAAAATCAATCCGGCCAAGGAAGAGACCTAAATCCCCTCATCTACTTCTCAACACTAACTGCATATTGCTGTCTCTCTGCAAAACACATAGGGCAAATCAGCGAGCTGTGAATTTCTGAACCCGCATTCCATTGTGGACGTCCACAACATACACCGCACCATCGAGACCAACCGCTATATCGTGGGCCCAGTAGAATTGGCCATCATAGCTTCCATAGGAACCCCATTTCGTAATAATTCTCCCATTCATATCTAACTTAACCGCTCGATTACGCATTGGAGTCTCAGCGACCATATCTCCACCATCGATAATAAATATACTGCCGTCGCGACCAACGTCAATACCCCATGGTCGGCCCAACGCTGAACTCTTCCACTCATTCAAAAAAGTCCCATCCCCCTTGAAAACTTGAACTCGAACATTTCTCCTATCGGCTACATAGACCCTACCCCTGGCATCGATTGCAATCCCATGAGGCTCATTAAACTCGCCTTTCCCCTCTCCCTTCCGACCCCACTCCATAAGAAATTCACCAGTCGCACTAAACTTGGCAATCCGATTGTTTCCATAACCATCTGAAACATAAATGGTTCCATCTCTTGCGATTCCAACATCAGTAGGCTTATTGAAATGACCCTCATCCTGCCCGGCTACCCCTTCTGTTCCCAGACTCAATAAAAGCTTTCCTTCATGGCTAAATTGGAACACCTGATGAGCAGCTGTATCCGTCACCCATACATTATCCTGAGAGTCGACGGCCATACCGTGTTCTGCCTGAAAAAGACCATCACCCCAAGATTGCAACACCCTGCCAGTAGAAGCCTCGAAGCATATGACAGGACGTTCTCCTCGGTGAAAAATCCAAACATGATTGTGTGAATCGACCGCAACTCCAGCCACTTGACCTAATGCGTATCCCTCAGGTAGGGACGGCCAGCCATGCACCACCTTATAAGACTGGGATGCTCCGGCTAAAACTTGCGAGCTGAAGGATAGTAGAAAAAATAACGTTAGGAAGAATAAGGAACGTCGCATAATAAAATCTCCAGGCTAAAACCTTCTTCGTTTTGACTACACTGGCTTGCAGTAAACCAGTTAAGGAATTACTTTAATTTCCAATCTTAATTAACTGTAAATAAAATAAAAAGCCCCTGAGAGTATTTCCACTCTCAGGGGCATATAATCCGGCAACTACCTACTTTCCCACACAGTCACCCGTGCAGTATCATCGGCGCTGGAGAGCTTAACTTCTGTGTTCGGGATGGGAACAGGTGTACCCCCTCCGCTACAGTCACCGGAAACCTTGATTGACAACAACTGCAAATTTTCAGGCCAAATCCCACAAATTCTGTGTAACAGAATATTCTAGGTCAAGCCTCACGACCGATTAGTACAGGTTAGCTTCATCCGTTACCGAACTTCCACACCCTGCCTATCAACCTCGTAGTCTTCGAGGGGTCTTCAGGCTGGTATTAACCAGCAGGGAGATCTAATCTTGGGACGAGCTTCACGCTTAGATGCATTCAGCGTTTATCTCTTCCGTACTTAACTACCCAGCGATGCCCCTGGCGGAACAACTGGTACATCAGAGGTACGTCCAACCCGGTCCTCTCGTACTAGGGTCAGCCTCCCTCAAATCTCCTACGCCCACAGCAGATAGGGACCGAACTGTCTCACGACGTTCTAAACCCAGCTCACGTACCGCTTTAATCGGCGAACAGCCGAACCCTTGGAACCTTCTTCAGCTCCAGGATGCGATGAGCCGACATCGAGGTGCCAAACCTTGGCGTCGATGTGAACTCTTGGCCAAGATAAGCCTGTTATCCCCGGCGTACCTTTTATCCGTTGAGCGATGGCCCTTCCATTCGGAACCACCGGATCACTAAGACCGACTTTCGTCTCTGCTCGACGTGTTTGTCTCACAGTCAGGCGGGCTTATGCCTTTACACTCTACGGCTGGTTTCCAATCAGCCTGAGCCCACCTTTGCGCGCCTCCGTTACATTTTGGGAGGCGACCGCCCCAGTCAAACTACCCGCCAAACTTTGTCCCTCTTCCCGATTCAGGGAACAAGGTTAGATGCTCAGTACAAGAAGGGTGGTATCTCACGGATGACTCCACCAAACCTGACGGTTTGGTTTCAAAGTCTCCCACCTATTCTGCACATCACGCACCGCACACCAAAGTTAAGTTGTAGTAAAGGTGCACAGGGTCTTTCCGTCTTGCTGCGGGCAACCGGCATCTTCACCGGTACTACAAGTTCGCTGAGTCTCTTGTAAAGACAGCGCCCAGATCGTTACGCCATTCGTGCAGGTCGGAACTTACCCGACAAGGAATTTCGCTACCTTAGGACCGTTATAGTTACGGCCGCCGTTCACCGGGGCTTAAATTCAGAGCTTCACACCGAAGTGCTAACCCTTCCTCTTAACCTTCCGGCACCGGGCAGGCGTCAGACCCTATACGTCGTTTTGTTGACTTTGCAGAGTCCTGTGTTTTTAGTAAACAGTCGCCTGGGCCATTTCACTGCAACCTCCTTCAGCTCAGTCAGCATGTGACTTCACTAAAAAAGGCCCACCTTCTCCCGAAGTTACGGTGGAATTTTGCCGAGTTCCTTAACAAGAGTTCTCTCATGCGCCTTGGGATACTCTCCCCGTCTACCTGTGTCGGATTGCGGTACGGCCACTTTCGTTCTCGCTAGAGGCTTTTCTTGGCAGTGCGGAATCAGCGGGTTACCCGTCGGATCTCTCCTCGGGGCCCTAACACGCCTCGGTATTAATTTCACGGATTTTCCTATGAAACCTACCTACACGCTTGGACCGGGACAACCAATACCCGGACCGCCTATCCCTCTGCGTCCCCCCATCACTAATAACGAACTACAGTGGTACAGGAATATTCACCTGTTTTCCATCGACTACGCCTTTCGGCCTCGCCTTAGGAGCCGACTAACCCTGGGTGGATGAACCTTCCCCAGGAAACCTTAGACTTACGGCGAACTTGATTTTCACAAGTTTTATCGCTACTTATGCCGGCAGAGTCTCTTGCCTACGCTCCAGCAAACCTTCCGGTTCACCTTCAGTCGCACAGGCAATGCTCCCCTACCGCACCCAGGCTAAAGCCTGGATACCCGCAGCTTCGGTGATGTGCTTGAGCCCCGTTAAATTGTCGGCACAGAGCCGCTTGACCAGTGAGCTGTTACGCTTTCTTTCAAGGGTGGCTGCTTCTAAGCCAACCTCCTGGTTGTCTCCGCGTCTCCACATCCTTTCCCACTTAGCACATACTTCGGGACCTTAGCTGGCGGTCTGGGCTGTTTCCCTCTTGACCATGGAGCTTAGCCCCCACGGTCTGACTCCCGGGCTGACGTTTCCGGCATTCGGAGTTTGATTGGATTCAGTAAGCGGTGAAGCCCCCTAGTCCATTCAGTGCTCTACCTCCGGAACGAATCACCCGAGGCTAGCCCTAAAGCTATTTCGGGGAGAACGAGCTATAACTGAGTTTGATTGGCCTTTCACCCCTATCCTCAGCTCATCCAAGCCATTTTCAACTGACACTGGTTCGGGCCTCCAACAGGTGTTACCCTGCCTTCACCCTGGCCAAGGATAGATCACTCAGCTTCGCGTTTATTCCAGACAACTCATTAGCGCCCTATTCAGACTCGGTTTCCCTTCGGCTCCTCTTTATCTACAGATTAACCTTGCTGCCTAGAATAACTAGCCGGCTCATTATGCAAAAGGCACGCCGTCACCCTCCGAAGAAGGCTCCGACTGCTTGTAAGTAAACGGTTTCAGGTACTTTTAACTCTCCTAGCAGGAGTACTTTTCACCTTTCCCTCACGGTACTAGTTCACTATCGGTCGCAAAGGAGTATTTAGCCTTGGGAGATGGTCCTCCCAGATTCCCACAGGATTTCTCGTGTCCCGCGGTACTCGGGATACCAAGCCCGCCACATCCCCTTTTACCTACAGGTCTTTTACCTTCTATGGATCGTCTTTCCAGTACGATTCGGTTAGGTTCAGTAGCTTCACGCCTGGTCCCACAACCCCCGACCTGCCGAAGCAGTCCGGGTTTGGGCTGTTTCCGTTTCGCTCGCCGCTACTCAGGAAATCGCGATTGCTTTCTCTTCCTTCGGGTACTGAGATGTTTCACTTCCCCGAGTTTGCTTCTATTCCCTATGTATTCAGAAATAGATGACCCCGTTACCGGAGCCAGGTTTCCCCATTCGGACACCCCCGGATCAAAGCTAGCTTGCAGCTCCCCGAGGCTTATCGCAGCTTGCCGCGTCCTTCTTCGCCTCTTTGCGCCTAGGCATCCACCGTTTACCCTTAGTAGCTTGACCTAGAATATTCTGGTACACAAAACATTCGGTCTTACTTGTGGTTTTGCCCTTTTATTCGCATTCTCTAAATTTTCAAAGATCTCTACGCTCCTAGAAGCGCCCTTGTCCCTAAAGACAACGGCCAATTGTACGTAGACTACTTCCCGACTGTCAACAAGACTATCTTAATTTTACACATCTTAAATGGTGCAGACTGGACTCTAAGAACTACATTTCTCTGGGAATATTAATCCAAAGAAAAATTATCAGTAACCAAAGTGGATTTCAGCAGGATTTAATTTTCTTAGCGAAATGCCTGCCGGAATGGGTTTTTTTAGAGTTTCGCTATCTTAATTTCACTTGGGGAACTACTCACATCTCCGCCTGCCTGACTTCTTCTGACCTGCCCTTGGTTGGCATACCTCGCAGAAGTGAGTGCCTCGATTGCTAATAAATATTTTTCTTATCTCCGCACCACACACCAGGCATGGAGATCCTTCCCGGCCATATACCCTTAGTTCTTCTTGGTGGGAGCCCTCCCGACCATCACTATCGATGTAATCCCGTAGAGTAGTCCCGCCAAATTTTATCGCCTTTTCCAAAACTCTTTTGATACTTTGAAAGAGCCGCTCCCTTTCAAAAATCCTGATGCGATTTATTCTTCTGCAAGGATGAATACCGGAAACAAACAATGATTCATCTGCATATATGTTTCCGACTCCAGCCACGAAACTTTGATCTAAAAGGAGAGACTTAATCCGTACCTTCCTATCTCTGCAATTATCCAAAAAGACGTCCAGTAAGTACTCCTCTGAGAAAGGCTCCATTCCTACCCGCGAAAAAAACCTGTCTCGCCTTGCTTCTTCATGCGTAAACAAGTAGATCCTCCCGAAAGTTCTTATATCCCTGTAGCAAAGACTTTTCCCATTCTCAAAATGGATCTGCAAATGTGTGTGCTGATCGGGAGAATGCTGTCTAACTCGCTGCAAGCCCGTTGCTGGGTGTCGGAAGAAGTGTGGAGAATCACAACGAGACGGATCACGAAGAGTAAGTTGCCCCGTCATCCCGAGATGAATGACTAGATCATGCTCACTCAAACGAAATATTAAAAACTTCCCGAGACGATCAAGGCTTTGGATTTTATCCCCAAGAAGTACTTGCCTGAGCCAATCTCTCGGTACCTGGAAAACTCTACAGGAGTGACTTTCGACATCAACAATCTCAATGTCCTCGAACTGGCCCGTTAAACCCAGCCGGATTGTTTCTACTTCGGGTAGTTCAGGCATTGCTCGTCACCTCATCTTCAGACGAATATTACATGCCTACGTCACGGGCAAACCTCAATCGGATTTCTTCAGATACCGGTTTAGTGAAAGTACTGACCACTACCAAAACGATCGCATTGGGAACAAGCCCCCATACGGATGCGTGGATAGGCAATGCGGCTTTCACCCATGCAACCAAGGATGCTAAAGAGCGGAGTGATGAAAAGCCTATCCATTCAACGAGAGGATTGAAAAGACTAGTGAACATGAAGGCAAAAACCACTCCAGTGGCCAGTCCCGCACAAGCAGCTACAGAAGTTCCTTTCCGAACAAACAAAACATCAATGGCAATTGGCAGGAGTTGCACGCTGAAAGCAACTCCAAAAAGGCCAAGACCAACCATCATTTCCATAAAACCTACAAAACTACTATCCTGCCTGGAACCGCTCAGTACTACCAAAAGCGATAAAAAAGATGCCGCCAGAATTACAAGTCGCCCTACCCACAAACGTTCCTTTTCAGTGGCTTGCGGCCTAATGAACCGATCGTAAACATCCCGAGTCACCAAGCCACCGAGGGCGTGTAAGTTGCTGTCTGCCGTACTCATTGAAGAAGCCATAATAGCTACAATCAAAATTGATGCAAGCAGCAACCCCAACTCGTTCCCTAGAAGATTAGGGAGCTGATATTTCATCACCACGACCAATATCTGATCATAAGAGCCCACACCCGGATTTGGACTAACCGCACCGAGTTGGTCGAACTGTAGTGGATAAAGAGCCTGACCGCCTAACCCTACCAACATGATCCCAAGCAAAAAACAACCGGTCAGCAGGATTATAAATATCAGCGCACTACGCTGAATTGTCTGTCGATCACGAGCCGAATAATATCGCATCCACTGTGGAGGAGAGAGCACTCCCCCCATCCCCATAAAGAGACACACCGACATCAACATCGGCAATTCCCAAAACCCCGTATTACCAGGTAATGTGCGTGAAGAAACAGGTAATTGACCGAGTGCCTGGGTAAACCCCGTCCAACCACCCATGGCACTCACCATTGCAACACCAGCTAGAAGCATCCCGGAAGTCAACAGTATGCACTGCATTGCATCTGTCCAGGCTACGCTCCGCATACCCCCAATCATGATGTATATTGCCGTGATACCGGCAATCACGATAGCCCCAATTTGAAAGGCACTTTCTTGACTCGGGAAAAGCACAGAAGCAAGCTCTCCACCGGCCTTAAGTTGAATCATCACGAAAGGGACAACAAACAAAAACCCTACTATGACGATCAGTAACCGCAACACTACTCGTGAACCATAGTAATCACAAAGCATGTCAGCCTGAGTAACATAACCTCGCGCTTGTCCAACCGCACGTATGCGACTACCCAAAAGATATATAGCAAAACCCGCAACGGGGACATTGAGGCTTACTAGTGCAAAGACTACTCCTTCGCGATATACCATTCCTGGAGCACCCAGTAATGCAAAAGAACTGAAAAAGGTCGCCATAATCGTCAAGGAAGAGACAAACCAACCTTGTCCTCGACTCGCCAGATAGTAGTCTTCTTCATCACCCTTACCACGACGATATCCAGCCCAACCTATCCCTATCAGAACCAATAAATAGGACACTAGAACTAGGACAGGAATTGAACTACCTATAGAGGCATCCACAGCACTCTGTAAAATAGTCATCACGTTACACGCTTCGAATTGCGATCATCACTCCACACAAATCGATAGGCTGCAAGGGCTATCACTACTATAACTAGGTACCAAAACACCCCCCAGGCGTAAAGTAGTGGCAATCCCAAAAAGGTATCGGGTCGATTCACCAACAAAACTCCAGGACCCACCGCCATGAACATCACAAAAGCAAAGGCAGTGGTTAGTACCCAGCCAAGCCGAGTTCTGAGAATGGATTTCATTTTCAAGGCCAAGAAGTCCTTTCTATATAGTGACACTGACCAATACTATTGATTCTGGCTTAGAAAATAAACTATTGATATTTCGTTCCTGAAACTGGCAAATTGGCACACTCAAGAATATTCCCCAATAGGTCTTATAGTTGGGTGTTGGCTCGGGGGCCAGGGCTCGAACCTGGATCGGCGGCGTCAAAGGCCGCTGTCCTACCAATTGGACGACCCCCGAACTAGAAAAGGATCTGAACTCATCACAGGCAAAAAACAGCTCTTTTGAGACTTTAAACTGATTCTATTGCTAAGTCTTGCAGGGAGCCTCCTCGTTATCAACTTAAACGGATCACTGCAAAAAGCAGCTTTGGAGAATTGTGGGACTCTATTGGTTGCTCGCCTCAACTTCTTGTAGCCGAGGTTTAATGATCCCCATAGCTATCTTGACCTTCTCTTCAATCTGAGCCCGGACATTCTCGTTTTCCTTAAGAAATGCCTTAGAATTCTCACGACCCTGGCCCAATCTCTCGCCGGAAAAGGAAAACCAAGACCCACTCTTCTCCACAATATTATGGGTAACTCCAAGATCTATCAGTTCTCCTTCCACGGAAATACCCTTCCCAAACATTATATCGAACTCAGCCTGTCGGAATGGAGGAGCAAGCTTATTTTTGACGATCTTGGCCCTCGTGCGATTTCCCACGTTGACCTCGCCTTCTTTGATCGCCCCAATACGCCGGATATCTAACCGGACCGAAGAATAAAATTTGAGCGCCCTCCCGCCAGTTGTTGTCTCAGGACTACCAAACATGACACCGATTTTTTCACGTATCTGGTTAATAAAAACAATACAGGTATGTGACTTAGATACGATCCCCGTTAGTTTCCTCATCGCTTTGGACATCAGACGTGCTTGCAGCCCCACAAAAGAATCCCCCATTTCACCTTCTAATTCGGCTTGAGGGACCAGTGCTGCAACCGAATCTATGACCAAAATATCAATAGCCCCACTCCGCACTAACATCTCCGCAATTTCCAGAGCCTGCTCACCGGAGTCAGGTTGGGAAACCAATAGTGCATTAATATCTACACCTAACCTGGAAGAGTATTCCGCATCCATAGCATGTTCCGCGTCTACAAAAGCAGCTGTTCCACCAGCTTTCTGAGCCTCAGCAATGGCGTGTAATGCCATAGTAGTTTTACCGCTCGATTCGGGACCATAAATTTCAACAACGCGACCACGAGGAAATCCTCCTACGCCTAAAGCCGCATCCACTCCTATGGAACCTGAGGAAATAATTGGCACATCTAGTGCCGTCTGATCGCCCAACTTCATGATCGATCCCTTGCCAAATTGGCGCTCGATTTGGCTCAGAGCCATCTCTATGGAACTTTGTCTGTCTTTGCTTTTCCCGGTTGCCATCTCTTCGCTCTCCTTCTATAACCACAAAACTCTAATGAGTTTCTTCAAGAAAACTATTGCTAGCCGCCTCTTAGTTTTCAGACGGCGTTTCTGTTCGTTAACACCCTACTTCACCAGCTGGAGAACTAAGAGTCTAGCATAGGAAACCGACAAAAGTTTCACCATTTATTCACTTGGCAGGGTATGGATAAAATCCTTGTCCGGATTTGCGTCCCAGGCGCCCTGCAGCCACCATCTGTCGAAGTATTGGTGCAGCTCTATACTTAGGATCCTTGAAGCCTTCGTATAATACATCCAGTATATCCAAGCAGACATCCAATCCGATAAAATCAGCCAGTTCTAATGGCCCCATGGGATGGCGTAAGCCCAACTTGAGAACAGTGTCGACATCTTCAGGTCGGGCTATACCTTCCATCAATACAAACATCGCTTCATTTAACATGGGCAGTAGAATCCTATTTGATACGAAACCCGGAAAATCCTTAACTTCCACTGGCACCTTGTTCAATCCCAACGTCAAATCCTTTGTCTTCTCGAATGAGGCATCGGATGTCTCAAGACCTCGAATCACCTCTACAAGTTTCATGACCGGTACTGGGTTCATAAAATGCATTCCGATGACCGAGGCAGACCTTGACGTTACGGAAGCAATACTGGTAATAGAAATCGAAGATGTATTACTCGCCATAATACAATCAGGATCACAAATCTTATCCAGTTTCTCAAATACCTGACATTTAACCTCTAAGCTCTCAAAAACCGCTTCAATCACGAACTCAACATTAGCCAGTGGAGCTAGATCTGTACCGGACTCTATCCTGGATAGCGTTTCAGAAACCTTAGATTCCTGTACTTCAACATCTAGATCCCGTGTAACTCTACCGAGACTTTTCTTTATTCCACTCGGAGCCATTTCGAGTCTTTTGGAATCAACATCCTGCAAGTAAACTTGATGCCCATGAAAGGCACAAACTTGGGCTATTCCATTACCCATGGTCCCAGCACCGATGACTGCAATTCTCATATTCCCCTACCTCGATTCAATCGTAATTGACCGCACATAAAATATTCTTAATTTAGACCAGTTCTATGGCCAGAGCGACACCATTACCTCCACCCAAGCAGAGAGAAGCAATGCCTCGCTTCCCACTAGCCGCTCTAAGAGTGTTGAGGAGTGTTACAAGGATTCGGGTGCCACTGGCTCCAATGGGGTGTCCCAAAGCAACTGCTCCACCGTGCAGATTTACCCGTTGAATATCCAATGGTATTTCTCGGCACAACGCTACTCCTTGCACTGAAAAGGCTTCATTGATTTCGTATAAGTCCACCTCATCCTCGCTCCAACCTGCACGTTCCCGAACCTTCATGACCGCACTCAACGGAGCCATCATGACTAGCTCTGGATCGACACCTGTCGTGGCTGAAGCTACAACTCGGGCCAAAGGCTTGACATCCAAACGTTCCACTGCTCTATCCGACATAACTGTCACAGCTGCAGCCCCATCACTAATCTGAGAGGCATTACCGGCCGTAACAGTACCATCCTTTGCAAATACAGGCTTAAGTCTAGCCAATGATTCAGTTGTGCTATCAGGCCTCGGTCCTTCATCCTTGTCAATCCGGACTATTTCTCCTTTCTTTAGAGGTAAATCGAGAGGCAGAATCTCCCGTTCAAATTTCCCTTCTAGTGTAGCCTGTACTGCACGACGATGGGATTCAGCAGCATAATCATCTTGATCCTGGCGAGTAACTCCATACTTTTTAGCTACTACTTCCCCGGTACACCCCATGTGATAGTCGTTATATACATCCCAGAGACCATCATGAATCATCGAATCTATGAAACTAGAATCCCCCATCCGCTGTCCTCGACGCAGATTTAGCATAAGATGTGGGGCATTACTCATACTCTCCATCCCCCCTGCGACTACCACATCATTGTCACCTACTTGAATACTCTGCGCTGCCAACGTGATAGCTTTGAGGCCCGATCCGCACACCTTATTGATCGTCATAGCTGCAACGGCTGTCGGAATTCCAGCCCCCAATGCACACTGCCGGGCAGGATTTTGGCCCAGACCCGCCCCCAGCACATTACCCATAATCACTTCCTGTATCTCAGCGGGGTCTAGCCCAGCTCGACGCACAGCCTCAGCCACACATTTAGTTCCTAAGTCAACCGCTGAGAACATCGACAGTTGCCCCAGAAACCTTCCGATCGGACTTCGACATGCAGAAACAATCCATGCTCCGTTAGTCATTATTAACTCCTCTATAATCCTCTTCAGAGAACAGTATCGAGTTCAAGTTGAGTACCAAGATCCGGTATTAGCTTGATTCCTCCTCACCATACCCTACCCTCTCAACATCTTGCACACCATCGATGCCATTGATCAAGTTGATTACCTTCTCAAGCTGCACAGTGTCTGCAACCTCTACGGTTAATTCAAACCGACCGAACCGGCCTTCTACTGTCTGAGCACTAGCATTCACAATGTTGGTCTGAAAATTAGAAATCGCGTTAGAAATATCGGCAAGCATGCCACGACGATCTTCTGTATAGATTCTAAGACGTACTGTATACCCGGACTCCTCTCGCAAATCGCTGGACCAGCTGACATCAATGATTCTTTCAGGATTCAATAATAAATTTTCGACATTGCTACAAGAGGCTGAATGAACAGAAACACCCCTACCGATGGTGATGTACCCCACAATATCCTCACCCCTAATAGGGTTGCAACACTTTGCTCGGGTAACCATCAGATCTCCTTGCCCCCGAACTAAAATCCCTGCATCATCTCGACGGAGTACTTTGCTTACAACCCTCCGAAGAGCCGAATCTCCATCGTTCTGGGCAACCTTGTCACTCTCCAGTTTCTTAGGCTCTAGTTTGGCAATCACAGCTCGAGTGGAGATTTTTCCAAACCCAACAGCTGCGTAAAGATCCTTCATCTCTACGACACTGAATTCCGGCAAAATTTCCTTGAGTCGCCTACGATACTTCGCAGACTTTAGCTGAAATCGGCGTTTTTCCTTCTCGAGTAGTTTGCGGCCTAGATCTTCAGCCTGCTCACGCTCACGATAATTCAGCCAGCGTCGTATAGCCCCACGTGCCTTAGCAGTCATAGCAAATTCGAGCCAATCACGGTTAGGACTACTCTCGGACGAGGTTAGGATTTCTACCTTGTCACCGTTCTTCAACTTGGATTTCAAGGCTACTAAACGACCATTAATTTTCGCCCCCATACAATGATTCCCAACTTCAGTGTGAATAGAGTAGGCAAAGTCAATCGAAGTAGCCCCTTTAGGGAGTGTCACAACTTCTCCCTTGGGAGTGAATATGTACACTTCACGAGGATAGAGCTCAATTTTTAGATTACTCAGAAAATGATGTGGATCACTAACTTCTTTTTGCCATTCCAAGACACGCCGAAGCCAGACGAACTGCCTTTCTTCTGACCTAGGCTGACGGGTCGACAAGCCTTCCTTGTACATCCAATGCGCCGCGATCCCTTCTTCTGCTATCTGGTGCATATCTGGTGTACGTATCTGAATCTCGAAGGGGTGTCCACCTTGACTAAGAACTGTGGTGTGAAGTGACTGATACATATTGGGGCGAGGCATAGCAATGAAATCTTTAATGCGCCCCGGTACAGGATTCCACATGTTGTTGACAATGCCCAGAGCGGTGTAACAATCATTGACGCTTGGAGCAATGAGACGAAAAGCAATAAAGTCATATACTTGGTCGAGTTCAATCCTCTGCCGTCTCATCTTTGTATAAACGCTGTACAATCTCTTGATTCGACTCTGTACTGTGATCTCGAAATCCTGATCTAGGAAATTATTCTCAATACGCTTGATGACACCAAGGATAAACTCATCACTGTGCGAGAGCTTCTTTTCGACCTGCCTGTTGAGCTTTTCATAGGAAGAAGGCTCCAGATGTCGAAAAGCCAACTCCTCAAGCTCTCCACGGATCTTAGAAATCCCCAGCCGGTAAGCAATCGGAGCGTAAATATCAAGTGTCTCTCGGGCAATATAACGCTGTTTTTGAGATGGTATATGTTGGAGAGTCCTCATATTGTGAAGCCGATCTGCTAACTTCACCAGCACAACACGGATGTCATCAACCATTGCTAGCAGGAGCTTACGAAAGTTCTCAACCTGTTTTTCCCTCCTGGAAGAAAAACGTATTTGGCTGATTTTTGTAACCCCCTCAACAATATGGCCTACATCAGAGCCGAATATACCTTCGATCCGACTAATATCTGTTAACGTATCCTCGACTACGTCATGGAGAAGTCCGACAGCAACACAGACTACATCTAGCCTCATATCGGCCAGGATGTTGGCAACCTCTAAAGGGTGGGAAAAGTAAGGGTCTCCTGAATCTCTAACCTGACCCTGGTGCGCCTCTTCTGAAAACTCAAAGGCTTTCCTCAAAAGCACCATATCGGCGCTGGGAGCGTACGACTGAACTTTCTTACAAAGTGAATCGTAACTGATCATTGCTTACCCCAGGCCGATAACAGGGGAAAAACGTCATGGACTCCATCAGGCATTGTCAAAAAAAAAGGACGGCCTGCTCGGCCGCCCCATATAACGCTAAAATTAGCACAATGTCTTATTCTGAAACTTCACCTGACATTGAACGGCGAGCCTCAGCCTCCGCCTCTTCCTGTGCTCTTCTCAGATCGAGAGCCTTCATTGCGAGCTTGAGCGCCTCCCTTTCCCAACGCTCCTTCTCCTCTTCCTCTGTAGCCAAATAAGCATTCTCCCTATACATCAAATTAAGATACTGCATCGCATCTGTATAGTTCGGATCAATTTCCAATGCCTGTTCAAGAGCCTTTACGCCTTCTTCGACAAGAGTGATGGCCTCGAGACGTTCTTCCTCTTCGGCTTCCCCAGCCGACACACCATTCATACCGGTGATGGCGTGAGAGAGTTTCCAATTAATGGTCCCAATCCCATAATATGGTTCGGGGTTGTCTGGCTCTACCTCCATCCGCTTCCGATACCAGATCTTAGCATTGTCTGGATCATCATTCCCACCATAAATACCGGCAATATTAGCCATAGCATTAACATTGTTAGGGTCTCGATCTAAGACCTCTTCAAAAGCCTTAATTGCCTCGTCTGCCTGAGCGAGATTTTCAGTTGATCTTATACCAGGAACCCATGCTTGACGATAAGTTGTGGCTAAATATAGCCGCGCATTTAGAAGTTCTGGGTCCATGTCAACCGCTAGAGCAAAATGCTCAGCAGCGATGTCATACTTCTGGGCAGTAAACTGTTTAACTCCTTTGTTCAACTCATTTCGAGCTTTGAGTTGGTTGTACGTTGTACAGCTAGTAGTAAGTACAAGAAGAGTAAACAGAGGTAGAGTCAATAATCGACTTGAACGATGGGGCATACCCATATCTCCTTTTCCGGCTTCACTGAGCCGTAGCTGTCATCAATCCTACGTCGCCGACCCCTGCCCCTTTGGCGATGTCTATCACCCGGATCACATCCCCAAAAGGCAAGCTTTGATCCGCCTGCACGAACATATTCTTATTCGCCCTGGCACTGTATATTTCGAAAAGTCGGGTCCCTAGCTGAGCAATTGGCACAGGTTCCTGATTAACCGCCACCGTCCCGTCGGGGTTCACCGAGATCACGATGGCCTCCGTCTGAACTATGACATCCTTAGGCATTTCCTCATCCGGCTTATCGGGAACTCGAGCCTCCAGATTGTATTGAATTGTGGGCTGGATCACCATAAAAATGATCAGCAACACCAACAGGATATCTATGTAAGGAGTTACATTGATATCAGCGTTGGGGCCACTACTCCTTCTGGACATCGCCATTTTCTATTCACCCTCCTAAAAAAATGCCTTGTCTTGCTCGTCAACTATGAGGCCGATCTTCTCCACACCCGCGTCCCGCGCTTTGTTAACGATATCAACGACCAACCCATAAGGGGCAGCCACATCGGATTTCAAAAACAGCGGTAGGTCTCCGGCTAGGTCTGCGAGCTCTATCAGCTCTTCAGCCACATCCTCCGGAGGAGTTGGCGAAGAGTTGATATATATCTCCGAATTCCTTGTCAGAGTGACTTCTATTACGTTTTTCGCCTCAACTTCAACAGCTTCCGTCGGGTTGGCAGCTTTCGCCTTATTGACAACTATCCCTTCTGTCAGCAAGGGAGCCGTGATCATAAAGATAATCAACAACACCAGCATGATGTCGGCCATGGGAGTAACGTTGATGTCAGAGGTGACCTCGCCGCTACCACCACCACCACCACTCATTCCCATTACTCGCCACCATTCCTTTTGAGGAAGTAGTCAACCAGCTCCGAAGATGAATTATCCATCTCCACGGTATAGGATCCGATCTTCTCAGTGAAGTAGTTGTACATCCACACAGCAGGCACAGCCACGAACAAACCAAAAGCTGTGGCGACCAACGCTTCAGAAATCCCACCAGCAACTGCAGAAAGACCAGTGTCCTCTGCCTCACTCATCCCTGCAAACGCGTTGATGATACCTACCGTCGTCCCGAAAAGACCAACGAATGGAGCAGTTGCACCAATAGTGGCCAACCCCCCAAGACTCCGCTTGAACTCTTCAATGGCGACAGCCGTGGCCCTTTCAAGTGAACGCTTTACGGACTCGATGGCCGATCCGCTTGCAGTGCCACCACTGGCTTGGAACTCTACGAGACCCGCACTCACCACCTTAGCCAGATGGCTTTTTTCGTACTGTTCCGAAACCTCTAAGGCCTCTCTCAGATTTCCATTGTTCAGGGCCTCGGCCACTGCGGGTGCAAATTCGCGTGACTCATTGCGAGCGGCTCGGTAAGTCAACCACCGCTCTACCATTACACCAATGGACCAGACCGACTGCACACCAAGCAGCACTACAACTGCTTTAGCGAGGAATCCCATCTGTTCCCACATTTCGGTTAAATTCATGCTCTACCTCCCATCAAAAACTTATAAATTCCAAATCTCTTTAAATTACTAACCTAGAACGAAGTTCACCGTCACGGTTGCGATGACAGGAACCGGCTCGCCATTCAGCAGCGTCGGGGAATAGAGCCACTGGTTCACCGCATCAATCGCTGCTTGATTCAAAAGGGGATGACCGCGTATGAGTTTCACCTCTTTCACCCTACCGGTCTCACCAACTATTACTTGAAGGAGTACGATCCCAGAAACACGAGCACGCTTGGCCAACTCGGGATAGACCGGATCGACTCTTCTAAGAATTTTTGAGTTCTGGACATTACCTCCAACTCGAATGGGTGCTTTCGGTTTTGGTGGTGGTGGTGGTGGTGGTGGTGCTGAAGGGATCCCCCCAATAACTCCACCAGGAACACCCCCAGGTATCCCTCCGACAACGCCTCCCGGCACTCCACCGAAAACTCCTCCCGCAGCGGCTGAGTTGGCACTCGTGATAAGCGGAATGTCGTCCTGAGGCGGCGGTATATCTTTAGGTATCTCCGTCGGAGCCTGAAACGTATTTGGATCCAGTTTAACCACCTGCACCTTCTTAACCGGAGCCGGTGCCGCAGGCGGCGGCGGTGGTGGTGGTGGTGGTGGTGGCGGCGGTGGCGGTGCAAGAAACGTTAGTAATTCTTGCTGCGGTAAAGCCTGATAATAAATTAGCGGAACCACAAGGATCACCGCCAAAATCACAGCATGGACAACCATCGACACGAAAAACGTTGATCTTCCGACCGATTCTTGGTCCGTTGTGGACTCAATTAAATTATCGAACATCCAGATGCCTTCTCTTTTCCAATAAAAACTACCTCGAAGAAGTATCTACTCCTCCAGCCCGAGGATGTTACTATCCGTTTCGGTGGTTCGTCAAGCCTCCTCCAGGACCAGTACATCACTCCAGGTCATTACCATAATGAAATTCCTCAAGCCTACTTCCAAAAGAAGCTTTCAAAGAGATGCCTTATCCTGCTCTCCTTGACTGCCACCAAAGAACAATTGGGCTAGCCACCGCTATGGAAGAATAAGTTCCCACCAAGACACCTATGACTAGTGCGAAAGAGAACCCATTAAGGACTTGCCCACCCATAAGATAAAGCGCAAGAACCGCCAAAAAAGTCATTCCCGAGGTCAACACTGTTCGGTTTAATGTTTGATTTATACTTGTGTTAAGAATTGACCCAAAATCGGCCCGGCGCATCAGCAACACATTCTCCCGGACGCGATCAAAAATGACGATAGTATCGTTGATGGAATATCCCACCAAGGTCAACAAGGCAGCGATAACAGTCAACGAAATTTCTTTGTCAAAAAATGCAAATAAACCCAAAGTTATGAATACATCGTGGAAAAGAGCCACTATTGCTGCTAAGCCGTAGATAAACTTAAACCGGTAGGCGATGTAAGCAAGGACCCCCAACAGCGAAAAAACTATTGCATTTATAGCCTTATCCTGTAATTCTCGGCCAACCTTGGGACCAACACTTTCAACACTAATTATAGTGAAACTGCCCAGGTAGAAATTTTCGCGGATCTGCTCGACCAAATCTGCCGAAAGGCCTATCTCCTCGAGTTCAGCATCATCCGAAATGATACCGCCACGAGCAGTTCGGAAATCAAGGATCCTACGAGCCAGTACACCGAACTCCTCATTCCCCAAGGAACTTTCCAATTCAGAATTCTCCTCGGGTGAAACTGCCTCTAAATTTTGATCACAGCCAATACCTGAAGCAGCTTTTTCCAGGCACTCCGTCAAGGCGGTGTGGGCTACATTGTTAAGGTCGATCTTTCCGTCATCGACCTGACTATCGTATTCCTCTTTTAGCACTCCAACAACATCCCGACTATCCTTTCCAAGATCACTCTCACTTTGGTCGGAAATGCGTCCCATCCGGACCTGAATCTGATTTTTGGATGGCTGATCAAACCGAGTAACACCCTCCACATTGAGATCAGAAGTACTCAGGGCACCACGTACTCTATCCAATTCTGGTCGTTCCTTGAAACGCACAAAAACAAGAGTACCGCCCGTGAAATCAACGCCTAGGTTAAGCCCCTTCCCTCCCAAAGAAATGGCACCAGCTAAGAGAAAAAACAATGATACTACTAAAAATAACCACCGGTAATTAAGCCACTCTACTCTAGGATTTTTTATGATGTCCATACGACTTAAATCCTCCACTCGATGCAGGATTGTGATTTCATTTTAGTTCCCTAAATTGAGAGTCGATTAGGCTGCCTACCTTGCAGAATCGCTGTAAAAATTGTACGAGACACAAAAGTCGCAGTGAAAATGTTTGCTAGAAGCCCGGTTGCTAGCGTTATGGCAAATCCCTGCACAGCGCCTGTACCAAATTGGTATAGGAATACAGAGGCTACCAGTGTGGTGATATTGGTATCTAGGATAGTGGAAAACACCCGATTGAACGCCGATTCAATGGCGCTGCGGACCGTTTTCCCATTACGCATTTCCTCCTTAATTCGCTCAAAGATTAGGATGTTCGCGTCTACAGCCATTCCGATTGTCAACACGACTCCTGCAATCCCGGGGAGGGTTAGCGTGGCATCCAAATAAGATAAGGCCCCGCCAAGAAAAACAAGATTTAGCGTGAGGCAAAGAATCGCATTCAGCCCAGACAACTTGTACACCACAAGCATTCCCAGCACTACCAAAATAAGCCCTAAAGTAGACGCATTTAAGCCGTTCCTTATTGAATCTGCTCCCAAAGAAGGACCGATCTGACGGTTTTCCAGAAAACGAATGCTGGCTGGAAGAGCTCCTGATCTTAGGACCAAAGCTAGATCTTCTGCCTCTTCCCTAGTGAAATCACCGGTTATACGCGCCGACTCTTGACGTATCGCTCCTTCAATCTGGGGCGCTGAAACAATCACATCGTCCAGAACAATAGCTAGCAAATTACCGACATTATTACCGGTAACCTCGCCAAACAGACTCACCCCTTCAGCATTTAAGAAAAAGGACACCTCACTTCGACCAGTAAAATTATCTTCCGAACGGCGGGCGTTCTTGATGTGCCGACCAGTTATGGCTGCAGCCTTTTTAGCTACCATGTACAGTTCCGAGTCAGGAGACTCTCTTAATGTAGAGTTGGTCGGCTCGAATTTCAAAATCTCATAGTCCGCAGGAACATTACCCCCCAAAGCCTCCAAGGCACTTTCAGGAGATGAGAAAGTCTGATCCAAAGTGGGATGAACGAGCTTGTATTCCAAATTAGCCGTCTCTCCAATCAATCGTTCCACACGATCGAAATCCTCTACACCGGGAAGTTCAATGATGATCTGATCTTGGACTTCTCCAGTCCCGTAAACAGAAATACTCGGCTCGGCAACACCATATTGATCGATTCTTTTCTGTATTACTTCTCGTGCCTGCCTAACCGTCAACTCAAGTAGCGCTCGACGCTCAGCAGAGAGCATTCTGACCTGAAGACCGTCGTCTCTCCGCGAGTATGCCCAGTTGAGAGCATTCCGCTCCACCACATCTTCGGCCAGTGGCACTTGTACTGAGTTCAAGCTCAATACATCAATCCTCAAGTCCTCATTTAAGCGGACCTCATCAAACCTGATTTCCGAATCTGTCAAGGCACTGGCTAGTCTCTCGCGTACTTGCTCGGCTTCAGCCCGCAAAGCTTCGCCTGTCTCCACCTGTACTATCAGGTGGATTCCTCCTTTCAAATCCAACCCCAAATTGATCCCATTCCTCCAGAAAACTAAAGTACTTGCCAGTACCAGAAAAAGTATCGCGAGAAGTCTATACTGCGTCTTTCGGTTCATTCTTGGACCTACTTACTGGGTCGGCGGGAGCATTCAATTATCGCTAGGATCAGTGGCCGTGGGCTGGAGTCCTACGACTGCACTTTTGGAAACTTCCAGTTTCACGTTGTCAGCCACCTTCAACATCAGAGTTTGCTCTTTGGCGTGCATGACGGTTCCGTAAATTCCCCCGCTGGTAATGATACGGTCACCCTTGGACAATTTACTAATCATTAACTCGAGACGCTTCTGTTTTTGACGAACAGGGCGATACATGACGAAGTAGAAAATGAAGATAATAAGAGCAATCGGGAGCAATCCTACCAGTGAACTTGCAGCCGACCCAGGCCCTTGCTGGGCAATGAAAAACCCTTGCATGGTTTAGAGTACCTCTCCTAAAAAAGGGCGAGTATAGCAGACATTCAGAATCAGGAGGAATAGTGCTCCATGAAACCTTTCTTGAATTCGAAGAACCTTTTTTCGAGGATACTCCGTCTGATCTCTCCCATTAGTTCCTTATAAAAGTAAAGGTTATGAAGTGTTAGCAAAGTAGCTGCAAGGATTTCACCGGATACAAAAAGATGCCGTAAATAAGATCGACTATAACGCTGACACACAGGACAAGCACACTTAGAATCGAGAGGTCTGTTATCATTTTTATGGATGGCATTCTTGATCTGCAACTTCCCTTCCCATGTAAAAAGAGTCCCATTCCGAGCGTTGCGAGTTGGCAAGACACAATCAAACATGTCCACACCAATCTCAACACAATGCAAAATGTCCAGAGGTGTCCCTACGCCCATAAGGTAACGAGGTTGTTCAATCGGAAGAGTATCCTTTATCTCATTGACCAGGTCATACATCATCTGACGAGGCTCCCCAACACTAAAACCTCCCAAAGCGATGCCTTCTAATTGCATATCAAGCAACATCTCCAGACTTTGCTCTCTAAGATCTGAAAACATTCCTCCTTGAACGATTCCAAAAACTGCCTGATCTCGATCAGCCACCTCCTTCCTACATCGCTCGGCCCATCGCATGGATC
>Ga0310344_10000606_pt1 | contig 28054 bp, 20 predicted proteins | sample HC15DNA20200_MG_FD_203801 | JGI IMG/M metagenome (GOLD analysis project Ga0310344, IMG submission 203801) | Marine microbial communities from station ALOHA, North Pacific Subtropical Gyre - HC15-DNA-20-200_MG | ecosystem: Environmental > Aquatic > Marine > Oceanic | place: Pacific Ocean: North...
AGATGCGCGCACAAAAATCGAAGCTGCGGCTTTTAGGAGCCTTGCAAAACATCTGCAGCATCGCAATGACGTACAAAATATAGACTTAATGAATCTTGCAGGTTTCTGTAGAAACTGTCTTTCGAACTGGCTTCATGCTAGCGCTAATGAAAATAGTATCGACTTAGACTACGACACAGCGCGCGAGATGGTATACGGCATGCCTTTTAATGAATGGAAACAACAAAATCAAAAAGAAGCAAGCGCCGAACAGAAAGAAAATTTTGAGAAGACAAAACCCTTACATGCTGTGATTAGTGGGCATAAATAGCTGTCCACAGTAGATTCAACCAAGAAAATTAACACAATCGCATCGCACCACTATAATGAAAAAGCTTCGCGTCGGTTTTGCAGGATATGGTGTCGTCGGTCAATTACGCAGAAAATATGTCGACAAAACTTCGATTTTCAAAACTATTGCTGTCTCCGACCGAAAGTTTGAAGAATCTGCGTTAGCGGAGTCTGGAATTAAATCTTTTGTGGACTATGAAGAACTACTCAAAGAAGAACTCGATGTCCTATTTGTATGTCTCAGCAATGATGTCGCATCGGCTGCTACGATTGCGGGCTTAGATCGTGGACTTCATGTCTTTTGCGAAAAACCACCCGGCCAAAATTTGAATGATATCGCACAAGTAATTCAATGCAAAAAAAAACACCCAGACTTACAATTAAAATATGGCTTTAACCACCGTTATCACGATTCAGTAGTCGAAGCTTTTCAAATCGTTCAAAGCGGTAATCTTGGAAAAGTAGTAAATTTAAGAGGTGTTTATGGTAAGTCTGCCATAATTAACTTCGCATCAGAATGGAGAACTCAGCGGTCAATAGCTGGTGGCGGAATTCTTCTGGATCAAGGTATTCACATGGTCGACCTCATGAGGCTTTTTGCAGGTGAGTTTACTGAAGTATCCAGTTTTGTGTCGAACAACTACTGGAATCATGACGTCGAAGACAACGCGTACGCCATTATGCGAACAGAAGATGGTATTGTCGCGATGCTACACTCCTCTGCAACTCAATGGCAGCACCGTTTCAATCTCGAAATTACTCTCGAAAAAGGTGCCATCGTTCTAGCTGGATTATTAACAGGAACACGCAGTTATGGCGCTGAAACTATTACAATTATCCACCGATCAGAGCAAGATTCCGGCAGCCCTATGGAGATCACAAAGCGTTATATCAGTGATCCATCTTGGGAACGTGAGATAGAAGAATTTGCTGAAGCCATTGTAAATAATAAGAAAATCACAAATGGATCTGCGGAAGAAGCTTTACACACCATGGAGTTAGTTTATAGGATCTATTGCGCAGATAAAAAATGGCAAAAACGTTATAAGCTTAGTGATGAAGTACCTAATCTGCGCGAAGTCTAAATGCTTGATCTAATCTCTATTTGTGTGACTTAACTTGCAAACATTATTCTCTGGAATGGTTTAAGAGCTAACTTGAGTAGCTTCACTACCAGAGAGCATCTGTAAACCGAACGTGATGATGGGAAATCATACACCCATGGACCTCTCTTCGACACAAAAAAAACAAATGGTAGGTATTGTCTTGCTTATTTTAGCAATGTTAATTGTTCCTTTTATGGATGCAATTGCTAAATCACTGAGCGACCAATACTCGATAATGCAACTTGTTTGGGCAAGGTTTTTTTTCCACTTCGCGGTTATCGCACCTTTTGCTCTATGGCGACATGGATCGAAGGCTTTCATCACGGAAAAACCAGTATTACAAACAACGCGAGGGTTGCTTCTTTTGGCGTGCACTGCCTGTTTTTGGGGGTCAATAAAGTTCATCCCCTTAGCAAACGCGATAGCGATCATATTCTTTGATGCGGTTATTTTGGTAGGTCTGTCCGCTCTATTTCTAAAAGAAAAAATCCCGAACAATCGATGGTTAGCATCTGGTGTAGGCTTAATTGGCGTCATAATGATTGTACGTCCCGGTTTAGATGGATTTCACTGGGCTTCTCTGCTAGCTCTTGCAGCGGCTGCTTTTTTCGCTCTTTACATTCTTTCGACTCGCTTCTTAGCAGGTCAAGCCCTGCCGTTGGTTACACTATCATATCAGTCTGTAGGAGGCTTTGTGGTCATGACCTTGCTTGTACCCTTTTTTTGGATAACACCAACATATACTGACTTTGTTCTAATGGTGACCATGGCATTGACAGGAGCAATGGGGCATCTGCTCCTGATTCGTTCATTTGAATTTGCGGAAGCCTCACTTTTAGCACCCTATCTCTATACAGAGATAATCATGCAAGCGATTCTAGGGTACTGGTTTTTTGGTGATCTACCTGATGCGTGGGCATGGGCGGGAATAACTGTCATCGTTAGCGTGGGTATTTTTCTATCACTAGTTACGAAAACAAATTCGGTATCAACTCGAAAATTGCCTTAGAAACCGACAACATTGTTGGTCCATTAGAAATCTGTAATCTAGATCTAATCGAATTACTTACTTTTTTTGTCGCTGACTGAGCAAGTTTTCTCAACCGCTAAAACGCCTACAGAAAAGATTTCCCAATATGCCTTTAGTAACGGGAGGAAACCACGATTGAAGCAACAAAACCAGTATTATGAGAAAAGTGCCTTGTCTAGGTTTTGTGTTGAAAGGCAAAACCAAAAAAATTTTTTGAAGCTAATGCTCTGTTCGCTGACCCCCACCCTCACCTAAGACTTAAAAAAATAGGGTATCTAATAGTAAAAATTAATTAAAAAGATGATTCTGATAATGCGATTGATCGATACTATCAAGATCGGTTACAGAGCATAGGTGAGGCTTGCTGCCCCAAATTTCAACATGCCTTGTTGCTCGAGTGATAGCGGTGTAGAGAAGCTCGCGAGAAAGTACAGGAGATGAGGCAAGTGGCAATACAATTATGACTCGTGCAAATTCCGAACCTTGAGACTTATGCACTGTCATAGCATACATTTGTTCATAAGGGGGAAGTAATTCGTTTTTAATAGGAAACCAACTAGTATCGGTTCTAGGAAAAATCGTTTTCAGAAAACCGCTATTCGCATCCTTTAACACAACTCCGATATCACCATTAAATAGTCCTAGGTCATAATTATTCTGCGTAATCAAGATGGGTTGGCCCGGATAAAACGATTTATCTTTAGGTATTAAGCCCCTTAAAAACAGCTGTTTCGTTACAATTTGGTTCAGCGAATCGACCCCACCAATTCCTCTTCTTTGAACACCCAATAATTGAATTTCAGAAAACGCTTCAAACATTTCAGGAGGTGAGGCACAGCGGATAGCCATATCTATACGATCAGAAAAACTATTCAAGCATCGTTGTTCAATTAATTTTTCTAGCTCTTCAGCTGATTTGTATTCCCTAAAGGTGACCTCGGATTGTGTATGATCAGCAAGTATTTGAAGAACAGTTTTCGCATCAGAGTTAGTTACTGCAGTAGCAAAACGCCCGATATGGCTCGCTTTTGAAAATCTCCAACTTTTCTCTAATTCAATTAGGGAATCTGATAGCGGTTTAAACCGAGCAGTATCACATATATCTTTAAATACAGTTCCAGCACCTACAGAAGATAACTGGTTATGATCCCCCAAAAGAATTAAACGACACGTTGGCATAAGAGATTCAAACAAATGGGTTATCAAGGACAGACTACCCATTGAAGCCTCATCAATCACTACAACATCATAGGGAACTTGTCTATGGCTACCATAAAAGGAGCGAGCGCTATTACGCTGATGTCCGAGCAACCGATGTAAAGTCATAGCCTCTATCGACATCCAATCACCCTCACCCAAAATATTACTAGAAACTCCACGCACTGATTCTCGTAATCGCATCGCAGCCTTCCCAGTTGGAGCAGAAAGTGCTATCCGACCTGGCTCTACCAAATCTAAAGCTTTCAACAGCGCCAAAATATATACCGCCGTAGAAGTCTTGCCGGTACCTGGGCGACCAGTAATAATAGTTAAGGGTTTACGGATCGCCTGAATCGCGGCCTCCCTCTGCTCTGGATCATCATCGTTATGTGGAAATATTTGTGATAGGACATGGTTTATTTGATTGATGTCGATTAGAAAATCTTCCATTTCACATCTGTTTTTGATACTAGCAGCCAACCTTTTTTCTAAATCTCTATAACGATACAAATACAGACGGTTATCGTCTTCCAATACCAAGGGTCGCTCCATCTCATAAGGTCCAACCAAGCTCGACTGCTGTAACGCTACAAGCCAATCATTTATACTAGGGGCCATAAACGAGACATTCTTAATCTCCCCAAAAATTAAAGTATCTGCGACCTGGTTTAAATCAAGACATGTCTTTCCTAGGACAGAATTCTCTGTAACCAAGGTAGCTGCGAGAACTAATTCTTGAGTAGCATTAGGCTCTAGTCGCGACATTAGCGCACCAAAATGAAAAGCGATATCACTAAGTAAGCCTTGATTCCATGCCATATCTATTTGCTTCATCATGAAAATTATTTGCCGCCTATAAGGTTATTCAAATCCTCAATCAGGGTATGTGATGGGCGATCAAAAAATACTCCGTTTCCAGGATAATTTGGATCAATACCTCTTACAAAAAGATAATACACACCGCCAAAATGTTTGTCGTATTGGTAACCACTTAATTTCTGAGATAAAAATCGATGCAGAGCTAATACATAAATTAGATACTGCAAAAAATATTGCTCTTCAATCATTACCGAACTTAATTTTTCTAGCCGATAACTATTCAATCCGTCACCTAAATGATTTGATTTATAGTCGACAATCCAGAATTTTCCTTTGCTTTCAAATATGAGATCGATATAACCGTTCATAAAACCCGGGATAGCATCAAAGCTGATTTCTTTCATCAAGTCTGTTGATTTCCTATTTTCGAAAAATCGGTGTTTCTTCAAAATCGAAAGAATAGCTATCGATCGAAATTCTGTTATAGGATAAAAGAAAGCCATTTCATCAATGCGACGTGAGTTATCTATACTTTTCAAAAACATCGAGCCGGATAAATCAAGAGGCGTATCCAAAACTCTTAGGAGCATGTTGTTTATCACTTCTAACCAACTTGATTTAAATCCGTAAAGCCGTAACGCTGCTTCAACTGTAGCCTTTCTGATTTCTGCGTTTCTTTCTGAAAAATCTATTTCTTCGAATATTTTATGGATGCAAATTCCAGATCGCATGCCCTTTGGAAATGAAAAAATATCTTTTCTACTGTTCTTATCTGATGCCGGAAACAATGTACCTGTTGCGTCATAATCTGGAACGTTTATGTTCCGACCAGCTGTTAAGCTGCTGAAGCTAGCAAGTGACCAAGCTTGTTTAATTTGCCTATCAATTTTGCGCGCAGCTAATTCTGGAATCGGATACTTATCGTAAACTAAGTCATCAGTTAAAATTGGCATTTTTTCCACCATGATGGATTTTGGCGCTTGTTGCGCAAAACTATTTAAATTTTCTAAATAATCTTCCTCAATCAACTTTGGAAACTGCTCTTTGAGGTGATTGATTCTGCCTCCGTCGATCGGCATTCCCTGAGGGCGATGAAAAAGCCATGCTAGAGCAGAGGTATCTGCACCTTTGACTGGGCCCCAAGTGAAATAACATCGACTTTCAGCTCGCGTAAGCCCTACATATAACAATCTTAAATTCTCAGCTAATTGTTCTTCACTAGCGCGTAACCTATTTTTTTCGAAATTCTTGCTCTGCGACCCAAAATCCACCGTCAACGCATTCGATTTTTGAGCATCATGAAATAAGACAGTATCGATGTGGGAATGCTGAAATTCTCCTTCCCACGAAAATGGAAGAAAAACTATTGGAAATTGCAAACCTTTACTGGTATGGAGTGTCATTATCTTTACGCGTTCACAGTCACTCTCTAAACGAATGAGAGCTTCTTTGTCTTCCGTTGTTGAATCTTTTAATTTTTTTGATAGCCATATGATCACCAAGTGAAGATCATGTTTTGTACCAAAACGCGCCTCAATCAATTCGACAAGATGAAATATGTTGGTCAATTTTCGATCACCATTTTTTAGAGACAGCAACCGCTGAAAGATATTGTTTGCAGAAGCAAATTCGCGGAACATTCGCATTAAACCATTTTTGCTCCAACTGTCCCGATAACGCTGGAACTCATCTGTAATTGCATGTGAAAACTGGTTCATTTCAGACCAATTAGATATATCCTGCACATCGTAATCATAAAAACTTGTTAACAATGCGGTCTTGATTAAACTCAGATTTCTAGGCTTTTCTATAGCCATAAGGACACTTTGTAATTCTGTCACCTCATCAGTCTGATAAACACTTTTTTGCAGATTTCGCATACATGGTATTCCAATCCTTTCTAACGTGTTTTCAACCAATTCACCTTCATAATGAGTTCGAACTAATATTGCGATATCATCGGGTCCCACTAATCTGTCACCTAGAGTTGCGTTACCATTTAATATTCTTACCACTTCTGCACCTACAGCTTTCGCACAATCATCTCTGGCTTGCTCTTTAGACAAATCTTTTTGCTGCTCTTTTCCTCTAATTGGCCAAATTACCATCGGCGGGCTAATCTTCGCATTAATGCTATATTCTGGAATTGTCCCCAACGAAGACACTTCCGAAAACTCAATTTCTTTAAAAAAGAATGAATCTACCTTGTCAATCTTGGTAAAAAGCAAATTCACAGCATTCACTAAACCAGTGACAGATCTATAATTTTTCATAAGAGTGTATTTGGCGTCCACAATCTCGTGGGCTGTTAAATAGGAAAAAATATCAGCCCCTCGAAAAGAATATATTGCTTGCTTAGGATCACCAACCATAAAAAAGGGGTTCCTAGATTCATGATGCATCGAACGAAATATGTTTAACTGGACCGGATCAGTATCTTGAAACTCATCAATCAAAATAGCTACATATTCGCGCTGAAATTTTTCTATTAATTGAGCTCCAGTTTGACTCTGAAGGGCATACTGTAAGTCGAGCAACAAATCATCATACGATTTAACTTGAAGTCTAGATTTTCGCTCCCTAATTTTCTGATTTACAAATTTAAGTAGATTACCTTTCCAAATTATAAATTTTTCCTGATAACCAGACTCTAGCTGTGCTAGAGATTCGTTTAGCTCATCACATACATCAAAAAATATATGTTTCGGTGGGCTACCTCCTCCCGTCGTAGCCTGGCCACTCGCCTGAAACGATGAACAAAACTTTTTGAAAAAAACGAGTTTTTTCCAAAAATTGTAGTTGATTTTTCTACTCTCTAATAAAAGATCCATGTCATCTATCCACTTAGGAATACTGCTTTTCGGATATCTCACTCGATTTAATTTTCTATCCGATATAAGCACCTCTGCTATCAGGTCTTTTGAATCTTTCCAGATCGAAGCAAGTTTTCTGAAAATCAGATTCACATTCTCTTCGAGCTGTTCTACACTGTAGTTCTTAACTTGATCACAATATTGTTCATTTTTTTTGTTATCTTGGATCACAAAGTTAAGATAGGGTTTGCCTAGAATGTTTCGTACAATTTGTTGTAAATCGCGCGGTCTTAAAATTTTTTTATATTGCAACCAACTAACCCAAAGTCTGGATGCTGAATAGATTTCTTTTCTCCAAAAATCGTTAACCACTTCTTCGAGTAACTCAGTTTCATCCGGTATAAGTTCACTAAAAAACGTTTGGCCAGTTTCAAAAGAAGTTTCCGACAAAACTTGCTGACAAAAACCATGCATCGTAAAAATTGCAGCTTGATCAAATTCCAATAACGCTCTTCGTAAATTTCTATGCGCCTGATCAACAGCAAGAGGATCACGTAAAAATTCACTCAGCCAACTGTCTGTCATGTTAGATTTATCCTCTAACGCTCGAAGAGTGCTTTGAACTTTTTGGCGAATTCGTTTCCTTAAATCATGGGTAGCAGCCCGAGTGTAGGTTACTACTAGAATATTTTTGACAGATAGATTGCGTTCTAATAGCAGTCGAATGTAAAGTGAAGTGATAGCGTAGGTCTTCCCAGTTCCAGCTGATGCTTCAATTAAGATCATCCCCTCAAGTGGTACGGTCAAAATATCTAAAGAATTTGAGGTCAATATTTTTCTTCCTTTACAAGATGCTCTATTAGAGGCTCAAATATTCTCTTTGCTACCAATTCGAATTCTTCATTAAGAGCAGAATCTAGGTTATCTCGGAAAGCAAGAGCAAAATAAATATCTTTTTGTTCGCCAGGATATTTTTGTGATCCATGCCACACCGCTTTAGCCGAAGATAAGGGATCAGTATGCGATTTCGCATATGCCCAAGATGTACGTGGGAAAAATCTTAAAATTCTGTGCATTCCTTCTCTATACAGAAGAACATAGTCTTTTAATAATTCAAATGAATCCATAGTTGGGGGAAATCTGAAAATTTTTTTTGGTGTAAAAATTCGTGTTGTAATAGATAGTCCCTCCGTAATTGAATTTACTACTAAATGCAAAATCCAAAACTCTAATAATCTAATAGGAAAGAAAGCTTCCGTTGCATCTGTGATGGTGTACCTAATCAGTTCATCATCACCAAAATTAGGAATGATGTCGTTTAACTGCATACCACCAATATTGATCTCTATTTTTTTATTTTTCGTAAAAAGATCTGTTCCCAGTGAGCTTAATTCTGATACAAGCGATGTCGTCTCTAACCAAACATCATCTAAAAGTAGCTCTGCGGAAATCCCCACTGGCATTTTCCCATTGATCTGCAATCTATTAAAAACGGACTCATAGCTCTCACCATTGAGCCTTGCATGAACAACAAACTCGGCCACACTACGGCGCGTAGATCTCTCGACAACTATCGGTTCAAAACTTGATTCAAAACCCTTAGGTCTCTCCAAATGAACTCCTATACGATCTTTGATTAGCATCCTTGATGGATTAAAAAAAAATCGATTTAGTCTTTCTAGTGATATATATCCATCGGAAATCGGAGGCAAAGCTTGTTTAAGTAGCGGTCGAATTGGTACCGGATCTATCTTTGTGGGAGGTACTAAATCATTAGAATAACTGAAAAGATTTTCAAAACGTTCATTGAAATAATCAACGCTGAAAGGATGCAATGGATGATTTGTAGTTATAGTCGTGCTAACTAAAACCTCATTAGTTTCTTTGCAGTTTTCATCAATATAGTCAATTAATGCGGATAACAATGCGGAAGGCAAATATTCAGTTTCATCATTAATATCTCTACCGATATAACTTAGATAGAGCCTATGGCGAGCGGACAAAATTGCTTCTAAAAAAGCATGGCTATCCTCATCTCGCAGTCGCCTGTCTCCGATCCGTGGATGCATCTTTATATGATCAAAAATATACCTACTTTCTGTACGAGGAAAGGAATGTTGATTAAGACCGAGGATATATATCACTTGAGCCGGTACTATATTTCCTTGTGATAAGGATGAAAACATTACAGCTCCGGTGATTTGTTGAGCTGCGGGCTGTTGTTTTATCTTTTTTCTAAGGGCCTCTCGAAAAACTGCCAATGACAGTTCAGTGTGAGAATTACCTGACGTCGAAATATTTAAAAGATCTTCGAGAGATTTGCGCAGTAAAATGAGATCGTCAATTTCGCTATCAAATTCGAAAAAATCCTCAAGAATTTTGTTAGAAAGATCGATCCAATGATTTAGCCGGCGGGGATTTTTTAGATCCAGACGTAAGCAAAGTAGTTTCTCAAGAATTGTTTTCAAGCGACCAATAAGAGTTGCCTCTTCTTGATCAAATTCTATAGCCGACGAAAATCCAGGTAATGATGTAATATCCTTGCCATAAGCATAACTCAACAATAATCGATCAATGCCTGCCTGCCATGTATACTTATGTAGCATTGAGGAATTAAGTCCATCCATATCGTGCTGATCAAACTCCCAATAAATACCAATATCTCTAATCCATGAAAGAATCTTTTCTTTGTCAGTATCAGAGATTTTGAAACGACTTCTTAACGAATTTCCTTCAAGGATTTCGCCTATCTTATCGGCCTCGAATCTATGGAGAGGCAAATCGAGCAACAAAAAAAACGTATCGATTAATGCGCTTCCGTGAACTGCCGACAAATTTTTCAGATACCAAGGTAGACGACGATCCCCAAAAGCTGATCCAAAAACCGAACCAATATAAGGCGCGTATGCTTCAATATCCGGAGCCAAAACTAAAATATTGGATGGAGACAACTCTTTATTTCCTTGTAATACATCAAGTATTTGGTCGTGCAAAATCTCTACCTCTCGCATAACTCCATGACATACATGGATTTGCAAAGACCTATCATCTGTATCTACTTCAAATCTAGGCTCTTTAATTGGTTTTCTTGAAATAAAGACATCCCTTTGAATGCGGCCTAGCAAACCTGTTGCACTGGGCATAATAAACTCTTCTTTCGTGACGCTATCGAGCTCAATTAAAAAATTCATTTGTTCGCTACCTTGTCGACCCATTGCAAAAAGAAGCGGATTCGTTTCCTGTTCATCGGGAAAAAATTCATTATTTGAAACCAATCGATTCTCATGATCGTCGGCATCAAAAATCGCTTTTGTCCAGACCCAGTGAATTTTCGTGAAATTATTGTGATAAATCACCACATCAATGTGTCTAGACAAAACCTGAAGCAAATTTAGGTAAACTGTCGATAGCGTGGGAACTGCAAAAATATTTATACGATCAGGCAAACTAGCCGATATAAATTCATCCATATCCAAAAGGTGTAACATCTTTTTTTGTAAGATCAACCAATGCTTAGTTACGCCGTTATCAATCAAATAAGCCCAAAGCTCTGCCTGCCAATGATTAGTTGATCTCCGCTCCCATTCAAATATCCAATCAGGGCGATAGATGAGATATTGCTCAAAAAGGCTGCCAATTTTCTCTGATAATTGCCATTTTTTTATGGGATCCCCACCTTCCAGATAATTCCGAAGTGATTCATGCCTCTTAAGAAATTGAATGTCGGAAAATGCGTCATATATCCGCCAAGCTAGAGCATCTGAAGTAAACGCATTTGTTTTTGGCACATTTTTGAGAATTTTCTGAAATAAGAACCACAGCAGATCTGCCGGTAATTGCCAGAAAATGTTGGCAGATATACCCGTTTGCTGTGCCATCCGAAGTGAAAGCCAGCGGGCAACAGCCATTCCCGGCACTATAACAGGCTCTGGATCAAAAATACTATTAACCGGTCTGCCTAAATCAACTATTAGGCGATCTGATAATTGTTCTAACTGATTACCAATGCGTAAATGCAACATGGCGAAGCACAAATCATAAATTGAACTTGGTTGGATGAAATAATGATAGATTCTCTATCACTAAGTGTCTCTCCAGATGACCCACTAGATTAAATCAATAAATATCATCGAAGGCCAACTTCATTTGGTACAAAGAACTTCAAATATTTTCTAGTTGTTGCTAAAAACACCTATACCTGATCCTAAGAATAAAGTTTGTTTGCTTCTTGCAGGCGGGCTATAACGCTCCGTCTCAAGTTCATCGGAGATACAACTTCTGCATCCGCCCCGTGTCTCAAAATATCCATAATCAACTCTGTTTCATTAGAATAAGGCACGGTCAACAAATAACTGCCATCCTTTTCATATGAACTCCGTTGCTGAGAGTGCCATCTTTCTCGTGATACCCATCGAGCGGCTCGTGGTGCAAATCGGATCACCGCTTCATTAGTATTTTCACCACCAAAAATACCATATCCAGTAGCTAGCAATTTTTCAAGCTGTTCATCACTCATTTCCTTCGCTGATTCATTCTCCAAAAGGACGATATGCTCTATTGCATCAACTGAAAAACTTCTCAAGGCATTACGGCTGTGACACCAACTATCCATATACCAGTTATCTCTATAATAAACGAGTCTTTGGGGGGAAACTATCCGCTCCATATGTGTGCCCGTTCGTCTATTTAGGTGGCGGATCAGTAACCTTCGGCGACGTAAAACTGCACTAGTGATAATTTCAAATGTAGCTGAATCTACTTGTCGAGCTCCTATGTGCAATATATGAATTCGTCTTTCAACCTCTTTTGCCGAATGATCTCCACTGCCTAGTAACCGGCGGACTCGATCTTTTAAGGGTTCTATATGAGATTCTAAAAGGCCAGGCTTCAATCGGCTCAACAAATGATTCATAGTCAATAGCGCATATATCTCAGATGCGTTAAACCAAAGGCCTGGTAATACATAACGTTCATCTTCGCCATCCATACTTTCGTATCGATAACCTCTTTGAGCACGATCCCATATGATCGGGGCCGCCATACGATCTCGCATATATTCTAAATCTCGGCGAATTGTTGCTCTGGACACTTCTAGTTCATCCATCATTTTCTTTAAAGAAGTGCCACGATGACTTCGTAAGAGTCGATCTATAGTGTAAAAACGTTCAGTTCTATCCATCCAATGATGGCCTTACCATAAATCATTCGAACATATTCTAAACATAATAAATCTTTGACTTGATATCATTTAGACTCATATAATTCATCGGTGCGCGCACCCATGATTAGGTCATTGAGATGCAATCCAGAAATTTTGTGGGTCCACCACTTTACTGTAACTTTACCCCATTCCGTTAATAAAGCCGGATGGTGACCCTCTTTCTCCGCCATATCACCCACAGTGTTGGTAAAAGCAAGGGCATCCACGAAATTGCCAAATTTAAATGTTTTCTGGATTATAGATACGCCCTCAAAATCGGTTAATGTCCAACTGCTATGTACACTCAAAAACTGATTCAACTCTTCAGCAGTCACCAAAGGAGCGCCTGCTCGGCAGGCTTCACATTTCAATTTACTAAATTCAGACATTTATTTCTCCGTTAGTGTTGATCTAGCGAATTTATGCACACCATAATTTCCAAATTAGTCGCCTTTTGGCTACGATCAAGAGATCAGGATAAACTTTTTCTTCGTACCGCTCAACGAGGGCTCTTCTCTCTACAAAATTCATTTTTTTAAGACCCATTGTTATAACGATCTGAGCTAATTTCCTTGAGACTAACATGTAAATTTTCGCATATATTTCATCAATTAGCTTTTCTTTAATATCACCCTTGGTTTATTGGTAAAATTCTCTATAAATCAAGAACTTTATATTGAAACATTAATCAATAAGACAGCTATCTTTGAGCGAAAACCTTTACAATATTCTGCGCTATCGATTTCCTAAAAATCGTGGTGCCAAGTTCATCGAGACCCCAAATGATCGCTCGATTATGTACGATGATGTCGATCGACTGACTGCGATATTTGCAGCTGCAATGCTAAATTTAGGTATTGATCGAGGTCATCGGCTCTTAGTCTCTATCGATAAGTCTCCTGAAGCTATATTGATATACCTAGCGGCTCTTCGCTTAGAAGCTATTTTCGTACCACTAAACCCAACCTACACTGATCGTGAGTTTAAATACTTTTTGGAAAACTCTACGCCCACCGTAGTTATTTTAAGAAACAAAAAAGATAAAGCTAAAATAGCCGCAGCAAAACAAATGGGCGCCAAAGTAGCAACAATCAATACATCTAATGAAGGATCATTTATAGATTTAGCGAATGTTTGTAAGCCATTTAACCTCATAAACGCAACTAAAAAAACCCAACCTGCAGCTATTCTTTATACTTCTGGGACTACCGGAAAACCTAAGGGAGTAGTTTTAACCCATGGTAATCTATCAAGTAATGGCAAAACCCTTCATCATGTTTGGGGATTCCAGCCCGGAGATGTATTACTTCATGCACTGCCAGTATTTCACGTTCATGGACTGTTCGTAGCGATACATTGTGCCATGCTTAATGCCTCTAAAATCATATACCTCGAAAAATTTGATATCGATCTTGTGATCGATCAACTTCAAAGAGCGACCGTAATGATGGGAGTGCCTACCTTTTACACGAGGCTCCTTAAACATCCATCCCTCGATGCATCATTGTGCAAGAACATGCGACTTTTCATATCTGGATCAGCAGCATTATTACCTCAAACGTGGATTGATTTTAAGGCAAAAACAAAACATGAAATTATTGAACGATATCGAATGAGCGAAGCTGGAATGATTACATCAAACCCTTTGAATGGAGAACGTTTGCCGGGCACAGTCGGTTTTACGTTACCCGATATTGAGGTTCGCGTAACATCAGAAGATGGAACGAAATTATCATCTGGAAAGATTGGGGTGCTAGAAGTCAAAGGGCCAAATGTTTTTTCAGGATATTGGAGACGGCCAGAATTAACAGCCACAGAGTTTCGATCTGACGGCTTTTTTATTTCAGGCGATATGGCTACCGTTAGCGCAAGTGGTCGCATAAAAATAGTAGGTCGTAATCGTGATCTGATCATCAGCGGCGGGCTAAATGTTTACCCAAATGAAATAGAGGACTCCCTAAATATTCTACCTGGCATAATTGAATCAGCCGTGATCGGAGTAATCCATCCTGATCTAGGAGAATCAGTAGTAGCTTGCATCGTAACTGAAGCATCCTTTAAATGCGATGAAAATGAAATTATAGATGCATTAAAAAATCAATTGGCTAGCTACAAAGTGCCACGGCGCATCATTCGATTGGAATCTCTTCCAAAAAACATTATGGGTAAAATACAAAAAAATATGCTTCGTCAGCGTTACTCAGTCCTGCCATAAAATCCCAGTAGCTCTGTTGAACCAAAACGCACATCGGGACGCTCATAATACGAGAAAACAGCAACAATTCGGCTGACTTGACCGTTAACCGGAGTAACTCGATGTGCTGTTTCCACCCCCCTAAAAACACATAAAGTTCCCGGCTCAAGCGATAGGGTTTGGACCTGGGAATCACGATTAGTTAATAGTGCAGCAATACCATCGTAGTTAGGATTCCTTTTTGTTCGTAGAGAGCTACGATACTCAAATTCGCCGCCAGAGGTAGCCGACGACAAAAGGATAGTTATAGTGAATTCTGAACGATCAAAATGCCAATTCAGAGCAGGTTCGCCAGGCCTGTATTCAAGTATATTAAGTGCTGCAATAGGGTCATCCATAATATAAAGAACCTTCTTTTTTAGAATCATACTCAAAAATTTAATTAAAGATGGCCATTGGTAAATTTTGCATATTAGGTTATCAGGGATTTGATCTCCACTAATCGTATGGTTCATCGTTACACCTCGACGTAGCGCCGGGTGATCTGGTGATATTTCATCAAAAGAATCATCGAAATAGATATTGTGACTTCTGGTGTGTGTGAAAGCCGATCGAGCCAAAACAGGTTTTATATCTTTATTTATTTTTCGTACTGTTTCTTCGAGAACAAATCCCGGTAGAGTCAACATGCCAGTGTGCACTAAACATTCTGCGCTTCGACGCACTAGCGCTTTCCCTTCAGACGCATCCAGGTTTTCAATCGGATAACGGTTAAGATCTAATAATTGTTTCATGATTTAGTTAGCGATTCCGTTCGGAGTTTGGAGATCTTTAACAGTACCATGAGGACTAATTACTTCCGGATCGGCAATAATTTCTATCAAACTTGGTCTATTTTGCGAGATTGCCCTTTTAAATGCGGGTAGAAAATCCTTTGTTTGGTAAACCTTTTCAGCGTGCGCGCCGAAAGCCCTGGCATATGTGAAAAAATCTGGATTAAGCAGATCAGTCCCACTGACTCTACCAGGATATAATCTTTCCTGATGCATGCGGATCGTCCCATACATCCCATTATTTACAACAACTATTACAATAGCCAAGTCATATTGCACCGCTGTAGCCAACTCTTGACTAGTCATTAGGAAGCATCCATCACCCGCAAAAGCAACAACTGTCCGACTAGGGTTTAAAAGTTTAGCGGCGATGGCTGCGGGCAATCCATAACCCATCGAACCTGAAGTCGGCCCGAGTTGGGTTCCTGAATCTCGATATTTGTAGTAACGATGAAGCCAACCTGTGTAATTTCCGGCGCCGTTTGTAATTATGGTATCACGGGGAACTTCATCACATATGGCTTCAATTATGCTACCTAACTGAACTGAACCAGGTTGGGGTTTTGGTTTAGACCAATCAATATAGGATGCTCTCAAATCCTGGCGCCATTTGTTCCAAGGAGGCTCGAACGATGGCTCTATCTTACCTAAAGCCTTGAATAAACGATTTGGCCCCGCATTAATCGCTAATGTGGGACGATAAACACGCCCTAATTCTTCGACACCTGGATAAACATGTATAAGAAGCTGTTTCGGCTTGGGAACACTAATTAATGTATACCCTGAGGTTGTGATTTCGCCAAGTCTCACACAAAACACTATCAACAAATCTGCGTTTAGGATCGCAGATTTCAAGTTAGGATTAATACCAATTCCAATATCTCCCACATAATGATTATTGCTATTATCAAAACAATCTTGGTAACGAAATGCGGCCGTAATAGGTAAATTCCAATTGGACGCAAATTTATGAAAAGCTTTACGCGCTCCTTTTGACCATGACCTACCCCCTGAGATAACTAAGGGTCTCTTTGCATTAGAAAGCAAAAGATCCAATGAATTAATCTCGTAATTTCCAATGCTAGACTCAGTCTTTCTGTAAGCCTCTACATCTTCCACCTTAGCAGACGCTAGAAGCATATCTTCTGGTAACGTGATTACAACTGGGCCTGGCCGACCATTAACCGCGATATGAAAAGCACGACTAACGATCTCGGGGATACGTTTTGGATCATCAATCTGTTCGACAAGCTTCGCGATAGAGCCAAACATAAGTTTAAAGTCAATCTCTTGAAAAGCTTCTCTACCTGCCATGCTCTGTTCGACTTGCCCAATAAAAAGAATCAGTGGCGTAGAATCCTGTTGAGCGACGTGTAAACCTGACGCCGCGTTAGCTGCCCCGGGGCCCCTTGTGACAAAACAAACCCCGGGTTTATCTGCTAGCTTTCCGTATGCATCTGCCATCATTGCTGCGCCGCCTTCCTGACGACACACAACAGTCTGAATAGAATCCTGATCAAGCAATGCATCCAATACCGGCAAATAACTTTCTCCAGGAACACAAAATAAATGACTAACGCCGTGCGAAACCAAAGCGTCTACTAAAATCTTTCCACCATTTCTAGTTGAACATTGGTCAGATTTCATGACTTAAGGGCGTGATACTTTGAGACGTAGTGCATCGATTTTCATGCTAGATAAACGATCATTTACTTTTTCTAATGAATTCATAGAAAAGAACGGTCCAATTCGAACACGGAAAAAGTCACCTTGATTCTGAATGCTTATGTGTTGGACACTAGCAGGAAATCCAACATCGGTAAGTTTTTTTTTCATTTGAACAGCTTCAGATTCTGAATTATATGAGGCAACCTGGAGCATATAATAACTCTGAGCGTCTTTAATATCCCCATCCTTCTCACTATTAACAGATTTATCCGCCTCCGAAAGTAGATTGGGGTTATCGGAAACCTCTGGAATCAACCGTTCAATTTCTGGCAAAACCGTAAAAAAATCAAAGGTGGTTCTAGCTGGTTCCTCGTTAGTCAATGATGGTTGTTTCATTGAGCTTTCTTTCGCATTTACAGGCTTTTCGAATAATTGATTCAAACCGCTACCTAAGCGATGTGGATCTCCACTTCTAATTCCGTTATAAAAACCAACAGCAAGCGCACCTATCAAGATTCCCGTGAAAAGTGTTGCCCAACCAAAACGAAAAGTTAGTCGCGTGCTTTCCTGTCTCCGCTCATATTTTTGATTCTGGGGCTCTTGGGGCATAAGATTTTACATTTTATCTGGCGCAGTAACCCCTAAAAGGTCTAGTGAATTTTTGAGCACTTGCCTAATTGAATCGATCAGTGACAGTCGAGCTAATCGTAAATTGTCCTCCGACTCGAGAAAAGGATATGCATTGTAATATGTATGAAAATCATTAGCTAATTCTCTACAAAAGTAGGCTATTTGGTGAGGCTCACATTTTCTCGATGCTTGACTCACTATCTCGGGGTAACGTGATAGAGATCGCAACAAATCAAGCTCTTGAGGCTCACTCAAAAAGATTAAATTTGCTTTACTCAGATCATAAGTTATCGCTCGATTTTCCATTTTTTTGAACACACTACAAATGCGTGCATGAGCATATTGGACATAATAAACGGGATTATCGGACGACTGTGTTTTCGCAAGATCAAGATCGAAGTCCATATGTTGTTCAGGTTTGTGCGAGGCGTAGAAAAATCTAGCAGCATCCACCCCTACCTCTTCATACAAATCGCGTAATGTCACAAATTCTCCGCTACGGGTCGACATGGCAATTTTTTCACCATCACGATATAAAGTTGCAAATTGTACGGTCAATATTTCTAGGTCATTAGGGTTCCTGTTAAGGGCTCCTATAGATGCTTTGATGCGAGATATATACCCATGATGATCTGAGCCCCAAACATTTATTAGCCAATCGTAACCTCGATCGTATTTATCTATATGATAGGCTATATCTGCAGCAAAATACGTATGGCTTCCGTTTGTTCGAATCACAACTCTATCTTTCTCGTCTCCTAAATCACTACTTCGGAACCACCATGCGCTATTCTTTTGATATAGATACCCACTTGTTTTAAGCTTATCTAGTGCTTCATCCAAAGCGCCAGATTTAATTAGACTACTTTCCGAATACCAGGTTTCAAATTCAACATTAAATTGACGAAGATCTTTATTAATACTAGATACTATCTTATCGACTGCGAGCGCCTGAATTCTGGAAAATCCTTCACTATCCACTTGCTCCTTCATACGAGAAACCATCAAATCAATTTTTGAATCCGGAGCGCTTGGTAAGGATTGCATAAGCCACGCTACATTTCCATAGTGCGAATGGCCGTCCTCCTCCAATAAAATGTGGGCTAGATCAACTATGTAATCACCTTGATATGCACCATCTGGAAATGCAAAAGACTCTCCTAACAAACCTAAATAGCGTAACCATACACTCAACGCCAGAATGTCTATTTGTCGGCCAGCATCGTTTATATAGTACTCACACTCTGTTGTATAGCCTGTGGCCCGTAATATCCTAGCAAGCGAATCACCATAGGCCGCACCACGGCCATGACCTACATGCAACGGGCCAGTAGGATTAGAGGATACGTATTCAATCAACACATGCTGATCCTTTCCTTCATCACTACACCCGTAAGCCGCACCATTTATTTGAATATTTCGTATAACCTTAGACCATGCTTCATTAGTGAGGAAAAAATTGATAAATCCGGGTCCCGCTATTTCTACCCGTTCAACGAGTTCAGAAAAGGGAAGATTATTTACGATTTTTTTTGCTATTTGGCGAGGGTCTGCCCTCAAAGATTTTGACAACAACATTGCCACATTGCTAGCGATATCTCCATGGTTTTGATGCCGAATGTGATCGACCTGGAAAGCTACGTTATTTTGTTTAATAGCTTTATCTACTTCCTCGATAGAAGTAATTGATTTTATCAGCAAAGAACGAACTTCCTTAAGCATGGAAAGCCCCCTTAAGCTTTATTAACATTTGGTTTCAGCATGAAAATAAGTACAGTTAATGTATAAATAGTTGATTAATTCCTAATTTTTATAAAATCAGACTGTGGATTCGACCACAACATAGTATGCTAGCACCTTTCCAAAATTGACAATAATATTAGGCTAAAAGGCCTTTACGATCTTTTGATGAATCATCTTCAGTATAGTTACCAAAATTTTTTTTCTAGCGCCACGATTGACAGGTCTGCTCGCGTCTTAGGTAGTGACAGCACTTTACAAGCTCTTATTAATAGCCGGGATACTAAATTTCTTCCAATTTGGAACAAAAAGGTGCTCCTTTCAAAAACTCAGGGGAGAGCAAAAAAATCTGAATTTACTAAGCATGAGATTTCTAGATTTAGATGCATTACCGCGCCAGTTTATATAGGATGCATTGGTAAAACACACTACTTTGCGACCGAGGTTGAACCAAATTCAGAGGATTGCAATGAATTTATTGACCTGCTTCATTCTGTAAATCTCCTAAATGCTCAAGATTCGGCAATTTTAGGCTGTGCTATAACACTGTTGAGCTGGCGAAATGATCATAAAAACTGTGGTTTATGTGGGTCGCCCACTTCTGATTCCCAAGGTGGAAATGTATTGGTTTGTTCGAAACCTGCTTGCCAACATGAACACTATCCAAAAATCGATCCAGCAATAATTGTGCTCGTTGAGCATCAAGATCAAGCACTCTTTGGTCGAAAATCAGAATGGCCAAAATTCCGGTATTCCACTATTGCTGGATTCGTCGAGGCTGGAGAAAGTGCAGAACAGGCTGTCGTACGTGAAGTTGCTGAAGAAACAGGCGTGGAGATAGCTGAAGTGTCTTACCACTCCTCTCAGCCATGGCCTTTCTCAAACTCCTTAATGCTAGGGTATACAGCAATAGCAAAGGGATCAACTGAAATAAAACTCCATGATAAAGAACTCGAACATGCGCAGTGGTTAAGTCGTGATGAACTTGCTAGCCAACTAAGCAAGGGCAAATTCATACCTCCAACATCTTTTTCAATTGCTTTTCGACTAATCGAAGATTGGTTTAATGCTAGTAACAAAACGACATTCAGAGTGTTGTGTGAAAACAACAATACCCCTTGCTAATACTGTTTCATTTTGGGTATTAACAACGGTAGAATGTCGTCAGTTGTTGTCGCGCAACGGGACAACACATTTATATTAGGTTTAAGTAAACTTTTGGAGGTGTCATGTCGGAACGGCATACAGGAACTGTAAAGTGGTTCAATGAGCGAAAAGGCTACGGCTTCATTGCTCAGGAAAATGGGGACGATGTATTCGTCCATTACCGTGAAATCAGAGGCGAGGGGTTCAAAACGCTCACAGAAGGTCAGCAAGTTGAATTCGGGTTAGTGACAAGGGATAAAGGCCCGGCGGCAGAAGACGTCGTGCCAACTGACTAACCTGCTACCAGCTATCTAGAATCTAGATTGCTGGTTCCTCTTTCTTTTAATTGCGTCTGGCAAATTGTCGACGCATTGGTTGGCTGCGGCTAAGTCAAAATTTGAGCAACATACCAGTTTGCCCGAACGGGTTCCGCTCGCCTAGTTTTGAACAACAAACAATCTGACGTTTACAAGGCATTGTTGCGGATTAACTTCGGCTGATGGATTATGGCTATTACAAATGGACGAACACCAAAAATTTAAGAATTGGATGTGTGTTGTTTGCGGTCTAATTTACGATGAAGCAGAGGGTTGGCCGGAAGATGGCATTTTACCGGGCACACGTTGGGAGGACGTGCCCGATAATTGGACCTGCCCCGACTGTGGCGTTGGCAAGGATGATTTTGAAATGATCGAAATTTAAATTATCTTTTTTCTTTGTCCTCTAGCTAATTAAAATGTTTTTTATAAGCATCTAATTGCTCTGCTGTAATAAGTAAGACAGGCGAATCACCACTAAATGATGTTAACCATGTAAAAGGTACTTTGGGCCAAGCTTCCTCCACAGATTCTGCAGCGCTACCCACTTCAATAAAAATTACTCCTTCCCTGCTAAGATAGCGATGAGCCTCTTTAAGAATTTGCCGTACAAAAAATAGGCCATCCTTACCACCAGCTAGAGCTAATTGAGGCTCAAATTTATACTCGGTTGGGAGAGAATTCATTATCGCATCGCTCACATAAGGAGGATTACAGACAATCATATCGTAATCAATAGTTTCCGGTAGCGCATTAAATAAATCACCCTGAAAAAATCGCATTTTGTGAGACACCGAAAACTTTTGAGCATTTACCTTAGCTACATCCAAAGCATCTGAAGAAATATCGACCGCATCAATTTTAGATTCCGGGAATGCCATCGCTAAAGCGACCCCAATACAACCCGAGCCAGCGCATAGATCGAGAATCATGTCAACTTTTGCATGCATCAACCAAGGCTTGAATCGTTCAGGAATCCACTCTCCAATGTATGATCTAGGGATGATAGCGCGCTCATCAATATAAAACTCATGTCCCGCAAACCATGCTCGATTCAATAAATATGGCAGCGGTCTACGTGTTTTGATTCGTTTGTTAGCAAGAGCATCAATAGCTAACATCTGTTTTTCATTCAAATTTAGTTTCTGATTTAGAGCTTCCTCTTTGAGTTCAGCCCCTGACATTATCAGCCAAACTGCCTCATCAAAAGCATTATCTACCCCATGTCCGAAAAACAGGTTGCTGTCCAATAATTTTTTTTCAAGCAGATAAGCATATTGCCAAATATTCATGATAAACGATCCGGCCAGCTAATCTCGTAATGCAGCGCGAATAGCCTCAGCTAACTGTGTGCTCGTCCACTGTTTATCGATTAGCTTTTTCACTCGCCCATTCCGAGCTATAAGAAAAGTAGTTAAACTATGGTCAATCGTATATGCTATATCAGAATCTGGATCTTTAACAATTTCATAAAATACAAAATATTTATTAGCGACCTTTCGTACCTCCTCAGGAGTTCCGACTAGCCCCAAAATATCTTGGTGAAAAAATTTAGTATACAGGCTGACTTTTTCTATTGTATCTCTTTTAGGGTCGATACTAACAAAGAGTACTTGGGTTTGATTTTTTTCATTGTCAGAAAGTTTTTTTATAGCTAATGCAATTCTTGCTAACTCGGTAGGACAATAATCTGGACACGAGGTAAACCCGAAAAATAACAATACTACTTTTCCCTCGAAATCCGATAGTGCCACCGGTCTAAGTTCAGACCTTAACGTAAAATCACCCCCGACGTTAGCATAAACATCACCCGAATTATCTACAAGACGACCACCCAAATAGTATGCGAGACTGGCAGTTATCGTTAAGAAAAAAACAAACAGATAGATGAATGTTCTTTTATTCATGCCAACGAAAATTAATTAAAATCCTGTAAAGAAAATCGTCATTAGTTGGATTTAATCCTCAAAAAAATGATGCGGCGCATTTTACTTATTGGTTCTTCACAGCCAAAACCAACTGTCGAGAATTCCACTGATAAACTAAATTTAATTGACTTGGTTGTGCTTTTTGGGGAAAAGAACCCAAGTTTCTCTTTAAGCTACTATGTAGATTAGCTTACTTAACGATTGTGCTAATTAATCAAGCTCTTACATCATATCAACTTTTCAGCTAGGTCTTCCGTACTTCTTTTGAAACTTACCAACCCGGCCCGCAGTATCAACTATTTTTTGCTGACCCGTGTAAAAGGGATGACACTCAGAACAGATCTCAATGCTAAGATCCTTACCCATAGTGGAACGTGTCTCAAAACTATTTCCACAATGACACGTGACTTTTATTGTTTCGTATTTCGGATGAATATCAGTTTTCATAAAATTGAGTACCTAACGATTTAAAAACTTAATCGGTAACTGACGATAATATGATAAGAAAAAACATGGCGCAATAACTGCTTTATTATCGATTCATAGACTTAAAAAATTCAGCATTATTCTTAGTCGCCTTTAACTTGTCGAGCAAAAACTCTATGGCCTCGACATCCTCCATTGGGTGTAAGAGTTTTCGCAACAACCAAATTTTCTGGAGCTCACTGGGCTCTGTTAGAAGCTCTTCTCTACGAGTGCTAGAACGCCCAATGGTAATGGCGGGATAAACCCGTTTCTCCGATATACGACGGTCTAAATGAATCTCTGAATTACCAGTTCCCTTAAATTCTTCGTATATTATGTCATCCATTTTAGACCCGGTATCAATCAACGCGGTCGCGATGATAGTTAGGCTACCTCCTTCTTCTATGTTTCGAGCCGCACCAAAAAACCGTTTAGGTTTTTGAAGGGCATTGGCATCTACGCCCCCGGTCAGGACCTTACCCGACGCCGGCTGAACTGTGTTATACGCCCTAGCTAAACGAGTTATAGAATCAAGAAGAATTACAACATCTCGTTTATGTTCTACTAAACGTTTAGCTTTCTCTATGACCATCTCCGCTACCTGGACATGTCGAGATGCTGGTTCATCAAATGTAGATGAAATGACTTCCCCATTAACTGTTCTTTTCATGTCTGTAACTTCTTCTGGTCGCTCGTCTATCAGCAAAACCATGAGAACACAGTCTGGCTGCGATGCTGTAACCGATTGGGCTATTTGTTGCAACATAACCGTCTTTCCGGTCTTCGGTGCCGATACCAAAAGCCCTCTCTGTCCTTTTCCTATAGGCGCTATAAGGTCGATAACTCTTCCAGTTAGATCTTCCGTTGATCCATTTTCTTGCTCTAGCCTGATACGTTCATTAGGATGGAGGGGGGTCAAATTCTCAAATAAAATTTTACTTTTAGCTTCGTCCGGTGATTGAAAATTAATCGTTTCTACCTTTAAAAGAGCAAAATAACGCTCTGAATCTTTCGGCGGTCGTATTAATCCGCTTACGGTATCTCCGGTTCGTAGACCGAAACGACGCAACTGGCTTGGCGAAACATAAATATCATCAGGTCCAGCTAAATACGAACTACTAGCCGACCGCAAGAATCCATAACCGTCCTGTAACTTCTCGCCTCTCTTGGCCTGAGTTTTCAAGATCGAAAAGATCTGATCCTGTCTCCTCATTCGAGTGACATTTTGCAAATTTAATTCTCGTGCAAATGCAGCGAGTTGTGTCGGTGTTTTTTCTTTAAGCTCGGTAAGACTAAGAGACATAAGTAATAGCCATCAATGTTGGAATAGTAATTTACCCATTAACCGAAATCACGTAAGCGCGGCGAAAGCGAGGAGCGCTCTGACCAAGGGGAAATTCGGGTGGGTACAGACTTCGAGCTCGTTACTTCCTATAAGCTCTGTCGAAAGAGTACCACCAGCGACACCCGAAAGTCCAGTAATTTGTTATTTAATAAAAACAATACCCCGAAATTACAGATTATCATCAAGAAATGCTGTTAGTTGGGCTTTAGAAACTGCTCCGACTTTAGTAGCCTCAACCTGGCCGGCCTTAAAGACCATAAGGGTTGGGATACCACGAATGCCATATTTAGGGGGTGTTTGAGGGTTATCATCTATATTTAATTTTACAACTTTTAATCGGTCAGAATACTCGGTAGCTATTTCATCCAAGACCGGGGCGATCATCTTACATGGCCCGCACCACTCGGCCCAATAGTCGATCAACACTGGCTTTTCTGATTGTAATACTTCTGTTTCGAATGATTCATCACTAATATGCAAAATATTATCAGACATGTAATATCACCTTGAATGCTTTAATCTAAATGTATGAATGAAGAAGCGACTTTAGCCCAGTTATGTTATTATTGTGTGATAGTCCTTTACGATAAAACTAGACTGCAATTTCTCGGCGCTTGTTAAAAGCGCCTAACTTCAATTAGTAAAATTTTTAACGAGCCCCTATTCTACTTAACAAGGATATTTTTTTCAAAAGTAACGAAAAATTTTTGTAGCAACTGAACATCAGGCTTCGCACTTTATTCTATCACTAAAAAATTTTGCTTCCAAAAAGCTTGTCAGATGTCGAATTACGACATTAGAAGCAAATATTCATCAGTAAACGATTATTATGAACCAACCTTCCATTATTAAACCAAAAAAAGAGAATTTAACTCACTTAACAGATAAAAGGTTCGATCAATTTGATTTGCGACCAGAGTTATTAAAAGGCATTGTTGCTACTGGCTTTCGCTACTGTACTGAAATTCAGGCTCAGGCGTTGCCTCTTGTTTTAGAAGGCACAGATATTGCAGGGCAGGCACATACTGGAACTGGAAAAACTGCCACATTTTTGCTCGCAATTTATCAACGACTTCTAATTGGGCAGGCTCTAAACAGCGAATCGGAAAAATCGGTTCGAGCTATAGTGCTTGCTCCGACCAGAGAATTAGCAATACAAATACATGAAGATGCAAAAACTCTTGGTGCATATACTAATTTACGGTTAGGCCTAGTTTATGGCGGAACTGCTTACCAAAACCAACGATTGAGGCTTGCTGAGGGCGTTGACATACTTATTGGAACACCTGGCCGATTGATTGATTATTTCAAACAAGGCATTTTCCATTTGAAAAACGTTGAAGTAATTGTCTTAGATGAAGCAGATCGGATGTTCGATCTCGGCTTTATCAGAGATATACGATACATCCTTCGCAGGATGCCGCCACCAAACAAACGTCTAAATATGCTGTTCTCCGCGACACTATCTTACCGCATAAAAGAATTAGCCTATGAACATATGAATGACCCAAAAACAGTCATAATCGAATCTACAACTCCTGTAGCTGATCGACTGATTGAACAAATTTACTACCCTGCAAACAATGAAAAGTTCTCTCTATTGCTAGGGGTAATGAACCAAATCAGTGGTGATCGTGTATTGATATTCGCCAATACTCGAAATACCTGTGAACAATTAGGTCAATGGTTAAATGGGCATAATTACGCTGTTGGCGTGCTTTCAGGAGATGTTCCACAAAGAAAGAGAGAAAAATTACTTTCTGATTTTAAAAATGGACAGAAGCGGATATTAGTAGCGACAGATGTTGCTGCTCGCGGCCTTCACATACCTCGTGTCAGTCATGTTTTCAATTATGACTTACCACAAGACCCAGAAGACTATGTCCACCGCATCGGGCGAACAGCGCGAGCTGGGGAGAGCGGTTACGCTATTAGTTTTGCTTGCGAGGAACATGCCCTATCCCTATTGGATATTGAGTCATTCATCGGGCACAGCTTAGAAAAAATGGAGATTTCTGAAAATCTCTTACATCGGACACAAATGCCTGATATCCCTTCACATCAATCGAAAAAGAAGTTAGGAAAGCAACAGGACAATTCTAATCAGAATAAAAAGAAACAAAAAAATTGGGGCGAGAAAAAGGGGGGCGAGAAATTTAAAACAAAACCTGTTGAACTCGACAGAAAAGATCATGGGAACACCAGCAACAACTCGCACAAGCATTCTAAAAACAGCAACAAGGGAAATGAACCACTGACTTCAAACCTTCGCATTTCCCCTCAACGTAAAAAAAGAGAAATCCCTGCTATTGGCTGATAGATTATTCCGTTTAATCTCTCAAATCATACAATAAGACTCTGTCGCCATGTTCATTTTCAATGACACTTATCGGTTGACGCTTAATCACTCTCGTTAACTCTGATTCCAGAAGAATATCATCTCGCCTAATACGTATTCCGGCGAAATCGCAACCAAGCTCTTTAACTAGGTTAGTAATTTCGGCAACTTGTGTGCCGCTATTAATTGTGAGTACCTCTCTGCTACCTTTTTGACTGGCATAAAAAGCAATTTTTCGATTATTGGTCAAAATTGGACCCGATGTTTTGGCTGTTCTATCATATAACCAATATCCAGCATCGCGTAGGTGCCCAGCTCTAGTAAAATTTGACAATCCACTGTAACTTTCACCAAGTGCCCATATCGCAAGAAGTATTAAAAAAATCTTTCCCGTTTTTTTAATCTGCTGATGCCTGATGTCTGAAATTAGCTTCTCTAGAATTAATGGCGCTGCAATTAAGATGGTTATGGTCATCGCTAGCGGGTAACGAGGCGCAAGAAATAGCATAATTAAAACAAATACTGTCAGTATTCCAAGATTGATTACAATAAAACTTGTCCATAACCTCTTTAACCTTTGATCTTTAACTAGAGAATGTGAATACAAACCATAGCCCATTAATACTAAATATGGAATTTCTAACTCAAAAACTATAGAAGATAAAATAACCTTTACTGCGGTAAACATAAACAACAAATATGCATAACCAGTAGAGTAGGGGCCTAAAAATTGTTCCTCAAAAATTAATAACTTTTCATCGATGCCTATCCGAATTTGGCTCCACCCTTCCACAAAAACAGCCAATGGATCTTGCGTCAATAAAAGCCCAACAGGGCCATCCTCTGTCACAATGAACCAACCTCCTAGCACACAACCCAACACTAGGATTAACGACAAACTAAATATATAACGTAACCATAACCATTTCGTTGGTCCCGAATAACTCGCCAA
>Ga0310344_10000607_pt1 | contig 28049 bp, 24 predicted proteins | sample HC15DNA20200_MG_FD_203801 | JGI IMG/M metagenome (GOLD analysis project Ga0310344, IMG submission 203801) | Marine microbial communities from station ALOHA, North Pacific Subtropical Gyre - HC15-DNA-20-200_MG | ecosystem: Environmental > Aquatic > Marine > Oceanic | place: Pacific Ocean: North...
ATGAAACTTTGGCGTTGGAACTGTCCTTTGTGGAACAGCCAACTGGCGATACCATCGAAACTTTTGCTATTGGCGAACAGGAATTCATTGTCGCGATACTGGTCGATAAATCAGGCTAGGTGCTGTTTGTATTCGTCTGTTCGAACCTGAATCGTGTTAATCTGGTTAAAAGAGCTACTGGCGAGAAGCCGATACATTCATGATTACGATAGCAAGATTGCACAACACCTCTCAAGCAAATCGGTTTGTTGTTTTCAATATTTTGTTGTTCTTGACAGTTAGCATCGCGCAGGCAAATTTTAGTGTAACTCCGATGGATCGTGTCCGTGGCGCTGTCACTGAGATTCTATCAGTCCTAAAGAATAAACAGTTGGGCAGGGATGAAAAATGGCTTGCAATTGGTCAGGTGATCAACGATGGATTTGATTTCCGAAGCATGTCGCAAAGTATACTGGCAACAAATTGGCGCACTGCGACAGTAGAAGAAAAACGTCAGTTTGTGGAATTTTTCGCACAGTATCTCGAGTCGACTTATCGCGAAAAAATCGAGGCTTATTCTAATCAACGCGTCGAGTACTTAACTGAGCTAGTACGAAAGGATCGTGCTGTAGTACATACGATTATTCGCACTGACTCGACTAAAATCCCGGTGAACTACAAACTCAAACGTAACGATGATGGGTGGTACGCTTACGATGTCGTTATTGAAGGGGTAAGTTTGGTCAATAACTACCGAAGCACTTTCACTGCAATAATTAAATCAGAAGGGATGAGTGGTCTTCTAAGCGATATGCAGGGTCGAATAGCTCGTTACAAACTTAAGAACGGTGGCTTACCACCCCAGTAAAACTGGTTATTGCGGATATATAATCTACTAGCAGAGTAGTCACTTCTTGCCAGTGCTTTCGAATATGTATTTGCTGATCAATTCCTCGATATTGATTGAAGATTCTGTTTCGAGTATTTCATCACCGGGTTCTAAATAGTTTTCAGAACCCCCGGGTGAAATTTTTAGGAACTTATCTCCAATAATTCCAGAAGTTCTAATCGAAGCGATCGAGTCGTCTTGAAGTTTTATATTTGGATCAATTGATATTTCGACGATCGACTCGTAGCTTTCAAAATCGACTTTGATATTCTGTACCGTTCCAACCCTAACTCCGCCAACTTCAACGAAAGCACCTTTCTTCAAGCCGGAGGATGAGACGAACCGAGCGTTTAGAGTGTATGTCTCGTCAGTAAACACCCCAACATTCCCCAATTTAAGCGTCAGGTAGGTAAGCGAGAGCAATCCAATAATGAGAAACAGGCCGACGCTCATCTCGATCGAAGAGTTTTTTCTCATAGCCTCTATAACATTAGCGCACTGATAGCGAAATCCGCGTAAAGAATTGAAATAGACGCCACTACTACCGCAGCAGTCGTGGCGCTACTTACACCTTCTGCTCCGAATACCATACCGTGATTCTGATGCATGAGAAAGCCTTTAGCCATGCAGATCCATGCAGTGAGTACACCAAAAATTATTGACTTCGTAATACCCATAGTGAGATCTGCCAGTAGGACAGTGTCAGCCATACTTGTGAAATAGGCCCCCTGGTTAACCTTAAAAACTACGACACCAACGAACCAGCCACCGAAAATCCCAACTACATCGAAAATAGCTGTAAGCAGCGGCGCTGCAATCAGAAATGCCATGAAGCGAGGTAATAAGAGATATCTATATGGATCGATCGCCATGCACTCGATTGCATCGATCTGATTATCTGTCCGCATGATACCGAGCTCAGCACATGTTGCTGATCCGACGCGTCCGACGATTATAAGGGCAGTAAGAACTGGACCAAGTTCTCGCACTAGGCTCAGACCAACGGCTGAACCCAACAGACTCACGGATCCAAACCGAACTAAAGTATCATGAAATTGTAATGCCACGACCATGCCAACGAAGACGCCAGCGACGGCGATCACGATCACGGACCGAGAGCCTACGAATCGGAGTTGTTGTAAGATCGATTTGAATTCCCAGGGAGGCGCGAATAAATGGCGAGCTGTGTGACTAAAAAAAATACCCATTCGGCCGAGTTCCTCGAGGGATGAGATACAGGCTTTACCAATCGCAGCCAACTGTGAATAGGAATTTAACATGATTGCACGATCGCTTTTGGGGAGGAGGTTCGAGCAAAATAATAAAATAGTCGCGATGTTGCCAGAAAATTGCCGAAATGCATTGCCGGAGATTTCATTCTTTTCTAGTCAGATGATCTAAATAATTTTCATCGTCTCGGCAAGAATCTGGTGGTCGGCGATGGAGCAGCGACTGAACTCGGGGATCCGTTAATTGTCTTATTTCGTCGATTGTTCCAAGCGCAACGATCTGGCCATCAGCAAGGATCATGATGCGGTCGGCGATTTTAAGGGCACTTTCAAGTTCGTGGGTGACAACCACAACAGTCATTTTTAAGGCGTCGCGCAGGCTGATGATCAGCTCATCGATTGCGGCCGATGTCACCGGGTCAAGTCCTGCAGACGGCTCGTCGAAAAATAATAATTCGGGGTCCATAATCACTGCTCGAGCAAGGCCCGCGCGCTTCAACATGCCTCCTGATAATTGCGGTGGCATTAAGTGTTCTGCGTCAATCAGTGAGACCATTTTTAGTTTGATTCGGCTCATAATTCTGATCGTGGCGTTATCAAGCTTAGTATGTTGATGGAGAGGTAGTTCGACATTGTCGATAATATTCATCGAGTTAATTAACGCGCCACCCTGAAAGGCCACACCGATCCGTTTGCGCAATTTGTAGAGTTCATTTTTTGCAAGTGTTAATAGGCGATTCCCTAGTAATGTCACAGAACCTTGATTTGATGTACTTAGCCCAATGAGGTGTTTTAGGAGAGTAGTCTTACCCGAGCCGCTACTACCCATAATGACAAAGATCTCACCCTCCTTGACTGAGAAAGAGATGTCACGAAGGATTTCTCGATCTCCGTAGGTGCTAGACAAACCTTCGACGCTTAGCACAGCGGTACGCGCTTCTTGTTTTGATTTGCTTCGCATGGTTCGTTTGTCTTGTTGCGTTCTCTACATTTCGACGACAGAATCGGGGATTATTATACCGTGCGAGCGCAAGCACTCTATGGTGGTCGTCGTGCCTTCGGTAATCCTAGGCGAAATGGGGGTTGGTGGCTTACAAATGCACGTGAAAGACAAGATGTTACGTTTCTATTTAAAAAGGGCCGCGATCAATCTGATTGCTGACTGGTGGGCATGGAGAATGCTTTGTTGAAAAGATGGCTGAGTGCTTTTGGACTAGCACCTGTGACGACAGAGGTGACGTTAGGTTAAGCGTCGGCGGATGTGGGAAACTCGTGATGCGGGTTTAACCCTCCAACGGGCAGGAGTGAGGGCACTTAGGCACTTCGCCAACGTCCTCGATTTAAGAAAACCGCTAAAATTAACAACGATTGTCGGTTTAGGAGGCATAAAAGTGGAAAACGTAGATCTTGCGGTATTGGAAACGGCTATTAAGTGGGTCAACGATGGACGCCAGGTAATTCTAGCAACGGTAGCTAAAACTTGGGGATCTTCACCGCGACCTGCCGGTTCTATGATGATTTGGCGTGAAGATGGACAGTTTGAAGGATCATTGTCGGGTGGGTGTATCGAGCAAGAATTGTTGGAAAAATTTAGTGTAGTTAATTCGGATGCTGCAATTCCCGTTACCTATGGTGTCACCAACGAGGCTGCAATCAGACGCGGTTTGCCATGTGGGGGCAAAGTCACGGTGGTAATCGAAAGGCTATGTTCAGATATCCAGCCACGGGAAATATTGCTCCGTCTTTCAGAACGCGACCGAGTCCTTCGCGTTCTGGAGATGAGTACTTGTAAGTCCTGGCTCGAGACGCCTGTTGAGCAAGCGCGGACAGATTTGAATAATGAACGGTTTGAGACTATTTTCGAACCGAAATGGCGTTTGCTTGTCATTGGCGCTGGGCAGCTCAGCGCCTTTGTTACGCGCTTTGCCGTTACACTTGGTTATGAGGTCATCGTCTGTGATCCGCGTGAAAATTATAGGGGCTCTTGGAACGAACCTGACATTTCGCTTTCCGCCGATATGCCAGATGATTTTGTTATCGCACAACAATGTGATTCACAAACCGGGGTTGTTGCACTTACCCACGATCCCAAACTAGATGATCTCGCAATCATGGAAGGCCTTAATTCTGCCGCGTTCTATGTCGGTGCATTGGGATCGAGTCGAACTAATGCGGCGCGCCGGGAGCGTCTTCGCGACCATTTCGATATAAGCGAGGCCAAACTGACTTTTATGAGCGGTCCTATCGGGCTTGATTTGAATACACGCACCGCATCAGAAATCGCATTATCGATTATGACCGAGATCACTGCGCGGAGAAATGGTGTCAAACTTGAAAGTCAACGATGTATGCTAAGTGACACAGCTCCTACCAGATGACTAACATCGCGGGAATTTTGCTGGCCGGCGGTTCGTCGCAGCGATTTGGTAGCAATAAGTTAGTTGCCCTCATCGAGGATGGCGTGCCGGTCGGGCAGCGGTCGGCAGAACGGCTAAAAGCTGCATTGGGGAATGTTCTAGTTGTTGTCCCGGTAGGGAACGTAGCTACCTTAGGTTTATTCGAAGGTGTGTTTGAGGTTTCTGTATGTGCTGACTCCCGAGATGGTATTGGTCGATCTATTGCTCATGGGATCGCTGCGCGGCCCGATGCAGATGGCTGGCTGATAGGATTGGCTGATATGCCATACATACAGGTTGAAACAATTGCAGCGTTAGCGTCAATGTTGATCTCTGAGCTCACTATCGTGCGCCCTAGGTTGTTTGGGAGAGTTGGCCATCCAGTAGGTTTTGGAGCGGCCTACGGTGTCGAGTTGAAAAATTTGCAGGGCGATCAAGGTGCGCAATCGATTGTCGACTCGCATAGTGATTCCTTGGTTTTAATCGACACGAACGATTCAGGTGTGGTGCTTGATATCGATCGTCCGCAGGACTTACGTCGTAAGAAAAATCACTAATACCTGTTGATTAAAGACAATATAATTATTGTTCAATCTGTCAGCATTGTTGATATGACAGGCGAACAGATATTCATCTCGTTAGAGACTCTTAGGCGTATCCAGCCGGGTAGCGGTGGAAATGGGTTGCATAGCCCTCTGTAAAAGACTTTAGGGATATCATTTGTCAATTTTTTGACAAATGATATAAATCAGGCAGTGGATTAATATTTCGCTCCGTTGTCCTGACTTGATCAAGACGGTAATCACCATGTTCGAAGGCTTCCTGCAGCGCGAATCGATCCCATTGAGTGGGGTTCTGACCGTACAGGTATTTGTCCAGTAGGCGGATCTCTATGTCTAACGGTTCTTTCACTAATTCCGCTAATTCGCGAAGTGTCGATAACTGGGGGTTTTTAAATACAACGCGCGCCCATGTAATTAATGCAGTTTTTGTCCCAATTGGATCGTGCGCTTTGCATGCACCGAGGACGTCGCGACGTGCCCGCATTAATGCGGGAGCTGGTTCTCCCCTCGCTCTAGTAGTTGTTACCGATGATTTCGAAGCGTAGGATCGATACCACCCAAACGCGGTTGCTATCCACCCAAATAGACAGATACTCGCTATTATTAACCAGGTATTTTGGCGTGTATTTGATCGTGTGAAATTAGTTTTTGGGGTATGTTCGGTCTCGGTTTGTGATTCGAGTGATGCCGAGTCTGGGATTGCTGTTTTTTGTGCCGATATTTCTTCTGCCCTCGAATCTTCTACCGTGAAAGGCCGTTCTTTCAAACGGGCAACTTCCATTTTATCGCTCTGAGTGTTCCACCACGTTATAGATATCTCGGGAAATACAATGTTGCTTGTGGATCCAGGGATGATGGCGAATTTCTGTTGCCTGATTGCATTGAAACCAGTATCGGTGTCTTGTTCGCTAGTCTGAGGTTGATCGGGATAAATCTTTAAGCCTTCAGGCAGAATGATTGGCAGCTCCGGCAATTGACTGGCACTAAGTCCGTCAGCCCATAGAAACACAGTGCGCGTCACTGGTTCGCCGGCGATAAGTGGATCAATGGCGGGATCCCAATTGTCGCGTAGGTTTAGTTGCTTAGCGGGAAGCCAAGTGTCACCAGTGAAAGATGCTGGTATCGGTTTAACTTGAATTTGGAGTTGATTAGATTCGACACGACGGGTTTTTACGGACTGTCTAAATGGATCAAATTCAAATAGCGATCGTGATGACTGAACGACCTGTGTAGTTAACGTCAGGGGATTAATCGTCGTGGTGCCGCTGGTTTGTGGAAAAATCGAAAAGCGACGCTCAAATACTTCGTACCGCTTGTTGTTCCGCATGGTTTGTGTGGTTATGTCTTTACCTAGCCGCTTGATTACGACGTCGGTATCCGCACTCGGTTCAGTTAGATTTGCATCGTTAAGTTCGACTCGGCGTAGAAGCCTAGCCGTGAGGATGATTTGCTCTTGAACGTACGGCGTTGTTTTGTCTACTTCTATCTCGAGGAGCAGGCTAGTGTCAGTTATCTCTGGGTTGTTACTGTTACGAGCGTGGATATTGATAGTGGTCTTGGTACTTCGATCATTCCCGAACGCAATCTCAGGAATTACAAGCTGACCTGGTTCTGTCACTAAGGCCTCGAGCACCCACGTTGTGGTATGGGAGTTTCGTCCGTTAACCCATTGGACCGATGTCTGTCGGTTGCGGCCTAGGATATCAACGAAAGATTCCAGTACTCCAAAGTCTGGCTCCGCACTGACCTTTGAGTCTGAAGTGAATACTAATTGAAACGATTCGTTGGCCACTGGTCTATCAGGTTGAACAGATAAGCGGATCACTGCTGCGTGTGCCGAATTGAAGCCGGCCATCAACATCGTCAAGACAAGAAGTTTCCCTATTAGAGATGCATCCCGCGTTGCAGTTATAACGGTAGGTATATGGATCGAGTCTAGGGTGTAGCTGTACTGCCGCAATACAAGGCAGTAATAGATCCGAATAAAATCACCGAAAGAAGTGGACTCCCGACTCGAGTGTTTATTTGTTTTGACAACATGGCCAGAGATGAAAATTGATCGCAATAATCTCCATATGAATGGAATTTCTAGCGATCTAAAGATTTTATTTACTGTCACCATGATCGTGCCCGTCGCCCGTTCCGCCCATGTTTCCTCTGATATTCGTGTTCAAATTTTCGTCGTAACAATCCGCCGGGATCGTCTGGAATTTTTCGTAGCCATTGTTCAGTTGCTTGTTCGGTCTCTTGTTCGGAATTTAATTCTGCTTGTATCTTCGCCTCGGAATTCTCTTCGCCGTCCGAATTTTCGCCCGCGCTAGGAAGCTCCTCCCAGTCGCTTTCCGTTGGTGATGTCTCCGTAGTCTGCCCAGATGAATTTGCGGCGTTTGGTTCCTGGGGAGACTGTCCGTCTAATCCCTGTTTCGGATTCTCGTCACTATTTGCGTTTTCGTTTGATTGATTGCCCTGCTCTTGTTCGTTTTGATCTTGTTGTTGAAGCAATTTTTCTAGTAATGTCTTATTATGTAGCGCGTCTTGATGATCATTAACCTGAGACAAGGTATTGCGGTATGCTGCGATTGCCTCTTCGAGACGACCAAGGCGGGCTAATGCATTACCTTTGTTGTATTGCGCTTCCGCGTTATTGTTCTCACCAATTTCGGTAACAACATCTTCGAATCTGTCTGCTCTATAGTGCGCCATTGCACGCCAATCTTTGTTTTCGAAATTTTTTGCAGCGGAATCAAAATCACCTCGATCAAATTGAAGCTGAGCTTCTTGATCGGGGGTTATCCACCACCCTGCATGTGCGTATTCCGGGTACGTCACTACAAAGATGCTAGCCGTAATGTAAATAGCCAATATCCCCTGTCTAAACGCGAACGGGATGATCGGAATTAACCCAAGTAGTAGCCATGGACCTACCTCAAGCCACTGATCGGAGAGTACCTCCGTGTTCGACGCATTGGACTGGTTAAATTGGTTATCCATCACAGCTAAGAGCGCCTCGACATCTTTTTCGCTGGTGGCTATGGATTGATAGATCCCGTTGCCTTTAGTGGCGAGTCTCTTCAAGGGTTTTGGTTGCAGCGGCTCTAGTACGATATTGCCCCTTTTATCTTTTATGAAGCCGCCGTTCTCATCAGGAATTGGTGCGCCTTCCGCCGTGCCAACGCCGAGGATTGATAGCTGTATTCCGTTTTCGGTTATTAGCGATTTCGCGTGGCCTAATTCGGATGCCCTCATGCCATCTGTCACCAAAAGTAATTGCCCGTTTGTCGCCCCAGATTGCTTGAGCAGCTCTATACCTTTTTCGATAGCGCTTGCTCCGTTACTGCCTTGGCTCGGCATGATACCGGTGCGGAGAGCTGGGAGTTGCGATTCAATTGTGGCAACATCGTTCGTTAACGGGGTGACGACATAGGGCTCTGCGGCGTAAACAACGAGGGCAGTTTGTCCGTCACGGCGTTGTCGTAAGATATCTATAATTTTAAATTTGGCGCGTTCGAGGCGGCTAGGGCTGATGTCAGTCGCGTCCATTGAGCGCGACAAATCGAGTAAGATTACTAACGCTGATTCGTCTCGAAATACGGGAGTTGGAAGACGCTCCCACGTCGGTCCGGCGAGAGCAACAATAGCTATCACACCGCTGACCATACATGCGCTGAAATTAAGTCGACTGCGATGGATACCTCTTTGAACTAGTAGATAAGGCAATAGACGTTCATCACAAACAGTGTGCCATGTTCCGACCGCGGCACTACCGTGGAATAGGCGCCAGCCCAAAACAGCAAACGGTATCAGTAATGCGAACCACTCAGGTCGCAGAAAATGAAATTCAGTGAAATTGAATGTATTCATTTTCTACGGCTGATAAGCGCTACTGCAAGACCGCTGAGGAGCAGGGCAAGCGCAAGAGGCAAAGGAAATAACGGGGTAGTTGGGCGAAAATGTTCCCCGCCGTGCTCTATCGGCTCTAATTTGTCGATTACGGTATATATCGATTCGAGTTCCTCTACGTCGCGTGCACGGAAGTAACGACCTTGCGTGCTTTCTGCCACTGTGCGCAAGGTTTTCTCGTCGAGATCACGCGAGGGGTTATAGCGAAAACTGCCAAATAGTCGCTTGACCATAATTTCATCAGCTCCGATCCCAACGGTGTGTATCGTTAGTCCGGCTTCTGCGGCAAGTTCAGCTGCACGTTCTGGTCCTATCACTCCGGCGGTGTTCGCCCCATCGGTAACCAATATTAGCACTTTGTCTTCAGAGTCATTGTCTCGTAACCGTTTCACTGCAAGTCCAATGGCGTCGCCAATGGCGGTACTTGGTCCTGCTAGGCCGATAACGGTTTCATCAAGTAGTTGCGCTACGGTCGAGCGGTCGAATGTCAATGGAACGTGCAAGTAGGCTTGAGTACCGAACAACACTAAGCCTAATCTGTCGCCAACTCGGCGTTGTATGAAATCACTTAGGACTTTTTTAGTTGCAGTAAGGCGATCCACTCGTTGACCATCTAGGACAAAGTCGATTTCTTGCATACTTTTAGATAAGTCAACGGCAAGCATTAGGTCTCGTCCACTGATCGGCACCTCAATTGGTTCCCCGAGCCATTGCGGTCGCGCAGCTGCCAGCAAGAAAAAAAACCACGCAACCAGTGCCAACCAGAAGGTGACTCTTGATGTGGTTGTAATTCTGTCGTTTTTCTCAAAAATCGAGAAATCTTCTAGCGCCGGAACTCTTAATGCTGAAGTAGTGACCGTGGCGGCGCGAGTCAGTAACCGTCTATAGATGAAAGGAAGGGGTAGCGCGCTTAGCACCCACGGCCAAACTATCTCGATCATTGCTGAGTTTTCCTGGGAATGCGGAAATCAACCAACCATGATCGAAACGCCTTTAACACAGCATCAGCATCAATAGATTCTTCACGCCGGTATGGGGCGCGTTCGAGGACAGACTTTATTGCTTCCGCAGTGTCCCTGCTTTTACATAAGCTGTTAAGCCGCGCGCTCCAGGCAGCTCCGGTTTCCGCAGCTCCGGTTCGAGATGGGTCTGTAGCTAGTGCTGCTCGACGTGCGAGTCGAGAAAGTTCTTGAGCGAGCCGGTGCGTATCACGATGTTCGTTATAGCTCGACTCGATGTTTTTCAGTTCGATCAAAGCACTGCGCTTAATGCGGTGACGGTGATGCCATTTCCAATACAAGACTATAGCGATGATGACTATAACTATAGCACTAACGACAACCCACCAACCGGGAGCGGGTGGCCACCAGCTAATTGGATTTGGTAGATGGATGTCTCTCAGTGGTATCCCAGCCGGATCCATTAGTACAATCCTAGTAGGCGTTGTACTACGGGTAATGGATCGTCGGCTGTTGTCAGCCGACTCATTAATATACGGTAGTTGCTGCTCAGTTTTGTGATCCGATCATGGCGTGCTGTAAAATTTTCCATATAGCGTTGGTTCATGGAGTCCTTGTCGAATGTGATCTCGAGATCCGAAATGCCATCCGTTACTTTGCCGCGCGCGTTGGCTGACGGCAGCTCAGCTTCAAACGGATCATTAATAAATAAGATTGTAACGTCGTTGTGGCGTGCTAGGTGTGCAAGATCAGATTCGCATGTGTCGTTATACTCACGAAAATCACTTATTATGAAGATCAGACTTCCAGGTTTTGCTATACGCCTCAATCGTGCGAGTGCTTTCGCCAGGGATCCCGAATCCGTTTTGTTAATAGTTGATTCGGGTAGTTTTCCGGCATCCACTAGCTTTTTTAATAATCGAATGACTCCTGGTTTGCCGCGCTCCGGTGGGTTTTCATGGTGTGTCCTTGCGGTAAACACGAGGCCTCCGACTCTATCGCCTGATTGTTGTGCTTTCCACGCTATGAGTGCGGCGGTCCGAGCAGCCTGCACGCTTTTGAATACCCCTTGTGTTGCAAAAAACATCGATGGGGAAAAATCGCAGCATATATAAACTGGACGTTCGCGCTCTTCTCTAAACACTTTTGTGTGCGGTCGTCCGGTACGGGCGGTAACTCGCCAATCAAGCGTACGAAAATCATCGCCTGCTTGATACGGCCGTGATTCGACATAATCCATACCTCGGCCCTTCAACGCCGCCACGTAGCCACCGGATTGTTGTGCACGAGTAGAGCGGGTCCAAGAGGGTAGAAGACTCGCCGGCCGATATAGCGACATTAGGTCCTTTAACGTCGGTTCGATCCGGCCCCTTGTTTCATCATCACGCTTGATGCGATCGGCCTTCGTATTACTGGTGGACAGGATCATATGACTGGATAGGGTATAGGTTAGGGTACAGCAATACGCGAAATTAGTTCAGTAACCAACCGTTCGGCCGTGATTCCATCGGCTGCCGCTTCATAGTTTAGTATGACTCTGTGGCGTAAAACATCGGGAGCAATCGCTTGTATATCGTCGGGACCAACATAGTCACGACCGGCGAGCCACGCATGAGCACGGGCACAGCGATCGAGTGCGATAGTTGCTCGTGGACTTGCGCCATATTCTAACCACCCTGCTAGATCGTCCCCATAGACTGCGGGCTTTCGAGTTGCAAGTACGATCTCGAGTAGGTATTTTTCCAAGTCGTCACTAAGGTACATATCCAATACGGCATTACGCGCATCGAATACATCTTGTTGGCGAATGATGTGTTTCAAGTTAGAGTTTTTTACATCTTCACTGCGTGCCTCGGAGCGCGCTAAATGGAGGATTGATTTTTCATCAGTCTCTAATGGGTACGTGATCACCACATGCATAAGGAATCGGTCTAGCTGCGCTTCGGGTAATGGATATGTGCCTTCTTGCTCTAGTGGGTTTTGCGTTGCCATAACTAAAAATAATTCTGGCAGACGATAGGTCTCACGACCAATCGTTATCTGACGTTCCGCCATAGCCTCAAGTAGTGCAGATTGTACTTTGGCTGGGGCACGATTAATTTCATCAGCTAGAACTAAATGATGAAATAAAGGGCCCCGTTGAAATTTGAATGAACCATCCTGTGGCCGATAGACCTCGGTCCCAGTGAGGTCTGCCGGTAAAAGATCTGGAGTAAACTGTACTCGGTGAAACTCACACTCAATGCCTGCCCCAAGGACTTTAATTGCACGAGTCTTAGCCAGACCCGGGGGGCCTTCGACTAGGAGGTGTCCGTCGGCGAGCAGTGCAATCAGCAAACGATCGACCAATTGTTCCTGACCAACAATGTGCTGAGTTATATATTGCTTGAGATCGATAATGGATGTCTGAATGGTCATAGTGCGTTTTAGTCTTTCTAGGTTGCGAAAAGTTTCCGAGTTTAATGGGATTTTTGTAGCTTCGAAAGCGCTCGAGATTCTATGCGATGCACGGTCGTGCTGAAAGTAGGTGTCTGAAAGACGAAAACAGTCTGTTTACGGCATCTTGACCACGGCAGGGCTTTTACGTTTAGGTTTGCCAGTTGGGATACCGCTCTCGTCATCTTTTCAATTGGTTAGAAATCGTAATCTATTGTCGATGCCATTCCGGTTCCATCAGCTTCTAAAATGAAGGTGCCGTATGAAGGTAAAAAGAGATATTAAAACTCAAATCCAAACTGGTTTAGCCATGAATTCTACGCGACCTTGCACACAATGCTTTAATCGCTCTGAGTGTAGGCCTAACATTGGGATATGATCAAAATCACTCAAACTACGTCAACATTGTCCTCTATCGTCGCCTTAATCGGTTATTTCGGTAGCACGTTGCTTGTACTCATACCTCTTAGCTCGGGTTGCGAAAAGCACTATTCGGTACTGCATTTAAATGGTACGACGATGGGCACTCAATATGTTATTACTGTCGCAGATCGAGTAATCGGAGATCCAAGTATACTAAAATCTAAAATCGAAGCGTTGCTTGAAGTAATTAATGCAACCATGTCGACTTATGATTCAGCCTCAGAACTGTCAAAGTTGAACAAAAGTGCATCCATCGATTGGATCCCTATATCAGACAATTTGTATACCGTACTGGAAACTGCAGTATCAGTCGGGAGAGATTCTGGCGGTGCTTTCGACGTCACAGTTGGGGCACTAGTTAACGTTTGGGGTTTCGGTCCGGATCGACGTGTTTCGGTGGTGCCAGATGGGGATACTTTAGCTAATGCACGAGCGAGAGTGGGAGTTGATAAGTTTGAACTTCAGGAGCGACCGCGTGCGCTTCGAAAGCGACAGCCGGATGTTTACATCGATCTTTCGGCGATTGTAAAGGGCTACGCCGTTGATCGTGTCGCGACACTATTGCAAAGTACGGGCCATAATAATTATTTAGTCGACATTGGTGGTGAGTTGCGCGCTCAGGGCACGAACCCAAAGGGACAAGGGTGGACAATTGGGATAGAGGCTCCTGTAAATGGCGGTCGCGTAATTGCGATTGGGCGTACAATCGTACTAAGAAATGCGGGTTTGGCATCGTCCGGAAACTACCGCAATTATTTCGAGCGTGATGGCGTACGCTATGGCCATACGATTGACCCGCGAACAGGCGCGCCCGTACAGCATAACTTAGCGGCTGTAACAGTGCTTGACGAGACGACAATGTTAGCGGATGCGTGGGCAACCGCACTGATGAGCTTGGGCTTCGAAGCAGGGAGGCGGGTAGCAGACGAACATGGCTTATCCGTCTATTTTATCGTGACTGAAGGTGAGGGTAGCAGAAGTTATACTACCCCGGCATTCGATTTAGCAGTTGGCAACAGATAGGCGCTCTTCGTCAACTATAATCAGGCGGTCAAATAAAACCGCCATCTTTTCGATCGAAAGTCGATACATGACAGCAGCGAGACATTATGAAACTTACTCCAGTAATTCTTGCGGGCGGCGGTGGAACTCGGCTGTGGCCGCTTTCGCGTGGTCACTATCCAAAACAGTTTTTGTGTGTGTCCGGAAACAAGACTTTACTCCAAGACACGTTATTACGTGTTGGTAAGTTGACCGGTGGGGAGTTAGAGGTTTGTCCGTCTCTGATAATCTGCAATGAAGAACATCGATTTATGGTTGGTGAACAAGCACGAAAAATCGAGCACGAGCTACAGAGCATCGTTCTTGAACCGGTTGGGCGAAACACGGCACCGGCGTTAACCTGCGCTGCATTACTTAATGCGGAAGCAGGGGACGATCCTTTATTGCTTGTTATGCCGGCTGACCATTTGATCAAGAACATCGATGGGTTTCGCGCCGCGGTTACAGTCGGAGTTACCCTGGCTGCGGATGGAGCCCTAGTTACTTTTGGTGTTATCCCAGACAAGCCTGCGACAGGGTACGGATATATTCAACTCGGTGAGGCGATAACGGTTTTGGAACCGCAGTGCCACAGGATTGAGAAATTCGAAGAAAAGCCAGACATTGGGACCGCGACGAACTATGTGGCTGACAGTACCTATCGTTGGAACTCGGGGATATTTCTCATGCGTACCAGTATTTGGTTGGAAGCAATCGGTAAATTTCAACCAAAGATTTTAGAGGCATGCCAGATAACTGTGGCGTCGTGTATGCGCGATGGTGAGTTTGTGCGCCTAAACGAAGCTGGATTCACTAGCTGCCCTAGTGATTCTATTGACTATGCGGTACTGGAGCCGCTGGTTGGAGAAAATACTAAACATGGTGCGGTAGTGTCGTTAGACGCCAATTGGTCGGATGTTGGTTCGTGGTCGAATATCTGGGATGTATCAGACCGCGACAACAGTGGTAATGTTAGTCGGGGCGACACATATATCCAGGATAGTACCGACAACGTGGTGATCGCGGAGCATCGGTTGGTGACTGTACTAGGTTGTCAAGACTTGGTAGTAGTTGAAACTCCGGATGCAGTTATGGTGGCATCGAAAGAACGAACTCAAGATGTTAAGAAAATTGTTGATTGGCTCGGCGAACAAGGGCGCGATGAGCGATTGTTCCATCGGCGTGTGTATCGCCCTTGGGGTAGTTATGAGAGAATCGACATAGGGACGGGCTTTCAGGTAAAACGGATTATTGTTAATCCGCGTGCATCACTTTCCCTACAGATGCATCACCACAGGGCAGAGCACTGGGTCGTTGTCAGAGGAACGGCCACCGTCACCTGCGGGGACAAGAAATTCACATTATTAGAAAATGAATCGACGTTTATTCCGATCGGAGTAACTCATCGGTTGGAAAATTCTGGCGCTATTCCTTGCGAGTTAATCGAAGTGCAATCGGGTACCTACCTTGGTGAAGATGATATCGTTCGGTTTGAAGATGTTTATAATCGACAGTGACCTAGTACGGTCCGGTATTTCCTAATACAAATGGTTCGGCGCATCACTCGATTAGGTGAATATGCGGATTAATTTTTCGGACCGTTCTATGCATTTAGGGTACGTAATTCACCCACGGACGCACACTTTTTATAAGTTAATTAATGACGTTGAAAATGCCGAGTTAGGTTGATTCGCTTTAAAGTAGGGCGTGCCGTATGCAAGTTGTTGTAATTAGCAGCTAAAATAAGTTTCATATAAATTATATAAGCTATTAATTTATATAACTAATTAATGTATACTTAAAGTGGATTCTTAGTATATTACTTCCATGTATCGTTATGCACTTCTGATCGCGCTGGTCGGATTCACCCCTATTGCCGTGACTGCCAACCCGTGGGAATTGAGTGGTTTTGTGTCGGGCGAAATGAGAGGGTTTGTACATGATGCGCCGTACCTAAGACAGCATGAGGGAAATGCCTCGTTTGCCATTCAACCGGAATTGTATATCGAGTGGGATAAAGGGAACCAAAGCCTTCTGTTAGTACCGTTTGCGAGGTGGGATCAGGGTGATGACCGTCGTACACACATCGACCTTAGAGAGTTAACGTATTTAAAATCAACTACTAACTGGGAGCTTCGTTTAGGCGTACGTAAGCTATTTTGGGGTGTGGCAGAATCCAATCACCTGGTTGATATCATCAATCAAACCGATCTGGTAGAGAATATTGACACCGAGGATAAGCTCGGGCAGCCAATGATTAATCTGGCATTGATTCAGGATTGGGGAACAGTTGATCTTTATGCGCTAATAGGTTTCCGCGAACGTACCTTTCCAGGAGTTAAAGGCCGTTTGCGGACTGGTTTACGAGTCGATGGCAGCAGCGCTACTTACGATTCCGCGGCAGAGGGTTCTCATATCGACTGGGCGCTGCGCTACTCTCACGCGATTGGTGATTTCGATGTTGGTCTTTATCATTTCTGGGGCACTAGCCGGGAACCGGTTTTTCGACTCAGGCAAACGGGTTCGCGCGAGACTGTCCTAGCCCCACACTATGATCTGATCCACCAAACCGGGACTGATGTGCAGGCAACAAAGGGTAATTGGCTACTAAAGTTCGAAGCTATACGGCGTTCAGGACAAGGTGACGTTTATCTTGCGGCTGTTGGTGGGTTTGAATATACATTTGTCGGATTGTTCGACACCGTAATGGATTTAGGCATTCTGGGTGAGTATCACTTTGACGATCGGGGCGAGAAAGCGTTGTTGCCATTTAATAACGATTTCTTTACGGGCGCTCGTTTCGTTTTTAACGATACGCAAGATACAACCGTTCTCGGGGGCATTAGTATTGATCTCAACGGACGTTCAAGATTTTTCAATATCGAAGCGAGTCGCCGTATCGGTAGTCGATGGAAGGTAGAAGCCGAGTTCCGTGTATTTTGGGACGTGCATCAAAGCGATCCGTTTTTCGGTATCCATCGTGATGACTACCTGCAGATTGACTTCGCGCGGTTTTTCTTAGTTATCTAGTTGGTTTATTATCGTTACGCGTAGGTGCATATTTGGTGTAATATAGCACCACTAATCTTTTAAAAAAGAGAGCTAAGGTCATGCCAAGACAAAGTATCTCATTAACGCGCCCGAACGATGAATGGCTAAAGGCCCAGGTTACCAGCGAGGAATACACAAGCAAGAGTGATGCAGTAAATGACATCATCCGCAAGGCACGGGAGATAGAGTATATCCGCTCAAAATTAATTCGTGCAGAGCAAGCTACTATTTCCGACCTTAGTGCCGACGAAGTTCGTGCAAAATCTGAAGAAGAAAGGCGAAACAGAATTGAGTTAGAGGTGTGTCGAAGAACTTGAGTGTGGCCTAATAGCTGAACGGGTGTGGAGAGTTCGTGGAAAAGGTGCGAGACATATTGGTTATAATGTCGCTATCCGTTTTCACGGTTTGAGGATAAAAATTCGCGTTCTACTGGTCAACAACCAGGTAATAGAAGTTGCGCCGAAAAGAGGAATGATAGGGGAGTTCGTCGCTGAACTCTCTGTTTTGCGGAGATACGCTAAGTGATAGAATTGTGCTTGCAAATGGGGATCGCGTTGTCTAAACTCATGAACATACGCTACCGTATGGATTGTTGCATCGGGGCAAACCGCTCCAAGTTTAACGTATCTAGAAAGTTACCAAAGGTTGCTGAGGGAAGCCTGTCCGTAGCTATCACTCGTTGAATGGCGGGCTAACGAGTAGGTTATATCTACGCTTGGCGATTTCGTCGCGGAGATCAGGATCGATTTTTAGGGAGGTTGTGTATTCACCGACTTGATAAAAATATAAAGCACGCGCACGCAAGGACGATTCGGTTGAACTAAACTGCGCCGATCGAAAGAGGGTGGTCAGGTAATCGATCCGTCGCTGGTCTATTTCGGTTACCGCACTCTTTGCATATTGATCAATGCGAGCGAACTCACGCATGGCTACATCATGACGCGAATCGTCAGTGTGGTGAGTAAAGCCGATGACTGATTTTATTTGGTGTGTTGGGTCGTCGAGAAGCTGTTCGTCAAGGTCCTCGAGGAATGCGATTTGGTTGTCGCGCCACCAGTCGACCATGCCGTTCAAGAGTTCGCTTCGATTTTTGAAATGCCAGTAAAAGCTGCCTTTTGTGACTTTGAGTTCGCGGGCTAACGTCTCGACCTTTACATGAGCGATTCCGTGGGAGAAAAGAACATCGAGCGCCTTCTCTAGCCACACGCTACGGTCGAAGTGCCTTTTTGGTGAGTTAGGCATGGTTTTTAGTTGATAAGATTTTGACGGAGGAGTAGCACATTAGGTCCCTGAGAAGATTATAAAAAAGTATAGTTAATGAAATAGCCGCAGTAAGTGCTAAGTATGGGCGATTTTCACGCATTTGGGGACCTACCCGATTGTCGGTCTAAAAATAATGAATGAAGGAAGGAGAACACATTGGAATTAGATAATTTGACCGACGAGGTACAAGCTCGTTATCAGAAACTACTGCGCGACGAAAATAGCGATCCTAACGAGTGGGCTTACGCCTGGCGATCGGAATACAACCGAGGCGGGTTCAAGGCCGTTGACATGCTCATGCGAGAGGTTGTGAATCCAGGGAAATGTGTCGGTTGTGCTGCGTGCCTGACAATTTGTCCGGTGGATGTATTCGATTACGTTGAAGAGAAACCAGTCGATACACGTCACGACGCGTGCGTTTTTTGTGAACTATGCGTAGATGTATGTCCGGTGCTGCGGCCAGTTGATAAGGATTTGCCGGAGCAGATCAAATTAAAGGAACCCATTCAGGATCTAGGTTTCGGTCCGTTTAACTACGGTTGTTTCGTTCGTGTTACCGAAAAGGCACCAAAAGTTAATGGGCAAGACGGCGGCTTATGCAGTGCGTTATTAATCCATATGTTGAACGAAGGTGATATAGAGGGCGCGATCATTGGGACCGAGGTATCGGGTAATCCACAAATGGGTACCGCTAACATAGCGACGACGGAAGAAGAAATCATAGCGGGAGCACGCTCGCGTTATACTTACCAACCGAATACGGTGGCTTTGGTTGAGGCAATGAAAAGTGATATAAAACCTATCGCCGTTGTTGGCGTACCGTGCCAAGTAGACGGGGTGCGTCAGCAGCAATTTAGTAGCATTCGGCTCGACGTTGCTAAGTGGTATCAAGAAAATATTAAGCTTGTCATTGGTTTGTTCTGCTCTGAAAGTTTCACCGAGGATGGCATACAATCCTTAGCTGATGATCTTGAAGTTAGTAAAGCTGAGATTAAAAACATCAACATCAAAGGAAAAGTTGTTATTCAACTAGACGATGGTCGTGAAGAGAATAAATCGCTTAAGGCGTTCGGGAAGTATGCTCGGCCGGCGTGTTTGTATTGTATGGACTATGCGGCAGACAACGCTGATATCGGTCTCGGTGGGATTGGTCCCGATGGGTATACTTTTACGGTGATCCGGACAGAAGCGGGGCACGAGGCCTACCAGTCGGTCTTGAAAACCGGTTGGATCGAAGAAATTCCTATGGATGATGAGCCAAAGGCGCGAGATCTACTTGCGCGGTTATCAAAATACAAACGCAATCGACCACTGCCCGCATTAATGCCGACTCTGGAAGAACGTATTGAGATCGGCAATCTCGACCCGAAGAATTTTTATAAAGGCTGGGTTAAACCGGGAACGGAAAATCAGGATCAGGAGGCATCGTCATGAATCAGGAGACTCTCCAACCAAATCTTGAGGATCTTAACGTGATTGTGTCTGGGCAGGGGGGTGACGGGTCACTTACGGTAGTTAACCTACTTGCATCTGTTTTGCGGAAAAACGGCATGAGCGTTTATACCGAACGCGATGTGTTGTCTCGGATCAAAGGTGGCATCACAGCGGCAACGCTGCGGGCCTTCTCGGGCGAACGCTACACTATCGGAAATCACATCGACTTACTCGTGGCCTTTGATATTGATGCAGTGCCAAAAAATCTCCGACAGTTAAATAAAAACAGCATTGTGTTGTACGACAACTCAGGAGGTCCCTTACCTGACGGGGTATTGGGGGATGAGATCCGTGCTTTTGGTGCACCGCTCAGCCGGCAGGCGGTAAAAACGTTTCGACGCGACATATATAAAAATAGTATTAGTTTTGGGCTAATTGGACGTATCCTCGGGTTGCCAGACGACACTATGCGAATCTCATTTGAGGATCGCTTCAAGCGCATGGGACCGCAGATCATGAAGTACAACCTTGATGCGCTTACTGTTGGTCTCTCACTCGCCGATGAACTTGGGTATGTCGAAGGTAAAGGCCTTTATCGGATTCAGAAAATAGAACGTAAGCCACATATGTTGATCACCGGAAACGAGGCAATGGCCTTTGGCTTTTCGGTTGCCGGGGGACGTTTTTACGCGGGTTATCCGATCACTCCTTCCACTGATGTCATGGATTGGCTAATTAAATGGTCTCCGCAATTTGGTGGCGTGGTGCGGCAGGCCGAAGATGAGTTGTCGGCAATAAATATGGCGATCGGGTCCGCGCTAACCGGGACCCGGACGATGGTAGCGACGTGCGGCCCAGGGCTTTCACTTATGCAGGAAGGGATCGGGCAATTAGGAATGGGTGAAATTCCGCTAGTAATCGTTGATGCGCAACGCGGCGGGCCGAGTACCGGCATGCCAACAAAACCAGAGCAAAGCGATATAAATTTACTGGTGTTTGGTGGCCATGGGGATTTTCCTCGGATCGTATTGGCACCGGGAAATCCCGAAGATTGCTTTTACCTGACAGTTGATGCCTGCAATCTTTCACAACGCTATCAATGCCCAGTTTTTATTGCCTCTGATCAAGCCTTATCTCAGAACACCGCTACAATCGATCCATTAGATCTGCAACGGGTTGTCATCGATCAGGGAAAACGACTCGATAGCGCAACCTTGAGCGAAGTCGAGGTCTACAAACGATATTTGTTTACAGAGGATGGTGTGTCTCCGTACACGATACCCGGAACACCTGACGGCATGTCATTGGTTACCGGTAACGAGCACGATGAATTTGGGTTGGTGTCGACAGATCCTGTCAACAGAGTGCGGATGGTTGACAAACGGCAGTCAAAAATGAAGACAATGTTGCCGCATTTGCCGCGGGCGGGGCGTTTTGGTGACGTTGACGCGAAGATAGGGATTATCGGTATTGGTATGACCTTCGGTGTCATTTTGGAATCCTTAGATACGCTTGCGGATCGCGGAATCGATGCGCAATATTTCCAACCCCGGACGTTGTGGCCAATGCTTGAGGAGACGATCGCATTCATCAACGATTGTGATGTCGTGTATGTTGTTGAGCTAAATGCCGAAGGGCAGCTTGCTGGTTTGTTTGTGCGTGAAGGTGCGGACGCTTCGCGCATCCGAAAGCTTTTACACTATGACGGCACACCTATCCGTTCGGATGCGGTGGTCGATTTTGTAGTAGAAGATCAAAATCGAGCTTTAGGTGAGGAGGAAGTGGCATGACTAAGACGTTCACGCCGGCGAGACCAATTTGGTGTGCAGGCTGCGGCGACTTCGGTGTCCAGCAGGCGTTAGAAAGCGCGATGAAAAATTTGAATATTGAATCCCATAATTCAATGATTATCGCAGGAATAGGCTGCTCTGGATCGCTGCAGAATAATGTCCGCTGCTACGGTTACCACGCTCTCCACGGGCGTGTGTTACCGACGGCAACAGGGGCCAAGCTAGCGAATTCGAGTCTCACCGTGATCGGTGTTGGTGGTGATGGCGATGGTTATGCTATCGGCGGTGGACACCTTGTGCACACCCTGAAGCGTAATCCGAGCGTGACCTACATTGTGATGAACAATGGAACATATGGGTTGACAAAAGGCCAAGCGTCGCCAACTAGCCCAAACGGTTACGGTGAAAATAACGAGGAGGATCTTGATCCTATATTGCTCGGCATGAGTATCCCTGGTTCGTCTTTTCTTGCACGCGGCTATACCGGTCAACCCGCGCAGTTGCTAGATTTAACTACGAGCGCGCTGGAGCATGCGGAAAGTGGTCGCGGTTTCGCGTTCCTGGAAGTTCTATCGCCCTGCGTCACCTATAACGATACCTATCGTGAGTGGCGTACGGATGTGTACGACGTAGAACAGGACGCAGATTATAACTCTAGTGACAAAACTGCGGCGTTCTCGCGCCTAATGGAATTGCGTGAACAAGGTCGACTGCCAATTGGATTGCTTTATCGGGGTGAGCGTGTTGCGTTGGAACAAACGGCGTTGAATCACGAGTTCCCTCCCTTAGCTTTGCAGGATATCGAACCAGGCAAACTAATGGACAAGTATCAAAAAGCGATGGAGTCTTTTATGCGATAGTAGTCTTTCGCACTATTTAATATCACTAGCCACTGAAATTCGGTGGTGTATTCAACGCGGGGTCGGCAAGACCTCGTTTTTTTTATTCCTATATTGTGATTTGGAATCCGATTACGCGTATCGTGTGGTATGCGATCCAGGAGTCCCAATTTTGTATCCTCGACGAATCGGGATGATTAACTTCATTGATGGAGATCTTAAGCCTGTGGCCGATGAAGAATTTAAAAATCATTTATCCGTAGGTCGCGAGATCGTGATGGCGGGAGCTCAGCGTCGATTACACGCTCGTCAAAGTGGGCGTGCAATCGTGAAGTACATCAGTAATGAAGTTGACATTTTGCTCATTGAACTCTGGGAGTGTGTTGGGGGAAAAGCTTGTAATCTGGTCGATATTGTTGCAGTGGGTGGCTATGGCCGTTCTGAACTATGTCCGTTTTCTGATTGGGATTTGCTTTTCCTTGTGCCGAGATTGAATGATCCGGAAATCGATGCCGCAATTCAACGCTACCTATATATCTTGTGGGACAGTGGTGCGCATATTGGGCACGCAGTCCGTACGCCAGCGGACACGCGTAAGCACATACGTCACGATCCTCACGCGCAGACAGCTCTGCTCGAAGCGCGTTTGCTTACGGGCCTAGGTAAATTATACGCGAGAGTACAGGAAACATGTGGCCAGCAATTTTGGAGTAAACGCCAGCGGGTAGAATTTTGCGTTGAGAAACTCGACGAATTCAAAAAGCGACGGCGAGATATGGGTAATACTGCATTCTTAATGGAGCCAGACGTTAAAAATGCAAAAGGTGGTTTAAGGGATGTCAGTACGATATTTTGGCTATCAATGGCTTGGTATGGTACTCCGACGGCACGAGAACTTATTGGCCAAGGAGTGGTCGACGAAGCCGAATTTAATGGACTTGTACGCGGACGAAACTTTCTTTGGCGCGCACGTTCTGGTCTTCATCTATTGGCCGGGCGTGAAGATGATCGCTTGCGGTTCGAGTATCAGCCAGAACTGGCAAAGATGCTTCAATTTCGGGACTCTGATAAAAGCAACGCGGTGGAACGGTTTTTGAAGATTTATTTTTTAAATGTCCGCACGATTGCCGATCTTGCAGATATCTTCGTGCTACATTTCGAAGAAAAAATTCGACCGCCTCGGCGTTGGCGACGGAGTCAAAGTTTGGGTAATGGGATGTCATTGCGCGATGGTAAAGTGACTATCAGTGATGAAAGGGTTTTCGCGACCGAACCGATAAATCTAATAAGGATTTTTGTCGAGGCGCAAAAAGAACATAGGGTTATGAATAGTTATGCACTCCGAATAGTGCGCAAATATTCTCGGGCGGTAGACGCAAAACTTCGCGCGTCGAAGGTCGCCAATTCATTGTTTCTTGAAATTTTACGCTCGCCGCGTAATGTTGCTACGAGCTTGAATCAAATGCATGAGACCGATGTTCTCGGACGCTTTGTCCCTGATTTTGGACGCATTACGGGACATGGGCAGTTTGACCGCTACCACTGTTATACAGTAGATGCGCACACCATTCGCGCAATTGATGTATTACGCGATTTTCGTTTGGGAGAAGGTCAATTTATTGATATGCCGCTGGCGTCAAAGTTAATGTTGGAGTTGCAGCGACCAGAGTTGTTGTTTGTGGCGCTAATGTTTCACGATATCGCGAAAGGTCGGGGTGGTGATCATTCTGAATTAGGGGAGCAGTTGTCCCGTAAATTTTGTCGTCGTCTCGGATTATCGGATGATGACACGGAACTGGTTGCTTGGTTGGTACGATTTCATCTCGATTTTTCGAAGACGGCACAACACTACGATTTATCTGATCCGGAAGTGATTGCTGACTTTAGCCGTTTCATCGGAGACAGGGAGCATTTGGTGTATTTATTCCTATTAACAGTTGCCGATGTTACTGCAGTTGGCCCCGGCACCTGGACTGAGTGGAAAGGGCATCTGTTCTCACAATTGTTTTATGCAGTGGAGGGATGTCTCCGTTCAGGTCGAATTACCCCCGACGACCAGGAACATCGCATTGCTTCGCGGCGCGAAAGCGTTTTAAAAATGTGTGCGAAGGGCGAACGTGAGGAAGTTGGCAGTGCGCTTGCCGTTCTGTCAAACACCAGCACATTACATTTTCCGCCAACTGTGTTGAAGGATTTGTGTTGTCTACTTACTCGGAAATCAGGCGCTTATTTGACCGTCAACGAGCCGCTTGGCCATACACAAGTGATTGTTTGGGGGCCAGATCGACCTAAGTTATTCGCCCATCTGACGGCAACTTTGGCTGGCGCTAATACAAAAGCACTCGCGGCTTACGCTTATTCGCTTCGTGATAGTCGAATCCTCGATGAATTCCATATTACGGATAGGCATGATTCGGCTGTCAGCGAGACCGGGCAACTTGATAGATTGCGACAGCGCCTTGAAGATGTGCTTGCGGGAAAGGTTCCTGCAGCGATCAAACGTCCAGCCAACCCAGATGTGCTTATGCAAGCATTGCCGGTTGAAGTTCGGCATCTTGAAGCTGCCGCCAAAAGTATTACTGCGATAGAAGTGGTGGCTGCAGATCGCAGAGGACTGCTTGCAGACATTGCCGAGGCGATTGCTGAAATGAACTTTGATGTCCGAGGTGCAAATATTGCCACGTTCGGTGAAAAGGCGGTTGATGTGTTCTTTGTTACTGACAGTGCTGGAGATAAATTGGATTCAGTTCAGACCGATGTCTTAATCCAGCGCCTCGAACAAGCAGCGCAGCTAGAGGCGAATCAGGCCTTTGCGGGTTAAAACAGGTATCGAATTTCCTTATTTTAGGGTGCGCAACATCTGTTCGAATACATCACATCGTGGTAAAACGGAGGACACGTAGATATGTTCATTGTGCGTGTGAAAATCCTCACCACAGAGGCCTAAGCCGTCGAGTGTAGGAATACCAAGCGCCCCGGAAAAATTGCCGTCACTACCGCCACCAACCATCCCATGCCCGGGTTCGTATCCGGCTTCTTTAGCGAAAGACGCAGCCATCGTATAGAGTCCAATTACAGCTTCGGATGGCTCGAACAATGGTCGGATCGCACCCTGTTCAACTTTAAATGGAACATCTGGATTGATAGGTTTTAATGCCATCATCCGGTTACAGACGTCATCGAGATCGACCTGAGTCGGAGCAACTGCTAGGACCTGTGCCGTGCATTCCGCGGGTACAACGTTGACGAAGGTACCGCCGTTGATTACTCCAACGCTGAATGTGACATTGCGATCTGGTTCGGACATTTCTTCAATACGGATGATTTGATTGGCCATTTCATTAATGGCACTACTTCCTTTATTCAAAAAAGCACCGGCGTGCGCAGGCTTACCCTTTGTAGTCAATAGAAAACGGGCGAAGGCCCATCTTCCGGTTATTAAATTACCGCGATCCTGCGCGGGTTCAGGCACGAGGACGAAGCGGTTTTTCATCGATTCGGCCTCGATGTACTTCCGCGTTGTCGGACTGCCTAATTCTTCATCGGGGATAAACATAAAAGTTACCGGAAGGTGTGTCTGTTCCCCAGCTCTAACGATTCGCCGCAGTGCGTGGTAGGCGATGTAGACGCCACCCTTCATGTCGTAGATACCAGGACCCCATAGTCGATCTCCATCGCGCCGAACGGGTAGTGGACCGGTTATTGTTCCGGTTAGGTGAACCGTATCTAGATGACCTAGTACGAGTATTCCAGGGCCGTCCCCGCCCCAAGGCATGCGCGCGGTGACTGTATCACCTAGACCATCACGGCCAGGAATACGGGTGATAGTTGCGCCAAGTTCTCTCATTGCGTCCGAGGCGATATCCATCATACGATTAACGCCGTCGCGGTCGTAACTTGGGCTTTCGATTTTCACCCAGTCGCATAGGCCTTCTAGGATTTCGACTTCTTCCTGTGTGCGTAAAATATCTGATCGCTGATTCATACCTATGTGCTCCCTGGACTATTAAGTGGGGTTTGAGCTTTTAGTCGTTGGCGCTTCTGTTCCTTTCGGCGTGCATCTCCGGCGGCGAGTAGTCCCGCCCGATTATCGTCACCGACGCGCATATAGTTGGTTTTCCAAACAGACGATTTATCCCAAACGAGCGGGGTTTCAATGACCGTTCCAGGTTCGGTTGCTGTTTCAAGCAAGGATAGTGCACTAGAGATGATAAGGTTTTGCGATTTCTGATCATAAGGCCGACCGCATGGGTTCCCAAGGGGGAAATCCGTGAATAAAAATCTTGGGACACCACAATAAGTGACGATGTCTCTGGCTGAACCGATAACAACCGTCGCGATACCAACTTCTTCGAGCGCCCGTGCTACCAGACTCACGGTCTGGTGACAGACGGGTCATAGCGGTACCAACAATGCAATATCCACTCCGTCATTAAGGCAAGATGCGACGATAGCTGGCGCCTCCTGTTGTGTTGTCAGACGTTGGGAGTAGCGCGTCGGGACGCAATAATAGTTTTGAGCAAGTTGACCAATCTCTCCAGTTCGTCGGCGCTTATGCAACTCCTCGACTGGAAAATAAGAACCGAGATCGTTGGTATGTGTCGCATCCCGATCCCAGGCCAGGCCATCAGTAAATAGTTTGCTGGGTGGATTGTTTAAATCACCTAAATGTAGCTCCCGTTGGTTCCTTGCTGTTTTTGCCGTTGGCATGCTCGTAGTGATTATAGTTGTAGTACTTTTTGCTAAAGGCTTGTTTAGTGGCGCGAACGGGATATCATCGAAATGAGCCCATTCATATGGAGTGTTGTATCCGTGCGCGGCATAATAATCGCGCGAGCGTTCCATGTAGTGAACTGTGGTCTCGGTGGACATTATCGCTCCCGTTACACTTAGAGTAGTTTCAAATCCGGGTTCTTAAAAAAACCCCCTTCGCCAATTGTACTGATCTATCGGCCTCGTTATACCCCGACATACAAATCTTATTGTCTTGATCTCCGTTCCGCTCGAATTTGACGGACCTAGACGTTAGAATCGTGAAACCAAGACCACGCGCTGAGGTCATCCTTGGTGGGGTGGTAGGCGCTGTTCATCGCGCTCGATTTCAGTTGAACCCTATGGAGAGGAACCATCGTATGCATCTTAGTAGTAGGCGTATCTTGAGCTCGCACATCGGCAGTCTCCCACGGCCCCAGCATATACTCCAACGTATCTATGAGCACCAAGCTGACAATGTACCTTTTGATGATCGCTACTGGGAAATGGTTGCCGTCGCCGTCGACGACGTTGTTGAAAGACAAAAGGATATCGCGATCGACATCGTTAGCGACGGCGAGTTAGGTAAGGTTGGATTCACTAATTATCTTAGTGATCGACTTGAAGGACTTGGTGGTGAAACGGAGATGTGGACGTTCCATGACCTAGTGGACGTCCCAGAGGTCGCTCAACGCCAATACGAGAGTGAAGGTGGCAGCCACATCTGCATGCCAGCTTGTATCGGGAAACTCCGATATGTTGGCCAGGAACACGTTGCGCGCGATCTAAAAAATCTACGCCATGCCATGGAGTTGCATGGTGTAACGAACGCATTTATGCCCGCAGTGACGCCGGGCTCAGTAACCTTCCAAATTGTGAATCGACATTATTCCAACTATGAAGAATATGTGATGGCTCTCGCGGAGGTGATGCGGGAAGAATACGAGGCGATTGCTGCCGCTGGCTTTATGTTGCAACTCGATGCAACGGACATCCCAATTTGCGCCCCTCAACATGGAATATTTTGGGCCTCGGATGTAGTGGAGAAAATGGGCTATCAGTCCTTTATTGCGTTAAATTTAGAAGCTCTTAACCACGCCACGGC
>Ga0310344_10000608_pt1 | contig 27995 bp, 43 predicted proteins | sample HC15DNA20200_MG_FD_203801 | JGI IMG/M metagenome (GOLD analysis project Ga0310344, IMG submission 203801) | Marine microbial communities from station ALOHA, North Pacific Subtropical Gyre - HC15-DNA-20-200_MG | ecosystem: Environmental > Aquatic > Marine > Oceanic | place: Pacific Ocean: North...
TCCTGAATCAGAACATCACGGACCAATATTTACAAAGATATATATGTATCTTTTAGCTTATTACCTTGATTATGATATTAGCTGGATGTGTAAAATTGCTAATGAACACAATCTTCAATTTGCAAGTGAAGATAAATATCTCAATCAACAGTTTTTCAAGTTAATGGAAAAACAAAAAAAAGATTGGATAGAAAATGAAACATTAAGATTGCAAGGAAAGGAGGTGGCTTGTGAATATAAAAAATAAACTGTTAAAAGAAGCAATAAAAGAAATCCAACAACATAATTTAAAAATTGGAGCAGAAAAAGTTATTCAAGAAGCAATTGATTTTGGTATTGAAAAAGAAACACCAAAATTAAAAGATGATGAAATGCTTTCTGTAAAAATTAGTAAAATTCCTGATGTTGGTTTCAGAGTGGATGTGTTAAGAGTTAAAAAGAAACTTACTAAATGTTGGCAATGTAAAGAATATACTGTCACTACATATAAAAATGAGTTTGGTGGATACTCTGAAAGCTGTTCTAATAAATGCGGACCAAAAGGACTTGGCAGAATGTTAAATTTTGGTAGGTAGTCAAGTAAGGGAACACCTTAAAATCTTAATGTCCGTTAAGCTATGTAAGAGTTTTGAGCTATCCCCCTAGATGATTCGAAAGGACTAGGGGGATAATGACTAAAAACAACGAGGTGTTTTTATGAACAAAAAACTATTTAATGTATATCATTTTATTTTATTTAAGACAACCCCTAAAACATTTATTTATAATGGTTCTTAATTGAGGATTTGCCTTGAAAATCTTTTCATACCCATCACCTACTGCCTGTGCAATAGGTTCTTCTCCCCTTTCATTGACATTAATATCCTGTTCAGCAATAATAATATGAAACAATTCGTGCATTATTGTATTAAATAATTTTGTTCCACTTTGTCTTTTATCTATTTTAAGGATATGAGTATTAGGGTCATATAAACCATAACAATCTTTTAAAAGAGTATATTCTATTTTTATCTTTCTTCTGCCGTATTTGATGTGGGATAATTTCATTACTTTTCATTTGATCTGATTTTGTCATAGACCATATCTAATAATCTATAAGCTAGTTTAAATGCCTCCCTAATGGTTAAAATTTTAGAAGATACTTCGCCCATTTCATCTCCTACTTGTATTAATATTTTTCCTGTGCTTTTGCTTTTTGCAACGTGGACAAAAGGTTTACCATCTTTGATATTTTTATAATTTTCTCCATAGATGGTTTTTTTTAATTTTTCATAATCATCGTCAAATACCATAACTATTCTCCAAAGTTTTCATTGAAATGTTTTTAACTTCTTGAATGTGATTATCCCAAATACCTATTTCACAAACTTGATAAGTCCACCCTGTTAAACTGTGTCTTGCATAACTTTCTATATGTCCTTGTGGCATAGAACAACCAACATTAACCACTCTAGTAAAATCATTTTTCGTATCACTAATTTTAGATACTCTATTGTCTTGCGCCCTATGACTATGACCAAAAACAATATCTATTTTAGATTTATTAGCGACTTGTCTTTCACTAGCTTCACCACCATACTCTTTACCCATTGGATTTAATGGTGCGTGAATAAAACCCACACCTCCAAGCATTAAATACGTTCCATAAGGAATTACTTCCCATTTGTATTTTTTACAAATACCAAAAAACTCTTTTTGCCCTAGACCATAAAAAGATGGATTTTTATCTTCATATCTCCATAATCTTCTTTCGTGATTACCAAGTGTAATATATTTTTTTATCTTTGACCCTTTTAAATGATAATCAAATTCTTCCATTGCAGAATCCATTGATTCCATCTCTTTCATAAAGATTGGTTTCTCTATTTTAGCAGTAAAGGTATCATCTTTGATATAATGTGTGCAGGAATCTAATGTTATAAAATCCCCTATTTGAACAACGTAATCAGGTTTAGTTTTTTTTATATGTTTTGCAAACCATCCAAAACGTCTTTTATCAGGTATACTAGGACTGTCGTGTGTGTCGCCTATAACTAGAACCCTCAATACTTTGTGTTTCATATACCAAAGGTAGTATCACACAAAATCAGAAGTTGCAAATCAAGTACCAAGTTCTTTAGGTTTTGGAATTGGTTTACAGCTAAATTTTATAATGGTTTTATTTTGATTAATATATTGCTCTCCCATTACGTCCATAAGTTGTAAACCATCTATAAATCCCTGCCTCATACAATCGTGCCAATTATCAAAAGTCATATTGGTTTTGAATGGAGGGTCGCAAGTTTGTGATAATGCAGAGCATATTATTAAAGTTAAAGCTATTTTCATTTTGTTCTCTCATATAATTTTTATTCATTTAATTGTGCTATGTGTTTAGCACCTAAACTATTTCCTTTCCAATTTTTAGAAACGTGAGTAGGTTCTATATTATTTAACCATTTTTGAATAGATAAAAAAGAACCCCCTTTATCTGATGCTTGACCTCCGTGTAAATCTTCTGGTTTGACCCTTAAAGTCCAATTAAAACAACGAGGCATATCATTTTTTTCCAACATTGCCATTTTGTGACTTATGATAGTTTTACCTTTATGAGTAAAAGACATACCCCATAAAAATACTTCATAACTGTCTATATCAGGATGTGAGTGTTCTGTTATTGTAGTATTTGGCTCACATATAAATAATTGGACTTGAAAAGGTTTGTTTCTGTATAAAGTAATACCTGCTATTCCATCAATAAACATTAATGGCTCTTTAAAAGGTGTTTGAATGATATTATTTTTCAAATACCAATTTTTAAACTCTCTTAAATCAAGGTCTTGGATTATTATTTTTTTGTTGGTTTCCATTTCTAAATATTTGCGTTCCTTTAATACCAAAAATAGAAGCAACTACTAAAATCCATAAATTTGTAAACCATTTTGGAAGATTAGCAAAATGGTCAAAAAATAAATTGACCTTTGCCATTGCTTCAGGTGAGTCGCTAAAAACTGCCCAAGCTAATACAAGGATTGGAATTGAAAGCAGTATAAGGACAAATTCGTCTTTATAGTCATTTTGACGAGCTTCTAATAGCTTACCTTGATATTCAGTTTCCCCACGAGCCATTTTTTCTGCCGTTAGTAGTGCTGCCTGTGACATAGCTTCCTTTTGTCTTTGTTTATTTGCATAAACTTTGGCTCCAGTTTTCATAGCCATACCTAAAAGATTAAACCACATTATTCTATTACCTCATTTCCCATTTTATCATATCCATATTTAATTTCAGGTAGTCCATTTTCATATGAACCCCCATCAAAAGTTAAAACTTGTTTTCTGTTTTGACCTTTTTCATTGTACGAAACGTGTACCCATCCTGCATTTTTTTCTGCAGGTTTATAAAATTCAAGAATTAATTGGTCAAAATCACAGTTATCTTTGACCCAATGAGCCACTTTCAAATTGTGAATACCTATTATTTCAAAGTCTACTGCCTGACCTTTTGTATGTTGAGAAGAATCACTTGAACCCAGTTTACGATTAACTGCTAATGACCTATAGCCACTATTAATCATAATTGGTTTACCAAATTTAGCTCTAACTGGCTCTAATATCTCATAACAGATATTCTCTAAATTTTTAACTTCTCCAGAGCCAGGAATATTTTTTAAGTTATTCCTTGCCGCAATTTGGCTTCTTGTAAATTCTTCTAACTTAAAGTGTTTTGATAATTGCATATAAAAACCCTCCTGTTGTATTTATATCATTTTTCATAAAAAAAGAACATATCATATTTATCGGCCTTGACCACGATATTTTGATTTATTTGGTACTCTTTTTGATACTGATTTTGCGTGTCTGCCGGGTCTTTTCTTCCTTGTTCTTCTTATATATGTATTTACCCCAAAAAGAGGTTTTTTCTTTCCCATTTTAAGCTCCTGTAATGATGGTTGATTTAGGGGTATACCCAAGTACCTATTTAGTCTAAATCTTTGTCTCCGTAGCCCTCTGGGGCTTCAGAATAGGTCTTTTTGGGTGTTTTATAGTATTTTCTCTAAATATAGGATTAAATCAATTGCTTCTTCTTGTGCCTCTTTTACCCACTCTTTAGTAGGTCTTTTATTATCTGCCATAGTTTTACCAAACTTCTGCATACCCTCTTTGTGTCTAGCAATATGACGTTTAATAATACGATTAACGATGGGATCAGTTGTTACTTCTCCGTTGACAGCTTTGCGTAATTTATCTTGAATAAATTTAACTAGCTTATTTAATCTTTCTATTTCTTCTTCTGCTTTTAATATTTGTTCATTTTTTAATAATAGTAATTTAATTAATTCCTTTTTATCTTTTTCTTCATATATATTTTTCATTGCTCTAACAAGAGAAACAGGATTATTATCAATAGGTTTACAGTCCATATATTTCCACCATTGTTTAATCATCTTTTTTTATTTTTTTTAAGATAGGAGGTCTTTCATAGGTCTTTAACCCTATATGTTTCAATTGGGAGGTCAAATCAGTCCAAATTTCTCCTCCACATTGTTTCCATAGTTGGCAAAAATAAAAATCTTCACTTAAATATCTTTGTGTTTTGTTTTTATCTTCTAAAATTCCATTACCCTGTATCCCACAATCAAAAAAAGCATATTCAATATTGCCAGTTGGATTAGCCATTTTACCATCAACTTTAGCAACAACATCTGATTTATATTTAATACTAGGATATTTTTCTTTTATTGTTTCAAATACTGATCTTTTAATACACATAAAACCAGTTCCAGCATAATCACATTGTTTAAACCCTTTTTCATTTTCCATATAATCTATAGTTCCTATTGGAAAATTTACACACCAACCTAGACTAGCATCTCCTTTCTCAATTGCAGATTCTTTTTTTATTGGATAAGGTGCTGACACTATATCTTTATCAAATAAAACAACTCTTATAAAATCTTCAGGAGTAAAAACTACATCTGCATCTACAAAAAATAAATGAGTAAATTGTTCTTGTTTTAAAAATTCAGTTACTAATTTATTTCTTGCTCTAGTTACTAGACTGTCCCTTAACCATACCATACCTATATAGATTTTACTTCTTACTAATATATCTCTTGCTGCAATAATTGATGATATGGTTTCTAAATGGATTTTTTGATCAAAACTTGGAATACAAATCAAAATTTCTTTTCTAGTTTTGTCCATTTTTAAAGCAAGGTGGAAAGGTGGTGTGGAGTATTTCCACCCTGCAACCTATTGTATATCACTTTTTAAACCAAGATGGAAGTCCTAAATGCTGTCTTGTATCAAATTTATTTTTATCTGCTTCTTTAGAAATCTTGTTATAATGTAAGAATACTTGGATACAATCTTCCCCTTGAAATGCTTCTCTCCAATGTTCTAATTCACAACCTGAATAAATTAGCATATCTCCAGCTTTTAAATCTACTTTAATACCTTTAGCTTTACTTTCTACGGTTATTTTTTTACCATCAGGAATACCAACATTTTCATTTGGGCTTAAATATATCGGCCATTTATCTCCACCAAGATTTAAAGTAGTAGATATTTCACAGCTAAATCTATCTTTATGTCTTTTTAAAATATCTCCTTTTTTATAAATTCTTGCATAAGAATATGTTGGAGTTAATTTTAATCCAGTATGTTTCTCCATAGCTGGTTGAACCCAAGTTAAAAGAGTTTCCATAGCTATATCTGCATAATGAGAATAAGTATTAGGAACTTGTTGGTCATTCCACACTCCCCATTCTTCTGTATATTGAGAAATATATCTTTCATCAAAAAGTTTTCTAGTTACTTTTCTTTTTAATAAAAAATATTGTGTAACAAATTTTGCTAATTGTGGACTAATAGCTTTTTTTAATACAGTATATTTATTTTTTTGGAAGCTCATCTTGTTTTTGCATTGATTTTTCTTTTGATATAGAAGATGATACTGCTTGTATGTTCCAATGTATAAATCTAAAAGGATCTAATCCTAAATCTACTGGATATTGATGAGGTGTGTATCCAGGAATTAAAATCATTGTTCCAGGTTTCACTTTATAATGTACTGTACCACTTGCAAATGTAACTTTAGTGGGGTCTTTTTCTGGAAGTTTAGTCATAACAGCTCCTGGTCTTGGGTCGTGCAAAACTGGTACTGATGTTCTTTCAGAACATTTTAAAAAATAAAATCCTGAAACGTGTTGATTCCAATGAACGTGTGTGTCGTGATGACCACCACCTTTTTTACTAAATTCTTGAACCCAACATTCAGTAAAATGTAAACTATGATTACTTATATTAAAACCACACCAATCTAAAAATTCATAACTTCTTGCACCAATAAAATCTACAAACTCTTTTGCTTTAGGGTCATTATTAAAAGATTCACTATGATTAGATAAAGCAAAATCATCTACTTTATGTTTAAATATTTTATTTCTTTCTTTATTACTTTTGTTCATAATTTTCTTTTGAGTATGTTTTAAATACCCATCAGTTAATTTTAACATTTGTTTAAGAAAGACTGGTGCATCTGCATTCCAAATAGGTGTTCCAAAATACTGTGAACTATTAAATTGAATATTATTATTTGTGCCCTGCATATTATTGAAATGGATAACCTAGATTCCAAACTACTAGACTATGCCTAATTCCTTTCGTTACTGGTTTAACTCTATGCCATACAAAACTAGGAAATACAACAAGAGAACCCTTTGGTAATATTTCAGTACAAGTTCTTATATCTCTTGGTTTATCAGGGTCTTGTTGTCTAAAATCAAACTGTAATTCGCCACCTTTGTATTCTTTTGGATCGGTTAAAGAAACTGTTACTGATAATTTTCTTATTTTACCTTTAGTTGGACCATCAACTGCATAAGGTTTATCCCAGCTATCACAATGCCAATCATAATATTGTCCTTTTTTATAAATAGTAAATTGGCAACTTTCTGAATAATCCCAATTAAAATTCCAACCAGCATTTTTATTTGCTTGATGAACATAAGGTTGAATTTCTCTATATACCCACCTATCATTAAACCAAACTATATTTGAATCTCTCTTTTTTTTTAAATCTTTTATTTCATCTTTAGTTAATGGTGCTTTATTTAAATCTCTATCTCTACCCAAACCACCTGTAATAGCCGTTACTTCATTTTTTTTTTGTTCTTTTCCATATCTAACAATCATATCACATATTCTAGGTGGTATTGCAGATTGCCAATAATAAAAATAATTAGTTAGATTCATTATTAAATATATTCATAGGTTGAAGTTAATAAAGTTATTACTTCTTTAGAAGTATTTTTTGAAATAAAATAATTTTGTGTACTTGGAAACATTACAAATTTATTATCTTTCATTGGTATATGCCAAGTTCTACCTGCTCTTCTATTATCGTTATAATGACATACAACTTGACAACTATCTTTAGGAACATCAACTCCATATATTAATGTATAATCTGGAGAGTTTCTTAAATCAACTGGGTCAACATTATTCCTTGTATAAGTCATTTCATAAGGTTCTAATACAATTCCCCATTGATTTTTTAATACTAATGTTTGTCCATAATGTAATCTAAAGTGATCTCTCATATAATCCCCCAACCATTGTAAAGGTTGAGAAAAATCTACTTTAAAATCTCTATTGGTTAAATCTTTTGGATTATTACTTAATGTTTGATGAGATACATAATTTTGAATAATAGAATTTTTTATTTTTTTTCTATCTATTTCAAAACCTTTTGGGCAGTCTATTGTTCCGTGATATAAAGAAATTTTTGAGAGTTCCACCAACTCCATAAATTATCTTTCTTTCTTATCCCAAGTTTGACCAGCTTCATTCCATTCGTAATAATGGGTATTTACTTCTGCTCCTAAATCAGGTGCGTCACCGATTGGCGATTGCCACCTTGCTTCTGAAGTATTTAAAGTCCAACTTGCGTAAGGTTTTTTAGGAATAAAAATATCGTTATCTTCATCATAAGACATACCTATTCCAGCATAATTTCCTCTTAATGCTTTAGAGTTATCTCCTGATTTATGAGTGTTGCCTGCTGTATTGTAAGATGTTTTTTTCCATAGCGGCCAGTTATGTATTCTTTCTAAAAACTGTCTACCTACTTCTTCATCTTCAATATTATCAGCATTCTTACAATCCTTATCTGCTACAACGTGGACTGCAATAACTTTATTGTTTGCTCCTAATTTTGCATAATGTGCCATAATGTTTTCCTCCTTATCAAATTATTAATTAAAAATCAATTCATTTTTTTTATTGGTATCTGTACCTAACCATTACTATACCTGAACCACCTGTACCTCCACCTGAAGCACCACCACCACCACCAGTATTAGCATCACCATTTTGGTCTGAAGGGAAAGGACCACTATTATTTTTACCAATTCCACCACCACCTGCTCCTGCTGATCCTGTTGTTCCAGAACAAGAACCTGCAGCCCCTCCACCAGCGAAATATCTTGTACTAGAAACTGGACCTGGCGTACCATAAGTTGGTGCACAAGCTGTTTTTATAAATCCATCAGGAATATAAGAACCTACGCCACCTGCTCCACCTATTTGTGGACCTCCGTGTGGACTACAATCTGATAATCCATTACAAGTTCCATTACTACCTGCTCCACCTGCTCCACCACCACCTCCAGCTGTTCCATAAGACCCACGACCTGCTGGATTACCTTGTGGTGGACTTGTAGGAGGAGTATTTCCTGTTCCTTGACCAGACGGAGGTCTATCATATCCTGATGAACCTCCTGATCCACCTGGACCTCCTTGACCAGTAGGTGCTGGTTCTGCATTTCCATATCCTCCACCTGTTGATGTTATTCCTACACCTGTTGAATTAGAACCATTATTACCTTTATAAGCACCAATTCCAGGTGCACTAGGATTTGCTGCACCACCTGCACCAACAGAAATTGGATAAGTTGAAACACTAGCACATACTCCTGCTGGAGCATTTAATGGAGAACCTGCTGGGTCTAAAGATGTATAATATCTAAAACCCCCTGCACCACCTGCCCCATAATATCCTCCTGCTGAACCACCCCCAGCTACTACTAAATATTCTAACTTATTAAATGCTGGGCTTCCTATTGAAGAAACTGCAAAACAACCATCTGCTGTAAAAACGTGTGTCTTATAATTTCCACAAGTTAATGTTGCATTTCCTCCACTAGCACTAATAAATGCTTCTCCTGAAACACTTGATGTTGAGTCGTGAATATCTTGCCAACCTTTTGTTCCATCTACATAGACTAAAGTTACTGATTGTGATTGTGTTGATAATGTTGCACAAGCACATATACCATTAATTTTTGAACCACCTCTGCCTAATGTAACATTATTATCATCCCAAGTACCTGCATAATCTTTTAAAGCTATAATATCTCCTGCTGTAGGACTTGATGGTAAAGTAACAGTTATTGCTCCTGCTGTTGTATTAATAAAATATCCGTTTCCAGAAACTCCTGTAAGTGGACTTGTTTTAGCTGTTGTACACCAATCAACAGTTCCTGTTCTACCAAAACCAGATTGTGTTGCACCACAAGCAAGTGTAATTGTAGTTCCTGATTCTCCGAGAGTTAATGTACTCCCACATTTTTTTGTAATTGTATTAACTTTAATTGTGCTTGTCATAATTTAATTCCTATTGGTATCTATATCTTACTACTACTATTCCACTTCCTCCTGCACCTCCAACTCCAGGACTACAACTATCATCAGAACTTCCACCTCCACCACCTGTGTTTACCGTTCCTGCTTTTGTTCCACTTGCCGCACCTCCACCACCTGTTGCTGTTCCAGGAGTAGCATTACTGCCTCCTGCTCCACCCCCTGCTCTTTGAGTAGGTGTTGCGTCAATAGAAGATGTAGCTCCTGTACCACCATTACCACCTTGTCCTGATGTCGCTGTTGTTCCAGCGGCAGTTGCACCTCCTCCTCCACCTGAAGCTAAATTTGGTGTCGGACCATCAAGTCCATCCCCACCATTTGTACCTTGTGCTGGACTTGTTGGTGGAGTGTTGCCAGCTCCTCCAGAACCACTTGATTGTGATGGTCCACCACCACCTGAACCTCCATCTTGTCCGACATAAGGTGTTCCTGTACTTCTTCCACCTCCACCTCCTCCTGCAGAAGTGATTGTACTAAAAACTGAATTACCACCACTTCCTCCATAATTAGAAGTATTAGGCGCACCTGAACCTCCTGCTCCTACTGTAATTGGGTATGTTGTTGCCGAAACTGTTAAAGCTGTACCTGAATCTAAAGGACTAGCTGTATAAGGATCACCACTATTTTTTCCCTCTCTATAACCACCTGCTCCTCCTCCGCCATTTGTATGATCTCCTGGCGAACCATAACTACCACCTCCACCTCCAGCAACCACCATATAACTTATTTGATCTCCCTCTCCTCCAGGTGTTCCTATTGATGAAACAGTTAAAGTTCCATCTGCTGTAAATTTATGCCATTTATAATTTCCTGAAGTTCCGCAAGAATTTCCTCCTGAAGCACTAATAAAAGATAATCCTGTAATATTACTTGTTGAATCTTGTACTGTTTTCCAACCTCTAGTTCCATCTATATAAACTAAAGTTGCTGATTGACCCTCTGTGTTTAAAAAGGCATCTTCGCAAACACCATTTATTTTTGACCCACCCCTACCGATAGTAACATTATTCGTTGCAAAAGTGTTTTTGTAATCTGCTATTGAAACAATATCTCCAGCACTTGGACTACTAGGGAGAGTAACTGTAATAGCTCCTCCACAAGTATTAACCATATAACCTTTTCCACTTACTGCTGTTAAAGGTGAAGTCTTGGCTGTAGTACACCAATCTACTGTACCTGTTCTTCCGAATCCTGATTGAGTTGCACCTGAAGCTAAAGAAACTGTTCCACCACAACGACCTAAAGTTAATGTCGTTGCATCTACTGTAACCGTTTTTCCAGAACCTCCACCAATAGTTGCTGTGCAACCTGATTCTTGTTCTAATTTATTTACTTTTATTGTACTCATAATTTAATCTCTATTGATACCTGTATCTAATCATTACTATACCTGATCCACCTGCACCTGCCGCACCACCTGGCGAATCATATGAACCACCTCCACCACCTCCACCTGTATTAACTGTTCCTGCACCTGCGTTAGTTCCTCCTGGACCACCTCCTGGACCACCAGCTCCACCTCCTCCTGAACCTCCACTTGGAGTTCCTGTTGGAGCAGATGCCGCGGCACCTCCCCCACCTGCTAAATATCTTGTATCACTTACTGGTCCAGGTGTTCCATAACTTGGAGCAGTTGTACCTATAAATCCATCAGGAAGATAACTTCCTACTCCTCCTGGACCACCTGTATTTGGATGTGGACTTGGAGTACCAGTACCACCAGCACCTCCACCTCCTGCACCTGCATTATTATTTCCAGGTGCTCCTACTCCTCCATCTTGTCCTTGTGGCGGACTAACTGGGGGAGTGTTTCCACTTCCTGCTGGTTGTCCTTGTGTACTTCCGCCACCTGAACCTCCATCCCCACCTGCTTCTGGTGAACCACCACCTGCCGCACCCCAACCACCACCTGCAGATGTTATTGTTGAAAAAATTGAACTTGCACCTTGACATCCTTTATTTGTAGATCCTCCTACCGAACCACCAGCACCAATTGTAATTGGATAGCTAGTTTCTGTAACTGTTATTCCTGCAGGAGCAACTAATGGGCTACCTGCTGGACTTAATGCACTAAAATATCTAAATCCTCCAGCACCACCACCACCTGCCATATATGCAGGGCTACCTCCACCTCCACCGCCACCACCACCAGCAACCACTACATATTCTACTACATTATTAGCTCCTACTGGCGATTCTGTTGATACCGTAAAAGTTCCATCACCTGTAAAAATATGAGTTTTATAATCTCCACAAGTTACTATTGCATTTCCACCTGATGCACAAATATATAGATTTCCTACCACAGTTGTATCGGTTTGAGTATTAAGCCAACCTTGAGTAGCATCTACATATATTAAACTTATTGATTGACCTGATGTTTTTAAAGTAGCATCTAAACATTGACCAAAAATCTTTGAAGAATTTCTCCCTAATGTAACTGACTTACAAGCTGTTGCCCAAGTATCTTTATAATCTTTTAAGGACACAATATCCCCAGCAGTTGGACTTGCTGGTAAGGTTACAGTAATTGCACCCCCACAAGTATTTACAAAATAACCATTTCCTGAAGTGGCTGTGAATGGAGATGTTTTGGCAGTAGTACACCAGTCCACAGTACCAGTACGACCCATTCCGCAGGTACTTGCCCCTGTTGCAATTTTAACTGTTTTTCCTGAACTCCCTAATGTTAGGGTAGAACCACATTTAACATCTACTTCATTTACTTCTATTTTACTCATTATACTATTACTACTGTTGCCCCTGATGCTATTGTTAATGTTGATGAAACTGTAAAAGGTCCAGCAAAAACCGCATTAGCTTCTGCTTCTATATATACATTTCTTGATAAATCTTTTTTATGATAATTAACTACATTATCTTTTGCTGGTGCTTGTCCAACATAAAATACATATTCTGCTTCTTGCATTTTTATCTCCTATGATACGTCTGTTAATAAGCCAACCACAATATCACAATCTCCACCTGATGCACTAGAAGTAGCTTTTAAAGAGTATCCTGTTCCTAGAACATATTTACCTCTTAAAATTTCTACTTTACTAGATGGTGGTATTGATACCCCTTTGGCGAATTTATAATCTGTAGAACCGTCATTAATATCTACGTCTAAAGTCAAAGCTGATGATCCAGTATTACAAACATTTAAACCTATTAAAATTTGTTTATTTGATGTTGTTGAAACTACTGTTGTTTCACTATTGTTAGTTAAAGCGACTTCTACTGCACTAAAATTATTTGCCATTTATTTATCCTCCTAAAGCTATTGCGAAAGGAATAGCATTTGGGTCGCTTTCCCCTTCTATTGAAACTGATGATGGTATTGCGGCAGTACTCCCACTTATAGTAATTTCAAATAATTCTACCCAATTAGCACCATCATAGAATTTATATTTTAATTTTCCTGTTGTACCTGTATCACACCAAATTTCTCCAGTAAATGCAGTTGTTCCTGCAGTTACTCCTGGAGCTGTTGCTCCACTATTTGAGGTTGCGGCAGAATTTAAAACATTGTTTAAATCTGTTCTAAAAGCTGGAAACCCTTGGTTCGCTATTACATAATCGTGTTGTGCCATAATATCCTCATATTTATCATCTTATAGTTGTTAAATCAATATCCTTTTGCAATCCAATCAAAAGTTCTTGATACTCCTACTCCTGCTGAAGTAGTAAAAGCTATAACAAATCCAGTAGTCGATTTGCTAGTAATATCATATTTATCCCCTGATGCAAGGTTTTGTACTGCTAATCCTAATGCTGGGATAGCTTTGAAAGCTTTAGCAAAGGTAACAGTATAAGGTGTTGTTAAAGTAGTTATATCATTAGCTGATTCAATTCTATCAGGCATATCAATGGTAATACTACAAGCTGTTATAATAGGTGTTGCACTATTATCTGAAGAAGTCATTAATATCCTAAATTTAAAGTATCTTGCAGTATAATCACCTACAACAAAAGTAGAGTAAGAAGTATAAGTTACACCATCTGCACTGGTAGCTATCTGTAATTCAGAAGCACAATTTGATTCTGCATCTCCGTCAAACGGACCAGTTTGTGCATCAAAGTTTCCTGAAACATTATCAAACAGTCTATCTCTCGAAGTTACAGTTTGAGTTAATTCACCTGTTAATTGACATTTATAACTTGCTCCTAAATCTATAGGTGCGTCAAAATCATAAGTTCCATCAGATTCTACATTGTTATCAACTGTACCTCCATCAAAGTTATGAGAAGTTACATCATCAAAATCCCCAACTCCTGAATCAAATAATTCAATAGTATCTAAAACTAAAGCAGGTGTTCCATCTTCTTTAATAATTCTCACTACATCATCTTTATCTCCTGCCCAATCAGGATTTTGTGTAGATGTAGCTACAGCATTAAAATCTCCAATAGAATCTACTGCTGTATATACAACAGTTGCATTAATACTTGGATTACCGAGTTTATCTCTAGCTTTAATTAGATATGCTCCAGTTTTAGCTGGTACAACAACAGAAGTGGCTGGTCTTGATACTTTTAAAACTAAAGGTACTGAACTACCCCAATCTGCTCCACTAGATACATTTTGGTATCTCAATTCATAATAACTTAAATCTAAATCTCCTACTGGGTCCCAAGATAAGAAAGCATCTTGGTCAATAATATTACAAGCAAAATTAGTTACATCTGATGGAGGGTCAGTTAAACCAATTACTTGATATTCACTAGATTCTAAAGATGTAGAATTTACTCCAAATAAATTAACACCTCTTGCTCTTACTTGATAATATGCTTTATCAATTACGTTTAAAAACTCAAATTTTGTTCTAGCTCCACGACCAATTAATTTATATGTGTCAGAAACTGCAACACCATTTTTATCTTTAGTTTGTTTTAATTCAACTTCATATAATTCTGTAAATTTATTATTAGGTGCTGATAAATTAATTACTAATTTTACAATTACTGTTCCATCATTATAAGCAACCAATTCATCAGTTATAGTAATTGCTGTTGGTGGATTAACTGAAGTACCACTAGGTAAGTTGGTTGTTTTACCTGAAGTAATACTTGAATAATCGCTACTTGTATAATCATAAACTGCACTAGCTGTTTCTCTAAATTCTGCATTAATTAATAAAGCAGGTATTCCTCCTGAATCAGGAGCAGAACCAAATTGCCAACCAGTTAATTCAAAGGTTTTTGCCGACCAACCCATTCTAGTGTTAGTAATTTGAACTGTATCTCCAACATCTAATTGAAAAGCATTCATATCAAATGAAGCTGTAAATGTTATTTGCTGTCTTGCTTTCTGTAATTGTATTTTTGCTAATCTTTGTACAGTATGTACTGATGTAGTCATTGGAAAATCAATATCAGCATAATTTCTTTCCCCATTATCTTCTGTTTCATAAGTTGAAGAAGTTAAAAAGGGATAATCTTGTGGTTGATACATATTAGCAGGTTCAGAATAAATACCTTTAACTGCATTAAATAATTCTTTTTTACTTACTCTTGTATTAATATCTAAACCACTTCTTAAATGTTTTTCTGTTAATGTTACTGTTGGTGTTTGATAAACAGCAGGTAAAAGTTTAAATTGACCATTAGAATAAACTAAATTTCCTACTACACTACTTAAATAATTTTCTAATATATTTTTAGGACTTTGACTTATTTGATAACTACCATTACAAGTAAATCTATTTTCTGTTCCTGAATCTAATGTAACAGTTTCATCACAAGTATTTGCGGCAGTTTGAAAATTAGTATCATTTATTTCTGATGTTCCACATTGTAAACCCCACGTAGTATCCATTAAATAATCTCTAATACATAAAGCTGGATTAGAAGAATATTTAGTTACATTATATTTTTGTGTTGTACTTCCTGTGACAGAAGTTAAACTTATTGCTGTACCTGCTTTGGCATTAGTATAATTAGTAGCTAATTGAATTGTATTAGCATCATCTTTAATAACCCAATATGTCGTTCCATTTGTTAATCCACCTATTGCTGTTTCTGAATTAGAATCATAAGTCCATCTATCATAAGTAGATAATCCGTGAGCCGTTAAAGTAATTTTATTTGTGCTTGTATTGACTGTTCCACTTGAAGCTGTCCAGCTTGTTGCTCTAGGGTCATAAACTTTTTTTCCCTCTACTTCTGCTGTTATGTTTGGAACACCGTTTGGAAATACATCAGAATCAAATTCTAATCTTACATACATATAAGTTTTACCTCTTAACCTATGTGCTGTTGTCCATTGTGTTACATCAGCTACCAAATTAGCATCAGCTACTTGGTCATCATATCCAAAATGTTTTTTTATTCTTACTTTTTCATAAAAAGTATCAGAAGATGTTGGGGTATAAATTGGAATACCATTACTATCATTACTTAATGTTTCTAATGCTACTTCACTTTCCCCAAAATAAATTTTGGAAATATTGTTTGTTTCGTGTCCAGCCATAACGATAACTATATGTAAATATTGATTATCATCAGTTGTTTCCGCAAAAACAATATTACCACCTACTCTGGTTTTTCCATTAATCACTCTATAAGGTTGAGTTGGTTCTTTTAATGTAACTGTTGTACTTGGTTCAATAGATGTTCCCAATGATGGCATTTCCATATCAGGAGCAAATTTTCTATTTACTGCTGATAATACCAATGTAGTTCCAGCAGAAGCTAAAAATGTAGCCAACATTTTAGGCATATGATTGGCTAATGCACTTGCTAATGGACCTGTTCCTAATGTTCCTGCCACCCAACCAACACCAACAGCAACAGCTCCTACTACTACTGCTTGTTTTACTGTATCTCCATCTGCTTTAGCTACAGGACCATAATAATCATAAGAATCTTCTTCTATGACATTATTATATTTATCATATACAATTTTATTATATATTTTCATTCTATTCTCCAAGCTAATTTACATTTGTTGTTTGGTACTAAATTTACTCCTTTGCTCCAATTGAACATAGTATTTGAACCAATACAAACACCTAATGTTCCTTCAAAATCTACTTCACTTACAAAATATAATACATCTCCTCTTTGTACTTTTGATATATCTATTTGTTTAAAATTATTATTTTCAGCAACCCAAAGGGCAGCACTTAAAATATCTTTTTTTTTAAGTTTTTTTACTAATTCCTTACCCTCTTTTAAAGATTTCCATTTATGTTTAAAAATTTTTTTATTAGTTATTGCCTCTACACATTTTTGAGTAAAGGTAATGCAATCATTTTTACCATACTTGAATTTGTCTTTATTAATGGTTTCTTGAATAACTTTATTTAATTTAGATTCCCAATTCTCTACACGCATTACTCAGATTTTTTACCCCAGACTATATCTTTGTCTTGTAAATCAGGTATAAATTCCATACCTAAATCTCCAGCAAAAAGATTTTTTTGATCTTCATCTGTGTAACGTCTTTCAATTGCTCTTTCTAATGCAACTAATCTGTTTTCAAGTTTTAATTCTATTGTGGATGTTTCTGTGTTTTCTCTAATAATCATCACATCCATTTTACCTACAAATAAAGTGTAAATATCAGAAATAACATTTTTAGAAGCATCATATAATCCTAAATATATTTTGCCATCTCTATTAGTATATTGAGCAGAAAGAGCAGAGCTTATTAATGATGATTTAACACCATTTAAAACTAAATTTGCCCCTGATGCTTGGATTGCATCTGCTTCCTCAATTGAAGATATGGCACAAGCATCTCCTAATCCTGTATAAGTATTTGTAGAACCATCAATGGTAAAACTTACATCTCCATATCCATTCCATAAATATAATGTTCCTGTAGACAAATCTAATTGAGTAGCAAAAAATGGTCTAACAACAGTAGATGTAATAGCTGTATTATAAGCTGTTGTAATATTCCTAGCCATTATTGACACCACTCACATTCATTTGTGTCATCAATAACTAAACCTTTTGGTTTATCATTAGGAACTCCATACTTATCTAAAATAACATTTCTTGCCACTTCTCTTTGTTCACATTTACAATCTGTACAAGAACATACCCCAGTTTTATTAGGATGCTCTTTTGTTGAACAATGACAGTTACAATTACATTCTTTACAATTATTTGCCATTTTTCTTCTCCTTGAATACCATTTCCTTTTTTTTAAGAAAAATTGGTAATGTTTATTTCTTTTTCTTTTTTTTGCCTTTATTTTTTTTCTTACCTTTATTCTTTTTTTTCTTTTTCATTTTTTCCTCCTTTGATTAATTTAATATCAGTTTTTTAATCGTTTTGGAACCATCTTTATTTATTTCTACTTCTGCTTGGGATTTAATACATTTATAAGTAACAGAATTGGAAACCTGTCTAGTGGCTTCTCGTTTATGTTTAAGACATATACTTAAACTTTCTTGTATTCTGTGTTCTTTGATTTCATTATTTACAAACATTAATAATGCAAAAACTGTTTCTAACATCTTTCCTCCTAATTATAATTGTAACTTCCAGAGTTACCATCTTTTTTTAAAATTTTAAATAATTCTTTATGTTGGTCCATAATTTCTTCATCTGAATCCATCATTTTATCCATTTGATCTTCAAGTTTTAAAACTTGTCGTTCTAATTTATCTACTTTATCTTCGTGTACTGCTTGGATAGTAGATAATTCAAAAGTTCTTGAAAGTGACCAACCTCCAAGAGCAATTAATAAACCAACCAGCATTGTAATTATTTTATCTCCCATTAATGAGTACTCCCATTTCCATTAGCAAACTTTCTTACACCATCTTTAAGTTTTTCAACATCAGATTGAAGTTTTGAAACATCTTTTTGTAATCGTTCAATATTAACTTCATTGTGCATCATATTTGACATTTGTTTTTCAATCTTTTCTAATTGACCTGCCATATGTTCTATTAGCATAAATTGTTCGCTATCTGCTGGAAGCGAACCTAATTCTCCCCTCGGCCATTTAATTCTAAATTCTGTATTCTTTTCAAGATCATTAGTCATTAACTCTTTAGACGTTTCTAATGATATAATACGATTATTTATTTCACTATAACTCCATACACCAATAGCGATAGCACCTATTATCATAAATAGTGTTTTTAAATCTGTATTAAAATGTGTGTTTTCACTTATTTTTCCCATTGTTTATTTACCTCCTTATAGAGCTTCTGAAAAAGAAAAACTAATACCATACTTACTAATATGGTCAGTATCCCAATTTTGTTCATTAGAATCTAATCTCATCAATGCCGTTGTATTAGTGTAAAGTACAGTTGCGTCATCAGCTATGGCTAAAATACCTGACCTTAAAGCTGGTTCTATGTATAAAGTAGCTTCTCCAGAGCCATTACTATTAGCATCATCAGTAACCATATATAATCTGTCTTGTATTGTTATATAATCCCCTGCTTTAAATGCTCCTGTAACAGTTGCTCCTACACCATCTACATTTATAGAATTTCCTGTTTGACCTGCACCATTAACTAAAACTGTTCCTACTGTAGCACCTTGAATTGTTTTTCTATCTTGATCCCCTGCTTTAAAAGTTCCTCGTCTACCTCTTAATTTCATTAAAAAAGATAACCATATTGCCGCGTGATTTTTTAACATTGGAGGTAAGGTATATAGACCTGACCATCTTTCTCCCTCGTGCTGGTATACTTGTTCTTGATAAGTAAAAGGCGACATTGTAACTGACACAGCTCTTTGCAAACCAAATGTTTGTTGTTTAATGCCTGTTATTGTCGGTAATGTTAATGGATATGATGGTGTATATACTGCCATAATTAACTGAAAGCTTTAGCAAACTTTCCTCCTCTCATTCTTGCTTCTGCCACAGCACTTAAAGTTTGATTTTGTATTTGTGGCATCATTGAAACTATTTCTGCTCTAACTGTATTTGTAACACCTAAAGCAAAGTTTAAATTTTGATTTACGACCACTCCACCTCTTGACCCCATAGCTCCTGGAGTTAAACTGCTTGGAATAATTCTTCCAGCTTGATTAGGTACAAATAATTCAGGACCCCTTTCTCCTACCAATCTTGGTGTTGAACCTGTTACTGAACCACCACTTGCATTTTTAATATGATCTGGCACATTTGGGTTTGGAGGTATTTGGCTTGGTCCAGCTATTATATCTCCAATTTTACCACCAATAATTTCAGCACCCTCTTTCAATTTATTAAATATAATCATATTTAAAATTGTTTTAGTTAAATCAATAGCTAAAGATTGTAAAATGTTTTTAAATTTTAATCCCTCTTTTTGTCCAGTTACCATAGCTTCTGCTATAGAGTTAGAAAGATTATCAAATCCTCTTGTAGCTATACCCACAAATTCAGTTACTTTATCTTGTATTTTTGTAAGTCTTTCTGTTTCTTCTACTTGTATTTTTAATGCATCTGTATGTAGTTTAACTAATCTTATAATTTCTTTTTCTGCTTCTGCGTGAGTACCAAGTTTTCCTCTTAATTTATCTTCAAGTTTTCTTTGTTCATTTAAGAGTAATTGTTCTTTGTTTGTTTTGAACATATTTTCTCTTAATCTTTCTTGATTTCTTACTTGTGCCGCTATACCAACATTAGCTTCTTTTTCAGCTATTGTTACTCTCTTGGTTGCTTCTTCTTCTTTTTTCTTTTTATCTAATTGATTTTTTTTAATTCTATCCCATTTTTGTAATTCTATTTGTAATGCTCGAAGCTGTTTATTTTGCTCCATATAAGCATTAATTTTATCATAAAGATGGTCGTTTTCTCCAAATACTGCCCATTCATCTATTTTACTTTCTAATTCTTTTATTTTTTCTAAATTTTCTTCTATAATTTCCCCTGCTCTTTCTGCAGTTTTAATTCTACCTATTTCTTTGTCAGCATTACCAAATGCTTCTGCTAACCAATTAATAGATGTTGTTAAAGCATCTACCATTTTTCTTCCATAAATAGATTCTTCAACCCATATTGTAAAACCCTCTACTAATGAATCTATTGCACCTCTTAAACCTTGTGCCGCCTTAACACCTGCTCCACCTACTTGTTTATCTAAAGCTTCTAAAATAATTTTTTGTGCTTCAGCTTTTCTACCAGTCATATCTAATACTTTAATCAATTCTTTTTGATCTTCTGTAAAAGATACCCCTACTCGTCTTAATGCTCCTAATCCAACAATAGGTTCTTCAAGAGCTTTACCTAATTGTATTGCACCTTGTTTGACATCTCCTAAACCTAATTCAGCTAAATCTTGTGTAAGTCTTAATGCTTCTTTAAAAGTTTCTCCCTGAACAGATTTAAAAGTTAATAAGATACCTGCCGCATCTCTAACCTTTTGTGTACTTGCAAGTGTGGCAATACCAATTTCTCTAGATAAATCTTCTATTTCAGCTAATGATAATCCTGCGGCACTTCCAGTTGCTTTTAATATTCCCTCTAATCTTAAAAATTGTTGTTCAGCACCTGCTATTGTAGTAACCATTTTTTTCATAGCAAATACTAATGCTGCAATACCAACAGTAAATAATGCAGTCTTTAATCCAACATTACCTATAATTGTTCCTAAAGAAGTAATACGACCTGCTACTGGACCTAATGGACCTTGAATTGCCGCAATAGATTGTGATGCTCGTCTAAATCTATCTTGTACTGTGCTAGAAGCTTTGCCCACTTTCTTTTGGGCAGTAGTCATTCGTTTACTAGACCTTTCTACTGATCTTGTAGCTTGGTCCATACCCTGTTTTAGTTTTTGGGCAGATGTTACCAATCGTACTTCTACTGTTGCTATATTTGTTGCCATAATTTTTTAATCAGGAAATTGCACCATCAATTCTCTCATATCATCTTTTGTAATTGGTTGTGCTTTACTTCCTCCTTTTCCTTGTCCTATTAAATACCCATTACAAGCAGAACTAAATTCTACTTGTGTCATACCCCAAAATGTGTCAGGGGAAAACCCTAAAATACCTGTCGCTATTTCGAGGTACTTTTGGATAGGGTAGTTTCCTTTGATTGATTCTCCCCCTGAACTAAAGGGGATTCTGATTCTTCTTGTGTCGTAAATAATGTAGCTAAAACTTTAGATGCTATTTCTGCACCTTTTACTATTCCATCTTCCATTACCATTCTACCAATTGCTTCTTTCTCATATTTTCCACCAGCACCTAATAATGCTTGATATAAAACTTCTACAATTGATTTAATTGAAAACTGCCCTGTAGACATATCTCTTGCTATATCCATAACAGATTTTCCTAAAAAATCTTCAAGATGAACTATATTTCTAAAGGTCATTTTAAAGACTCTTACTTTGCCTCCAAGAGATTCTTTAATTTCTCCTGCGTACTTATTGTGGCTCGTCATTATTTTTTTCTCCTTCTGCCTTTTTTAGTTTTCTTTTAGTTTTTATAGATTTCGCTAATTCTTCCTTGTCATCAAAGATGCAATGAATTTCTGCTCGGGATTTATAAATAATAACTTTTTGTACTGTTAAAATTTCGTTTGTAAATTTTACTTTTATTTTATCTAACGGTCGACAACGAACATCTTTATTACATTCTATGATATGTAAATGTTTTTTGGTTACTTTTATAAAACCGTGATATTCGTTGTCATTTAAAGTAAAATTAATCACCTTATATCCGTTATTTTCTTCCATTACGCATTAGTCCAAGTTACTGTATTGTGCGATTCTAATGTTATCGAATAAGTTTCTTCGCCGTTATATTCTCCAGCTTTTTCAAAAGATGTAATTAAAAAATATCCATCTAAAGTTGATCCGTCACCAAATGCTAGTTGGTATGTTTTGATTTGTCCATCAAATGCAAAACCTCTAACAGTATTTTCTGCTGATGAATCTGTAAATACACCACTTGCTGAAATCGACATACTTCTAACTCCACCACCCTCTAATAAATCTCTCGCCTTATCTGCTCCTCCTGAAATAAAAGCTGAAGAATCTTTAGTTGTAATATCTATCATTTCACCATTGATTGTCATTGATGTACTTCTTAATCCTCCAATAGTAGTAGGTGTTCCTGTACTATTGTCTTTTAATAAAAAGCTACTTCCTTTTTGTGCTGCCATTTTAAGTTTCCTCCTTAATTATTTGTTTATGTATCAAATACAACGAATCTAAATCGTTGTACTCCGTGTTTTGTAAGCCCATCTGGGTCTACCAGTATATCAGCAAACTCAAATCTTGCATTTACAAGACTAGCTCCTGACACACTTAAACTACTATTATTTAATAGTGCATAAATTCTAGCCATAATATCTTTAACTTCTTTTCTGCCTCTATATCTTGACCAAGTATGTACCATAATAGTATGTTCATTTCCATCTAAATTTTTTGTCGCATTATCAGTCGTTGTATCATCTCCTATGGTTACATAGGGATATGCCGTACTTTGTGGAACAAAATCATAAATGTCTGTTACTTTAGATTGTAGAGTTGAATCTCCATCTAAAGCATCAAATACTGTTTTTTGTAAAGCTAAACTGTGATCTGCCATTATTTCCTCTCTGCTCTTTTTATAAAATCTTTTACGTAATTAAAAATAGCTAATGCTATTTTTTTTCCACCTATTTCAGTAGCAGGAAACATAAAAGGTCTTGGTTGTATTTTAGCTGTTCCTAATTCTAAATAAGCTGAATAAGGAGCTTGACTATCAACTACTACCTCATCAGGTTTTACTGCTTTAACTTTAATTTGACTTACTAAATATCCTGTATCTGTAGCAGGTGCTTCGCCTGGTGCAGATGCTTTATGTTGTCTTGTAGGATTATATCTCATATAAGTTCTACCTGATTTTGGGTCAGATTGAATTTTCTTAACTGCAATGTTTCTAATTTCTTGTCCTCCACCTTTTAAAATATCGGTCATAGGTTTTTGAGAACTTTGTTGTAAATTTTTAAATGCTCTAATAGCACTATCAAAATTTTTAACCTGCATTTTAATTTCCATAATTCCTCTTATCTTTTTTTCTATTATATTTTTTTTTATTTTTAATTACTCTTTTTCTAAATAATTTATTATTTAATAACTTTGCAAAAGGATTTTTCTTTTTCATAATTTTTTTAAAATATTTTTTTATAGTTGATTCTGCGAGCTGTAAAAAACCCATTATCATAAGTCTTTTTGCTAAAAATATAAATAATTTAAAAATCCAAGCGTACCACATTAGACTGCTACATTTTTCTCTACTACTAATTTTAAATATTTGTCATACATATTTGGATTAGCAATAGATATAATATCATAATCTACGGAATCGAAAGTCATAATATAACTTGTATCTAAACTTGTTTTATCAGGTCTATATCTTATTCTTACATCATACCTTTGTGGACTTGTTTGTTGTTCTCCTGTAACTTTTTCTCCAGCATTTTTAGGTTTTAATTCTGCCCAAGCTACAAAATAAGATGAGTTAGCTTTTGTATAACCACCATAAGTATCAGCAGATAAATCTGTACTTTTAAAAGTTACTTTATTTCTTAAAGCTCCTATATTAGATACACTTGCCATTTTATGCTCCTAGTGGTGTATTAAATTTTGTAATTTTATAATTTAGTAATAAAGCATTAACAGTTACTGGAATTTTATTAACTGAAACATTTGTTACTAATTCTCTATTATCATACCAATGTGCAACTAATTGTTTCATAGCTGTTTTAATATTTTCAGGTACATCACTTGCACTACTTCCATAACCTGCCACATATTGTATTTCATAACAATTAGCTACTCTTAAATCACTTGCTGATGGAAATGTTTTCCCCTCTCTTAAAACTATACGTCCTGGTTCGTGTGCTGAATCAACATAATAATTACTAGATGCAAAAGTAGTAGCACTATCTTCATCATCATAATATTTAAAATGTGATACACTAGACAATGTAGGTTTAGGTAATGAGATATAATTTAATTTTTGATTTAAATCAGGAGCTGTAAAAAAGCCCTCTGGGTAAATTTTATTATCATTATAATAAGGTAAATTATCCAAAAACAATTGTAATGTTTGATGTGTTATTGCTCTACCTGTTATCTGCTCCACCATATTTTGTGAAGCAGTAACTAAATTTCCAATGTAAGTATCATCATCAGTAAAACTACTATCAATTCTCATATGAGTTTTGGCTTCTGCAGTAGTAACTGCACTAGTAGACCAAGCTGTATGTACTTTTAAACCTGACATTGTTTACCTTATTTTTTTTTCTTTTTTAAAATTTTGCCAAATACGGATTTTTTAACTTTCTTTTCCATTTGATTGACAACTTTTGTAAGTTTTTTTGCATCTGCTTGTTCTGCTCTACCGTCAGACATCCAAGCTGTTGCTACTGCCATTTCTGCAGTTGTATTCATATCATATTCTTTACCTTTATGATAATGCATAGATTCTCCACCATCGCCTTTAACTCCAACTACATCTTCTTTCATTTTTATTTTCATTTGTATCCTCCTAGTTTTAAAAATTGGTTTTCTAACCAATCTATAAATTTTTTAAACATACTTCTTTTTTTTTTCACTTTAATCCTCCCTTTTGGAGTTATTAAATATTTTTGTTTTATCATTCGTAATTTTTTCTTTATTTTTTTCATAAAGACCTCCTTTACGGTCTAGGGCGAGTTCCACTCTCGCTTTCCTCGCCCCAAACATTCTAACTTTTAAATTAGATTAATTACGCATTAGCATCGCTAGAAACAGGTGCGTGTAAAGGTATTCCTTTAATCACCGTTGCTCCAACGATAGTTCCTGTGCTGTGTGTTCCTGTTGCGACTATTCTACCACGAATATATCTTGAACCCCCAACATAGCCAATACCATAAACAGCAGAACATTCTCCGTTTGCGTCAATAGTTTGGAATATGCCAGAAGAATCAACAGTTCCCCCAGTAACTGAAGTATTAGCTGTTACAGCAGTATATGTTGAATCGTCACTTGATTCCTGAATAATCAGGTCAAATTTAACAGAACCACTAAAAGTGTCTCCGTTTGCGCCGATGTCAAATAATAAAGCCGCACCATCAAAACCTTGAAGGTCTACTCCAGTAGTATTACCAGTTGATGTAACAACCACAGGTGCGTGAGATTTAACGAATTTAAGATTATTTTTAATGTCTTGCATTGTTCTATCCTCCTCTGTGATTATGCTTTACATTGTAGAATGTGTAATGCTTCAGGTAAAATAACCTGACCGCCTACTCTTCTTCTAGCAATGTATCTTACATTTCCTGATGTTGCCTGAGTGAAAGGATCTCTCATTATTGAAAGAGAAGTTCTATCTACAATCATATAACCTCGTCTGAAGTCTCCCCAGTAAACTGGTTTTGTAGATGAGCCAATGTCTGCCGCGTCTGTCGCTTCAACATAAGGCGCACCCAAGATTGTATTAGGTACTCCTACTTGCAATGAGAAACCTGCTTGGAATACATAATTACCAGCACCATCTTGCATTTTTCTAATTGCTGCAAGTGTGCTTCTATTAAATACCCAAGTTCCATTTCTGGAATATTGTGGTTTCACTGCGTGGTATACAGTTATTAAATCATTAGCTACAAATGTTGCACTTGTAGTTGTAGATGTTGTAACTGATACATCAGAGTTTGTTACTATTCCTTCAGGTTTTCCTACTGAATTACCTGTGCAGAACGCATTACCCTCGGCTTTTGCAAATTGCTCTGCAAATTCTGTAGACATTTCAGTTTCTAAATTGAAGACTGAATCTTCTAATTCTTGTTCTGATATGTCAATAAGAGCATATAGTTCGTGCGTTGGAATTTCCTCTAGACCTACTGCGTAGCCAGTCGTTTCACTTCTCGTACCAGATTCAGCGACCCAAGAAGCACTAAATGTTGCAGTTCTTTTTGGAATCTGTACTGATCTGTGAGTAGTGTTACGTACTCTAGCAATTGATCTAATAGGAGATATTTCAACAATACCTTTAATTAACTCTCTGATGTACTCAGGTGGAGCTAAATATCCAGCAGTGTTGTCGTTAGATGCTGTTAGGACTTTAATTTCTTCTGGTCCTAAAGCTTCTTTGCCTTGTCTTAACCATTTTTTGTAGATTTCCATTTCTTTGGATTCAGGTTTTACTCCTACAATCTTTCCGAAATCTGGTCTACTAATAATAGTCTCGATTTTATTGAGCTGGTCTTGTTGTTGCTCTTGTGCAAGTTTTTGCTTTGTCACTTTTTGGTTTACATCTTCCAAAGTATCAAGAGTTTTTTCAATTCTCTTTAACTTGTCAGAAGTAACCACGTCAGCAGAACCTTTAGCTTTAATTTGCTTTAGTTCTTCTTGGTGAGTAGCTTTGAACTCTTCAAAAGCTTTTCCTAGACCCTCAACGGCAGTTTTCACTTGTGTGTCCATTGTGATTTCCTCCGTTAGACTATTTGTTTAATATGTCAGCAACTCTTTGAATAAGATTTGCTAACTGTTTAGTTTCATCATCATCTCGATGGTTTAGAGCATCCATTAGTGCTTTCGCCCCAATTTTTGCTTCTGTTCGTGAAAGACCTCCTGCATCACGCAGAATTGTTTCCCACTCACGAATATTTTTGTTACCTTTTACTGAACGTACAACTGCTTGTTCATTCATTGGAAAAGTAACTAAACTTATTTCAAGTAATTCAACTTCTTTCAAAGTTCTTACTCTTTTAGCTTCATTGTATGTTTGTTTTTGTGGGTCGGCTCTAAAACCAATTGACATACCGTCAATAGCTCCTAATTTAAGAAGTTCATAAGTTTCACTTCCTCTTTGCGTTCCCATAGCTAATTTACCTTTTACATAAAGACCTTTATCATCTTCATACATAGTTTCAAATATTCCTATTGGTTCATCTGTTTTATGTTGAGATAATAATTTAACTTTATGAGCAGGTCTTTCTGATAAACTTTTTGTAAAAGCTCCTTTAGCAATTATATCATTACCTTGATCTACATTCCCAAATGTAGAAGCATAACCACTAAATACTCCTCTTTCGTCTGATTTAATTTCTGCTTCAAAAATAATTTGACTTGTTTTGTCACACATACAAACACCATCACAACAATCTTTATCTTCGTGTGCTTTATTTGTATCCTGTGCTTTAGCTTTGTCTTTAGACTTACCTATAGCTTCTTCATATTCCTCGTGTGAACCACAAGGCATATAAAATACATTTCCATCTTTATCTCTCATTCTGTGCGTGCCTGTGCAACCTATTTCTCCTGCTCTTGCAATTGCCGCATCTTCTCTATCAAAATGATCGGTTTCTTTTTTTACTGGTTTTTTTTCTTTTGAATTATCCATTGATATTTCCTCCTTATTATCTT
>Ga0310344_10000609_pt1 | contig 27947 bp, 42 predicted proteins | sample HC15DNA20200_MG_FD_203801 | JGI IMG/M metagenome (GOLD analysis project Ga0310344, IMG submission 203801) | Marine microbial communities from station ALOHA, North Pacific Subtropical Gyre - HC15-DNA-20-200_MG | ecosystem: Environmental > Aquatic > Marine > Oceanic | place: Pacific Ocean: North...
AGAGTCTCAAAAACTCTCCTATAGATAGTGGTCTATTAGATGGTCTATTAGGTAGCGGTACGTGTACGGGGGGCTCACGCACACCCTCTACGGGGGGCGTTGACCCTGTCCATATGAACTCGTACTGATTTGAGTTATTAAAGCGTCGATGAATCTTGAGTATCCCACCACGTTCAGCTATACGATTAAGCTGCTTACTGCAGTAACTTGGAGTCATACCACAACGCTTAGCTATAGTGTTTATACTGGGGAATGCTAGATTCGTACTGTTAGGATCTCTGAAAGATAGTATACCTATCAGAGCCCTGATTTCTCCCTTACTGAGATCACCCATAGCCGGGAGCAAGCTATTGGGTAAGATGCAAAAGTTCTCTGCTTGTTTCAATGTATCCCTCTTACGTTGTTATGTATATTCTGTGCCGTTGTTCTCACAACCATCCAAATATCTTTTGGTTTTGCTTCAGGTCCAAAATCTATACCTTGAGCAGCGAAGGCCTCCTTTACTTGGCCCTGCATGTTTAGTAATTCTCGTAAACTATCTTTAGCAACATCTTCAGTATATCGATGCGCCACTAATGGCTTATTGTTTACAAGATACGCAGCAGCATATATTTGGCTTCTATGCCACCAATACTCTATACCGGCCATGATCTCGCTGTCATCGTCTTCATTTTCAAAAACATCTGGATTCAATAACATAGCGAAGTAAAGATCTGGAGAATCTTGTTTCTCATCTTTCTGCCACTGCATAGCCCACGCCATCTCGTCAGGAAACCAAAAGAATCCATCTATTACAGTACCAATATCGTTCTCTACCCGCTCTCCAGACTTAATAGCTTCGGCTATTTCCTCAACATCATTAATGTTATATTCCTTCATAACTCAGTAACTGGAACTGGTTCTTCACCATAGTCCCAACCTCCAAAGTCGTCAGTGCTGCCAAAACCGCCATCCCCTCGCTGCGACTGAATATCAAATAAACGATGCTTTTCGACTTCGATGATTTGTGGCAGTGCTACAGGTAGATACAAAAACTGTATCAGTTTGGTATTAGGCAAGATAAAGACAGTACGATGACTGACATTCATAACGTGCAGGTGTATCTCGCCTTCGTAACCTGAATCCACTACACAAGCACCAACTTGAAGCCCGTGCTTGGTTGCTACACCCGATTTATTAAACGCAACTAGAGCCATACCAACAGCAATGTCAGCTTTGATACCGCTAGCTATCTTCTCTGAATGACCTGGCTCTATACCATCAGACCGGTAACCAGCTGGTACATAAAAGTCTATACCGGCATCGTACTGATGAGCTCGACTAGGTGATTTCACGTCCCTTATTTTACAGAATCTCAATGTTTGCGGTAAACTCATTCTACATGATCCTTGATTGTTTCTACTCGACCTGACCAGTCGATGGTTATTGACATGGGTTTAGGATCCGGCCATATAGCATGGATCTCGCCCTTCATATCTAACTGGTTAAGGAAGCTCACCAACTGGAACGCTGACTCCGCTTCGCTCTTGTCGTCCGTCTTGATATCGATACGTATTGCCATCCTCTGCTACCTCCCGTTTTTGCTGTTCTGTTGCATGAACCTCTGGATCGTTGTAATGTTTCTGTAGTTCCAACTCTCGTTTTTCTTTGTACTCTGACCAACCTTCCATGTAACCACACACATCGACCATATTGTCTCGCTTGTGGTTCTGCTTCTCACGAGCAAACTTAAGACCTATCAGTATGGCATACGCCATGTCCATAGTTACTGCATTACCTGTTACTACCATAGCGAAGTTACATGCATCCTGCATATTCTGATCGAACGATCCATAATCGTGACCATCGGCGTCTTTATAGACGATGTTGTGTGCATCCAACAGTATGCTCTTGTCTATGCTCATAATCTCCCTCCTACGAAGTTCTCTTGTTCGAATACATCTACCATTTCCCACATTGTCTCAAGCTCTATATCTCTGGTGGGTAAGTGAAGCATGTCTTCCATTGCATGACGCCATGTAAACTCTTCGACTAACTCATACCTATCATAGACTTCGTTAGTATAACTATCAAATAGTAGATTCCAATGAGGCTCATAGCAATGCAATGATGTCGCGTTGTACGTGAACGAACCTAATTCAAGATCCCTCTCAAAGAACATTCCACAACACTCTCCATGACGCTTCAGTTCGTTGCGCATCATCTGTAAGAACAACATACCTACAGCTATGTCATTGCAGAATCCAAATATGAAATCACTGGATCTCATATTCCAAATCAGATGCAGTTTATCATCTCGTATAAAGAACTGAACAAACATCGTGCATGGTACATCCTTCATACCATAGTCTACGTCAGGCTGATTCAAGGCTATCACAGCTCGCCGTGATTCTGGTAATCTTAATAACTCATTAGCAACTCGATCCCAGCTGCGATAAAGACAAGCGCCATAATTACTATGTACGTTACCATTGACACTAGCAATATCTTGCCAGGTAGAGGCTGCTTTCCCAATATTTCTAACGTTTTGATCTTGTGATAGATACCACATAAATTCGAGTAAAGCGTAGCGAACATTGAATTTTCTCTTTGGATTATATATATTGATCTGACATACATCATCGATCGTTATACTTTGGTTTAATAACTCGATAGCTCTGCTATCTCCCTTAGACGACTTAGTTGCGATTATCTCACCATCATATCGTAAGTAATGCCGTGTACCTTCATATGCTTCTTGTAAGGTGTGGTACCTCATTTCTTCTCCCTGGTCATTGCCACATAATATTTGCCATCAATCTCTGCTATGAACTCGCCCTTCTCCTCGTTGTACGTACACTTGAATTCATTAGCGATACAACCTTCCATCACACGTTGCTCGAACATCTCTACAATACCATCAAATGTATCACAATCCATGTCTAATCCTCGTATGGCCAACCATCTTCTTGACTCCTCGCTAGATCATCTTGGTACTGTATGATGATCGCATCTTTACGATTATCCTCATCAAAGGATAGATCCTCAATAGCTTCCTCAAGATCTCGTTTAGAATCAGGTCTGTAAAAATCCTTTTTCTTGTCGCGAATAGTCTTGGGCTTATTGAACTGTTCTGAGTTCTTAGCTACTGGATTCCTCCTTATTGTTTTGCCCATCAGTTTTCTCCTTGATCTTCGTCGCCGCGTATTGCTGCAACGTTTCTCCCCATTTCTCGTTGAACCACTCTTCCCACGTTATTTTGTGCTCTGGCGGTACTCTCTCGTACTTTCGCCTCCAACACCACCTCGCGGCATGCAGCTTGAGCGTTTCGTAGTCTTTTGCTACTCTTTCCGGTGTACGTACTCTCGATTGCACCATCTAAATGCCTCAAGAAGTAAAAGCCAAGCGGATCCTCTATCAGAGGGAAGACCCTCAAGCCTAGCCAATGCTTCAGTTTGTTAGTCTCTTTACCAAACCCACAGCGCTCTGATAACTCTCGTACTGTGATAGTCTGGGGCGGCATGTCTATGTACCAATTGGGTGAACGATCATGATGCGTGATCTTACCTGTATCGTAGAATAACTTAAAATCTGAACAGGCTCTAGATCCCTCAACACATATCCAATAGTTATGACATGTATCACATGGTGATTCGGACATTGTCTCGTTGTTCTCCATTCTTTAGATGTAAAAAAGAGCAGTTTAACGCCATGCTCAGGGCGACAGAGACTTATCCTGTTAAGAGCTCTGATTTTAGGTCCGGAAATGCCAGGGGGTAGTCTCTGGTCTTAATCCTGACGACCTATCTGCAATATACAGACATACGATCAGCGAATTCAAGCGGTAGATCTTGATTGAATCTGTATGTCAAACCTCTCATTACCTTTGGTAAAGGCATTTCTTTCCAGCCTTCCCACAGATATTTCTCGCGAAGCTTTTTGCTTTTCATTACAGTTTCAACAGCTTTGACACGTGAACCGCGTCCACGAAACCGAAGATTCTGTCCTTCGAACAGGTTTTTTAAGTGAACTGGTACATCTTTAGCTATAAGTCGTTGCGTCGCGTATTTTCGCATTGTACATTGCTCTCCGTCGTTGAATTTGTAAACGTTTAAGGTTACTGCGTATCTTTCGTGAACGTGATGAATTGTATACGTCACGAGAAGATTCTTGGTCGAACCGCCATTCAGGTTCATCTTTGTATCTCACTTCGTACCTCCGTAGTTAAAGATCGTTCGATTATTATCGATTGTCTTCTTGAGCTTATCAAGCGCTTCCATGATCGTCTCATCACGTCGCTGTAAAACTACTTGAGCTTCAGTTGGGTCTGGTTGAGTATCGTCAATGAATCCAGACTGCCAACCAACATGATACGCATCGTAAGCAATATCAATAAGATCTTCGATCATTTCTTCTTGATGGTCAGGATTATCACCAAGTTTCTCGACGATATCCTCAATATTAGCTGATATGCGAGAACGAACTCGCTTTGGGATATCACTGTGAGAGCGATTTGAATATATTTCGGTCATATAATTTCCTCCTATATAAGGAAATTTGAAGTGGTAAAAAAATTAAGTGGCGGAGTGGACGGGACTCGAACCCGCAACCACTGGCGTGACAGGCCAGGATTCTAACCAATTGAACTACCACTCCGGAGGATCATCGTCAAACCGTCCCATACTGACCTCGTTGAGACTATCATCGACATATGGATCTGGATCATTTGCATCTGCGATACACCACCAACACATACCATCTTCTAGTATATCGAATGTACCGCATATTTGACAATTATTCATTATCTCGTCTACCTCGTTTTCAATGAAAAAAAAAGCACCAACATCTGTCTCATGCTTCACCAGTGGTGCATGTTCTTGAGATGCTGGTGCTAAAGCATCTGTCACGAGCCATAGCTGGTCGGGCCGTTCTTGAGATGCTGGTGCTAATTGTTACTTACGCAGCTTGAGCTAAACTCTCGGCAAACTCATCAACACGTGCTTCGATTTTAGCAGCAAGATTTGCTGGCCAGATCTTTAAATATCCTGGCATTTGCTCATAACGACATTCAGTATCTACACCATCAGCAGTATCACCAAATATAGCTTTTAATTTACTGTTATGCAAAGACACAATAGCAAATTTACGCTCAGTAGGATGGAGCTTCGATGGTTTTTTAACTCGAGTAAAGACTTTGTTTGATCCCTCAGGATCAGACTCAATCTCGATCGAATCTGCATGATACGTAACTTTGAAACTTGAACCGGGTTCAAATCCATCCAAACCATATCGCTGTTGCTCAAGCCACAAGCGTCTTTTGCCCTTTTGGGTATGGATTTTCATCGGCTTTAATTCGATTCCTGACATAGGCATTGTCCTCAAGGTTGATTAAAAAATGTATCTCCAATTAAGGAAAATTAAAGTGGTAATTTTTTTAAGTAACAGTTAAATAACAATGGCGCAAGAATATCATGAAATGCTAATGTTCATCACACTTTGGTTAGTTTGAAGTTCTGTTTTAATCAGAAGAAGCTTGCGCGCACGCAAAGATTCTCAGATTCTCTCCCCCCGCCAGAGTTTCTGGTTCTTCGGTTCAGAGTTTCTGGTTAGTTCGGGCTAAACCGTGGGGTTTGAACTGAATAATATATGAATATAATGAAATTCTAATATTTGTTCTTGTCTCGCCGAGATGCCAGTTTTTGGTGTTATGATTTTCGGGCGAAAAAAAAGGGGACCCGAAGGTCCCCAAAAGCTTTGCAGTTAATCTAGTACTTTGTCATGAAGATTTTAAGAGCTTTGAAAAAGTACTCCAGTAAGCTATTTTGTTGCTTGAAATAATATGTAAGCGAAGACGAACAAAAGCGTCAGTGAAACAACCCAGAACTCTAGAAAACTCACGAAGCCACCGGCATAATTTTGATATAGCCTTCAGACATTTCGTAAGACACCGGAGTATCGACACCATTTTCGGTATCGCCAAAAAGCTCTTTGAGACGAGCATTGTGAATACCAACAATCGCGAAACGACGCTCAGTCGGAATTCGTTTTGACGGAGCTTTTACACGAGTGAAAACTGTGTTAGTTCCGTTTGGATCGGACAACAACTCAACAGAATCGGCGTTGTATCTCACCGTGAACTTCGAACCCGGGGCGAATCCCGGCAATCCATACTTCTGTTCTTCAAGCCACAATCGGCGCTTGTTCTTTTGAGTGTGAAGTTTCATTGGTGCATTACTCATATTATCATATCCTTATATTGATGATTGAAATTTAACTCTCATATAAGAAAAATTCAAATTGACAATTTTTTAAGTATAAGTAAATAATTAAATAATTATAAATCAAGTTAAGCATATAACCCTTTTCTAATGTTCGCGTAGGGAATCCGTCCTGGTACGACCGGACGCACGACCTATTTTTTTGATTTCTATTTTTTTCTAAAATTTTTTTGATATTACCAATACTGTGTTAGAATATCCGGCACCTGGGGAGGAGATTATCAAACGAGGACATATATATGGGATGGTATGAAGACTGGCGAAGACAGAATCTAGCTTTCACCCCAAGGATGGACCAGGGCGGGGGCGAATATACTGGATATATACCAGATGTATATGAAGGCGACGATGCTCAACGGGCATGGTTACAGCCAAATCTATTGTCATTAGTAAGAAAACCAACACCAGGCACAAGAGAGATATCGGGTGCTCCAGCAGTTACACGTCCTAATGATGCCACTACTAACCTATCAGGTGTACCAAATCCTAATCCAGGATTGATGACCAACGAGTTTGCTTCAAGTCCTATGGTTACAGAAGCACCACCTATGCAACAAATGGCAACGCCACCAGCAGTAACAACATCTGCAGTAGCCCCAACAGGAACGGGAGCACCATGGACTGGCATGGCTGGTCTTGCTAAGAAAACAGGTAATTTAATACCAGAACCCTACTGGAATGCTGGTTTTGGTTTGTATGACAAGATCATGGGGGACGTTAAGAGGGATTTTGATCAGGGTGGCGGAGCTTTAGATCCCACTAGTCACAACAATTATGTACAACAATTAATTCGAGCTGGGGCTAATAGCGAAACCATAGCTAGACTCATGGATAAGTTCATGCCTATGGGGGAATCTGCCGCTGGTGTTATTGCTGGTTTAGGCCAGAACGCACTTTCATTACCTGTCACAGAAACAGCTACTAAATATGGTAAAAACTTACTTGGGTATGGTAACAAATTAGCCAATTACCTTGGCGAGCAAGGAAGATTCACTAAAAATTTCTGGGGTAATGTATACGATGAGCAGTTGGGGAATGTAAAGGACAAATATCAATCATTATTTCCCACTACTGAAGCTGAACCCACGAGAGACTTTACCACCTCAATGAACCCCGAGAACACGTTGAGTAGTAACCCGTTATTGAACCCGGCGCTGAATAGCCAGTGGGGCGACGGCACAGAAAATTGGGCAGGCGGTTTCATGGATGAGCAGATAGACCAAAGTGGAAGAGGATTTGGGGACACGTCTCCACTTGCTAAAACTTTAAGAAATGCATTTGGTAGTGGCGATACAAGTAGTATTGTTGATAACTGGAGAGAATCACGACCAGAATTTGCTTCACCTACAGCTGGCGACAAAATAAGAAGCTTAGGTCAGGGTATGCATGATACAGCAGCGGGTGCGGTGGATACAGCTGTAGATATGGCGCCTCCAGCGGCGCTTGGGGCAGGAGGCGCATTTCTTGCGAAAAAGGCGTATGACAATACAGAGATGGGCCAGTTAAAAATACAACTTAAAAATGCACCAAATGACATGGCGAGGAAGAACATACAAACGCGCATAAGCGAGAAGAGAGCGCGAAATATGGCGGCGTTCAAGGCTAAGTACCTACCAAAGGGTATGAAAGGCGTCACCAAACCTAAATTATTAGCAGTACTTAGCGGTCTTGCATTCGGGCTTGGCGCGATAGACCTTGTACGGGCAGAAGGTGGTGATGAAGAAGCAGCTACTGACAGGGCAATACAATACGCACTAGATAATCCTCAAGTTATGCAAGGACTCTCCACGGTGCTAGAACTCACAGACCCAGTATCTATGTTGTTGGGCGGCACCTCTGGCAGAACAACAAACCAGATGGGTCCACTGGTAGGCGGGCAATACCAATGGAATACGCCATCTATAGATCCTAGTTGGAGGTATTAACGTGCCGTGGAAACAAGGACAATCGGGGAATCCTAAAGGTAGACCCAGAAAAAGTCAAAAGACGATGGCTCAATTGCGGAGCCAGATTAGTGAGCACTTGCCAGATGTTATTGAAGTTCTGGCGAACGCAGCTAAGGATGGAGATGTACAGGCAGCGCGTATACTGGTCGAACGATGTGTTCCGTCTATGCGGGCACTAGATCAGAATATTAACGTAAACGAATCAGTGCGTGGCATCTCTGATGAAGAGCTGTTAAGCTTAATGAATGAATTTGAACTCGGAACGGAGGCTAACTAATGGCAGCAAATGTAAGAATTATTGAAGACACTTTTTCAGGAGGGCTAGAAGTAGTTAGCTTTACTGTAACAGCCGGGGGTTCTGGTTATACTAGTGCGCCTACTGTCGCTGTGGCAGCTCCTCCTTCCGGCGGTGGTCAAGCAACGGCTACAGCTACTATCACTGGTGATGCTGTGACTGCGGTTACGATAGTAAACCCAGGTAATAGTTATGTTGTAGCACCTGCGGTAACTTTCTCAGGAGGAGGGGGAACATCGGCTGCGGCTACTGCTGTGATGTCTACCGGTGACCCGACACTCTATTCTGGCGAAACTTGTGCATTGATCGACTTCTCCAACCACGGCGCGGCGGTAACTATTGATGCTAGTGCACAGTTAGGTGGGTCGAATGGGACACAAGGCTTCCAAAAGTATCGTATAACCGATGTGCGTTGGTCTACAGATAAGTATATTACTGTAGCGTTTACAGGCACAGGTACAAATCAGGCGATCTGCGTAGCACCTGGTCAGGGTCATTTTAGCGTTCCGCTTGTTAACCTAGCAACACAACCTGGCGATGCAACTAATGCAGACATTACTGTAACACCTAATACAGGTTGTTACGGTTATATGTTGCTTAAGCTGGCTAAAGAGGCCTTCGTCTAATGCCAAGTACTATCAGCGCTGGAACGGTTACAGTAAAAATAACCGAAACAGTTTCTTTAAACGGCTCTACTTATGATGCGACTAACGTGTTAAGTATACCATTGGTAAACGAGGTTAGCCAAAGGATAATGACGTTACCAGGTCAGCAGAATAGGGAAATAGCAAAGTTTACTACTACTGTAGGTCCTGGAGAGTTTTTGCGGAGTCAAGTGCAGTATATGCGTATAACTAATTTAGATGATACTAACTCTTTGGCTGTTGGTACCAGAGCGAGTTTAAACTACGCATGGCAGTTATTGACGCCGGGAAGATCTTGGATTTTATCTGCTGGTGATGTGGCATTTGAAGGCGTTACAAGTGCTGCTATGTCCATCCCATCACTTGGCAATGTGGATTCCGTATGGTGTTATGGCTCTAGTATTGCTGATATTGATATAGAATTTTTCATAGCTTTAACATAGGAGATTATTATGTCTATGGGACGATATATGCGGGCTTGGGATCGTAGTAATGTGCAACCAATTATGTATGGCGCACAAACCGTTTCGGCTCCAAGAGATGATCTACGCGGTAAGGCGACAGGAATATCGCCTTCTACCGCGGCGGCAGTTGGTTCGACGAAGGTTCCATACCATGCTACATTCTTAGGTCACTATGGTGCTGTTGGTACACCTATGACAACTCTTGGTACTCATGGGGCGTTGTCCTACGGCTCTCCTGGGCAAAGATTGGCTCTGGCTGATCAACCGCAAGAGGACGCATGTGCACCAGGTGATATTCAGTGCTACATGCGAAAAGGAATGAAACCTGGTGGCTTCTAGAAAACCTAGCAGTCAAAAGAGAAACTGGATTGGTAAGGCTTCCGCAAGTATGAAGCGGCGGGGTACAAAGGGTACATTTAGTAAAGCTGCTCAAAAGGCGGGTATGTCTACCGGTGCATATGCTAACAAGGTGCTTGCGAACCCCAAAGCTTCGCCTTTGCAGAAAAAAAGAGCTAATTTTGCTCGAAACGCAATGAAAGCGTCGAAAGGAGGTTGATATGCCAGTAGTAGCAGGAAAACATTACGCTTATACAAAGAAAGGAAAAGCAAAAGCAGCAAAAGCCGCAAAGGCAAAAGGCGTTCCTGTAAAACACGCTGCGGGGTCAAGAGCAAAGTCAGGCTCTAAGCGAACTTACTAAGCAATGGCAACTATAGCGAACATCAGCAAGCTGGTAGTTCCCGCTTATAATAAAGGTCCCAAGGATGTAGTAGATTACATCAACGCACAGGCTTGGGCGCCCACAAGCGCGGACGTTGGTTTGATTGAATATCCGGGAACTTTTGGCTCTTATGTAGGCAGCGTTGTAGGTATATTACCTTTAGATATCACGCCGTTTTTACAGGCGACTATTACTTCTACAGATTTGATTATTCCCGTTACGAATCATACACCGCCCAGCAAACCTTTGTCATCTTGGCCGGCTAGTGGTTATGCGCAAGTAGATAATGAGGTATTCCTTTATGAACTCATTAACCCAGGAGCAACTAGCGCTAGTGGTTATGACGAGTTTTTGATCGCCACGCCTGATAACCGAGGCGTTCTTGGTACTACAGCAGCCGGACATACAGCGGGTGCTGGAGCAGCATTTACAACGATTCTATTGGGTGCTACTCAAAAGATAGAATATAACAAGGATCAAGGCGTTTTTAATATCTGGACGCAAACATCGCAGCAACAAGACTTAACAGGTTTTTATGGTAACAACGGCTGGTTATATATAAACACGACTTACTTGGTGCCTTGTCCTGAGGACGTAGTGACTTTCTTCGAAACCGAAGGTGGCGTCTCTTGAGTCTTTCTATAGCTCTGGCTAATGGATTACCAAGGGACGAAATCCGTGCTTTATTACTATCAGAAATGCAACGACGCATGGAAGCGCGGAAGACTCGCTGGGTTGCACTCGACGGCCCACAAAAGAAGTTTGTTAATAGTGAGCATCCTCATATATTGTTTGGCGGAGCGCGAGGAGGTTCAAAAAGTGTTGGAATGCTTTTAGCATTTCGTAAGCATGCAGAGAAATATGGAAAGGAGGCGCAAGGCCTTCTGTTCCGCAGGTCATTTCCAGAAACGGGCGAGCTTATCAAGTTAGGTCAGTATGTCTTCGTGCAAGAAGGTTGGGAATGGAAAGTCGGGGAGCGAAAATGGGTTTCTCCCAGCGGATCCGTGCTACAGTTGAAACACCTAGACGAGGATTCCGACGCTATGAAGCTTCAGGGGTTTTCGGTAACTTTCCTAGGTTTTGACGAACTCGGGAACTGGCCATCACCAGAACCTATCGATATGCTACAGGCTACGATGCGTTCTGCTGCCGGCGTGCCGGTGCTATTCCGTGCTTCTGCCAACCCAGGTGGACCAGGGCATAACTGGGTCAAAGAAAGATATATCGACAGTGAAGGTGGGGAATCGATTTTTATTCCGTCTAAGATACAAGACAATACTCCTCTGATGGAGAACGACCCGGGTTACGTTGAAAGAATCAAAAAGAGTGGACCAGAATGGCTCGTAAAAGCATGGTTAGATGGTGATTGGAACATAGCGCCAGGTGCATTCTTCGAAGGCGTTTGGGATCCTAAGAAACACGTTGTAGAGCCGTTTGAAATACCATTACATTGGAAACGGTGGAAGGCTTACGACCACGGTTATAAATCTCCAGCTGGATGTGTCTGGTTTGCACAGGATTATGATGGTATAATCTATATCTATAGAGAACTTTATTGGAGTTCGAGACCTAACAAGGGTAGTGAGACGCCCATAGAGGAGATTGCAAGGGAGATTAACGATGTTGAGAAAGACGAGAGAGATAGGAAGATCAGGTTTAAGAGTAACGTTGCCGATTCTGCAATCTTCATGCGTGACGGCCGTAATAAAAGTGTTGCAGACGTATTTGCTGATTATGGTGTTATGTGGGAGTCTAGCGCGAAAGGTCCAGGATCTAGGGTGCAAGGTTTACAAGAGATTGTGGATCGCTTGGCAAACGAAAATCTTAAGGTTTTCAGTACTTGCAAACATTGGCTTCGTACGGTACCCCCGCTTCCTGCTGACCCCAAGAGGGTGGAAGATATTGATACGAGCGCGGAGGATCACCTCTTTGATGCCACGCGATATGGGTTGATGTTGAGAAGGGCTAGAACAGTAAAACCAAAGCCCAAACCCAAAAAGCCTAAAAGATTTACGATGGAATGGTTGGATAAAATAGACGAACTATATAGGGATTAACCATGTCAGAATTAGATATCATTAACGTACCAGAGTCTGGTTTGAATCCCGGAATTCCACCTGATTCAAAAGGTTTGATTCGCAAGTTTCAAAAAAATGTAGAACTTTCATACACAAAATGGAAGTCGCAATATAAGCAGATAGCTTATGCTCGAAGATATGCTTTAGGTAGGTTAAACAGTAACTCTACTGTTATAACTAGTACGCAAGCTATACAGGAAGGCAACAGGCTAATCAAGGGTAACTTGATTCATGCTACGTTGCAAGGATTGCTACCACATATCTATGCGCAGAATCCTGAAATAAAGATTCGTTCAAAAGAGTTAGTAGAGCCAGAGGGTTACGATTATCGACCTGGTGACTTGTTCGCACAGACGTCGGAATTAGTCTTAAATCATTGCTTGGAAGAAGCAAATCTAAAAAGAATTGCTAAGCAAGTATTACGTTCTTGCATGACAAGTAAAGTAGGTATTGTAAAGGTAACATACCAAAGAGATTACTTTACAGATCCACTTGTTAGTCGCCAATTAAAAGATGCACAAGACAGTTTGGCTCGTATGCAAGACGATATAAAGCGTTTGACAGAGGAAGGAAGTTACGAAGGCGATAGAGACGAATTAGTTGAAGAGATAACAAATATTATCGGAGGTCTTGAGAGTCAAGTAGAAGTAATGCAACGCGAAGGCTTGAACTTAGGTTTTGTGCGTCCTGAAGATTTTCGTATGGATACCGCGTTGGATTCGCTTCAAGACTATGAAGCGGCACAATGGATGGCTAATGTAACATGGATGACACCAAGCCAAGCAATGGATCGCTTTCAGTTAACAAAGGATCAGATTGGCGAGTATGTTATATACAAGCGTACAGCGCATGGTATACAAAACAGGTTAAGTAAAGATGACATGGTGGGTTATTCTTATGACCAGAATGAAGATGTAAACCTGGCTTTAGCGGTGTGGGAGTATTGGGACAACACCACGCAAACTGTTTACACTTGGATAGAGGGTGGCAAAGCTTGGATAAAAGATCCATTTCATCCTAACAAGATGGGTGCTGATTTCTTTCCATTTTTTATTCTTGGTTTGAACTGGATTGATGGTGAAGAATGGCCAATTGCAGAAACAGAATTATTGATGGCATTGCAGGACGAGTACAATACCATTAGGACACAAATGGCAAAGCATAGGGAATTGTCTGCGCCATTCTTTGTAGCAGACGCGTCTCGAGTTAACTATGAAGATATTGAAGTTTTCAGCAACGCGCAGATTGGCGAGATAGCCTTAATTAACGCCTCTGGCACGGGTGTAAATAACGTATTTCAACCCGCTACTCCCCCTCCTATGAACCCTATTGTTTACGATACAGCACCAATAAGATCTGACATGGAGTGGATCAGTGGCTTGGGAGACGCTCAGAGAGGCGGTATACAGCGTGCGAAAACTGCTACAGAAGCTAATATACAAAATGAGGGGCTTGCCACCCGTATACAGGAAAAGGTAGATCAAGTAGAGGGTTGGTTGCATAAAATAGCCCGTTATAGTTTAGAGATATTAGTGCAAGAAATGTCTGTAGAGATGGTATTTCAGATTGCTGGACCGAGAGCTTTTTGGCCTCAGTTAATGGAAGGCAAGCAAGATCTATATAGAAACATTAATGTAGTTATAAAGGCTGGTAGTACTGGTATGCCAGATGAGAATGCAGAGAGAATGCGTTGGGTAGAGGTTATGCCAATTATTATGCAAAATTTGCAAATGATTCAAGCTATGCGGCAAATGGGTATGCCAGATCAATTTAACCCTTATATACAATTACTAGAAGAAACGCTTAAAAGGTTCGATGAACGTATTGAGATAGGGAAATTTCTACCACCATTGCCAGAAAGCATCAATACTTACATGCAGCAAACTATACAGATGCAGCAAGCTATGGGTGATCCTGGTGGTGTAGCAAAAGCAATGTCGCCGTCTGTTACGCCTCAAGGTATGGAACCACCACAACAGTTAAATGAGGCGGTGAACGCGCCGCAAAATCGCGTGCAACAAAGAACTCGTAATGAGTACAGGGAACCACAGGGAGGAATTTAAATGGCAGAGCAAGCTCAGGTTATTTCAGATGCCGATATGTATAATGAGACTTTAAACGTTATGCAGGCAGAGTTAGAGAATCTAAACGAAGAGAGGCCAGAGGAGGAGTTAGATGTCAAAGCAGAATCAGAACCCCAACCCGAATCAGAACCAATCAAAGAGTCAAAGGCCGATACTGACACTCCCACCTACCAAGAAGCTGAGGCAGCACAAGAAGACACGCGGAGTGGAGATGATAGCAAAGAGGAACCAGCAGAAGCAATTTCAGCAAGCGAGGGAACAAAAGAGAGGACAGATCTAGAACCAGAAGATGCCGAGGTTTATGGTAATCTCAAACCTAAAGCACAAGAGCGTTTTGAGCATTGGATTAACAAAGCTAAGGAGTTAGAGGTTCAAACAACAGCGTTAGCATCTTCTAAAGAGCTGCACAAGTATATTACCGATAGTGGCACTAACCCAGATCAATTACAGTGGGCTATAGAGACATTTAGGAATTTAAACTCTGGTAATTATGAGCAGGCACAACGCGCTTTACAATCATTAGATCAATTTGCTGACCAGATCGGCGAAGCGTTAGGTGTAAATAAAACAGAAAACGAAGATAGTTCGTATAATGATTTTGAAGATTTAAAGGGTGCTGTAGAGAATCTTGAGATAAGTGAGGAGTGGGCTAACAAGTTAGCTACTCAACGTATTTCGGCACACTCTCAAGACCAAGCTAAGGAGACGTTTAATCAGGCGCAAGCTCAACAAATGCAAGCTCAACAGCAACTGGAAAACGGTAAAGACCAAGCTTACAAGGATATAGATGATTGGGAACAATCTATTGCAGCTCAGGATGCTGATTATAATAGTACGAAAAAAGAAATCATGATGGAGATCGGTAGGGAATTAGCATCTTCTAATATTCCACCGGAAAATTGGCTACCAAATCTTCAACAGCAGTATAATGTACTAACTCGCGGTATGTCTGCCGCTTCCGCGGGTAATTCAAAGGCTAGTAAAAGTTCTGGGCCCCTAGCACCCGGTAGAACAAGCGGCGGATCAGGCAATCCATTAGAACTAGGGCAAGCAGAAGTTACCCCGGAGTTTCTTCAAGCACATCTAGATCGAATGAGAAGCTAACAGGATTAGATGTCAGCTGGATTCATCACCAGTAGCACGTATTGGCTTTCGTGTGGCCACACCTGTTCCATGGAACTACAACAACTTAAAAGGTAACGCACAATGGCAATGAATTATGCAATTAACGCTGCTGATGTCGTTCAATTAGGTTTCGTAGCTCTTGAGAATTATCTGAAGAACAAACCTATCGATCAGGTGGCTGTTCAGCATCCCTTGCTAAAAGCTCTACAAGCTAAGAAAAAGCCGTGGGGTGGTGGTAATCAGTTTATCACTGAACAGATCCGCAAAGATTACGATAACTTTTTCCAATGGTTTGGTGACGCGACTGGTGGTACTAAGAACGAGTCGACGGACGTTGGTTATAACACTCGTGATACGGTAGTGCAGGCGAAATATCCTTGGAACGCAGCACACGATGGTTTTCAGTTCTCTGAAGATTTCTTATTGGGCAACGGCATTCTAATTAGTGACTCACAGAATCCCACTAACTCAAGCGGAGCCAGTATGGTTCAGCTTACCAATATTTTCAACGAGGCGATGGATGTTCTACGCCTTGGTTTTGAAGAAATTCTTGACCAATCGTTGCATCTGGATGGTACGCATAACCTAGGTGGTGGAACGTCGGCGGCTTCTAAAGCTATCAATGGTTTAGACTATTTGGTAACTTTTGATCCACGAACTGGTACACCTGGCGAAATCGACCGATCAACTGAGACATATTGGCGTAACAACTGGGACACCGGCGGTGGTCTAAATACCCACGTGTCAACTACCCCAGCTGGTCACGGCCACGCTTCTCTATTGGCTGCGATGCACACTATGTGGCGCGCATGCCAGAAGAATGGCGGCAGTCCTAATTTGATCCTAGCGGGTACGGATTTCATTAAGAGTTATGAACTAGCGGCAGCGCTAGGCACATCAGGTCAATTATCGCGATATGCGGTACAGCCTGGTACTATGGACTCTCCATGGAATCTTGATCCTTCTATCGAGATCAAAGATGGCGGTACGTTTACGGGCTTGTACTTTCAGGGTGTTCCCATTATTTGGGATCCAGTGTTTGATACTTTAGGTGCTACTGCGGCGCAAAACGTTAGTAATGGCACTACGGTGGCATGGTCTAAGCGTTGTTACATGCTTAACACCAACCACATCAAACTTCGCCCAATTGAGGGTAACGATATGATCGCACGGAAGCCTCCGCGTGAGCATACAAGCTACAACTACTACTGGGGCATGACCTGGCGTGGTGGTCTCACGATGAATCGTGGAAACTGTCATGGCTGCATTATGGCTACTGGTGCGTAGTAAGGTATGGATTGTGGGGGCTTCGGCCCCCGCGATTCTTTTTTATCAAGGGAGATAAGATTATGCAATTTCCGTTATTGGAAGGTTTCGCACCTAATGGTTCTGGTGGAAATTCAACAAGACAAGTTTTTATGGGGCATGAGTTGCCCATATATATGTTTAAATTTTCTGGTAGAATAACAGGTATCTCTACCATAAAAGAAGAAACACGAGAAGTAGAAAGTGTTGAGCAAGAAATAGAAAGAATGATAGATTTCTTCGGTCGACCATTACTTGAAGCTTCTTATGGCGAGAATTTTAAAGACGGCATAAAAGAAGCTATACACAGTATCATGGAAAAGGAGAAGGAAAAGAATGGCAGCGAGAACACTGCTAAGTCTAAGAACGGAGTTAGCTCAAAGACTGGGGTTTAGCGCCTCTGGTTCTGGTGCTATCTTACAGAAGGATCTTCTAAATTCCGCTTTACGCAGTGGACAAGAACAACTGTTTTACGAATATGGTGACGTATTAAGTCATCGCGTTAATGATACCGAGCCTGGCGCAACAGCAGCAGGTGTAAATCAGTATGAGTTTCCACTTGACTGCGATCCACAGAAATCTATGACTGTTTCCCTACAAAGGGAAAACAACAGTTTTTATACAGAAATGCAAATAGGCATTGGTGTTGCTCAACATAATGCCGAAGCTGCTATAAATAATCAGTTTCCATATCGTTGGGATGTTATAAACAGCGCGCGATTTGCTAGTGTTGTTAAACCCAAATTAGAACTTTGGCCTACACCAAACGGCGTTTATAAGATAAAATTAGAATACAACGCCGCGCTAGGAGAGTTCTCAGAAGATGTAGATACGACGACGATTAACGCGCAGTTGATACTACTACACGCTATAGTGACGATGAAGGCTCACTATCAGCAACCTGATTTCCAGTTATATGCCGGGCAGTTAGAATCCTTGCTCGGTAGGATTCGAACTATCGGTTTGCAAGCTGGTGGTTCTACAAGACGATACTTTAAGAAAACCCAACCGTTTGCACTTGATCCAGAAAATCCGTTCCTCACAGGCTCTAATGTGATCAGAGAGGTTAACAATATTATCTCTAGTTCGACATTTATAACACCTGCAGGATCTGATGACTACATAGCCACTGCAGCGTCTTAACAGGAATACTAATGGCGACAACAAAAGTTATCAATATGACGGCGAGGACGACCTCGAACCTCGCTCATGATGAATATCTATATCTTACAGGTGAAACACCAGATATAGATAATAAGATGCCAGCAGCTGTACTACGCGATTTTGTTTTGAGCGGTATAGATCCTGGATTAGCATTAACAAAGTCAACTACTGGTTATTCTTCGTCCAATCCCGTAGCAACGTTAGATTTAGATGTTTCTGAATTAACTGCTTTGCCTTCAGTGGACGTGACTGGATCTGATTATCTAGTTATTGAAGATGTTTCTGCGCCTGCTGGTAGTAAAAGCAAGAAAGTTTTAATATCAGCATTAGGTCCACACGTTGGTGATATAACTGATGTAGTTGCTGGAACAAATTTGAATGGCGGGGGCGCGACAGGTTCTGTAACGTTAAACCTAGATACTACCGTAACGGGATTAACTTCTGTTGTATCTACTGGATTCACTGGAGCTTTAACGGGTAACGCAGATACGGCTACTACGTTGGCTACCCCAAGGAATATATCAGGTGTAGCATTTGATGGTAGCGCTGATATAACTCTCTTAATGACGGGTCTTGGTGATGTTGATGGTGGTATGGTACCATTACATGGTCAGATACTCACATACGACACCACTGCTCCAGCGGGTTGGACGGCTAAGAACGTATCTGGCACAGGGACAGTAACGAGCGTAGGTGTATCTGGTACGACGGGTATTGTTGTGGATCCCGCGACTACACCGGTAACTGGCGCTGGAACAATCGCTTTATCATTGTCTGGGGTGCCTAACTCTTCGCTTGCTAATAGTTCTCTGACTATCGCTGGCAAAACTATCGCTCTCGGTGGAACGGATACAATAGATGTGGGTGATCTCGACGATGTGACTATCACTAGTATTGCGGATGACCAATTCCTGCAATATGATGCTGCGTCGGGACTGTGGAAGAACGAAACGATGGCGGTTGGTGATATAACAGAGGTTACGGCAGGTACTGGACTAAGCGGTGGGGGCACTACGGGCGCGGTTACTGTAAACTTTGATCCAGACAGCTTAACATTAGCAACCGTCGCTAGTGGTGACAAAGTTGCTATCGCTGATATAGATGACTCTGGCGCCGCCAAATATGTAACAGCACAAAGTATAGCTGATCTAGGCACTACAGGTGATATAGAGGGCGTTACTGCAGGCACAAATCTAAATGGTGGTGGAGTAAGCGGTACAGTTACATTGAATCTAGATACGGTTATAACGGGTTTAACATCGGTAGCCGCTACAACTTTTACGGGTGCTCTTGTCGGCAATGCTGATACAGCAACGGCTCTAGCTAGCACTTTAGGTGTTACAGGTGGGGGAACCGGATTAACAGCAATCGCAGAAGATTCCGTTCTTGTAACAGATGCTGCGAATACATTATCTGCTGAAACCGCTACAACTAGCGGGCACGTTTTAACCTATAATGGCACTAATATAGTGTGGGCTGCTCCTGCAGCCTCTGGTGACCCAGCAGGAACGGCCGTAGCCATGGCCATAGCTCTAGGAGGGTAATATGGCAAATACTTTTACATATGGCGCGGCGAATTTATCTGGTACCGGCAGAACAACATTGTATACTGTGCCGCATACAGCGCCGTCTTCGACTGACACAACAGCTATCGTACACTCTTGCACTGTAGCTAATACACATGCTACTGATTCGGTGAGCGTCACAATAGAGGTATACGATACGAGTGCGACTACTTATTATCCAGTCGTATCAACCGTTCCAGTACCTGCAGATTCTACGCTCGTCCTAGATGGCGTGAAAGTTAACATGGAGGCGCAAGATTTTTTGTGTACTAATTCTGATACGGCCGGTGGTCATTTAACAGTGTTCGCATCGATATTGAGGATTGATCCCTAATGTCTTACATTGGTAAAGTAGAACTAAAAGCTAGTGATATCAGAACATCTGGTGTTATAACTATTAGCGGTGGTGCTACCAATACAGTTGCATTAGGTGGATCCCCACCAAGCGTACAAACGGTTGTTTTAACTATAAATGGTGTAACGCAGGCTACTAATACATATACAATAGCAGGTTCTACACTTACCCTAGCATCTGGGTATTTTACTGATGGTGACACAGTAGAAGCTATAACCATCAACGATATCGGCACTACTATTGTACCGGCTGATGGCTCTGTAACACTTCCTAAGATTTCTGCTGGAACGGGATCGGCTGGGCAGTATCTAAAAACAGATGGTGTTGGTACAATTTCTTGGGACACTATAGCAAGCGCAGGTACGATAGGCGATATAACTACAAAGTATAACCTTTTCCAAAATTGGAATACTATTGACGCAGACACAACTAGCACGATTGCTACAACTATTAACGCCGCACTCATTGGACCGATTAGTGTTACAGGTTCTTATGTTTGGACTGTGAACGGCACTTTGAATATCCTTTAGGAGTTAAACATGGCAAGTAAAATTTTAGTAGACGAACTGGCACCGCAATCACATGCGACAGACGTTACGATTACGACAGGTAAGAAGATCGCCGGCGCAAATACTCAGTTCAAAATGACAGGGGGAGCAGCGAATAATATTATAGAAACGGATGGCTCGGGCAATCTTTCGTTTGTTGCGCCGACTATTGGTTTATCAAATGCTACTCAGTATAGATTAACTGCAGATTTCACTGGTGCTGCCAACCCAGTTACTGGTTGGACACTGGTCCCCGATACTCCGCCGTTTGGGATATTAGGCTCTAAAGTTGTTGAGACAGCAGGAACATTTTCGTATCCGACTGATGGATCAGGATTGGGGTACTGGTTGGTTGCGTGGGATTTGATGGCTGAGGGCAGCGCGCACAGTAGCGTGTACTGTGATATAAGTGCAACGACAGACAACTCCACTTACGTCAAAGTAGCAGAAGGTCAAGCAGGAACATATTACGGGTATTGTAACCCTAAGTGTTCTGTTATTCAAAAGGTAACCGACGTAACTCAAGACAAGATCAAGTTTAACGTGAACTTTGCAACTGCAACTGTAACATCACATGGTGATGCAGCATTTAACGAATCAACTGTAACGTTTATAAAGCTCGGAGTATTATAATGAGGCCTGAACATATAGAAGATATACTAGTCCATTTGCATACAGGACAGTGGTTTGGTTGGCGTGATGGTATCAAAGATTATGCTCACCTAACTATACATAGTTCGGTTGCGACACCAACACAAGAATTTTTGGAAACGGAATTAGCAAGTCAACAGGAGGCGTGGGATACAGCAATGGCCGATGCTGCTGCAAACAAGGAGAGTGCAAAAGCTAAACTAGCTGCGTTAGGACTCTCTGAAGAAGAAATCTCAGCTGCGTTTGGGATCTAATGGCTACTACTAGAGTACAAGTCAGCACGCTACCAACTGGTGCAACTGCTGGTACGTTTTTAAGAGGCGATGGCACTTGGGCAGCTGCAGGAGCCTCGGATGGTATCTTCTGGGAGAATGACCAAAACGTGACGACTAACTACACCATAACAGCTAGCAAGAATGCCGTAAGTGCAGGTCCTGTGACTGTGGATAGTGGTGTAGAAGTAACAGTGCCCGCTGGGGCAACTTGGGTGGTGGTATGAGCAAATTATACGTAGATGCTGTAGAGCCAGAAGGCGCGTCAACAGTTTTAACACTGGGCACCGTTGGTGATACTGTAAATATTGGTGGAACTGCTGGAACTGGGTTTCCTGCCACCGGCACAAACGCTCCTGCATTTTATGCTTATCGAAGTGCTAATCAAACTATCGCGTCAAGTAACACGTTGACAAAAGTAGAATGTGACACTGTAGGGTTTGATTCTGATTCTAAATATGATGGAACTACAGATTTTCGCTTTACACCCGGAACCGTCGCAAAGTACTTTGTATCTTGTCAGATACAAATGGCAAACTCTGTTGGAGATAACATCAGTGACTGCCAGATAGCGATTTACAAGAATGGTGTGTTATACAAAGACAGCCGTATTGTTGGAGGAGGTCATCCTTATTACTCGCCCGGAAATTTTGTAACCATGCACCTAAATTTCATAATAGATTTGAATGCAACTGACTATATTGAGTTGTGGGGAGCGCAAGAGGAACTGTCGGCAAGTACAAAATGGTTTGGCGTAGGTCAGCAAGCGACTGCTTTCAGTGCGTTTAAGTTGATAGGTATTTAATATGAGCGGCGAAATTAAAGTCTTAAAGATCTCCCCGACGACTGGAAGTGATGTCACTATGGGTGATTCTGGTGATACGTTTACCGTGCCGTCGGGGGCAACGCTTGCGGTGGCGAGTGGCGCAACGCTCAACATCACGGGTGCTACTAAAACGGGATTTCCTGCTGGTGGATTAACCCATGCAAGTCAGTGGAGATTGACGACTAACTTTAGTAATGATGCCGCCCCAATAGCATCAAATCTTGAAGAAGTTGATGCGCCTGTTGGGTTTGGTGTTCTGGGTTCCTCCATGACAGAATCCAGTGGCATTTTTACTTTTCCTGTAACGGGTTATTGGTTGATCCATTTTCACGCTTCATGGAGTGTTGCTACTAACTCACAGTGGAATTTAGGTTGGATTACGACCACAACCGATAATGCAACATACGCTCAAGCGTCAGAGTTTAATCAAGATGCGCATCTTTCAGGCGCTTCTCCTATATATCCATCTGGCGATTGTTTTTATATTTTCGATGTCGCCGACACCACGCAATGCAAATGTAGGTTTGACATCGATGTTCAACAATCTGCGACAGTTACAGAAGGGAATACTGACAGAAATAAAACTTACATGACCTTTTTAAGATTGGCGGATAGACCATGAAACCAGAACATATTGAAGACATCTTGGTGCATTTACATCCCGGTCAATGGTTTGGTTGGAGTGATGCTCATAATAAGGTTTATGCCAATTTGGTCATTTACAGCACCGACGAGAAACCTACCCAAGCGTGGTTAGAATCAGAATTAACTAGGCAGCAAGAATCATGGGATGCGGAGCAGGTAACAAAGCAAGAAACGTTGACTTCCGCTAAGGCGAAACTTGAGAGTTTGGGCCTAACCGCAGAAGAAGTAAAAGAGGCATTTGGAATATGAGCAAAATAAAAACAGATGCTATAGAAACCCGCGCAGGTGGAACGTCTGTACTGACTATTGGTACGGCTACGCAGACTATTAAGCTACCTGGTGGAACCCCAGGTGCTGATAAGGTATTAACGAGTAATGCAACTGGTGAAGCTTCTTGGGTTGCTGCCGCTGGCGGGTTGTTCTCAGCTTATGCTGTGATCTGCGATGAAAAAACTTATCTTGTTGCAGGGGGTGCGTTTACTAGTGGTGCATGGCAAACAAGAGATTTAAATAAAAAGATACTTGATCCAAGCACTATGGTTTCTATCTCTTCAAATAAATTTACATTAGGAGCGGGTAATTATTTTATAAAGTGGTCAGCGCCTGCTACTCAAGTAGATTTGCATCTTAGCCGTCTTTATGATGTGACTAATACCGCTGTTGTGGAGTATGGGACTTCTGAGAACGCTGAATCGACAATGACTGGTTACCCTGTAGAGGATAATAAAGTTTCTACAAAAAGTTTTGGGTTTGCCCGTGTTACTCCATCGGGAAGCACAGAATATAGTATTGAGCATCGTTGTTCATCCACCAGAGCTGACTGGGGTTTTGGTAACGCTTCTGATATGGAAGTCAATAAATACACGATAGTAGAGATCTACAAGGAAGCGTGATGGAAGAAAAAGACTATAAAGAAAAGCGCAAAGAGGAATATCCGCTTTTTGAAGAACTCATAGTAGCACTTTGGGAGGGTGTTGTAGAAGAAAGAATGGCAGCAGTTACTAAACTAGAGGCGAAGCGACAGGCTGTCAAACTTAAATATCCCAAGTGAGTTTTATCGTTGGGATCGCGCGAATAGCGCATTGGTTTTTAATACCGTTCTTGGTGGTGTGGATGACAATAGCACCGAACGACATGCTACCTCAGTGTCTATCAGACGCTAAGGTGCACATAGCAGAACAATTTAGAGGATCGTATTTTGGCACTAACTAAAGTAGGTTTAGATTTGATCGATGCGTCAGGTAAAGCTGACGACAAGTACTTAAAAGGTGATGGTACTTGGGGCACTATAGCCTCGACTGACACCACAGGCATCGAAGATGATATCGCCCTCTTAGGTTTCAAGGTAGCATTAAATGGATCCATGGCTAAATATAACTTAGTGAACCAGACAGAGGACGCTTTCTACGACGCTACAGGTATTGATGCTGGTGACTCAACTAACGCTACATGGAATGCTGCTAAATATGTCTCTGGGACATCTGGTGGTTCTGTTACTGCGACTGGTGGGACAATCACTACAGACGAAGCTGGCGCTTATACCATCCATTCGTTCAACAACGCGTCAAGCCCTAAAACCTTCACTACTGATACAGCACAAGATGTAGAAATCCTACTAATTGGCGGTGGTGGAGCGGGTAGTAACGATTACGGTGGAGGAGGTGGCGCTGGTGGTGTTATAGCGCATCCATCTTTCGCTGTATCTGCTGGCTCACATTCTATTGTCATAGGAACTGGTGGTGCAGCTACCACGTCTATTCCTGGTCCTTCTGGGCTGGATTCAACGTTTTCAACATTGACGGCTGTTGGCGGAGGTGGTGGAGGTGGTTGGACTCCTGTGAATGGAGTAAATGGCGGCTCGGGCGGCGGCGGTGCTAGGGCGGCTTCTGCTGGTAATGGTGGTTCAGGAACGCAAACGTCTCCCGCAGGCGGCACGGGCTACGGAAATGACGGTGCAGATGGTAGCACCACGGTAGGTGCTGGCGGTGGAGGTGGCGCAGGGGCTGCCGGTTCTGCAAGAACTGGTGGAGATGGAATTGAATCAGATATTTATCAAACTGGTGTAAATGTTTATTACGCCGGTGGAGGCGGTGGTGGTAATACTCCAAGTTCAAATTCATCCGGTGGCGCCGGTGGCGGAGGTTATGGCGCTAATGGTAATACGAACCAAGCTGGCGGTGCAGCAACAGCAGATACGGGTTCAGGAGGTGGTGGCGGAGCCGGTGGTGGTGGCGCTCTCGGGGGCGCGGGAGCTAATGGTTTGTTTGTGTTAAGGCGTCCAACAAGCAGTCTAGTTATATCCGACATGACCCTAGTATCAGAATTTACTGAAGCAGAAGCTGCACCTACGAAGGGTGACCTTGTGATGACTTACACCACTGTCGGGGGTGGTAGCACCACTGTGGGTACAGATTTAACCGCAGAAGTTAGCGCAGATGATGGTAGCACGTGGACGGACTTAGGACTTGTTACGGGTGATATTCAAGGCACAACTGGTGGTCATACCATCATTAGCAAGCACGATGTAACTATAAGCTCCACTATAACAGCTCCTTACAAAATGCGATATAGAATTAAAACATTGAATCAAGCCGCAGCAAAAGAAACACGAATCCAAGCTGTATCTTTAGGATGGAGTTAAAATGGCATATATAGGAAACTCACCGTATCCCAGTGGTAACTTCTCTGCGACCACCCATAATGGTGGAACAGATGTCTTCACAATGGGGCAATCACCAGGTACTAAAAACGCTGTATTAGTTTTCATAGATGGTGTAAGACAGGATCCTCTTAATTACGAAATATCAGGAGCTACACTGACGCTTGGAACAGCTGCTCCCGCAGGCGTGAATAACGTCCAGATTTTAGTATCTGGTAATGAACTCGGTTTAAACGTACCTGCAGATGACAGTATAGCTGTAGATGCATTAAACACCACTTCTGCTGGCACTACGGGCCAATTCTTGCAGAAATCAGGTGCTTCTACTATCGATTGGTCTACCGTACCCGATGAGGTAGCAACGCAAACAGGTCAGGCTGGTAAGTATCTTACAACTGATGGAGCTACAACTAGTTGGGGTACTGTAGCAGCAACAGATGTAACAGGATTGCAAAATGATATTGCAACTTTAGCTTTGCATTCTGCAATACAAAACAATCAATCCGCCTACAACCTAAGTAATGCTTTTATTGACCAGTACGAAAATAATGATGGCATTGATACTACTAGCACTGTTACAAGAGATGCTGCTAGTGAATATATGGCTTCTGGTTCAGTAGGAGCAGGTGGCGCGGCTTTTGTTAGTGATGCAAACACTATGGTTTTACTGCATATGGATGGTGCTAATGACGGCACGGTATTCACAGACGATAGTTCCCCTGCCTATACCGTAACTCCGAATGCTAATATGAAAACTGTTACGGGAGTTAAAAAGATAGGCACTGCGTCTGCGTACTTCGCATCTGGTGGTAGCGGCACTAATAACGGTGATTTTTTAAGCGTAGCTGGTCAATCCGTTTTTAATCGCACTGGAGATTTTACATTAGAGGGTTGGTTGATTTCTACCCACACAACTCATTGTGCTTTGAATGATTTTCGTTCTCCGGGTAATGCTAGTAACTTTTATATGGATTGGCAATATGGCGGTAGTAGCAATAAAATAGCAATTATATTCGGGGCGGGATCATTTACCCGTGTATTTTCTTGTCCTAGCATGGCAGATGGAAATTGGCATCATTGGGCTACTGTAAGAGATTCAAGCGACTCATGGTATTTTTATTTTGATGGTACATTGGTTGCTCCAGATAGTGGCAGTATGACTACTGCGCTCTCAACCGCTATTGACGCTGGTAATGAAGATTTATCTATTGGAACTAATGAATCACATGATGCTGCTGCAAACTTTATAGGTCATATGGACGAATTCCGGTTTAGTGATAATGTTCGATACCCCAGTGGAACAACGTTTATTCCTAACGCTGGTGTTATAACAAGTGCCACTGGAAACTACACATCAACTAACCAAACATCTGCTGCTACAGTTTCTAAGATGGGTTTAGTTCTATTGTATAAGGACGAAGAGGGTACAGCAACGTTGGATACCGACTTGGTTGCTCAGGTATCTGCTGATGGCGGAAGCAACTATACATCTGCTCCATTAACTAATGGCGGTACTTTTTCAACAGGTATTAAAATTGCCAAGTCAAATGATATTACAATTAGCAATACTGGCTCAGCTCCCAAATACAAAGTTTCTTTTGCAAACCAAGCAGCAGGATCAAAAGTTACCCGAGTTTATGGCGCTGCTTTGCTTTATTGAAATGGAGTTAACCGGGGAAAGATAAATGAAGAAATTATTGGGAGCAATTTTGTTGTTATTTCCGCTTGTAGCATCGGGTGAACCGTTCGCTACTGTGGTACCAATGCAGGTATTGTGTACTAAAGGAGGTCCAGAGTATTTGATGCTTGAGTTGATGGAGAAATATAACGAAGTACCAGCTTATACGATGGAGATCACTGTAGATAGACCGTTACCATTATATATGATCATCACAGAGAATAAGAACAACCCTACCTCTACGATTATATTGGGTAACCCGAATCTGAATATGTCGTGCATTTTCATGACGGCTAAGGATACATTGCTACCCACAGAGGCAAAGAGTTTACCTGCTAAGACATTTGACGAGGAGAAGAAACTAGGCATATGAAACATTTAAAAGATAGTAATATGGGTTATTTTGAGCATCTAGGGTTCGCTTTGAAGCTCTCTGGACAGCTCATAGTAATGGCAGTAGTAGGCGTAGTACACGCTGTATTTCCGTTTATTTTCGCTAATTCTGTGTCTTCTGGTGTGAAGGCTATGGACGCCAAGCTTCAGGAACTTGCTGGATAGTGGCGGAGAACAACGGCGGATGGCACCTGTCGAAAGGCCTGAGCGTTTCTCATATTCTTTCCACGGCTGTTATCGCGGTTGGTTTTTTCACGTACGTTACAGACATAGA